>Ga0070730_10002268_pt1 | contig 17616 bp, 19 predicted proteins | sample Coa_R1_3_FD_66447 | JGI IMG/M metagenome (GOLD analysis project Ga0070730, IMG submission 66447) | Surface soil microbial communities from Centralia Pennsylvania, which are recovering from an underground coalmine fire - Coalmine... | ecosystem: Environmental > Terrestrial > Soil > Unclassified ... | reverse complement strand
GGCGATGCGCGTGTTCGGTCCGATCGCCAGCGTGGTGGCCCAGGCCAGGACAGGGCCACCGACCGGCCCGCCGAATTGCAGTGTGCCGCCGCCGGCAGTGATCCCGCGCCCGACCGGGCCGAACACGCTGATGGTTTCGCCCGCGGCGAGCACGCTGCCGTCGACATGGCTGGTGGAGCTGACATTGACCTGTTGCGCCAGACCCGTGACGCTGCGACCAACGTGGCCATTGACCGTGACCACGCCGCCGACAGCGCGCACATTGCCGTTGACCGTGCCGTCGACCACGACTTGTTGGGCACCGGCGATCAGGTCGCCGTCAACCGTGCCCGTCACGACGACGGTCTGGCCAATCGCGTAAACATCGCCGATCACGTGACCGGCGACGGTCACCGTCTGGCCCGACGCGAACAGGTCGTCGTTGACGGTTTCGCCAGGCGCGACCACGGCGTTGGTATCGGTACGCACTTCGGCGGCCATCGCCACCGGCGCGGCGAAAACGAGCAGCGCGCCGCCCAGCGCGAGCGCGCGGCAGGTGGATCGAAGGTTCATGCGGGTGTACTCCTGTGTGGCATCAAGTAACGCGGCCATACCAGCAGCGCCAGCGCGAGCAGCGCCAGCAGCGGCTGGCTGAGGCCGAGAGCAGGATTTCGCGTCAGGTCGAGCAGTGCCCCGCCGAGGCCGAACAGTCCGACGACCGCGGCATTCAGCAGCACCGTGCTAAGGGCGGCCTGGGCGGCCGCGGCGGGCGCCGAGCCGAGCAGTGGCGCCGCCCCCACCCAGGCCGCGAAGCCGAAGATCACGCCAGCCAGCGCCGTCCAGCCCCATACCCGGGCGGCGGTCGCGGCGCTGGAGCCCCAGTTCGCGGCCAGGTCCAGCCCGGCCAGGTACGCGAGCTCGTCGGCGTCCAGGGCCAGCGCCGCATGGAGCTCGCCACCGAGCGCGCGCGCGGCCTGTTCGCCCGCGACGCACGTCGCACACGTGCGTACGTGGGTGGCCACCGCCGCGGCTTCCTCAGAGGGCAACGCACCCGCCAACCACAGGTCCAGGGTCAGTTCGTCAGGGCAGGCCATCGGTTGCCACTCCTTGTAGTTCCAGATCCTGGCGCAGGCGTGCGCGAGCGCGTAGCAGGGTCACGCCAACGCTGTTGACGCTCTGCTGGGTCAACTCGGCGATGTCGGCATATGCCAGATCGGCGAAGTAGCGCAGCACGACCGCCACGCGCTGTGGCTCGGGGAGCCGGCTCACCGCATCGCGGATAGCGGCGCGGCTCTCACGGCGCACGACGAGCTCACCGGGATCCGGAGGGCCGCCCAGCTGCTCGAGCTCGATTTCGGCTTCTGCGCCACCAATGACGTTGGCCGCGTCCCGGCGCCGACTGCGCAGCTCGTTCAGCGCCTCGTTGGCCGCGATACGCAGCAGCCAGGCGCGCAGCGGCCTCGACTCATCGAAGCTCGCCAGGTGCTCGTAGGCTTTGAAAAACGCGCGGTTGCTCACCTCGGCGGCCACCTCCCGATCACGAACGAGGCGCAACACGGTGCCAAAGACGGCCGACTGGTTCGCCACGACCAGCTCCGCGAAGGCCGACTCGTCACCAGCGCGGCTCTGTTGCACGAGGTGCTGTGTCGAATCCAGGCTCAGCTCGATGACGGCCACATGCGCTCCTGCAGTACTACACGCGTGGCCGCGCCGTTCTTACAGCGGCATGACGGGTTTTTCGAGAAAAATGCTCGCGGCGATGGCGTCGGCCGGCAGGTGGAGGTAGACGCCGAACGGCGCGCAGTCGGTGAACCCGTAGCGCCGGTACAGGCGCAGGGCGTCGATTTGCTTATCGCCCGTCTCGAGACGCAGAACGGCGAGGTTGGCGGCGCGGGTTTCGGCTTCGAGGCGGGCGAGGATGGCCCGGGCAACGCCCTGGCCGCGTGCGGCGGGTCGCACGTACATCCGTTTGACCTCGGCAAACCCATCGAAGAACGCGACGCCCCCGCACCCGGCGGGGGCGTCGTCAAGCGTCGCGACAAAAAAACGCACGTGCGGCTGGAAGATGGCTTCAAGTGGCAGCCCGTGGCGGTTTTCGGGCGGGTATTCGGCGGACAGCACGTCCTCGAGCTCCCCGATCAGCAGGCGGACTGCGTCGGTCGGCGCGGTGGTGAGACTAACCGTGAGGCTGGCCAACTTCGAAGTGCAGGATAAGCGGATTTCTCAGGTGGCGTGGCGCCTACTCGAATCGGTACTTTCGTTCGGCCGAATCGGGACACCCTTCCCTAATGGAAATGGCGGTCTGTGTCGCACACTCCGCCTGGCAACGGAAGGGTAGGAACGCTCATGGGTCTCTTCAGCACAATGAACATTTCGGGCTCGGCGCTCACCGCCCAGCGCCTGCGGATGGACGTCATCGCGGGCAACATTGCCAACTCTGAGACGACGCGCATCAATGGGCAGCGCCAGCCCTTTCAGCGTCAGCAGGTTGTCTTTCAGCCGCTGAACCAGGGCGCCGGCGCCGGTGGCGAAGGACTGCAGGTCGCGGCCATCGTCCGCGATCAGACCGCCGGCCGCGCGGTGTACGAGCCGACCAACCCCGACGCCGATCCGGCGACGGGCATGGTCGCCTATCCCAACGTCGACACCACCACCGAGATGACCGACATGCTCTCGGCCAGCCGCGCCTACCAGGCTAATGTGACCGTGCTCGACTCCATCAAGCAGATGGCGCAGCGCTCGATCGACCTGGGTCGCGGGTAACCACCGCGCTCGCTCGACCTCGGCCCGTACACCCCCAGCTGACTGCAAGCAGAAGGACCCTCGCTCATGCCAATCATCGGCGGAATTTCTCCGATCGCGCCTATCCTGCCAACGTTGGGTAGTAGCCCGGCGCCTGCCGCCGGCGGCGCCGACTTTGGTTCGGCCCTCAAGGATGCGGTCGGTGCACTCGGTCAGCTCGGGGCGCAGGCCGACGCCTCCTCACTGGCCCTCGCGAAGGGCGAACCGGTCGACCTCCATGAGGTCATGCTCAACACCGAGCACGCCAGTCTTGGCTTCTCGATGGCGCTCCAGGTCCGCAACAAGCTGGTGGATGCCTACACCGAAGTCATGCGCATGAGCGTCTAGGCACCCGATAGATACCAATGGACACCCTGCAGCCCGTCCTCCAACCCGTTCTGCGCGTCTGGCGCGGCCTGAACACGACCCAGCGCATTGGCCTTGGGGTTGTCGCGGCGGCGCTGCTCGGCCTCGTGCTCATCGTGAGCACCGTCGGCCACGGCGCCGACACTGCCGTTGCCTTCTCCGGCCTGAGCACCGACGACGAAGCCGCGGTCGTGCTCAAGCTCAAGGACGCCAAGATCCCGTATGAGCTCGTCGACGGCGGAACCATCCGCGTGCCGAGCGGCGTGGTCCAGGATGCCAGGCTGGCCACGGCTGGCATGGGATTGAGCGGCAAGCCGGTCGCGGGTTCGGGATTCGAGCTGTTCAATCAGCCGTCCTTCGGCCAGACCGAGTTCACCCAGAAGGTGAACTACCAGCGCGCCCTCGAAACCGAGCTGGCGCGCAGCATCAACCAGATGGCCGCCGTCGACTCGTCGACCGTGCACCTGGTGATGCCTGCCTCGACGCTCTTCGCGTCGCAACAAGCGCCCACGACCGCGTCGGTGATGCTGAAGCTCAAACCGGGGCAGCATCTCGATAGCGCGCAAGCCCGCTCGATCAGCAACATGATGGCCGGCAGCGTCCAGGACCTCAAGCCCGAGAACCTGACCATCGTGGACATCAACGGCAACACGCTGAGCTCCAACGACGGTTCGGATATTTCGGGCCTCAGCACCAAGCAGCTCGCCACTCAGCAGGGGTACGAAAGCACCACCCAGCGCAACCTGCAGGCGATGCTGGACCGCGTCCTCGGGCCCGGCAAGGCGTCGGTTCAGGTCAGCGCACTGATGAACTGGGACCAGACCGAACAGACCAATGAAACGTACTCGCCTGGCGACCCAACCCAGACGCCGATTCAGACCAGTCACGCCATCAGCGAGACGACGACCGCCGGCGCCGGCGCTGGCGTCGGCGGCGTACCCGGCGCTGCCAGCAACAACGGCAGCGTGCCCACCTACCAGGGCGGCACGACGGGCGGCGGTGGCACGACGAAGACGGACAACTCCACGACGTATCAGTTGAACAAGTCGGTCCAGAAGGTCGTCCGGGCCCCCGGCGCGATCACTCGCCTGAGCGTGTCGGTCATGCTCGACGACGATCCCCTCAATCCCAATCCGACCCTGCGTCAGAGCGTCCAGGACGCCGTCAACGCCGCCGCCGGCATCGACGGGACGCGCGGTGACGTGCTGACCGTGACCGCCCTGGCCTTCAACCGCGACGAACTGCTGGCCACTCAGACCGCCCTGGCCGACGCCGCCTCGAAGGAGCAGTTGATGTCGTATCTGCACCTGGCTGCGCTGGTCCTCGGGCCGCTGCTGCTCCTGGTGGCGCTGTTCTTCATCCTGAGCCGGGGACGCAAGAAGACGGTCGCCGAGGCCGCCGCGCTGGCCGCGGAAGCCGTCACCGATGCCGCCGTACCCGTCGTCGACGAGGCCGTTGGACCTGGCGTCGTGGCCGCCATTGGCGCACTCGGCAAGGTCGTTGTCGACAAGCCCATCGCCGAAGACCCGCAGAAGGCGTACTACCGCGAGCAGATCCAGCAGCTCGGTAAATCCAACCCCGCGACCGTCGCCCAGCTCATCCAGACGTGGATGGACGAGGATCGCAGGAACTGATCATGGTAGCCCCACACGGACCCAAAGGCTTGAAGGGTCGCCAGAAGGCGGCCGCGCTGCTGATCTCGATGGGCGCGGAGGTCTCCGCTGAAGTCCTCAAGCACTTCAAAGAGACCGACATCGAGAGCCTGACGTTCGAGATCTTCCAGCTCGAGAAGCTCAGCGAGGAGACCAAGAGCTCCGTCCTCGAAGAGTGTTACCACATGGCCATCGCGCGAGATTTCATCACCTCCGGTGGTGCCGACTACGCGCGCGACATGCTCCAGCGGGCGCTTGGTAAAGACAAGGCCGCCGAAGTCCTCGACCGCATGGCGGCCAGCCGTCGCCCGCAACGGTTCGGCTTCGCCCGCGACTCGGACCCCGCGCAGTTGGCCCAGTTCATCGGCAACGAGCATCCACAAACCATCGCGCTGATCCTGTCCCATCTGCAGGCGACCCACGCCGCGCAGACGATGACCCACCTGGGTCCTGAGGTCCGCACCGAAGTCGCCCTCCGCATCGCGACGATGGATCGCACGCCACCAGAAGTGGTCGAGCAAGTTGAAGAGGTTCTCAAGCGCAAGTTGAGCACCGTGATCAGCCGCGACTTCACCTCGGTTGGTGGCACGCAGTTCCTGGTGAACATGCTGACGACCGTTGACCGCAGCACGGAGAAGCAGATCCTCGAATACCTCGATGGCGCCAACGCCGAATTGGCCGCCGAAGTCCGCAAGCTGATGTTCGTCTTCGACGACCTGATTCGGCTGGACGATCGGTCGCTGCAGCGGGCCTTGCGCGAAGTCGACAGCAAGGATCTGTCACTGGCGATGCGCGGGACGAGCGAAGAACTGCAGGAGCGGATCTTCCGCAACCAGTCGTCGCGCGCGGCGCAGGCACTGAAGGAAGAAATGGAAATTGGCGGTCCGGTCCGCTTACGGCAGGTCGAGGAGGCCCAGCAGCGCATTGTCAACATCGTGCGCCGACTGGAAGACGCCGAAGAGATCGTCGTACAGCGCGGCGGTGAAGACGTCCTTGTCTAGCCTGCTGCGGGGTGACGCGGTCGGGATGGTGGAGGTCCGGCCCGGGGACGCCTCCACGCCGCTGCTCCGGATGGTTGGCACCCGGGTCCTGCGTGGCGAGCACGTCGGACTCCAGAAGCCAGTGCCGCTGCATGTGCCCACCGGGCACGGCGCCGGCGGTGGAGTCGAGTCGCTTTTTGAGGAAGAAGCAGACGCCGCTCCGCCATCCCTGCCACCGCCCGACTTTGCCGCGCTCGAGGAAGCCGCGCGCATTGTTGGCTACAACGCGGGTTTCGAGCAAGGCCACGACGCCGGGCTGGCGGCCGCCGAAGCGGCCATGACCGACTCGCTGAAGCGCCTGGTCGCGCTGGCCAACGACGTCCATGAAAATCACGCCGTCTTCTATCGATCGGCCGAGCGTCAGGTCGTCGACCTGGCCTTGCAGATCGCCCAGAAGGTCGTCGAGCACGAAGTCGAGAATATCCCCGACCTGGCCATCCACGTCATCCGCGCGGCCCTCGAAGAGATGGACGCGCGGACGGCGGTTCGGGTTCGGGTCAGCCCGGACGACGAGGAACTGCTCCGTCGGCGGTGGGCCCAGGTGGTGCCCGCGGGCATCGCTCCCGATCGCATCGAGCTGGTCAAAGACGAGCACGTGCAATCTGGCGGCGCCATCATCGAAACCAATCACGGCCAGGTCGACGCCCAGCTGGAGACCAAGCTGGCCGAGCTCGGCAACGCGCTGTGGACGTTTGTCGTCGACGTGAGTACGCCGGAGCCAGACGGCGACTCGAATGCTTGACCTGACGTCCCATCGTCAGGTCGTCGCCCAGGCGTCCGGGTTGCGCTTTCAGGGCCGGGTGGTGCAGGTCGTCGGGCTGAGTCTGGAGGTCGAGGGCCTGCGCTTGCCGCTCGGCGAGATCTGCCACCTCTACCCGGAGCGCGCCACCGCGGGCGCCTCGCGCATCACGGCCGAGGTCGTCGGCTTTCGCGATGACCGGCTCATCTTGATGCCGTTCGCCGAGACGCACGGCGTGCGCCCGGGTACGGCTGTTTTTCCAAGCGGTCGTGGCTTCGCGGTGCCGGTCGGCGAAGAGTTGCTCGGTCGGGTGATCGATGGTCTGGCCCGACCAATCGACGGCAAGGGACCGCTCAACACGTCGCGCACGGCCCGCATCACCGACGGCCCACCAAGTCCGCTGGGACGTCAGCCAATCCGCAAGCCGCTGGCCACTGGCGTGCGCGCGCTGGACGGCCTGCTGACCTGCGGCAAGGGTCAACGACTCGGGATTTTTGCTGGCTCGGGGGTCGGTAAAAGCACGCTGCTGGGCATGATCGCGCGCAATTGCGAGGCCGACATCAACGTCATTGCCCTGATCGGTGAGCGCGGCCGTGAGGTCCAGGAGTTCATCGAACACGACCTCGGCGCCGAGGGCCTCGCGCGCTCGGTCGTCGTGGTCTCGACATCCGACCAGCCGGCCCTGCAACGCTTGAAGGGCGCCTGGGTCGCGACGGCGATCGCCGAGTGGTTCCGCGCCCGCGGTTCCGCCGTGACGCTGATGATGGATTCGGTCACTCGCTTCGCCATGGCCCAGCGCGAGATTGGACTGACCGTTGGTGAACCGCCGGTGGCGCGCGGGTATCCGCCGTCGGTGTTTGCAATGTTGCCGCGGCTGCTCGAGCGCGCGGGCATGTCCGACCGGGGCAGCATCACCGGGCTGTACACGGTGCTCGCCGAAGGCGATGACATGCAGGACCCGATTGCCGACACCGTGCGCAGCATCCTGGATGGGCACATCGTCCTGTCGCGAACGCTGGCCCAGGAAAACCACTACCCCGCCATTGACGTCCTCCAGAGCGTCAGCCGTCTGTTCAGCACGCTGTCGACGCCGGAGCATCTGTCCGTCTGCGGTGTGATCCGCGACGCGATGTTTGCCTATCAGCAAGCTCGCGACCTGATCAACATCGGCGCCTACGTCGCGGGCTCGAATCCGCAAATTGATCGCGCGCTGCGGCTGCAGCCGCACATCCAGAAGTTCCTGCGCCAGACCCCGGACAGCCCGACGGACATCGCCGAAACGCTCGCGCTACTCAAGTCGATCGCCAACGAAGAGGTAAGTTAATGCAGCACAACCCTGACACGGCCCTGGAAGTTGCGTTGGAGCAGCGCCAGCGCCTGCTAGACCAGGAGCGACAGTCGCTGTCGGAGCACCTGCGCGCCGTTCAGGAGCAGCTCGAGCTCTTCAATACGGCCCAGGCGCGCGTCCGGATGGTCGTTCGCCAGATCGATGCTGCCCAGCGCCCCGCCCCGGGCGTTGCCCTGCCGGTGACGTTGCTCGGCGATCTGGAACGGGTGCTCGATTGGTGCGAGGTCCAGGTGGCCATCCACGAGCAGCGTCTGGAGGTGGTGCAGGCCGAAGCCGAAGACGCGCGTGGACTCGTTGCCACGGCCCACCAGGCCGTGCGCGCCCTCGAAGTGGTGCTCGAGGCGCGGGTGGTCGAGCGCGAAGAAAAGGTCCGCCGGGCCGAGCTGCGAATGGCGGACGAGACTGCCGCGCGCGTCCACTCACGGAATCTGGTGCTACGATGACGGCCGCTCCGATCCTGCGCTCCGCCGCCCTGCAAAAGGCGCTCGGGCAACTCTTGCAACCCGCGCCGCGACCTCCGGCCGGCGCCACCTTCGCGACCACGCTGGCCAACACCCGCACCGACACGCCGACGCGTCCCAAAACCTCGTCGGCGAAGTCGAACCTGACGCTCAGCGGCGTCAGCTCGTCACCGCCGTCCAACGGCGCGGTCCCGTTTCAGAGTCTGATCGTTGCCGCCGCCGCGAAGTACGGCCTCGATCCCGCCCTGCTGGCCGGCGTCGTCAAGCAAGAATCCAACTTCAACCCGAACGCGAAGTCCGGCAGCGGCGCCAAGGGCCTGACCCAGCTGATGGACGCCACCGCTCGACGCCTGGGTGTCACCGACCCCTTCGATCCGGCCCAGAGCCTGGATGGCGGAGCCAGATTCCTGAGCGGTTTGATGAAGCAATTCCACGGCGATCAGAGCCTGGCGCTGGCCGCTTACAACGCAGGTCCCGGTGCCGTACAGAAGTTTGGCGGTATTCCGCCATACCAAGAGACACAGCGATACGTACCAAAGGTACTGGGGTTCGCGGCACAGTTCAGTCGATCATGGGCGAGTTCATCGGCCACGCCAGCCATCACCTCCTGAGAGCCACCGAATCGACCATGCCCAGTTCCTCAAATATCCAGTTCACCGGTAACGACGGCTACCTGCAGGCGGCGATGTCAGGTCTGGCGGCGCGCCAGCGCGCAATCGCCAACAACGTCGCCAATGTCGACACTCCGAATTTCAAAGCGTCCGAAGTCAAGTTCGAGGATGCGCTGAAGAGCGCCATCAGCAGCGGCACACCCGGCAACCCACCCAACCAGTCCAGTCTGGACGCCACCGTTTCGCAGTCCAGCCTCGTCGCCGGCACGACCCTGCGGGCCGACGGCAACAACGTCGACATCGATCGCGAGATGGCCATGCTCAGTGAAACCAACCTCACGTACAGCGCCATCACGCAGGTCATGACGACGCGCCTCGGTATCTTGCGCAGCGTCATCAAGGGTAGTTGAGCGGAGGACGCGTGCCCCAAATCGTCTCGCTTCTGCCGACCGCGTCCGCCGCACCGGCCGCGACTCCAGCTCCGGCCACGGCCGCCGTTGCGCCCGGTGCGGCGCTGCCGACGGACCCGACGTCGCCAAATTTTCTGACCCAGTTCAAGGCTGCCTTGAAGACCATCGCCAAGGTGGTGGTGCAACCGCCACTGACCCAGCGCCCGCCAACGGATCCGAAGTCCGCGCCATTGTTGTCTCCGGTGTCCGAGGCTCCTCCAGCTGATGACGCCGACAAGCCTGTCGAGGCCAGCATGCCCGACGTGCTGATCCAGCTCGGCTTTGCCATCGTTCCCGCAGCCTTCCCGGTGCTGGCGACAACTCAGCCGCCGGTGCCCGCTGCCGCGGCCGCCACGCCACCCCCTACGGGAGTCAGCGTCCAGGCGGCGCCAGTACTTCAATCGGTGGCTCCACCTGCCACCCCGCTACCGACCACACCAGGCTCGATGATGCCGCCGGACGGCGCGCCTCAGGTCCAGGGTCCGCTCGGCCGGGCACTGCCCAACCCGCCGCTCGGGCAGGTCTTGCCCGCCGCCCAGCTCGATCGGGCGGTCGCTGCCCCGCAGCTCCAGACCCTGCCATCGCCGCAGCTCGGCCAGAGGCCGCCGGCGCCGCAGCTCGGCCAGAGGCTGTCATCGCCGCAGCTCGGCCAGACGCCGCCGTCGTCACAGCTCGGCCAGACGCCGCCGTCGTCGCAGCTCGGCCAGACGCCGCCAGCGCCGCAACTCGGCCAGACACCAGCGGCCACGCGGCCTGTGCCTGGGCAAACACGCGCGTCATCACAACCGACTGCCGACCTGCAGCTCGGTCAGACCCTCCCCGCCCCCGTTCTCGGCCTGGCGCCAACCCTGTCGGCTCCCGTGGTGCATCAGCCGATCACGCAGCTGAAGCCCTTCGACCAGCCCCAACCGCTCAGCGCTCAGTCGTCTCCGGCGACCGCACCCGATCTCTCCGCCATGGTCATGCTGCCGCCGATATCTGGCGCCCAGCCACCGACGGTGGCGGCCCATGGCGCCAACATCACACCGCTGTTCGGAGTTCCGCAGCCGGCCGCGCGGAGCGGCGCTCAGTCTGGCGACGACCGGAGCGGACACGGCCGACACCCCTCCGTCATGGTCGCGTCGATCGCACCCGATGGCACCGCCCTTCAATCCGCACCCGCGTCCGATGCAGCGGTGGCTGCCGCCGCGGTACTGGCCGCACCGGTCGCCATGGGTCCTCTGCCGGTCCAGATCGCGCCGAGCCAGGTCGTTTCGCAGATCGCGCAACACGCTGAAGTGATTCGCTTGCCCGGCAATCGCGGTCTGCACATTCAGCTCCATCCGGACGACCTCGGCGGAGTCCAGGTGACCGTGCGTTACTCCCCAGGTGGGGGCGTCGAACTCCACATCAACGCGGAGCACGCCGCGACCGCCGCACTCGTGCAGGCCGGTTGGAGCGAGCTCCGCGATTCGTTGGCGAGCCATGGCATCACCGCGGACCGTTTGATGATGAGCGTGACCGTCCCATCCACCGCCGGCCAGGCCGACCTTTCGGGTGGCGACCGCGACCGATCCGACCCGAACGCCTATGGTGCTGGCCAGAGCAGCTTGAGCAGCCCGGACAGTCAGAGCCAGGGCCAGTCACGTCAGGACAACGCACCCCAACGTACTTCGCAAACCTGGAGCGGCGGGCTCGAGCCGGTCGCGTCGACCGACGCCAACCCGCGCGTGGCATCGGCCACGGGCACTCCGTCTCGCATCGACTACCGCGTCTGAACCCGCACGAAAGGCGATCTTTCCCCGCTATGCCCGATATCTCCACATTTCTGAACCAGACCACGGTGCCGGCGACGTCCGCGACGTCCGCCAGGGCCGCGGTGCCCGCGGCGGGCAAGCCCGCGCTCGGCAAGGACGACTTCCTCAAGCTGCTCATGGCCCAGCTTCAGAACCAGGATCCTATGAAGCCCATGGACGACACGGCGATGATCGCCCAGATGGCCCAGTTCAGCGCGCTCGAGGCCACCCAACAACTCAACGCGACGATTACCCAGAGCGCCAACGTCCAGACGGTCGCGTCGGCTGGCGCACTGATCGGCAAGTACGTCCAGGCCAACCTGGCCGATGGCAGCTCCTCCATGGGCGCTGTGACGGGCGTCAATTTCACGACCACGGCTGGCGTCGTTTCGCCGACGCTGGTCATCGACGGCAAGGATGTCGACTACAGCACCATCGTGAAAGTCAGCAGCTCACCGATCACCCAGACACCGACACCCTAAGGAGCACCCGTCACATGATGCGATCTATGTTCGCCGCCATCTCCGGTCTGAAAAACCATCAGACCATGATGGACGTCGTCGGAAACAATATTGCCAACGTCAACACGACCGGCTTCAAGCAGTCGCGCGTTGCGTTCGCGGACATTCTGAGCCAGACGGTCCGCGGCGCAACCGGCCCGCAGAATGGGCGCGGTGGGATCAATGCCGAGCAAATCGGCACCGGCGTCGGGCTCGCCAGTATCGACACGATTCAGACGCAGGGCACCAACCAGGCGACGGGCAAAGCCACCGACATGGCCATCCAGGGCGATGGCTACTTCGCGATGAGCGACGGCAAACAGAACTTCTACACCCGCGACGGCGGGTTCGACCTCGCCCTCGATGGCACCCTCGTGAACCCCTCCAACGGCCTCCACGTCCAGGGCTGGGGCGTGACCGCCGCGACGGCGCCAGTTACCGTGGCTGGCGTAACGACGCCTGGGACCCCCGCGGTCGTCAACACCGCGGCCGTGCCGGGCAACATCAGCATCCCCATTGGCGCGGGCATGGTTGGCATGGTCTCGAGCAGCATCGGCGTCACCGGCAACCTCGACGCGAACGAAGTGCCGACGGTCGCGTACAAGCAGGACAGTGCGAGTGGCACCGTGGACGGCGTGCAACCGACCTTCGCCCCGATCGGGCTGAGCACCACGGCCTATGACTCGCTCGGGAACCCGATCCAGCTCACGATCGCCGCGACACCGGTGAATTCGCCGTGGAAAACCACGTGGGGCCCGCCTATTGTCGCGGGTGTGCCGACAACGCCTACAACCGTACCCGGGGCGCTCACCGGTTGGAGTGTCGTGGTCAACACCGTCCCACCGCAGGCGGTGCCGCCAGCCCCGATCGCCGTGACCTTCAACGCGTTCGGCAAGATCGCTACGGGCGGCACGTCGCCTCTGAGTTTCGCCCTCGGTAATGGCGCGGTGACGCCGCAGACGTTGAGCCTCGACCTGTCGAAGCTGACCCAGTTGAACTCTTCGTCGGACATGATCGCGACCGCCGACGGAGCGTCGGCGGGTACGTTGACCAGCTTTACCGTCGGCCAGTTTGGCGACATCACCGGCGTCTACTCCAACGGCTTCAAGCAGGCCCTCGGTCAGATCGCCATGGCCAGCTTCACCAACCCCAGCGGCCTGACCAAGACAGGCGGCAACCTGTTCGCGTCTTCGCCAAACTCGGGCAATGTCAACATCGGCATCCCGGGCACCAACGGCACCGGCACGATCGCCACCGGCTTCCTCGAGGGCTCGAACGTCGACCTCGCCCAGCAGTTCACCAACATGATCATGGCTGAGCGCGGTTTCCAGGCCAACTCGAAGGTCATCACCACGTCCGACGAGATCCTCCAGGATCTGGTCAACCTCAAGCACTAACTAACTCGCCGTTAGCCTCCCCGCCGCCACGCGACTCCGGTCCTGCCACCTGTCCTTCGAAAGTCGGACAGGGCCGCTGCCGCGTGGTCCGGCAGAGTTCTTGCAGCCTCCGAGAGCAAATGCCTGCGAAGTTGGAGGGTCCTGCACACCCCGGCCGCGACCGCGCCGTGGTCCGCCACGCCTCGGACCGCCTGAATGACCCGGCCGTACGGGGTTTTGACACCGTATTGTTATACAGACGTTACATATTTACCCTGCGCCGCTCTTCGGCTCTGACACCGGAATGCGCATAGTAGGGTCCGCGGCGAAGTGCGCTGCGCTGACGGCCATGTGCCGCCCTGATCTGGCCCGGATGCACAGCCTTGTACGACAGAGGATGACACCACCGTGTTCAACCACGACCGCGAAACGCCCCGCCCCAGCGCCAATGCCATTCGTGTCGTGCTGGCCGACGACCATCAACTCTTCCGTCAGGGCCTGAAAGCCCTCCTCGAACTCGAACGCGGCATCACCGTCGTCGGCGAAGCCAGTGATGGGCTCGAAGTCCAGCGCGTCAGCCTCGAACAGCACGCCAATGTCGTGCTGATGGACATCAACATGCCCATCGTCGACGGCCTGTCCGCGACGCGCGAACTGCTGCGCGCCGACGGCAAAATTGGCGTCATCATCCTCAGCATGCACCACGAGGAAGGCCACGTCTTCCAGGCCCTGCGGGCCGGTGCGCGCGGCTATCTGCTCAAGACCAGCCGTGTCTCCGAAGTCGCCGGCGCCGTGCGCGCCGTTGCCAGTGGACTGTCGTTGCTCGACCCGTCGGTCACCAGCTCGGTCGTCTCCGAGTTCAAGCGCATGAGCAGCAAGCAGACCCCCGAGGACGGACTTGGCCAGCTGACCGAGACCGAAGTCAAGATCCTGCAGCACGTCTCAGCGGGCATGTCGAACAAGGAAATTGCCAGCAAGCTGTCACTGGCCGAGAGTACGGTCAAGAACCGTCTGTCGGTCTTATTCGAGAAGATCGGCGTGCTCGACCGCACCCAGGCCGCCATTTACGCCATCACGCACGGCATCGCGCCAACGGCTGTGCAGTCGTCGAGGTAGCGTCGCCATGGCCTACGCTCCTCATCCGCTCGCCAGGCGCATCCACGATGGAGTGATGCAGCTCCTCGGCACGGCGCTGGTCAAAACTGAGATGTGCGAACAGCTGGCGCGGCTTGGCCGCCAGGACGAGATCCCCGCCAACCTGATGGAGCTGCGGTCGGCGCTGGAGGATACGGTCGTGGAGTTGAGGTTGCTGATGGTCGAGATGCGCAATCTACCGTCGAGCGCCGAACCAGTGACGACTCGAGCAGCATGATGCCGAGCGCGCCCGCCCTGTCGCCCACCTCCAACACCCTCGCGGCGAGCAGCGATGAGTGCCAGCTCGTCGTGTTTCACCTCGGCGCTGAGTTGTACGGTGTGGAGATCTCGCGCATGCACGAGATCATTCGCTTGCAAGCGGTGACTCGGGTGCCGCACTCGCCGGTTTTTGTCGAAGGCGTCATCAACCTGAGGGGCAAGGTGATTTCGGTCATCAATCTGCGGCGCCGCTTCGGCCTCCCCGCGGCCGACGATACGCGCGCCGGTCGCATCGTGGTGGTGGACATCAACGACCAGGTGATTGGCATGGTCGTCGACGGCGTGAGCGAGGTGCTGCGGGTCAGTACCTCCACGATCGAACCGCCGAGTCCGGCGGTGGCCGGGATCGACTCCGAGTACCTGGAGGGCATCGTCAAGTTGCCCGAGCGGTTGGTGATCCTGCTCGACCTGGACCGCGTCCTCACCCGCGAAGAACGCCGCGCGCTCGAAGAAGCCGCGTAGCGAGTGGTCAGTTGCGAGGCCGCGCTCCGGGCGCTGACACGTGCCACGGCGCTGGTAGCCGAGGGTCTCGCCGAAGACCGGTTGCTGCCACTGCTTGCCCGGTGCGCCTCGGATGCCGCCGGCGCGGAGCTGGCCGCCATCTATGTGCGGCCCAATCCGCCAACCTCCGGCAAAGCTGCCTGGCGGCTGAGCGGTTATTCGGGTGGCGATCCCGAAGTCCTGGCGACGTTGCCCAGGTCGTACGGCGATGGCGGCGGTGTCCTGGCGCCGCTGTTCCAGGGCGCGCACGAGGTCCACGAGTCGGACCTGCTCGACACTGCTGACGACGACGCGGTCCCGCCGAGACAATTTCCGGTCCGCAGTCTGGTCGGGTTGCCCGTGCGCCGGCGCGACAGCCGACCGGTCGGGGTGTTGTTCCTGGGTGCGCCGCGCCGCGCCGCCTTCGATGCACCGTCGCTGAGCGTGATTCGCGCCATGGGCCAACTGGTCGGCATCGGCATCGACAATGCGCGCCTCGCCGCCGGTCAGCAAAGCGAGCGCCGCAAGGCGGCCGACTCCGCGGTGACACTCGGCACGGTGCTGGAGTCAGTCGACAGTGGCGTGTGTGTCATCGAGCTTGACGGCACCGTGCGCGTGGCCAACAAAGCCTTTCAGGTACTGTTCGGGACGGCCGGGCCGGGGGTCAACCTCTCGCAAGCGGACTTCCTCGCCACCGCGGCCATCGCCCCGCGCGAGTCGGAGGCGTTCTTCGCTCGATTGCGGGAGTTGTTGGCCGACCCCGCGCAGATCGACGAAAGTGAATGGGAACTGGCGACCGAGCCGCCGCGGATCCTGCAGCGCTACTCGGCTCCGATGCGCAGCATGGTCGGTGAGGTCGTCGGACGGGTCGACATCTACACCGACATCACCCAGGCGCGTCGGCTGTACACCCAGTTGCTCAATTCCGAAAAACTGCGCGCGATCGGCGAGATGGCGTCCGGGGTCGCGCACGACTTCAACAACGTGCTGGCGTCGATCGTCGGTCAGACGGAGTTGCTGCATCTCGATGATCAGCCCGCGACGACGCGTCTGGCGATCAACACGATCCATCAGGCGGCCCTGGACGGCGCCCGCATGGTGCGCAACCTGCAGGGTCTCGCCCGGCCGCGCGCCGAGACGGCGTCGACCGCCGCGGCGCTCAACGAGACCGTCCAGCTGGCGGTCGAAATGGCGCGGCCCCGCTGGGCCGGCGCCGCGCTGCAGGGCCGCGTCCGGATCGACGTGCAGCTGAACCTGGCTGAATCCAGCACGCTGGGGCGGGTCGCGATTGACCCGGCCGAGTTGCGCGAGGTGCTCCTCAACCTGCTCTTCAACGCCACCGACGCCATGCCAGAAGGGGGACGCATCGAGATTTCCACGCGGCCAGGCGACAAGCCGGGGACGGCCGATCTCGAGGTCAGGGATACCGGCAGCGGCATGCCCGAGTCGGTCCGAGCGCACATCTTCGAGCCGTTCTTCTCGACCAAAGGACCCAAGGGCAGCGGCCTGGGCCTCGCCGTCGCCTACAGCATCATCACCCGACACGGCGGCGATCTGGAGGTCGAGTCGCGCGTTGGCGAGGGCACGACGTTCACCATTCGTCTGCCGTACGCGCTGGTATCGAGCAGACCGCTGAAGGGCGCGCGCACGCTGGCTGGCGCGCCCACGAAAAATGGCGTGGCCTCGGACGGGACGCTGGGCCCGCGCTCGGCGCTGTCACACGCGCTGAAGGGCGCGCGAATTCTGGTCGCGGACGACGAGCCGGGCCTGGTGGCGATCGTGCGTCAGTTCATGGAACGCTCGGGCGCCTCGGTGGCGGTCGCCAACGGCGGCCGATCGGCCGTCGAAGCGGTCCAGGCAGCGGGGTCTAAATTCGACGTGGTGATCACCGACCTGGACATGCCAGACGTCGACGGCTGGGCAGTGGCCGCCGCGGTCAAGGCGCACCAGCCCAGTACCCACGTGGTGATGCTCACCGGGTGGGCGGGCGAGATCGCCCCGGAAGACTTTCGTTCGCGCGGCGTGGACGTCGTACTGGGTAAGCCATGCAGCCGGGCCGAGCTCGAGGGGGCCATTGGCAATCTCCTCGTGCCCAAGCCCGTGTCGGGCTTCGACGTGCTCCTGGTCGACGACGAGCCGGCGTTTGCCAGGGCGGTCCGTGATCTGCTGGCACTCCAGGGCCACCACGTCACAGTCGTCGATTCGGCCGCGGCCGCCCTCACCGCGGTCGAAGCCCACACGTACGACGTGATCCTGACCGACTACAGCCTGGGTGAAGTCACCGGCGCCGAGCTGGCCGAAACCCTCTGCGACTCGCCCGACACCCCGTTCGTGGTCCTGGTCACCGGCTACGCCACCGAGATCGACGACCCCAGCCTACTGAGCCGCGGCGTCAACGCCGTTCTCCCGAAACCCTGCCGCGGCGAAGACCTCCGCCAGATCCTCGCACGCGTGTCCATCGCGCCCGCCGCCTAGCGGAGCGCGCAGCCTCGGTAGCGGAGCGCGCAGCCCTCGGGCCCATCCTCCAGGTTCTTTGGCCCATCGTCAAACGAAGCGATCGAAGCGATGCGGCCCGCCCGCCCCGCCGCTCAGCGCGAGAGTGTCGCGTTGGTCACCGAGCCGACGACTTCGATGAGCTCTTCGAGA
>Ga0070730_10002267_pt1 | contig 17620 bp, 15 predicted proteins | sample Coa_R1_3_FD_66447 | JGI IMG/M metagenome (GOLD analysis project Ga0070730, IMG submission 66447) | Surface soil microbial communities from Centralia Pennsylvania, which are recovering from an underground coalmine fire - Coalmine... | ecosystem: Environmental > Terrestrial > Soil > Unclassified ... | reverse complement strand
CAAGCTGCGCCAGGAGCTGGGGCTAAACGACCCTCCGCCGCTGCAATACGCGCGCTGGCTGGGGCGCTTTGTGAGCGGCGATTGGGGACAGTCGTACAGCACCAGCGTCGACATCCGGCCGCTGGTGGGCGAGCGGCTGAACAACTCGCTGATGCTGGCGGCGCTGGCGCTGGTGGTGGCGGTGCCGCTGGCGATTGGGCTGGGGGTGGTGGCCGGCCTGAATGAGAACAAGCTGATCGACAACGTGGTGAGCATCAGCGCGCTGGCGGTGGTGGGGCTGCCCGAGTTCGTCACCGGCGTGATCCTGATCGAAATTTTCGCCCTCAAGCTGCATTGGCTGCCGGCCAACTCGTCCATCCAGGCCGGCACCACGTTCGCCAAGGCGTTTCCGTTTCTGATCCTGCCGGCGGTGACGGCCACGCTGGTGCTGCTGGCCTACATCGCCCGGCTGACGCGGGCCGGGGTGGCCGAAGAGATGAAGAGGCCGTATGTGCGCACGGCGGTGCTCAAGGGGCTGCCGCGGCGCACGGTGATTGTCAAACACGTGCTGCGCAACGCGCTGATGCCGACGATCACGGTGGTGGCCATCAGCTTTGGCTGGCTGATCGGCGGGCTGATCGTGATCGAGAACGTGTTCAACTATCCCGGGCTGGGGCGGCTGCTGGTGTTTGCCATCGACCGGCGCGACCTGCCGCTGCTGCAGGCGATTACGATGGTGACCGTGCTAGGGTTTGCGCTGGCCAACCTGGCGGCGGATTTGCTGTATGTGTATTTGAACCCGAGGATACGGTTGAGTTGAGAAGATCAGAAGCTTTGTACACGGATTACACGGATCAAATGCGATTGGACGGATGAAACCTTTTAAGTTTCCGTGAAATCCGCCTTGTCCGTGAAATCCGTGTACGAAATCCTCTTCACACTTGAACCCTCTCTGAAGGATTAGCATGAAAATCAAAGCCGCTGTTTTCTACGAACCCGGCGTGCCGTTCCGGGTGGAGGTGCTCGACCTGGAGGCGCCGCGGGCGGGCGAGGTGCTGGTGAAGGTGGCGGCGGTGGGGGTATGCCACAGCGATTGGCACCTGATGACCGGCGCGACCAAGCACCCCTTGCCGGTGGTGCCGGGGCACGAGGGCGCGGGGGTAGTGGCCGGCGTGGGGCCGGGGGTGGACCGGGTGGCGCCGGGCGACCACGTGGCGCTGAACTGGGCGCCCAACTGCGGCAAGTGCTTCTACTGCCTGAACGACCGGCCCAGCCTGTGCGCGGCTTACGTGGCGCCCATCTGGGCGGGCACCCTGCTCGACGGCAGCACACGGCTGAGCCAGAACGGCCAGCCGGTGTATCACTTTAGCGCGCTGGCGTGCTTCGCCGAATATTGCGTGGTGCCGCAGGAATGCTGCGTGCCGTTCAACAAGCGCGTGCCGCTGAACGTGGCCGCGCTCATCGGCTGCGCGGTGACCACCGGCGTGGGGGCGGTGCTCAACACGGCGCGAGTGAAGGCCGGCAGCAGCGTGGCGGTGTTTGGCGCGGGGGGCGTGGGGCTGAGCATCATCATGGGCGCGCGGCTGGCCGGCGCCAGCCGCGTCATCGCCGTGGACCGGGCCCCGGCCAAGCTGCAGATGGCGCGCAGCTTTGGGGCCAGCGAGGCGCTGCTGGGCGGGCCGGAAGTGAATAACGCCATCCGCGCGCTCACCAGCGGGCGCGGGGCGGACTATGTGTTTGAGGCGGTGGGCATCCCGGCGCTGCAGGAGCAGTGCCTGGACGCCGCCCGGCCGGGCGGCACGATTGTGCTGGCCGGCATCTCGCCGATGGGCAGCGGCACCAACCTGCCGGGGGCCATCATCACCCGGCAGGAAAAGACCATTATGGGCACGTATTATGGCAGCGCCAACACCGCCCGCGACTTCCCGCTGTATGGCGAGTTGTACTTGCACGGCCAACTGCCGCTTGACCGGCTGGTATCCAAAACCTATCCTTTAGAGCAGATCAACGAGGCCTATGCCGACATGCTGTTGGGCGAGACGGGAAGAGGGGTGATTGTATTTGAATGAGCGCTTGGCACGCCGGTCGGGAGTTGAGACCAATTGCACAATAAGCTGCGCCACAGCATCGCCGCTTGACTGCAAGGGCCAAAGGCCAGATTGTTGCGTCGTCTTTGACCCGATTGTTAGGGACGAGTTCGGAGGGGCACATGCTTGGCCAAGTTGCCGAGACAGTACTGCCGGTCAACAGCCACATCGTTGAAAGTCCAATCACAGTGTGGGATCGACCACGCCGTTGTCTTGTCATTGTGCTTGATGACGAGTCAAGTTCTATTCCGCCGCCAGGTACGCCGGTACCTGATTTACTTGAGGGCGTTTGCTATCCAGGAGGAACCATTCGCGTTTTCGGACAGACATTTGTAGATGGTCCAAAGCGTGCATTGGTCGTCCTGCTTAACGAAACGCCCCGTTTGCCTGTGATCAACATGCCTACTGCTGCCGAGCCGCCCACCGATCCGGTCCAGGTGGAAAACTTGATCATTGATCTGGAGGACGTGAACGAAATTGAGGATGGCGGCGACCATATCTACATTGGCTTTGGCGCGCAGCATCAGCCACCATTCTTATTCCTTACCGGCGATAAGGCAGATCAATTTAGAAAGCTGGGCCTGTCAGTTCATGAGAGCCCACATAAGTACCTATCAGAAGCTGAGCTTAATGACCTGGCGCAGAAAGCGGTCGGCCAGGAGCCTGTCGAGGCACAATTGGTGAGCAGATTGATCGCCGATGTGCGCGCACTGCGGAACAACCGCATGGAAACAATATTAACAGCCGGGCGCTTGCTCCAGGCGCACTTGGATCACGCCGAGCAGTTAGTCCAAATGCTGGCCGGCAATCAAGTCCACCGCGTGCGATGCACTCATACAGGCGAATGCCAGGTTCACGTCGATGGGTCATGCACCTGTGAGGCGTCAACGCAAAGTTGAAATGGTCTCAGCCAGAGCAAAAATGTAACGGAGTCGAAACATGCCGCGCGATGAACTCTCTTAAGTCGATTTTTGCCCGGATGACTAATAGGGCGCTGCGCAGCGAGCCGCTGCTGCTGGGCGGCACGACGGCATAATGCGGGAAGAGGTGTTTGAAGAGCTGAGCGCCGAAGTGGACGGGACAAACGGCAAGTCTATATCCTGGCGATTGGCATAAAATACGGCCAGCGTCTTCGGATTGGCGGGGAGGAAATCAGACTATGAAAATCGCCTCGGTGGCCAATGTCAAGGCCAAATTCAGTGCCTATATCAAAGCCAGCAAAGCTGGCCCGGTGATCGTGACCAAAAATGGCAAGCCGGTGGCCGTGCTGATCTCGATGCAGGATGAAGATGAAATCGAACGCCTGCTGATGGCGTATTCCCCGCAGCTGCAGCATATTCTGCAAGCCGCCGAAAAGCAGATCCAAGCCGGCAAGGGAATTCCGCACGAAACCTTTTGGGCCGACATTGTGACGAAATGATAAAGACGGCAAGCCCAGTGGGATCAACGCCCGCGCTGGCACTTGTTAGCCAGGTTGCCGGCCGCCCACGGTGGGCGCCGCTCGACGCGCCAAGCGGTACGGCGCCCGCGCGATGAACGTCCAGCGCGGGGCCATCGGGCTGTTGGCAGCGGGGCATCTGTTCACTGATCTCAACCAGGGGGCCATGCCGGCGCTGCTGCCGTTCCTGGTGGCCGAGTATCGCTTTTCTTACCAGCAAGCGGCCGGGCTGGTGTTCGCGGCCACGGTGCTGTCGTCGGTGATGCAGCCCTTGTTCGGCCATTTCGTCGATCGGGCCCGGGCGGCCTGGCTGATGCCGGCCGGTATTCTGCTGGCCGGGCTGGCACTGGCGCTGGTGGGCGTGGCCCACGACTATTGGCTGATGGCGGGGGTGCTGATGCTCAGCGGCCTGGGGGTGGCGGCCTTTCACCCCGAGGCGGCGCGCTCAATGCACGCCGCCAGCGGCACGCGCCAGTCCACCAACATGAGCGTGTTTTCCTTTGGCGGCAGCACTGGTTTTGCGCTGGGGCCGCTGCTGGCCACCGGCCTGATGCTGGCCTATGGGGTACGCGGGTCGCTGCTGCTGATTGCGCCAGCGGCGGCCATGGCTTTGGTGCTGGCCAGCCAATTGTGGCGCATGCCGGCGCGGCTGGCCGCGGCCAGCCGCATGGGCGGCCCGGGGCCGGCCAGGCAGCGGGACCACTGGGCGCCGTTCGGCCGCCTGATGGGCGCGGTGATCCTGCGGTCGATCATTTTCTTTGGCCTCAACACCTTTATCGCGCTGTACTGGATCAACATCCTAGGCCAACCAAAGGCTTCGGGCGGGATCATCCTGACCACCTGGCTAATCTGTGGGCTGCTGGGGGCGCTCATTGGCGGACGGATGTGTGACCGCTTTACCGTGCGGCGGTTTGGCTGGTGGGCGTCCCTGGCCATGCTGCCGGTGCTGCTGGCTTTCGTGGCGCTGCGGCAGCCGATACCGGCCGCGATCCTGGTGTCGGTGTTGGGCATGCTATACGCGGCGCCGAGCGCCGGCATGTTGGTGCTGGGGCAGGAGATGCTGCCCAATCACATCGGGGTGGCCTCCGGGCTGACCATTGGGCTGTCGGCCAGCGTGGGCGGCGCTACCGCACCGCTGCTGGGCTGGGTGGCCGATCACTACGGCATCCCGGTGGCGCTGACGGGGCTGGCGGCGCTGCCGGCGCTCATCGCGCTGCTGATGTGGACGCTGCCGGCTGGGAAGCCGACAACCGCGCTGCCGGTGCTTGAGTTGGAGAAAAAGGCGTACGCGGATAACGCGGACAAAGCGGATAGAGCAGATGCCGGCGCTTAGCAACTGATCGACTCCACGATAAAGGCTGTGGCGCTGAGCCCAACCGGGGCCAAAAAAAACGTCAAAAGCGTACACGGATTTCACGGACAAGGCCGGATAATGCAGATTTATGAAATTTCATCAACTATCCGATCTATCCGCGAGATCCGCGTACGCTTTTGCGCCTGTAAACATGGTCGTATTTCCGCGTGACAAAAGGTGTGTAACATGGGTGTATGATTTTCGGGCGATAGGAGATAGCCGATGAGCCAGCGATTGTATCGGGCTCAAATCTTGCTTGAGCAGGGCCAACGCAAGACCCTGGCGCAGATTGCCCATGCGGAGGGCCGCAGCATGTCCGATGTAGCCCGCGAACTGATACGCCTGGGGCTGGAAGCGCGCAGCGCGACGCCGGAAATGCGCTGGCGTAAACGCGACCGAGCCCTGGCACAAGCGGCCAAGCAGCGCGAGGCCATGCGCCAAAGGCGTGGCGGCCGGCCAATCGACCTCGACCCCGCTGAAGTGCTACGGTCCATAGAAACATGAGCTTCCTGCAAAATTCTCCGCATGTGCTGGAAGTGGCCTTCGACCTGACCCACAACCTGCTCCAGCCGCTCAAGCCGCTGCTGCGGCCGGGCGGGGCCGTGGAGCGCCTGTTCGTGGCGGGCGAGCAGGTAAGCAAGGGCGCGATTTTCGATTGCCAGATGTGCGGACAGTGCGTGCTGCACAGCACGGGCATGACCTGCCCAATGACCTGCCCGAAGAACCTGCGCAATGGGCCCTGCGGCGGGGTGCGCGCCAATGGGCACTGCGAGGTGAGGCCGGAGATGCGCTGCGTGTGGGTGGAGGCCTATGAGCGCGCGCAGCGCATGCCCGAGTATGGCGCCGACATGCACCAGATCGTACCGCCGCTCAACCGCCAACTGCAAGGCAGCTCGGCCTGGATTAACGATCTCACCGGCGCGGCGCGCCAGCACCCGGCAGGATGGGGGGAGTGAGTGTGGCGGTGTGGGGGCATGGTCGCAACGTCAAGAGGATTCTGTACACGGATTGCACGGAAAAAGCGGATCAAACTGAAACCTCTTTAAGATTCTGTGTCATCCGTTTGGTCCGTGGAATCCGTGTACAAGGTTTTCGCCCAAACGGTGCGCTCGCTCCTGAGCGGGAGGCGGCATAGGGGGAATCGATCAAAGTAAGTGCGAATTGCAATATGGTGTATCCTACCGATCTCTAACCAAAGGAGCTCGGTCATGAAACTAAACCTTTTGGGCAAGCTTCTGCTTGCCTTTTCCATTATCTTAGCCTTTATGTTGATCATCAGCGGGGTCGGTATCTATCAGGCCAACCAGATCAACGGTCGCGGCGGTCAAATCTATAGCGACGACCTGGCGGGCACCGGACTCGTGGCTATACTCGGGCGCGATACCAGCCGCGTCCAGGCCTCCGTGCTCGAGCACGTGCTGTCCAGCGACGCGGCCCGCAAGGCCAGCCTGGATACTGAGATCGCCAACCTGGATCATGAGATTGACACCACCGGCCAGGCCATCCGCGCCGGCGATACCGACGGCAAACAAACCGGCGTGCTCGACCAATTCCAGCAAGCCTGGGCCGCCTACAAACAGAGCCGCGATACGATTGTTCTGCCGGACAGCCGCGCCGGCAATGCCGCCGCGGCTGCCGCCGCCGCCATGGGCCCAGAAGACCAGCTTTATGATGGCGTAACCACCGGGGTGGACAACCTGGTCAAGTCTTTTAGCGATTCCGCTCAAAGCCGCAACGCGGCCAACCAGTCGAGCTATGTGGGCGGCGTTTGGCTGATTGTGGCCATCACGCTGCTGGCCCTGGTCAGCGGCCTGGCCGTAGCCGTGTTCATCTCGCGCAGCCTGTCACGCCGGGTGCGCGAGCATGTGGCGCTGGCCGAGCGGGTGGCCGCCGGCGACCTGACCGTGCGGCTGGTGGCCAACGGCCGCGACGAACTGGACCAACTGGCGGAAAATCTCAATGGCATGGTGGTGGGCCTGGGCCAGCTCTCGGGCCAGGTGCGGGCGGGCGCGAACAACATCAGCTCGTCCACGTCACAAATCCTGGCTACCGTCAACCAGCACACGTCCACCGCCAACGAGCAATCGGCGGCGGTGCAGGAGACGGGCAGCAGCGTGGATGAAGTGCGGGCGGTGGCCGAGCAGATGGCCCTCAAGGCCAGCGAGGTAGCCCAGCACGCTCAGGCTTCGGTGCAGGCCAGCCACGAGGGCGCCCAGGCGGTGCAGGTGATCATCACCGGCATGCGCGACATCCGTGAGAAGGTGCAGGCCATCGCGCAAGACATCCTGGCGCTGTCGGAGCAGACGGGGCAGATTGGCGAGATTACGGCCACGGTCAGTGACATTGCCGACCAATCGAACCTGCTGGCGTTGAACGCCGCCATCGAGGCGGCCAAGGCCGGCGAGCAGGGCAAGGGCTTCGCGGTGGTGGCGGCCGAGGTGCGCAACCTGGCAGAGCAATCCAAGCAGGCCACGGCCAAGGTGCGCGCTATCTTGAGCGATATTCAGAAGGCTACCAACGCGGCGGTGCTGGCCACCGAGCAGGGCACGCGCGTGGCCGAGTCGGGCACGGGGATGGCCGGCCGGGCCGGCGAGGTGATCGGCCAGCTCACCGATGCCATCCAACAGGCGGCCCAGGCGGCGCAGCAGATTGCCGCGCTGGCCCGCCAGCAGAGTATCGGCATGGACCAGATCGCGCAGGCCATGGCGGATATCAACCGCGCCACCACGCAATCGGTGGCCGGCGCGCATCAATCGCAGACCGCGGCCGAGGACCTGAACCGCCTGGCGCGGCAGTTATTGACGCTGGCAGAGGCATATAAGCTGGCCGCATAAGGAAGAAGAGAAGATCCAGGAATGAAAGGGCCACGACGGTGCTTCGCACCGTCGTGGCCCTTTCATTCCTGGAAAAATTTCAAGGGAAGCTATGAGCTCCCGCCGGCTGCGCCACATCACCGATCACCCGCGGCTGCCCGAGCAGCAACACGGCCAGCATCACGGGCTCGCCCTCCTTGGTCGTGGCGCCGGCCGCCACCCACTTGCTCAGCAGCGCCTCGCCGCTGGCGCGATCCAGCGCGTCCCTATACAGATAGCGGGCCACATCTTCGCGCGAGCGGTAGGCCAAAAAATCGTCCAGGTCGGTCAGCGCGAAAGGGCGCAGGGCCAGGCGCGCGGTGTGGAAAGGAGGATGCACGTTAGTTCCCGGCCACCAGGGTCAGGAAAGTCCCATCCGTCAGTTTGCTCAGGTTGGCCCCATCGCTGCCGATGGTCCACAGGCTGTTGGTACAGGCGGGGTTGCAGGCCAGGCTGTTAAGCTGGACCAGCAGCGTGGCATCGTTGAGCCAGGCGACTACGGTGTAATAACTGCCGGGGTTGGCGGTGGCCAGCAAATTCGACTGCCCGCTCAAGCCATCCGATAGCGCCAGCCAGCCCTGCTCGGCGGACGGGTCGCCCTTGGCCAGGCCAAAGGCCACGCGCGTGCCGTCGGGGCTGAAACGCGCGCCGCCGGCCAATCTAAAATCGGGGACGGCGCCGGGGGCGGTGATGGTCTGGAGTGCGCCGCCGCTGATGGTCTCCACGCTGACGGTCTTCGGATCGCCGCAACTGCCCACCGCCAGGCTCACAGCGGCGTTGAGATCATCCAGGCAGATAAATTTGCCGCCGGCCGGCTTGAACGCGATCAGCTCCGTGACGCTGCCATCCGCCAGGTTGTAGCGGTACAGGCTGGAGGCGCCGGCAAAGGGGATGTAGCCGCCGATGCCATTCGGTTCGCGGCTAAAGTACAGCGACTGACCATCGGCCGACCAGCGCTCGGGCAGCAACTGATAGGGTATCGGTTCGCTGGCAATCGTTTCGGTGACCACCGGTGTGACGCTGGAGCCATCGATGGTGGCGATGAAAAGCTGGACTGTGACCGGGTCGCCGTTGGGTTGGGAGGCCCAGGCCAGGCGCGGCTTGTCGGTGCCATTGCCCGGCCACACCGCCAGGGCAAAATTCGGTTTATCCACGAAGGGCAAGGTCGTGACGGCGCCGGTGGCATCCACCCGCTGCGCCTTGGTCAGACCTTTGAAGTCGAGCACGTAGGCGGTGCCATCCACCGACCCGCCCATGGGCACCAGGCCCTGGTCCAGGCTCACGCCCCGCGCGCTGTAGCCGGTGTCCACAATCTGCACCGAGTCAGCCGGCAGGCGCACCGCCACGCGCAGCGGCTGGAAGCCCTGAGCGGTGGAGAGGACGCTGGTGCCATCCTGGTTGGTATGATATTCATAGCCGCGCCCCCCGGCGCTGAGCTTGATGCGGAAACCCGGCACCGGGCCTCTGGCGCACGTGACGCCCGGCAACGCGATGCCCAGGCAGCCGTCGGGCCAGCTCACCGCCTCGGTGCTCACCACCTCGATCTGGCCGGCTGAAATCTTGAGCGTGCCGGCCAGCGCGTTCACGGCTGCCAATTGGGCGGGGGTCAGATCCACCGGCAGCGGCGTGCCGGTGGGCGCGCCTGGCGTCGCCGGCAGAGTGGCTGTCGCCGTTGGCGAAGCCGGGGTGGCGGTCGCCAGGATGGCGGTGGGCGGGGCCGCCGTTGGCGGAGCGGCGGTATTCGTCGCGGGCGCCGCGGTGGGCGCCGCCGTTGGCGGGGCAACGGTTGGCGGCACAGCCGCGGGCTGGCAGGCCGCGGCCAGAAGGGCAATCAGTAACAACGGGAAGAAAAAGCGTTTCATTAGGTAGTCCTTACGTTCAACCTGGGCAATAAGTATAGGTGTTTAGACGCTGAGGCGCGCGGAGTGGTTCCGGGCCAAAGGAATCAGAAAAGCATCGACCCATGAACGCGCGGCGCGTTCGTGGGTCGATGCTTTTCCGGATCTTACCCGTACTCAGGGCTTGCGCGCCAGCGTGAACTGCGCCCGCAGCAGCTCGTGGAACCCATCGGGCTGGCGGAGCGCCTGCATATGTTCAAAGACTTCCGCCTTGAGCCGCTCGGCGGCGGCCGGCTCTAACCGCTCCAGCCCGGCGCGGCTCGACATGGACCACTGGGCCGCCCACCATTCTTCGGCCTCGGCGCAGACCCAGTCGAAGGGCTCCAGGCGCGTGCGGACCTCGGCAAACCCGGCCGCGCTGAAAATTTGCTTGAGCGTCTCGGGCTGCTCGAAGGATTGGCTCTGCAGCTTCACGCGCGCGCCATAGGCGGCCCGCAGCGCTGGATAGAAGGACCAACGCTCATCGTCCGCGCCCCAGGTGGAAACGACCACGCGGCCACCGGGCGCCAGCACGCGCCGAAACTCGGCCAGGCCGCGCTCAAGGTGTGGAAAGAATTGCAGCGCAAAGCCGCACAGCACAAAGTCAAACGCCGCGTCGGGGAAGTCCAGCGCTTCGGCATCCATCTGCCGGACGCGCACGTTGGCCAGGCCCCGCCGCGTGACCTCGGCCTCTGTCTGGCTGACCATGCCGGGCGAGATATCGACGCCGGTGACCTGCCCGCCCGCGCCCACCCGCTCGGCCGCGGGGAACAGGATCGCGCCGCGGCCGGTGGCCACATCCAGCACCCGCGCGCCGCCGGGGAGGCCGGCCAACTCGACCAGCCGCTGGCCCAGGGGCGGGAAATGGGTGATGTGCTCGTAACCGGCGGCCGCGCGCGCGAAAACCTGCGCGATGGTGGCCTTGCGGTCCAGCTCCGTCTCAAGCATGGTTCACCTGCTTCTTTCTGGAATAAATTGCTTGGTAGATATCTGGCTCGTCTATAATGAGTATAGGCATTCGGCTTGAGCGGTCCATGTCCAATTGCGGGGAAAGTGGACTGAGCGCATGGATCAACACGAGATCATCCAACTGCTGGGCGCGTGGTTGGAGCGGCCCGGCCCGCTCTACGAGCGATTGACCGCGGCCTTTGAGCACAGCCTGCGCGCCGGGGAGCTACCAGTGACCACCCGGCTGCCGGCGGAACGCTGGCTGGCCGAGCGCCTGGGCGTCAGCCGCAGCACGGTGGTGGCGGCCTATGGGCTGCTGCAGGAGCGCGGCTGGGTGACCTCGCGGCGCGGCAGCGGCACTGAAGTGGCCACGCTCACGCCCCAGCGCTCGCTGCGGCTGCGCGGCCAGCAACTGCATCCGCTGGCGCATGGCCCGGTCATCGATTCTTACCTTAACGATGATCCGCTGGACGTGATTGAGCTTTCCACCGGCGCCCCGGCCTGGCCCACCGGCTTTAACCCCGCCATCTGCGCCATCCAACCCGAGCAGGTGACGCCGCTGCTGGCCGAGTATGGCTATGCCCCGCACGGGCTGCCGGAGCTGCGGCAGGCGATTGCCGAGCACTACACGCGCACGGGGCTGCGCAGCCAGCCCGAACAAATTCTGGTGACGACCGGCGCGCAGCAGGCGATTTCGCTGCTGGCCACGCTGATGCTCCAGCGCGGCGACACACTTATCTTGGAAAACCCGTGCTTCTTTGGCGCGATTGACGCCTTCCGGGCGGCGGGCGCGCGGCTGGCCCCGGTGCCAATTGGCGCGCACGGGCTGGACTTCCGGCGGCTGGGCGAGCAAGTGGCAGCGGGCACCGCGCAGATTTTGTATCTTATCCCCACCTTTCATAACCCCACCGGCAACACGCTGACGGATATGGAGCGGCGCGAGGTGATCCGGCTGGCCCAGGCGGCGCACCTGCCCATTATCGAGGACCTGACGCTGAGCTTCAACGTGCTCGACCGCGAGCCCCCGCCCCCGCTGGCGGCTTATGCGCCAGAGGGCGACGTGATCAGCATTGGGTCGCTGAGCAAGATTTTCTGGGCCGGCCTGCGCGTCGGCTGGATACGGGCCACGGCCACGATGGTCGAGCGCCTGGCGCGGCTGAAATCGGTCTCGGATCTGGGGTCATCCCTCGTCAGCCAGATGCTGGGCGCGCGGCTGATTCCTTATTTGCCGGAGGTGCAGCGGCTGCGGCGCGACGAGCTGGGCGCGCGGCGCGCCCTGGTGATGGACGTGCTGCGGAAAAAAGCGCCCGGCTGGCGGTGGCAGGCTCCGCCGGGCGGCCTGTTTATCTGGGCGCAATTGCCGGCCGGCGACGCGCGCGACCTGGCGCAGGAGGCACTGCGCGCCGGCGTGAAGGTGACGCCGGGCACCACCCTCTCGGTGGATGGCACGCACAACGATTGGCTGCGGCTGCCCTTCTTGATCACGCCCGACCGCCTGCAAATCGGGCTGGAGCGCCTGCTGGGCGCCTGGGAACGCTACGAGCGCCGGCTGGCGGCGGGAGCTGGCCGGACGCCGAACTCAGTTGAGCCCTAAACCAGTCTGGTAGAACTATGATTACCGCTTGGGGAACTGCGAGAAAATCCGGAAATTCATGGGGCCACGACCTTGCTGCGCAAGGTCGTGGCCCCATGAATTTCCGGAGAAATAAGCACCTGGAGCAGACATGGACTCAAAGGATCGCACGATCCACCTGATTGGCAACGCCCACATCGACCCGGTGTGGCTATGGCGCTGGACGGAGGGCTACCAGGAAACGCGGGCCACGTTCCGCTCGGCGCTGGAGCGGCTGGGCGAGTTTCCGCGGTTCATGTTTACGGCCAGCCAGGCGGCGGTGTATCGCTGGGTGAAAGAAGCCGAGCCGGAGCTGTTTGCCGCCATCCAACAGCAGGCGCGGGCCGGGCGTTGGGCGGCCGTGGGCGGCTGGTGGATGGAGCCCGACTGCAATTTGCCGGCGGGAGAGTCGTTTGCGAGGCACAGCCTGTATGGGCAGCGATTTTTTCAGGACGCGTTTGGCGCCGCCTGCCGGGTGGGCTACTGCGTGGATTCGTTTGGGCACAATGCCATGCTGCCGCAGCTCTTGCAACAGGGCGGGCTGGACACGTATGTGTTCATGCGCCCGAACAAAATTGAAAACCCGCGCTGCCCGGAGGGACCGTTCTGGTGGGAAAGCCCGGATGGCAGCCGGGTGTTGGCGTTCCGTTTGCTGTCGGCCTATGGCACCGGCCCGGAGGATGTGAACCCAGCGGCGCTGCAGACCATCGATGCGCACTTCAATGACACACTGCGCGACCTGATGTTTTTTTATGGGGTTGGCAACCACGGGGGCGGCCCGACCATCGCCACCTTGAAGAGCCTGGAGGCCCTGCAGGACGATCCCGCTCTGCCAACCCTTACCTTTAGCTCGCCGCAGCATTACTTCGACGCGCTGCGGGCCCGGCTGCCCGACTTGCCCGTTTATCGCGGCGAGCTGCAAATGCACGCCGTGGGCTGCTATGCCGCGCACAGCGGGGTGAAGGCCTGGAACCGCAAGGCCGAACACCTGCTGCTGGCGGCGGAGCGCTGGGCGGTGGTGGGCCAGAACCTGACGGGGATGGCGCCGGCCGGACCCGCCCTGGCCGAGGCCTGGCAGAACGTGCTGTTCAACCAGTTTCACGACATCCTGGCCGGCACCAGCATCGCGGAAGCGTATGAGGATGTGCGCAACGAGTATGGCGCGGTGAACCAGGCCGCCGGCGCGGTGCTGAATGCGGCGATGCAGCGTATCGCCAGCCAGGTGGATACGAGGGCCGATGGCACGAGGGCCGAAGGCACGAGTGGCGACCAGGCGCTGCTGGTGTTCAATCCGCATACGTTCTCGGCGCGGCTGCCCATCGAGCACGAGCTGATGGTGTGGAACCTGCGCGAGGGGGCGCTGGAGATGCAGGACAACACCGGGCAGCCAGTGGCCTGCCAGGTGGCCGAGCCGTCGGCGGCGGTGACTGCCACCTGGCGTAGGCGGGTGATCTTCCAGGCCGATCTGCCGCCGCTGGGTTACCGGCTCTACCATCTCAGCGTCAATCCGGCAGCCCAGCCGGCGCAGGCTGAGGGACAGGGCGCCGGTCTGCGGATCAGCGCCCTCCCCGGGCCGGTGGTCAATGCTTATCTGGTCGAGACCGATGGACGCGAGGACCTGGTGCTAGAGAATGCTCAATTGCGCCTGACGCTGGATGGGCGGTTGGCGGATGTGGCCAGCCTGGTGGACAAACGGATCGGCCAAGGCTGTTTCAGCGGGCACGCCGCGATGGGCGAGGTGCTGGACGACCCGAGCGACACCTGGAGCCACGGGATGACGGCTTATCACGACGTGTGCGGGCAATTTAGCGGGGTCGGGCTCAAGGTCATTGAAAACGGGCCGGTGCGTTTGCGGGTGCGAGCCACGGCGCACTATGGCGCTTCCACGCTGCGGCAGGATTTCATCTTGTACCGCGATCAGCCGTGGGTCGAAGTACGGGTGGTGCTGGATTGGCACGAACAGCTCAAGCTGCTCAAGCTGGCCTTTCCGGTGGCGGTGGCGGAGCCAACCGCCAGCTTTGAAATACCGTATGGCGTGCTGGAGCGCCCGCTGGACGGCCGCGAGGTGCCCGGCCAGCGCTGGGTGGATGTGAGCGGGCAAAACGCCGCCGGCCGGCTGGGGGTGAGCCTGATCAGCGATTCAATCTACAGCTACGATGTGACGGGCGCGCGGCTGCGGCTGACGGTGCTGCGCAGCCCGGTGTACGCACACCACACCCCCAAAATACTCGAAGCCGATACGGAGTATGCCTGGATGGAGCAAGGCCGGCATGAGCTGCGCTATATCGTGTTGCCGCACGCTGGGTCGTGGCAGGCCCCCGGCACGCAGCAGATGGCCGAGAGATTGAATATGCCGATCTTGAGCCAGGCCGAAGGCCTGCATGCCGGCCGGCTGCCGGCGGTGGCCGAGTTCCTGTCGGTGGACAGGCCGAACGTGATAGTGACCGTGCTGAAACAGGCCGAGGACGGCGCCGGCCTGATCATCCGCGCGCAGGAGAGCGCGGGCGAGCAGACGACGGCGGTCCTCAAGCTTTCATTGCTCAGGCGCGAGTTTCCGATCGAGATGGGCGCGTGGCAGGTGAAGACCTGGCGGGTGAGCGAAGAGACTGGAATTCGAGAAACGAATTTTCTGGAAGGCTAAGACCCTTCCTGTACCTCAAACCGGTCGCGGTGCGCAAACATGTACCCCCAGCCATCCACTTCGGGGGCGATGAGGCCCAGGTTGCTGAGGTAGGTGGTGATGTTGGTGCGGTGCTCGATGCCGTGGTTGATGACCTGCATGTAGAGCTGGCGGGCCTGGTAGTCAAGGAACTTACCGTCCTCCTCCTCGTGCACGATCTGCGTGGGCGGGACGCGCAGAAGCACGTCGAGGAAGGCCTGGCCCAACTGCGCGGCAAAGGCCGACAGCTCCGCCAGGCCTGGCCCATCTTCCCATTTGAACGCCGGCTGCGGTCGAGCGCCGGTGATGCGGTTGATATAGTCGGCCTCTGCCCACAGCATGTGCCGGAAGGTAGCGCGCACCGACCCATACGCGCCCGGTATCGGGGCCGTGAGCTGGGCCTCGCTGAGGGCCTGGCAGGCCGCCAGCACCTGCTGGTTGGCCCAGGCGTTGTAGCGGATGAATTCGACCAGCGTGGGTTCCGGTTGTGTCTCCATGTTCTAGAGTCTCCTAGAGCGCGTACCACTCGGATGGATGGCAGCCCCGCCTGGTTTTCTGTGCGGCCAGTGGCCCTGCGGCCCCTACACCCGAGTGGAAAGCGCTTTAGCGGGCAGGCAAGACGTCACAGCGCGCACTCAATGGCGCCGGCCTGGCGTTATGGCGCTGGCGTGGACGGTGCGGGCGCCCAGGACGCCCACCGTTGCCGCCAAAGATTCAACCCCCGAGCTGGCCGGTGACCAGCGCACCGACCACCAGACCCGCCACGGCCGCCGCGGCGGCAATCCCCAGCGTTTGCAGCGCAGTGACGAACACGTTCTTGTGACCGATGAGGCCGCGCCCCACACCGAGCGCCAGCAGCAGCGCGCTGGTGACCACCAGCGAGAGGGTGCGGGCCGGGGCGAGCGGCAGAAACGCAAACGGCAGCACCGGCACGAACGCGGCAAACAGATCGGCCAGGAACATCCAGGTGGCCTGCACCCAGGGGTTTTGGTCGGCGGCTTCTCCCAATCGCAGCTCGAAGGCCGTTTCGAACCTAAGCATCGCGCCGGGCGTACGCTGCAGAATGCTCAGGACCGTCTCCGCGTCGACCGGGGTGAGACCGGCCTGCCGCAGGCGGCCGCGCACCTCCTGGGCCTCCTGGGCTGGTGTTTGCTCGATTTCGCGCTGCTCGGTGGCAATCGCGGCCTGGGCCCGGTCACGCTCGGTGGAGACATCCAGGTAGGTGCCGGCCATCATCGACACCGCCGCCGCAATGGCGCCGGTGGCGCCGGCCAGCAGCACCATCTGGCTGTTGGTGGCGCTGGCCGCCACGCCAAAGACCAGGCCGAAAATCGAAACCGTGCCATCCTCCATGCCGAAGACGATGGCGCCCAACGCGGACATGAACGACCGGCCGACACGTTGAACCAGGGACATTGGCTGCGCCGGATTGACCATGGAATTTGCCTCGAGACGCCGACCGAACAGATCGCCCTCAGTAAAGGTGAACGCCCCGACCAGCGGAGTGCCTTGACCACTTAATTCTGGCCGGGGTTATCGCGCGCGCACCCCGAAAAGGGCCGGGGCAGGCGCGTTCCCACGCTTACAAACGCGCCGGTTGAGACGTGGGAGCGCGCCTGCATCGGCCGGAATTAAACAGTCAAGGCAGTAGTACCCGCCCGATGGCAGCGACGGGAGGCGTTAGGACTGAGCGCCGCCCAGTGGTCCAGTGAGGGGCACTCTGGCCCGCCGGCCGACGCAGGCGACTAGAGCGCTTACCGCTCGGATGTAAGGCTGATTCAACGCGCAGACCGCAGAACAACGGTGAAGCTGGCCGTTAAGAGGAGCGGTGCGCGCTCTAGTGGTTGTCTCAGGCCGCTGTGGGCGACAGGGCCGCGCCCATCCGGCGCACCTGGAAGCTCAGGACAATGAGCAGCACGCCGGCAATAATGGCGTAGACACCGATGACGACCAGCAGGGCCAGGGCACCGTCGCCCGGAAAGCGCAGGGCATACACGCCAAACAGGATGGCGACCAGCCCCGCCAGGCCCAACCACAGATCGCGGGTCTGGAACGCCCCTACAATCTCGATGATGCCGCTCACAAAGGCGAAACTGATGATCACCAGCAGCAGCGAGACCATACTAATCCCCGGCCAGGTGAGCACCAGGAAGCCCAACAGCACGGCCATCACGCCTTGCACGGCGAGCATGAACCGGTGATGTTGGTGGGCCCCGCCAAACAGCGCCAGGCCCAGGTTAATCCCGCCATTGACGACGGCGTAGATGCCAAAGTACAGCACCAAAGCCACCGCCGTCAGGCCGGGATTAAGCAGGGTCAAGAGACCGAACACGACTGCCGCCAGGCCGCGCAGCAGCAGCAACCACCAATATTTCTTCATGGTCTGAAACATGGTCGTCTCTCCTTTGCTCTCAACGAAGCGTGTTGCTCGGATGCCGTCTTCGCCTCGCGCCGAGCGGCGTCGAAGGCGTCGATCGCAGCGTTGATGCGCCCGCCAGTGTAGGGGCGTTCAGTTGAACGCCCCTACCGGTTCTGCTCTTCCGGCGGCTTGACGCTCTGAAACATGCGGTAGAGCAGGGCATCATAGACCAGCTTCAGGCCGCCGGCCACCAGGAAGGGCGCGCTGAGCCACGGGCCGCCGGCGCTGAACATGGCGCCGGTGACGCCGGGCGAGATGGCCGAGGCGGTGGTGCGGGCGATGTTGGTGATGCCGTTGGCGGCGGAGCGCTCGTCGGGGTCCACCACCGCCACGGTGTAGGACTGGCGGGTGGGCACGTCCATCTGCGAGATGCTGAAGCGCGCCAGCAGCATGAC
>Ga0070730_10002266_pt1 | contig 17636 bp, 16 predicted proteins | sample Coa_R1_3_FD_66447 | JGI IMG/M metagenome (GOLD analysis project Ga0070730, IMG submission 66447) | Surface soil microbial communities from Centralia Pennsylvania, which are recovering from an underground coalmine fire - Coalmine... | ecosystem: Environmental > Terrestrial > Soil > Unclassified ... | reverse complement strand
GCCTGCGAAGGACCTCCGCGACTGGATCGCGCTGCTCGAGCGCGAGGGCGAGCTCGCCCGCGTCTCCGTAGAGGTCGACCCCGACCTGGAGATCACGGAGATCGTCGATCGCACGGTGAAGACCGGCGGGCCTGCGCTGCTGTTCGAGCGCCCGAAGGGCTCCGAGCATCCGCTCCTGATCAACCAGTTCGGCACCGAGCGTCGCATGTGCCTCGCGTTCGGCGTGCAGCGCCTCGACGACGTGGCGAAGCGCGTCGCCGACGTGCTCGAGATGCAGCCGCCGAGCGGGCTGATGGAGAAGGTGCGAGGACTGCAGAAGCTCAAGTCGATCGCCGACTCGCGGCCGAAGACCGTCGGCAAGGGCGCCTGCCAGGAGATCGTCCTGCGCGGCGACGACGTGGATCTCGGCCTGCTCCCGATCCAGCGCTGCTGGCCGGGCGACCCGGCGCCGTTCATCACGCTCCCGGCCGTGATCACGCACGACCCGCGCACGGGCGGGCGCAACGTCGGCATGTACCGGATGCAGGTCATCGACCGGTCGACGACCTTCATGCACTGGCAGATCCACAAGGACGGCCGCGCCGACTACCTCGCGACCGACGGACGCATCGAGGTCGCGGTCGCGCTGGGCCTCGACCCGATCACCGCGTACTCGGCCAGCGCGCCGCTGCCGAAGCACGTCGACGAGTTCATGCTCGCCGGCTTCCTGCGCGGCGAGCCCGTCGAGCTCGTGCGGGGCGTCAGCGTCGGCGTCGAGGTTCCGGCCCGGGCCGAGATCGTGCTCGAGGGCTACATCGAGAAGGACGACGTCGGGAGCGAGGGCCCGTTCGGCGACCACACCGGCTACTACACGGCGGCCGAGCCGTTCCCCGTCTTTCACGTCACCGCGCTGACCATGCGGCGCGACGCGATCTATCCGTCGATCGTCGTGGGGAAGCCGGTGCAGGAGGACGCGTGGCTCGGCAAGGCGACCGAGCGGATCTTCCTGCCGGCGGTACGCGCGACCGTGCCCGAGATCGTGGACTACGACCTGCCGGTCGCCGGCGCGTTCCACAACTGCTGCATCGTTGCGATTCGCAAGCAGTTCCCCGGCCAGGCGCGGAAGGTGATGTCGGCGATCTGGGGGCTCGGGATGCTGAGCCTCACGAAGTGCATCGTCGTCGTGGACGAGCACGTCGACGTGCACGACTACGCGGAGGTGCTCTTCTACGCAGGCGCCAACGTCGACCCCAAGCGCGACGTCGTGATCGGCGAGGGGCCGCTCGACCATCTCGACCACGCGCCGGAGCGGCAGTTCGTCGGCGGCAAGCTCGGGATCGACGCGACCGCGAAGTGGCCGGAGGAGGGCGCACGGCCGTGGCCCGACCAGATCGAGATGAGCGTCGAGATCGAGGAGCGCGTGACGCGCCGCTGGACCGAATACGGCCTGTAACAACCCGGGTTGGTTCTCGCCCCGCGGCGTCCGCCTTTCCGATAAGACTTCGACCTGGTGGAGCCGAGGCAGCCGAGTCCCGACACCGAGCAGGAGTCGCTCCACGAGGAGCCGCATCTGCCGCCGCCGACGCTGTGGCCGATCGGCTTCGCGATCGGCATCGTCGTCGTTCTCGTCGGCCTGATCATCAATCCCGAGCTGATCTCCTCGATCGGCGCGGCGATCGCCATCGTCTTCGGGATCCTCTGGGCGCGCGACGCGACCGCCGAGCTGCGCGGGCATCCGCTCGTCGTCGAGCCCGAGCGGCGGGAGACGCGCGAGGCCGGCGCGGGGATGACGGCGCCGCCCGCCGACCAGCAGGGAGTCGCGCTTCCCCACGTCCCCGAGACCGCCGTGACGCGGAGCCGCTTCCTCGAGGGCGCCACGCTCGGCCTCGGCGGCGTGATCGGCGGCGTCATCACGGTGCCGGTCGCCGGCTTCGCGCTCCTGCCGTCCTTCCTCGACCAGAAGCAGCACAAGGTCGATCTCGGCCCGGTCGAGAAGTTCCCGGTCGGCAAGTGGTACATCGGAACCTTCACCGTCGACCCGGCGGAGGGCGAGGTGTCGAGACGAACCGCGTTCATCCGGAACAACGGCTCGGCCGCGGTCAAGGATCCGAAGACCGGCAAGACGACGCAGGAGCCGAGCTTCACGATCATCTCGAACCACTGCGTCCATCTGGGCTGCCCCGTCCAGGCGAACGGGCCGACCGGACAGAAGTACACCGGCACGCCGAGCTTCGAGGAGCGCACGAAGAACGGGGAGGTCACCCTCGATTCGGTCATCCCCGCCGGCTACGGCTGTCCGTGCCACGGCGGCCAGTACGACCCCGAGGGCAACCGCATCGCGGGCCCGCCGGTGCGGGCGCTCGACCGCTACGCGTTCGAGATCGACAACGGCCGCCTCGTCCTGCTCAGCACGTACTCGGTGTCGAAGGTCGTCGGCACGGGCGCCTCGGCCAAGATCTACAAGTACAAGGAGGCCGGGCCGGGCCAGCATGTCGACGGGCCCGAGCAGTGGTTCTACCCCCTCCAGCCGCCTCACCACTGATGACGATCAGACGGAAGCCATCGAAGGCCGAGCTCCGCCGTCAGAAGATGGAGGAGCTCGTCATGTACCCGCTCGACTGGCTCGAAGAGCGGTCGGGACTCGTCGGCGGCGTTCGCTACTTCCTCTTCCGCAACGTCCCGGCGGACATCAACTGGATGCAGACGCTCGGCTCGGCCGCGCTCACCGCGTTCCTCGTGCAGACGATCACCGGCGTGATCCTCGCGATGTACTACACGCCGTCGGCGGCGACCGACCCGCACACGGGCCAGCCCGTCGCATGGGAGTCGATCGTCAACATCACGGACCACGTCTTCATGGGCTGGCTGGTGCGCGGCATGCACCGCTGGGGCGCCAGCGTCTTCATCATCCTGATGTTCCTGCACATGGGCCGCGTCTTCCTGTTCGGCGCCTACAAGTACCCACGCGAGCTGAACTGGATCATCGGCGTCCTCATCCTCGTGATGGGGATGATGGAGGGCTTCACGGGCTACCTCCTGCCGTGGGACCAGACCGCGTACTGGGCCACCGTCGTCGGGATCAATCTGAATGGGACGGCGCCCTTCCTGGGACCGTGGCTGGCCCAGTTCTTACGTGGCGGACAGGAGATCAGCGGTGAGACGCTGACGCGCTTCTACTCGCTCCACATGCTCGTGATCCCGGGCGCGATCATCGCCCTGATCACCCTGCATCTCTACCTCGTGATCCGCCTCGGAGTCACCTCGCCGCCGTGGTCGAAGGACGCCGCGGGACGGGAGCCGGTCGACGAGCCGTCGCCGGCGCGCTCCGGTCTGACGCGGCCGGTGCCGCACGCCGAGCCGGGCGGCCGGCAGTAATGGCCGCGCCGAAGGAGAAGCCGTCACGGGTCGACGAGGCGCGAGCCGGGTTCGCCCGCTACAAGGCGGACGTCAAGGAGAAGGGCAAGCCCTTCTATCCCTACGCGATGTTCCACGACACGATCATGAGCCTCGTCGTCGTGGTCACGATCATCGGGCTTGCGGTGATCTGGAAGTGGACGGCGTGGGGGCCGCATCACGATCCCACGAACAACGGCCTCCTCGGGCCGGAGGTCGCTCCGCCGGCCGACCCGGGCACGACGAGCTTCGTGCCGCGCCCCGACTGGTACTTCTACTTCCTCTTCTACCTCCTCCGGATCTTCAAGTGGCCGGAGTCGGTCTTCCTCGGCACCGTCGGCGTGCCGACGATCGCGCTGATCCTGCTCATCGGCCTGCCGTTCCTCGACCGCCGCCGCGAACGGCGGATCTCGGCGCGTCCGGTCGCGATGGTCGCCGCCGTGCTGACGATCGTCTCGATGGGCGTGCTGACCTGGAAGGGCGCGACCGCCAAGGAGGCGCTCGCGTCGGAGGTCGTGAACAACATCCCGCGCTGGATCGCCGACGAGAAGCTGCCGCCGGCCGCGATCCCGGGGGTGAACCTCTTCGCGAGGGCCGGTTGCACGGCCTGTCACACCTACGACGGGGCGGGTGGCGCCAACCTCGGCGCGCCGGACCTGACGGCGATCGGGTCGCGGCATCTCGGCATCCAGTTCCAGATCAGCCATCTCACGTGCCCGTCCTGCGTCAACCCGGGCTCGCCGATGCCGCCGTTCAAGGAGCTCGGCGTCGACCGTCTGAGACAGCTCGCGATCTTCCTCGAAGCGTCCAAGGGCAAGCAGTAGCGGCGTAGAAGCGTCCGAGGGCACGCACCAGCAGCGACAATCCACGAGGAATGCACGTCTTCCTCGGAATCACGGGCGCGTCGGGCGCTCCGTACGCCGCTCGGCTGCTCGAGGCGCTGGCCTCGGCGGACTGCGAGATCGGCGTCTGCGCCTCGAGCGCGGGGATCGAGGTGCTCGGCACCGAGCTCTTCGGCGACCCGAGGCTGCCGCGGGACGAGACCCTCGCCCGGCTGCTCGAGCGCGCGAACGGCGCCGCTCGGATCTACGACCCGCAGGACTGGAGCGCCCCCTACGCCTCCGGCTCGGCGAAGGTCGACGCCTACGTGATCTGCCCGTGCTCGATGGGGACGCTCGGGACCGTCGCCTCCGGCGCGATGCAGAACCTCATCCATCGCGCCGCGTCGGTCGCGCTGAAGGAGGAGCGCCGTCTCGTCCTCATGCCGCGCGAGACGCCGCTTTCCGCGATCCACCTGCGCAACATGCTCACGCTGCGCGAGGCGGGCGCGACGATCCTCTTCCTCGCGCCGGGCTTCTATCACGGCGCCGGGACCGTCGAGAGCCTCGTGGACTTCGTCGTCGCGCGCGCGCTCGACCAGCTCGGGCTCGACCAGGAGCTGACCCCACGGTGGGGCCAGTAGGTGTCTCTTCCGGCGACACATGTCCGCGTCTGGCCCCGGGAGAGACACTCGTGACCGTCGAGTCCGGCCGGCTTCCGGCCGACGGCGTGCGCCGGATGTTCGACCGCATCGCTCCGGTCTACGACGCGATGAACCGCGTCATGACCGCCGGGCTCGACCAGCGCTGGCGTCGCGCGACCGTCGCCGCGGCGGTCCGGCCGGGCGACCGCGTCCTCGACGCCTGCTGCGGAACGGGCGACCTCGCGGTCGCGGCTCGGAAGGCCGGGGCGGGCGGCGTGGCCGGCGTCGACTTCTCCGAGGCGATGCTCGAACGCGCCCGTCGCAAGGCGCCCGGGCTCGAGTGGGTGCAGGCCGACGTCCTCATGCTTCCGTTCGACGACGCGAGCTTCGACGCGGTCGTCGCCGGCTTCGGCGTCCGGAACGTCGAGGATCTCGAAGCGTGTCTCCGCGAGTTCCGGCGCGTGACGCGGCCCGGCGGCCGGGTCGGGATTCTCGAGATCACCAAGCCTCGCGGCCCGCTGGCGCTCTTCTACAAGCTCTGGTTCGACCGCATCGTGCCGCTGCTCGGCCGTGTGCTCCCGGGCGGCGACGCCTACACGTACCTCCCCGCGAGCGTCCGGCGCTTCCCCGGCCCCGAGGAGTTCGCCGGCCTGCTCCGCACATGCGGCTTCGAGCACGTGAGGTTCCGCCGTTTCGCCGGAGGTATCGTGGCGCTCCACGTGGGGGAGGCGGCGTAGTGGCCACGACGCTCGCGGACATCCGGGCCGTGCCCGGTCTGGACGACTATCTCGACGCGCTCGAGGAGCGGCTCGCGCGAACGGTCGCGACGCACCCGGGACTCGTCGCGGCGGTCGGGAACGAGGCGCTCGCGGCCGGCGGCAAGCGGCTGCGACCGACGCTCGTGTTCCTCTCCGCGCCGCCCGGCCGGGAGCCGTCGCTCGCGGCCGGAGTCGCGGTCGAGCTCGTCCACATGGCGACCCTCGTCCACGACGACCTGATCGACCGCGCCCACTTCCGTCGTGGCAAGGCCGCCGCGTGGTCGATCTACGGCCCGGCCGCTGCCCGCGCGACCGGCGACTACCTCTTCGCACGCGCCTTCTCGGAGCTGAGCGCGACCGGTGACGCCGCCGCGGTCGAGATCCTCGCGGACGCGACGCTCGCCCTCGCGCGCGGCGAAGCGCTTCAGCGAACGCAGACCTTCGACCCGTCGACCACTGTCGAGGCGTACCTCGAGCGCTGCGCGCTCAAGACCGGGAAGCTGTTCGAGGCCGCGTGCCGGCTCGGCGGCGGCTCCGGAGAGTACGGTCTCGCGCTCGGCATCGCGTTCCAGATCGCCGACGACGTCCTCGACTGCGCGGGTGCCACGATCGAGACGGGAAAGATCGCCGGCACCGACCTCCGCGACGGGACGCCGACGCTGCCGCTCCTCCTCGCCGCGCAGCAGGACACCGTCGTTCGGGAGGCTCTTGCCGGCGGCCCGCTGGACGGTGCACTCGTGCGCGTCGCGGCTACCGGCGCCCTCGACGAAGCTCGTCGGGTGGCGCTCGACTACGCTAGAACGGCAAGGGCACGGCTCGACGGTGAGCTGCACCGGGACGAGCTCGAGGCCCTCACGCACGCAGTCGTCGACCGCGAAAGGTAAGCGCCGCATGGCGGTTCTGGACACTCTCGACACGCTCGCCCCCATCCGGGACAAGGTGCTCGCCGGCGAACGCCTCGATTTCGACGACGGCGTCGCGCTGATGGAGACCGACGACCTGCTCGCGCTCGGCGAGCTCGCCGATCTCGCGCGTCGCCGGCGCGGCGGCGGCGACGAGGTCTATTTCGTCCAGAACATGAACCTGTACCAGACGAATGTCTGCCGGGTGAAGTGCAAGTTCTGCGCCTTCGCGAAGACGCGCAAGCAGGAGGACGCCTTCACGCTCACCGCGGACGAGTTCGTCGAGGATGCCGTTCAGCAGCACGCGATCCACCGCTTCACCGAGATCCACACCGTCAACGGTGAGAACCCGCACGTCGACCTCGAGTACTACGCCGGCCTCCTCCGCAAGCTGAAGGAGGCGCTGCCGGACGTCCATCTCAAGTTCTACACCGCCTCCGAGATCCACCACATCTCGAAGCTCGAAGGGTGCTCGCACGAGGAGGTTCTGCGGACGCTCCGCGACGCGGGGCTCGACTCGATGCCGGGCGGCGGCGCCGAGATCTTCGCCGACCGCGTGCGCGCCCTCATCGCGCCGGGCAAGGAGCACCCCGACGAGTGGTTCGACGTCCACGACAAGGCGCACCGGATGGGGATCACGACGCAGTGCACGATGCTCTACGGTCACGTCGAGACCTACGAGGAGCGCGTCGACCACCTGCTGCGGCTGCGCGACCAGCAGGACTCGACCGGCGGGTTCCTCTCGTTCATCCCGCTCGCATTCCACCCCGAGAACACGGTCTTCGAGCGGCGCGGCTTCCGCTTCACGACCGGCGCCGACGACCTGAAGGTGATCGCGGTCTCGCGGCTCCTGCTCGACAACGTCCCGCACGTGAAGGCGTACTGGATCATGATGGGCCTCCCGCTCGCCCAGGTCGCGCTCCACTTCGGGGCCGACGACGTCCAGGGCACGGTCGTGCGGGAGAAGATCTTCCAGGCGGCCGGCGCGACCGCGGGCACCGAGCAGAAGGTCGCCGAGCTCGTCCGCTTCGTCCGCGACGCGGGGCGGGCGCCGGTGCAGCGAGACAGCCTCTACAACGAGATCCGACGATGGTGACGCTCGACGACTTCGAGCTCGCGCCCGACGTCGTCTTCGTCGGCCTCTATCCGGGGGAGCTCTGCCGAAATCGCGACGAGGTGCTCGAGATGCTGCGTCGTGCGGAGGAGAGCGGCGTTCGCGCCGAGGCCGAGATCCTCTGGGAGGGCGCCGAGACGCTCGTCGTCGACCCGCGCCTGGACGGGCGCCATCAGGTGATCACGCTGCGGGACGGGAAGGTCTCCGAGGTGCGGGCGTACGTCAGCCGCGAGGCGGCGATCGAAGCAGTCGAGGGGAGACCCTGGTGATCCGCCTCGGTCGCATCTCGTACGTGAACATGGCGCCGGTCTTCTACCGGGTCGACGTCGAGGTCGAGGAAGTGCAGGGCGTGCCGACGGATCTGAACAAGATGCTGCTCGCGGGCGAGCTCGACACGGCGCCGATCTCGTCGATCGAGTACGCGCGCAACGCCTCCGGGCTCCGCCTGCTGCCCCGCCTCTGCGTCGCCTCGGAGGGAGCCGTCGACTCGATCCAGCTCGTCACTCGAGCCCCGCTCGAGCGGGTGCAGTCGGTCGCGGTGACGCCGGAGTCCGCCACCTCGGTCGCTCTCACGAAGGTGCTGCTCCCCGAGGCCGAGCAGGCGCCGCTCGAGGCCTACGAGTCGGGAGAGGCCGAGGCCAAGCTCCTGATCGGGGACGCCGCGCTGCGCTCGGCATTCGAGGATCCGACGCCGCATCACGATCTCGGCCGGCTCTGGCTCGAGCGGACGGGGCTCCCGATGGTGTTCGCCGTCTGGGCCTGTCCCGAGCCGCTTGCGGAAGGCCTCGCGGAGCTCGAGGATGCGCTCGTCTCCTCGGTGCGCCTCGCCCGCGCCGAGCCCGAGCAGCTCGCCTACGAGGCGGCCGAGCGCTACGGCTATCCGGCCGGCTTCCTCGCGCGCTACTTCGAGAAGCTCCGCTACCGCTTCGGGCCGCGCGAGCGCGCAGGCCTCTACACGTTCCTCGAGCTCGCGCGCGACGCGGGCCTGCTCGAAACGGTGCCGGAGCTCCGCTTCGTCCAGACCGCAGGCGCGGCAGTCGCATGAGCGTCGCCGAGGGCACACGCGTCGGAGAGATCCTGGAGCGTGCCGTCTCCGGCGAGGAGCGGATCAGCGACGAGGACGCCGTCGAGCTCCTCCGCTCCCGCGACCTCGTCGCGGTCGGCCGCGCCGCGAACGAGATCCGCAACCGGCTGCACGACCCGGATCGGGTCACGTTCATCATCGACCGCAACCTCAACTACACGAACGTCTGCGTCACCGACTGCGACTTCTGCGCCTTCTACCGGCGGCCCGGCGACCAGCGCGAGGGCTATCTGCTGCCGAAGCCGGTCATCTTCAAGAAGATCGAGGAGACGCTCGCGCTCGGCGGGACGGGGCTGCTCATGCAGGGCGGCCATCATCCCGATCTCGGCGTCGACTACTACGAGGATCTGTTCGCGTCGATCAAGGCGCGCTACCGGATCCACCTGCACGCGCTCTCGCCCTCCGAGATCATCCACGCAGCGCGCCGCTCGAAGCTGACCGTCCCCGAGACGCTCGCGCGGATGCGCGACGCCGGGCTCGACTCGATCCCCGGTGGTGGCGCCGAGATCCTCGTCGACCGGGTGCGCGAGATCATCGCGCCGAAGAAGGCGAAGACGAGGGAGTGGCTCGGCGTGATGCGCGAGGCGCACCGGCTCGGGATCTCGACGACCGCGACGATGATGTACGGCCACGTCGAGACGCTCGAGGAGCGGGTCGAGCACTTCCGCCGCATCCGCGAGCTGCAGGACGAGACCGGCGGTTTCCGCGCCTTCTTCTCGTGGACGTTCCAGGACGACGGGAACCGGCTCGTCTCGCTCGTCCCGGCCGAGTCACGGCCGACGTCCTTCGACTATCTGCTCACGCAGGCGGTCTCCCGCATCTACCTCGACAACGTGCCGCACATCGGCTCGTCGTGGGTGACCCAGGGGAAGAAGATCGGCCAGGTCGCGCTCGGCTTCGGGGCGGACGACCTCGGCTCGGTGATGATCGAGGAGAACGTCGTCTCCGCCGCCGGAACGACCCACCGCACGAGCGCCGAGGAGCTCGTCCACCTGATCCGCTCCTTCGGCAAGACCGCCGTCCAGCGGGACACGCTGTACCGGCCGGTCAAGGTCTGGGCCTGACCCGGCTACTCTGAGCGCCGGTCGTGGTGCGCTTCAGAGGTCTCATCGCCGTCGCCGTGATCGGTGCCCTTTGCGCGGCCGCGGCCGCGACAACCGCAACTGGTCGCTCGGAGCAGGAGTCGGCGTCGACGTCGACGCTCATGCCGGGCGTGACGTACACGCGGGAGGTCGATTTCACGTCACGCGGTCCGATCGTGCTCGACATCGTGACCGCGCCGAAGCCGGCCGGCCCGCTGTACTCGCTCGCCCCGGCGCTCTCGAACGATTCGCTCCGAGGCAAGGAGGCGCTCACCCGCCTCGCGAGCCGGGTCGGCGGGGGCGCGGCGACCGTCGGGATCGACGGCGACTACTTCGACCGCGGCTCCGGCGCTCCGCACGGAATCCTGATGCAGGACGGCGTGCTCGAGAGCGGCCCCGCGACCGGGCGCTCGAGCCTCGGCATCTCCGCCGACGGCACGCTGACGATCGCGCGCGTGGCTCTCGCCGGGACGTGGCAGGGCAACGGGCAGCGCCGCTCTCTCGTCCTCAACACGCCCGCCGGAAAGGGGCGGTTCACGCTCTACACGCCCGTCTACGGCACCGCGACACCGAGCGAGTCCGGGGTCGTGGAGGCGGTCATCGCGAAGCTGCCGCCTGCGCAGCCCGGCGTGTCCCTCGACGGCGCCGTGACACAGGTGACCGCCGCCGGCCCGACGCGGATCCCGTCGGGCGGCGCGGTGCTGGTGGCGCGTGGCTCCCAGTCGACGGTGCAGCTTCGGGCCGAGGCTCCCGTCGGCCAGCAGGTCGCGGCACTGCTGAGTCTCTCGCCGGACTGGAGCGGCCTGGCGAGCGCGATCGGCGGCGGCCCGCTGCTGGTGAGGAACGGCAAGCCGGTCTTCCACGCGAACGAGTCGTTCGACCCGCGCCGACTGAACACCCGGCAGCCGCGAGGCGCGATCGGGCAGCTCGCCGACGGCCGCATCGTTCTCGTCGCGGTCGAAGGGACGAGCCCCGCGTACAGTGTCGGCATGTCGAGCTACGAGCTCGCGGTCGAGCTCTCACGGCTGGGAGCAACGACCGCCGTCGGTCTCGACGCCGGCCCGGCTGCTGGAATCGAGTTCGACGGGAAGCTGCTCACGCGGCCGTCCGGCGGCACCGAGGCGAAGCTCTCGGACGCACTCGTCCTCACCTACTCCGGCGTCTACGCGGCGCCGCCTTCGGCCCCGGTGCTCTCGCCGAACGGCGACGGCGTGGGCGACACCGAGACGCTCTCCTACCAGCTCGCGCGCCCCTCGAACGTCGTCGCGACGCTCAGCGGCCCGTCCGGTACGACGATCCCGCTCGCGAACGAGGCGGAGCCGCCCGGCGTGCACACGTTCACCTGGGACGGCATGAACGCCGGCGCGCCCGCGCCCGAAGGACAGTGGACGTTCGACGTCACGGCGACCGACGACCGCTCGGTCACGACAACCGCGCAGCAGGCGTTCTCCCTCGACGACACGCTCTCGTCGCTCGCGGTCACCGGTGGGAGCCGGCCGACGGCGACCTTCCAGCTGACCCGGCCGGCGGACGTCGTCGTCCGGATCGAGCGCCCGACCGGCATTCCGGTGGCCACGGTCAGCTCGGGATCGCGCGCTGCGGGGGCGCAGCACGCAACGTGGCGTGGCAAGATCGGGAAGCGCCGGGCGCCGGGCGGGTGGTATCGCTTGGAGGTCGTCGCCACGAGCTCCGTCGGAACGAGCTCGCTCGCCGCGCTCTTCTCATTCCGTCCTCACGCTGGTCAATAGACTCGCTCGATGCTCATCGCGAGCGTCTCCTCGAGTTTCACCTCCGCCGTGGCGAACCACGGCGTCTATGCCGTGTTCGGCCTGATGGCGATCGACGCCGTCTTCCCGGCTTTCAGCGAGCTCGTGATGCTCTATGCGGGCGCGGTCGCCGCGGGAACCTTTGCGTCGGCGCACGGAATCACCCTCTTCGGCGCGCACATCGGCTTCGGCGCGGGGGCGTTCGTCGCGTTCGCTCTTGCGGGAACGCTCGGCTATCTCGCCGGCGCCCTGGTCGGCTGGGCGATCGGCTGCTTCGGCGGTCGGCCGCTGCTCGAGCGGCGCGGCCGCTGGTTCCACCTGTCGCCGGCGCGGCTCGACCGCGCCGAGGCATGGTTCGACCGGTGGGGGAACGTCGGTGTCCTCATCGGCCGGCTGACACCGGTCGTCCGGTCCTTTGTCTCGATCCCTGCGGGGATCTTCGAGATGCCCCTTGCGCCGTACACCGCGCTCACGCTGGTGGGCTCGGCGGTGTGGGCCTTTGCGTTCGCGGGTGCCGGCTACGGCCTCGGAGCCAGCTATCACCGCTTCGATCACGCGTTCCACTACGCGGAGTACGCCGTCGTGGCAGGCATCCTGCTCGGATTGGCGTATCTGGTCTACCGTCGGGTGACCGCAGCTAAAGTTGCTGCGCGTGCAGACGATTCCACTCGTTGACGTCCGAGCAGAGTACGAGCCGCTGATCCCGCGGCTCGAGGCCGCGTTCCGCGAGGTTCTCGAGGGCGGGCGCTTCATTCGCGGCGCGAACTACTGGGCATTCGAGGAAGAGGCCGCCGCGTATCTCGGCGTGCAGCGCGCCATCGGCGTCGCCAACGGGACCGACGCGCTCGTGCTCGCGCTCGACGCTCTGGGGATCGGTCCCGGGGACGAGGTGATCTGTCCTGCGTTCACGTTCTACGCGACCGCCGAGTCGATCGCGCAGCGCGGCGCCGTCCCGGTCTTCGCCGACATCGACCCGGTCACCCTGAACCTCGACGTCGACGACGCGGCCGCACGGGTGACGGAGCGGACCCGGGCGATCATCCCGGTTCACCTGTTCGGCAGGCCGATGGACATCCGACCGCTGGTCGAGCTGGGTGTGCCCGTGCTCGAGGACGCGGCGCAGGCGTTCGGCGCCCCGGAAGTCGCGCAGCGCGGCGCGATCTCGACCTTCAGCTTCTTCCCGACGAAGAACCTCTTCTGCCTCGGCGACGGCGGGCTCGTCGCGACGAACGACGAGGAGCTCGCGGACCGCGTCCGGCTCCTCTCCTTCCACGGCTCGCGTGACAAGACAGACTTCGACCTCGTCGGCTACAACTCCCGCCTCGACGAGCTGCAGGCCGCGTTCCTGCGCATCTTCCTGCCGGAGCTCGCCGGCTGGAACGAGGGACGACGGGCCGCCGCGGCCCGCTACGCGGAGCTCGGGCTGGGCGATCTCGTGGAGATCCCCCAGGACGAGCCCGGCCACGTCTACCATCTCTTCGTCTGCCGCTCCCCCGAGCGCGAGACGATTCGCACGGCGCTGGCCGAAGCCGGCATCGCCTCGGCCACGTACTACACGACGCCGCTCCACCTCCAGCCGTCCCTGCGCCACCTCGGCTACGAGGCGGGCTCGCTGCCCGCGACCGAGCAGGCAGGCGCGGAGAACTTCTCGCTGCCGCTCTGGCCGGGAATCGCGGTCGAGGCGCAGGAGCGCGTGGTCGACGTCGTGCGGTCGGCCGTGCCGAGCCGGGTCTGATGCGCCGCTACCTCTCGCCGCATCGGCTGGGACAGGTCGTCGTCGACGCGGCGATCGTCGCGCTGTCCTGGTGGCTCGCCTTCCACCTCCGCTTCGACAACGTGATCCCGCTCAAGTACTCGCAGCTCCTGAACCGGACGATCCTGCTCGTCCTCGTGCTCAAGCTGATCGTCTTCATCGCGTTCGGCTTCTACAACCGCTGGTGGCGCTACGTCTCGATCCGGGACATGTGGGCGGTGGCCCGAGGCGTCGTCGTCGCCTCGCTCATCTCCGACGTGACCGTCTACCTCGTGTCGCCGGTGCACGGCTTCCGGCTGCCGCGGTCGATCGCGGCAATCGACCTGCTGCTCACGCTGGCTCTCGTCGCCGGCTCTCGGCTCCTCGCCCGCACGGTCGTCGAGCGGCCGAGCCTCGGGATAGTGGCGAGCGGCAAGGAGGTGCTCGTCGTCGGCGCGGGCGACGCGGGTCGCCTGATCGTGCAGGAGATGCAGCGGTCGCGGATGCTCAACTACACGCCGATCGGCTTCGTCGACGACGATCCGCGCAAGCGGCACACGCGTCTCATGGGCGTCCGGGTCCTCGGCACCATCGACGAGCTGCCGCGCATCCTGCGTGAGCACCGCCCCGACGAGGTGTTGATCGCGATGCCGTCCGTCTCGGGAGACGTGCGCCGCCGCATCGTCGAGACGGCGCAGCAGCTGCGCATCGTCGTCAAGACCCTGCCGGGTCTGTACGAGCTGATCACCGAAGAGGTCGGTCTCGCCGGGCAGATCCGGCCCGTGACAGTGGAGGATGTGCTCGGCCGTGAGCAGGTGGAGGTCGACTTCCACGACGTCGCCGCCTATCTCGAGGGGCACACCGTGCTCGTCACCGGCGCCGGCGGCTCGATCGGCTCGGAGCTCTGCCGCCAGATCGCGCGTGTGCGACCGTCGCGGCTGATCCTCGTCGACAACGCCGAGGGGCCGTTGTTCGAGATCGAGCGCGAGCTCGTGGGCGAGCGCGGGTTCACGGCTGCGCTGCCGAAGCTCATCGACGTCAAGGACCGGAAGGCGCTCCGGCGCGAGGTGTTCGAGAAGTACAAGCCGACCGTCGTGTTCCATGCCGCGGCGTACAAGCACGTCGCGATGCTCGAGACGCATCCGCTCGAGTCGGTGCGGAACAACGTCGTCGGCACGCGCATCCTCGTGGAGCTCGCCGCGGAGTTCGGTGTCGAGCGTTTCGTCTTCATCTCCACCGACAAGGCCGTCAGCCCGAAGACCGTCATGGGGCAGTCGAAGGCGCTCTGCGAGTGGATCGTCGAGTCGTTCGGCCACCGGCGAGACGTGGCCACCCGGTTCGTCGCGGTGCGCTTCGGCAACGTCCTCAACTCCTCCGGGAGCGTGATCCCGATCTTCCGCAAGCAGATCGAGCGCGGCGGGCCGGTGACGGTGACCCATCCCGAGATGACGCGCTACTTCATGACGATTCCGGAGGCCGTCTCGCTCGTGGTGCAGGCGGGAGCGATCGGCGGCCGCGGCCAGGTGTTCGTGCTCGACATGGGCGAGCCGGTGCGGATCCTCGACCTGGCGCAGAACATGATCCGCCTCTCCGGCAAGGAGCCGCGCCTGCCGAACGACACGGCGACGACCGCGCGTGACGTGCCGATCGCCTTCATCGGCTCGAAGCCCGGCGAGAAGATCCACGAGGAGCTCTGGAGCGACGACGAATCCGTCGGAGCGACGACCCATCCCAAGATCATGCGGCTGAGCCGGCCCCCGGTCGATCCCGACTGGCTGAAGACGGAGCTGGAGGAGCTCGAGCGTCTCGCGGACGAAGGGGACACGCTCGAGGTCGTGGGCAAGCTGCGGAAGGTCGTGAACAACCCGCAGCGGGTCGAGCTGCCGAATCTCTCCGACACCGGGAGCTACACGTTCGAGATCGGGCCGCGGGTCGACACGAACCCCTGACGCTTCCGTGACGGGCCACAGCCGGTGGCGCGGCTAGTTTCTCCGCCCTGGACGTCGAGAGGATCCTCGCCGGGCTGAATCCCGAACAGCGCGCTGCCGTCGAGACGACGCGCGGTCCGCTGTGCATCCTCGCGGGCGCGGGGACGGGCAAGACGACGACGATCACGCGCCGAATCGCGTGGCAGGTCGCCTGCGGCGCGTTCCCGGCGCAGCAGATCGTCGCGGTGACGTTCACCGACAAGGCCGCGGGCGAGCTTCGCGGACGGCTGCGCGCGCTCGGCGTCGAGGGCGTGCGAGCCTCGACCTTCCACTCGGCGGCGCTGGCGCTGCTGCGCCACTTCGAGGGCGATCCGGGGCGGATCCTCGCCACGAAGGCGCTGCTCTTGCGCCGGATCGGCAACACGCTTCCGGGCCCGTTCCGGTTCCGGCCCGCCGGCGATCTCGCGACGGAGGTCGAGTGGGCGAAGAACCGCCGCCTCACACCCGACACGTACGACGAAGGCCTCGGCGACCACGAGCCGCCGATTCCGCCGGACCTCGCTCGGCGGGTCTTCCGCGAATACGAGCGGCGGAAGTCGGCGGAGGGCTTGCTCGACTTCGAAGACGTGCTCGAGCGGGCGGTGCGCCTGCTGGAAGGGAGCGACGAGGTGCGCACCGCGGTGGGCGAGCGCTGGCGCGCGTTCACGGTGGACGAGTACCAGGACGTCAACCTTCTCCAGCAGTCGCTGCTCGATCTCTGGCTCGGCGACCGCGACGAGCTGTGCGCCGTCGGTGACGACTACCAGGCGATCTACGGCTTCACGGGCGCGAGCGCGGAGTGGCTGCTGGCGCTGCCGCAGCGCTTTCCACAGGCCAACGTCGTGCGGCTCGAGCGGAACTACCGGTCGACGGTGCAGGTGCTCGAGCTCGCGAACGAGCTCGTCCCGCGGCTCGGCGGCTCGAAGAAGACGCTCGCGCCCACCCTGCCCGACGGTCCCGAGCCGGTCGTCGGTCACGGTCTCGATCTCGTGGCGCACGTGCGGCGGCTCCACGCCGCCGGAGTCCCGCTCGAGGAGATGGCAGTGCTCGTGCGGACGAACGCGCGCACGAGCGAGTACGAGGAGGCGTTCCACGACGCCGCGATCCCGTTTCAGGGCGCGTCGCTGCTCGCCCGCGACGCGGCCCGTCAGCTCCTGAAGGCGCTTCGCGGGCGCCGAGGGCCCGCGTCCGAGGTCGTGCGAGAGCTCGCCGTCGGCCAGGGGCTGCTCACGGAGATCCCGGAGAAGCTCGGCGAGCGCGAGCAGACGCGGCAGGCCGATCTCGCGCGGCTCGTCCGGCTCGCAGACGGGTTCGCCGGCGAGGCCCAGAGCTTCATCGACCTGCTCAACGAGCGCTTCGGCGAGAGCGCGGGTCGCGGAGTCCATCTGCTGACGCTCCATCGTTCGAAGGGCCTGGAGTGGGATGCCGTGCTCCTGCCGCACGTGGAGGAGGGCGAGCTGCCGGTCCGGCGCGGCGACGTCGACGAGGAGCGGCGCCTGTTCTACGTCGGGCTCACGCGCGCGAAGCGGCATCTCCTCGTGACCTGGGAGGGGAAGCCGAGCCGGTTCCTCGACGAGCTCGGTGTGCGCGCGGCGGCGGCCCCGCTCCCGAAACGGGAGCGAGCGGTGCTCGAGCAGACGCCGGCGGTGCGGGCGCTGAGGGAGTGGCGGCTTGCGAGAGCGCGCGCGGATGAGGTGCCGGCCTACGTCGTCTTCAACGACCGGACGCTCGCGGAGCTCGCGTCGCGCACGCCACGGACTCTCGCCGAGCTGGCGGCGGTGCCCGGCATCGGGCCTGCGAAGCTCGAGCGCTACGGCCCCGAGCTCCTCGAGCGCCTGGCCGAGCTCACCGCCTGACAGGATCGAGCCGTGCCGCTGGAGGCGATCCATCCGTCTCGCGCGGCGCGTCGTTCTAGGCTTCGGCGATGGCCGACATGCTCGACATGCTGGTGGCCGATTCCGACCGGGTGGCAGCAGCGGAGGAGATGCGCAAGCACTACGACAGTGGGCGCCTGACGCTCGACGAGTTCGAGAGTCGGCTGGCGGAAGTTCACACCGTGCGCACTCGCGCCGACCTCGAGCACGCGTTTCGGCAGCTCCCGCGGAGTGAGCCGCCTGCAAGCCTCCGGGTGCGCGATCGTCGCTGGAGCTCCCTCGCGCTCCAGTACGCGCTCGTCAACCTGGTTTGCATCCTGGTCTGGCTCTTTTCGGGAGCTGACGGGAGCTTCTGGCCGAAGTGGGTTCTCGTCGGGACGCTGGCCATGTATGCGCGGCGCCTGGGACGACGTTCCGGCCGGCGCGGGCTGCCTTCGCACGGCCGGCGCGACCAGGACGCCTGACTTCGGACGCGGGGTGGGCTCTGCCTCAGGTGTCTAGAGCGGACAGCAGCAGGCGCAGC
>Ga0070730_10002265_pt1 | contig 17643 bp, 16 predicted proteins | sample Coa_R1_3_FD_66447 | JGI IMG/M metagenome (GOLD analysis project Ga0070730, IMG submission 66447) | Surface soil microbial communities from Centralia Pennsylvania, which are recovering from an underground coalmine fire - Coalmine... | ecosystem: Environmental > Terrestrial > Soil > Unclassified ... | reverse complement strand
CGCGCGCCGCTCGCCGCCATTTTCGAGACCCAGTCACGCAACGAGAGCAGAGTCTCCACGTTCCCGGCGGACGCCGCGGTCCATGCCGGAGGCCGCGCCACCGCCATCTGCGCGATGGAGGCCAGTTGTTCGAATCCCGCGCGCTCGTACTCACTGCGGAAAGAACGCTCCGCGAAAAAGTCCACGGCCAGCAGCACGCTTATGAGAAGCGCGAGGAAGGCGAGCGAAAACTTCCAGAAGAGATTAAGCCGCACGAGTTTCGAACAAGTACCCCGCGCCCCGCACGGTCTTCAAATGTATGGGATTTTCCGGATCGCTCTCGATTTTTTCCCGCAGCCGCCGGACGTACACGTCTACGCTGCGCGGGGTTACGAAGCGATCGGTTCCCCAGACGGCATCGAGCAGTTGATCCCTGGTGAAGACCCGGTTCGGACGCGAAGCAAGGTAATAGAGCAGCCGGAATTCGAGCGTGCTAAGCGGAATGGCCTTCCCTGAGTGGCTCACGCGGTAGGACGCGGGGTCGATCGCTAGCTTGCCGATCTCGATGACTCGCGGCGAATCCGCTGGCGGCTCGGCGCGTCGCAGCAGCGCTTTGACGCGCGCGAGCAACTCGCGCGGGCTGAACGGCTTCGTCACGTAATCATCTGCCCCCATTTCGAGGCCCACCACGCGGTCGGCTTCGTCGCCGCGCGCGGTCAGCATCAAAATCGGCAGGCGATTCAATGCGTCGTCCCGCCGGATTTCCCGGCAAATGTCCAGCCCGGAAAGTTTCGGAAGCATCAGATCCAGCAAAAGCAAATCAGGGGGAGTCTTCTTTAGCGTACTCAGCCCGGTACTGCCGTCGAAGGCCGCATTCACTTGAAAACCTTCGTTGGCCAGGTTGTACCGAACGAGTTCGACGATGTCCCGGTCGTCCTCTATGATTAACACTCGTTTCATAAGGATGGCACGTTCCGCTCGCCGGCTTGGCCGCAGTGTACCGTATGCCGGTGAATTGCGATAGGTTGCAGGAGTTGCGTCACCGTTAGCTTGGCGTAACACGGCCCATTCTCGCAGCCTGCGTGTAACACCCGGATAACATCAATGTGAATGGAGTGTGAACGCCGAACTCCCCGGTTAGTTCGCGTTTGCGCCGGAAGTTGTGAACGCCAGTGCCAGCAGCGTCTTCTGCTCCAGTTCGTGCGCCTTGGCCGAGCCGGTCGCCGGGCTGGCGCTGGCCGAGCGCTTCACGGACCGTACCCGGACTCCGCGGGCTTCCGCCAGCCGCTCCAGCCTTGGCAGCACGTAGAACAGCGCTCCCATGTTCGCCGGCTCTTCCTGCACCCAAACCATTTCGCGCGCGTTCGGGTGTTCGGCCAGCGCCGTCACAATTTCCGTGCGCGGCAGCGGATAAAGCTGGTCGAGAAAGAAAATCGCCGTGCCGGTATCTTTCCGGCGCCGGCGCTCTGCGCGCAGCTCGTGACCGACTTTGCCGCTCGCGAGAAGTATCCGGCTGGCGTTCTGAATTTCGCTATCCGGGACGAGCGGCTGAAACCGCGGTCGCGTAAAGTCCTCGATATTCGAACTGGCGTCCGGATGCCGAAGCATGCTCTTTGGTGTAAACACGATGAGCGGTTTGCGCCAGGCTCTGCGGGCTTGCCGCCGCAACATATGAAAGTACTGCGCCGCCGTAGACGGTTGGCAAATCTGGAGGTTGTCTTCTGCCGCCAACTGCATGAAGCGCTCGATACGCGCGCTCGAATGTTCCGGTCCCTGCCCTTCGTAGCCATGCGGCAGCAGTAGCACCAGCCCGCTCGGCAGGTTCCACTTGTCTTCCGTCGCGCTCAGGAATTGGTCAATGATGACCTGCGCGCCATTCGCGAAATCCCCGAACTGCGCCTCCCACATCACCAGCGCCTCCGGAAAATCGCGGCTGAAACCGTATTCGAATCCCACGCACGCCGCCTCCGAGAGCGACGAATTGTGAATCTCGCAGAACGCCTGTTGCCGCGAGAGATGCGATAGCGGCAAGTAATTGTGCTCGGTTTCCGTGTCAATCAGCACCGCGTGCCGCTGGTTGAACGTTCCGCGCTGGCTGTCCTGGCCGGTCAGCCGCACGGAATTGCCTTCCAGCACCAGCGATCCAAACGCCAGCGCTTCGGCAAATCCGTAATCGACCGCGCGCCTGCCGTGCCCCATTTCGTTGCGTTGTTCCAGCAGCTTTCCAATCTTGGGATGGAGGTGAAACCCATCCGGCACGCGGATCAGTCCTTCGGTGATTTCCGCCAGCTTTTCCCGGCTCAGCCCTGTATCAACTTCATATTCCGCTTTGTATTTTCCGTGGACATACGGCGACCAATAGTCCGGCAGCTTGCGCAGCTGCGGAATCTTTGTCAGCTTTCCCGCCTGCACCTGTTCTTCTTCGTATTCGCGCTTCACCGCAGCCACGATCTGTTCGGCGCCGATGCCGGTCTGCTCCGAATAGATCTTCCAAAGTGGCGGGTGATTCTTGATGCGGTCGTACAGCACCGGCTGCGTGATCGTCGGATCGTCCACTTCGCTGTGCCCGTGCCGGCGGTAGCCGATGATGTCCACCACCACGTCGCTACCAAATTTCGCGCGGTACTCCGCGGCCAGCTTCCCAACGCGCACCACGGCATCGGGATCTTCGGCATTGACGTGGAACACCGGCACGCTTTGCCGCTTCGCAATATCCGAAGCAAAGCGCGACGAATGCTCTTGTACTGGCGCCGTCGTGAACCCAATCAGGTTGTTCACCACGATGTGCACGGTTCCGCCTACGCTGTACGCCTTCAAATCCGCCAGATTCAGCGTCTCCGCCCAAATTCCCTGCCCGGCAAACGCCGCATCGCCGTGCATCACGATCGCCCACACTTTATTCAGCGTTTCGCGCGAGCGGTCCACGACCGGGCCATCCATCCCGCGCCGCGTTTGCTTCGCGCGTGCGCGTCCCATCGCCACCGGATCGACTGCCTCCAGGTGGCTGGGGTTCGAAACCAGGTGCATGTTGATGGATTTTCCTGCGGTCGTTACGTACGTCCCTGTCGCGCCGACGTGATACTTCACGTCGCCCGCGCCCAGCACGCTCCGCGGATCGACATCCTCGAATCCCGCGACCACTTCGTGCGGAGCCTTGCACGCCGCGTGCACCATCACGTTCAACCGCCCGCGGTGGCTCATCGCCATGATGCAATCCAGCGCGCCACTTTCTCCCGCGGTGTCCAGAATCGCATCCAGCAGCGGTATCAGCGCAGTCACGCCTTCCAGCGAAAACCGCTTTGTACCCAGGTAGCGCGCCTGCAACACTTGTTCGAACAAATCCGCGCGCACCAATCGCTCAAGAGTTTTTCGCTGATCCACTTCGGCTGTCGCGCCTTCGAGCCGTTCCGCAATCCATCGCCGGCGCTCCGGTTCCGGCATGTGCATGAATTCAGCGCCGATGCTCCCGCAATAAATCCGCCGCGCCTCTTCCGCCGTCTCCCCGGCCAGCCCTTCCAAATCGGGATGCTTCAACGGTTGGAAAACGCCCAGCGGATCCAGCGTCGCCTCGTAATATCCCCAGCGCCGGAACGCATCGAACACCCGCTCCCGCTGCTCGCTATTCCCTGCGGTTTTCTTCGCGCTTTTCGCGGTTTTTGCCGGGCGCTCCAGCGCCACTGCCGTGCGGTCTGCCATAATCCGTCTCTTTCAACACCCTATTTTGCCACAGAACAATTCACCACGCCTTCTCGGGCGTCAGTCGGTGGAATAACGTTACACTTAAAATCATGCGATTGGATTTCAGCGCGAACGACCTCGCGCACTTCTGTGCGCGCGGTGAACGATGAACTGCCCCAACTGCCCAACGCAAATGACCGACTGGACGCTAGGCGGCCACCTCGGGGTCCAACTCACCATCGACGTGTGCACTCCCTGTCAGGCGTTCTGGTTCGATGAGCACAAAGACCTGCAGCTCTCTCCCGGCGCTACGCTGCAGCTTATGAAATTCATCGGCGAGCACTCGTCCACGACCAAGCCGGCGCTTTCGGCGTTGCTCCACTGTCCGCGCTGCGGCGCCGGTCTGACCCTTGCGCACAACATGGCCCGCACCGTCCGCTTCGTCTACTGGGTCTGCCCGAATCAGCACGGGCACTTCCTGACGTTCTTCGAATTCCTCAAGGAAAAGAACTTTATCCATCCACTCTCGCCGGCCGAAATTCAACACTTGCGCGAGACCGTTCAGACGGTGAACTGCTCGAGCTGCGGCGCGGCGATCGACCTGCAAAATAACTCGGTCTGTCCCTTTTGCCATTCCCCTGTTTCGATGCTGGACCTGAAAGAGCAGCAGCGCATGCTGACGGAGCTAAAGGCCGCCGCCGAACCTAAACCTGTTGACCCGGCGCTCCCGCTGAAACTTGCCCTCGCCAAGGCCGACGTTTCCACGCTCTTTCAAGACAACGTGCACGATGAGCTGTGGTGGCAAGACGCTCGCTCCGGCGATCTTGTACAAGCAGGTCTCAACGCCGTCGCACGTTGGCTCAGCGATCGCTTGACTTAACCCTGTCCGCGCGGTGGCCGCCAAAGAAGTGAATCGTCCTCGTGCCGCTTTGCACTTCTCCGCTGTGCACCACGCCTTTCGGAATCACATACTCCTGGCCGCCCCGAATCGGAATTCGTTCTCCACGGATAATCAAGGTGTAGCAGCCTTCCACGACCAGCATGTACTCGTCGAAATTGTGCATGTGGGCGGCCGATGCTGCCGTTTCCGAGCAAGTCCAGAAAGCCATTTGGCTGCCGTCTGCCCCGTCGAAGACAAAGCCTTCAACGCCGGGCGTCGCTTGATCTGATATTGCGATTCGGTTTTCCGGATGTTTCATGAAGTCGGGGAATTCAGCCATGATCGCGGCATCTTAACCGAGTTTGGCGTTCACAGCCCGGCTACACGCGCCTCAAGCGACCGCGCAATTGCTTCCGCTGACATGTCCGAAGGGCATTCCATCGGCGCGCCGATGTGCACAACAATTTCGCCAAAATGCGCCAGCCGCCGATGTTCGCGCTTCATCTTCCATACTCCGTCCAGCCGCATCGGAATAATCGGCAGCCGCAGATTTTCCGCTAACAGCCCGATGCCGCTTTGAAACGGCTTCATCTTGCCGTCCTCTGAATTGTTCACTTCGCCTTCTGGAAAAATGAGCAAACTGTATCCGCGATCTACCGATTCACCCGCGAATCGAAAACTCTCGCGAAACCCCGAATGCTGCGGCAACGGAAACACGTTGAACAGGGCGGTCACCAGCCAAAAGCCCATCCGGTAGCCCAGCCTTCGTAGGAAAAACCATTCTCGCGGCGGTCGCCGCATCCGCTGCACGGATTCGCCGCCCATCGCAATCGCCAGCCGATGACGAAACCGCAGCGGCAGCGCCAGCAGGATCAGCCCGATATCTGCTCGCCTCGTGATGTGATTCGAGACCACTAGCACCGGTCCGCGCACGCCGCGCAGATTTTCGCGCCCCACAATTTTTGGATGGCCGAGAATCTGCGTCGCCGGCCATACCAGCGCGTAATACACCGCCAGCCGGAACCATCGCGCCGGCGCACGCTGCGTCCACCGCGGATAAATGTACTCCGTCGTTCGCTCCGTGGGCTGTCGCAGTAGCCGTTCCACATCGGCGACCGTTTTCGCATCCGCAAACGCCGTCTCGTTCAACTCCACCTGAAACCGTTCCTCCAGCGCGCTCATCAATTCCACGCGATCGAGAGACGTTAGCTTCAGCTCCTTTTCCAGTCCGCCCGACCCTGCCCCTGCTCCATTGAACTTCGCCAACACGTCTCCCAGTGCGCCAGATTGTTTTTTCGGCTGCGGCGATCCTCGCTGCGCCTCCGCCGCCCGCGCCGATATCGCGCGCAACTGCGGCTTCCCCGTCGGCGTGCGCGGAAAATCCGCCTCCGGCCACAACATCCAATGGCGCACCCGCTGGTATTCCGCCAGCCGCGCATTCGCGCTTTCGATCGCCTCGCTCGCCACTCGCGCATCGCCCGACGAACCATCACGCATCAGCAGCACCGCATACGGCTCGGCATTCCCTGATTGCTCCAGCGGCAGCACTACGCAATCGCGCACCGCGTCCTGCTTTCGCAGCGTCATCTCGATGTCTTCCGGATACACGTTCATCCCGGAAGGCGTGACGATGACGTTTTTCTTTCGGCCTTTGAACCGCAGATTCCCTTCCGCATCGCGCTCGCCGATGTCTCCCGTGCGCAGCCAATCGCCACTGTCGCGCGCGCTCGGCCGGAATCCGCCGCCTTCCCAGTATCCCGCGGACACGGCTTCCCCGCGCACGTACATCTCTCCGCCCTCGCCGAGCTGAAATTCGCGCCCCGGCAAAATCCTGCCGATCGAGCCTTTTGTCGCGTGGAACGGGTGATTCAACGTCACCAGGGACGCCGTCTCCGTCATGCCATACCCTTGCACCACGGCGTAGCCCAGTGTCTTGAAAAATTCTTCCGTCTCGCCGGATAGCGCCGCTCCTCCCGAAATAAACGCCCAGAACTTCCACCCGAATCTCCGGTGAATCCGACGGAATCGCCACGCGCGCCGCAAGAATTTCTGGTTCACCGCCTCCGCGAGCGTTCGCCTCAGCCATTCGCCCTTCCCCCTCGCCTCGATTTCGCGCTCGATTCCTGCTTGCAACGCATCCAGCATTCGCGCCACCGCAATCAGCGCCGTCGCGCGCTCCCGCTTTATTGTTCGAATCACTTCTGCCGGATTCGCCGACTGCTCAAACACCACCGTGGCTCCCAGCAGCGGCGGCACAAACAGCGCCATGAATTGTCCAAAGACATGGCTCAGCGGCACCAGCGACACAAAACGCAACGGGTGAAACCACCGTTCGTATTTTCTGTACGGATCAATTCCCGATCCCAGCGGTTCCAGATTCGCCAGAAAATTTCCATGCGTCAGCACCACGCCGCGCGGCTCCGCTGTCGTGCCGGACGTGAAGAGAATCTCCGCGATGTGCTTCCGCGTTATCGGCTCGTCGGCGAGCGTTTGATATAAAGGCTTCCGCGCCTCTCCCGGAATTCCAGTCGTTGCGTGGACGTGCGGATGCCGCACCGTGTCTGCGAAATCCTCCAAGACGAGTCTCACGGTGACGCCGTCGAATTCCGGCTTCTGCCGTGTGGAAATGACAGCTTTGACTCCTGCGTCCTTCGCGACACTCCTCGCAAATTCCGTGGTCGCACCATCATCCATCGGCACTGCCACGGCGCCTCGCAGCAAACATCCCCAGAACGCAGCCACCCACTCCGCGCTGTTCGGCCCCCAAATCAGCACTTTGTCCCCGGTTCGAACGCCGCACTCCTTCAATTCCAAAGCGCACGCAACCGCAACACTCGCGAGCTTCGCGTAGCTCCACTTCTCGCGCCGGTACCCGCGCATTTGCACAAACGCCACGTCTCCGCCGTAGCGCGCAAATTCCTCAAACAGCGATAGCAGATTCTCTCGGGCCATCGTCCCGAATACCTCTCACGCCGCGAACCTGATTTGATTTTACGCTTGGATTCAGCCCGCCGCAGTCGTCACCGCACCCGCGAAGCGCGGCGCCACTTCGACCGTCTGCGCACATCGATCCACACTTTAACGTGCACGTCGCGTTCCAAGCGCGGTCGGTCGGCAGCTTGTTGTCGCCGACTTTCTACTCGAGGGTTATGCGGATTTATGCGCTTGCGGCCAGCCCTATTCGAAGCGCAGCGCGCGCGTAGGATCCACTCTTGCCGCTCGCCACGCGGGAACAAGATTTGCGAGTACTCCCACCAGTGCAATCCCAAAAACCATCGCGCCAAAAATGAGCGGATCATGCGTCTTCACGGCAAAGAGCAGCACCTTAGAGGCTAAGCGCTCTGTGGCCGTCGGCGACTTCGCGGCAGGCATCCGTTACACAGCCAGAACGTAGCCGATCGATTTCCCCTGGGCTCAGCTTCCAGTTTTTCCCGCGTACCAGAGCCGAGGCAAGCGCCTGTTCCAATTGAGCTGCTTGCTGTTGGACAGTTGCGCCGGGGCTGAAGTTCATCGGGACTGCTTGCAATTCGACCGCACGGTCGTGCCAGGCAGTCCAGAAAGACTCGAGGCGTTGCCAAAGGAGATCCTGGCTGGAAGGCGAGCCGTGCTCGCCCCAAAATAGTGCCGCCTGCGTGACGGTTATCGGATTTGGTGAGTTCAGGGCCCGGCTGACAATGGGAAGAAGTTCATCTGAATAGCGCACCGCATGTAGTGACCGAATCACTTGACCGCCACAATCGTCCTTCCTATCCAACAGCTCCGAGCTAAGGTGCTTTCCGGCAGTAGCGTCCCCTATTCGGAACAGATATCCAAATAAAGACGCCTCGACATCGCCGGCGCAGCCTGGCTTGCTGGTCAGTTCGTTCAGCCAAGCGTTGACGGGCACTGCCACGTTGCGACTGGCTGCGCGCAAAACTACCGTGGCAAGGCGCTGGGCCTGCCCACCGTCTTGATGCGCCTTGGGATCAGTGAGCTCCTTTTGCAGTGTGTTATCGAACTCGGAATGCTCGCCTTCTTCCAAAAGCAAGATGACGTTTTTGTCGGTCCTAAACTGCGAGCGCTGAACATCAGCGAGGATCGCCGATTGGCACTCTTCTCGCGCCTCTTCGCACCAGATCTTAAATGGCTCGATGTTTTCAAACGACGCGCCTGCTGCGTCGCTGTCAGTCGCCAGAGATCGAATTATGGGTAAAAGCAGTTGAGGTGGCATCGTTTGCCGCGCCGTAACAACGAATTGGAGTCGCTGGGCATGAGTCAATTCATTTTCAACGGCGAAAACATTGAACCGAAGTTCAGAAAGCACATCGGGCGATACAGGCTTGGTGCGGTAAGACACTTCTGCGTCGAACCACGCCTGGTATATGGCTGTAGCGCGTTGTGGTCCCGACCGTTTCGGGATGCTGGCCATGAGGAGAACGTTGGCCTGCTCGAAGTATTTCTCCCGAACTTCCGCTCGGAGTTTAGTCTTTGCATTCCACTCGTGCTTTTTCGCGTCATCGGTTGGATAAGGCGGCAGAACACCGAGATCTTTCCTCGTCTGAAGGTCTGCCAGGAGTTGCGGCAGGCTAGAAGGGACGTTGGTCGAAGGATCCGAAATCGCCGCTTCGAGCGTAGGAATAATGACTTCGAGTTGGGAGGATTCGCGCAGAGTTGACGCTGCTAGCCATTCCGATCCCGCTGCATCAACCCGCCGCAAATAAACCTGTAGAAGCTCTCGTACGGCATCTGGTGTGTCCAAGCGGCCGAGCCGGCCAACTGCACGCTCTGTCGCGCCACGCTCCGCACTGTTGAGTTCCGACTGAATGCTGCTGAGTTCGGCGGCGGCCCAAGCGAGCTCCGGTGGCAAAACGTCGAACTCGACCGCATTGGATTCGAGCGTGAACTTCTCGAGTCCGCCACCTTCTTCGGCGCTCTTGATACGCGAGACTTCCTTGCTGGTGATCGCAACCGAATAATGACCCGGCTTTTCAAACCTGTACAAACTGCACAGATCGATCTGCTGGCTTGTTGGTTCCGGACTCAGCATTCCTATGCCACCGATAACTGAGCCTGCCCACCCGTGCTCAAATCTCAACGCTTTGAGGTCGAGTACTCCATCGGTGGGCGCAATATGAATCGTGATGCCTTGCAATGCCGAATCAGAGCTCCGCTGATATTTGTCCTTGGTTGACGTGGAATACGAGATCTCCAACAGAATCGATTCGCCTCGATGGTAAGCGGGCGTCTCCTTGACTAAACGCAGTTCGAATCTAAGGTCTTGAGGGGCGGCGACCGCATGACCGCTGAATAACAGAGAAAGAAATGCGAATTTGAGAAAAAGGCGGCGCAACTGGCACCACACATCTGGCGCGAAGCCATTATACAGGCTACTCACAATGACGACCGGCAGCTTTAGATGCCGATTCCCTGTCCTCGTTTGCTTGAGAGTCAGTGAAACCGGTCGAGTGCTGACGTGCGAGTTGGCTCAGGATTGCGGCCCTGAAAGCTTGGCCCGCCTTCGGATCAGATAACGCGCCACCGACGCCAACCCAGAAAATCGAAAACTGGGGTCCACGTATCGCTCGACCACGTAGAACAGGAAGTAGTAGAAGCGGCAGAATGCCCAGATGGCGACCGCCAAGAGCGCTCCGGCCCGAAGGTTCGGCGCGCCAGCGATAAGTAGTGCCGCAGACAGCAACCCAAGAATCAGAAAAAGGATTCCCTTCGCCACAATCCATTTCGCGCGGGTCAAATCTCTCATACGCCCGATCCCCGGCGAGCACAATCCTCGCAACTCAGTTACAATAGAACACTCTGGGGGAAATCTGGTTTCCTCTAGGTCGCATCAAACGTAAAATCAAGCGGGGCCAATGCCAGTACCAGTCTCACAGATGTGGACGGTTGCCACCTACGTCCTCAAGCAGAAGCTTGCCGGACGCAAACGCTACCCGTTCGTCCTGATGCTCGAACCGCTCTTCCGTTGCAATCTCGCTTGCGCCGGCTGCGGTAAAATCCAGTATCCCGCGCACATTCTCAAACAAGAGCTCACTCCCGAAGAGTGCTTCAAAGCCGTCGACGAATGCGGCACGCCCATGGTCTCCATCCCCGGCGGCGAGCCGCTTATGCACCCGCAAATCGACAAAATCGTCGAAGGCCTCGTGGCCCGCAAGAAATACATCTATCTCTGCACCAACGCGCTACTGCTTAAGGAAAAGCTCGATCTTTTCAAGCCCAGCAAATATCTGACTTTCTCCGTTCACATGGACGGCCAGCGCGAGCACCACGATTTCTCCGTCTGCCGCGACGGTGGTTACGACTTGGCGGTCGACGGCGTGAAGGAAGCGCTTAGCCGCGGCTTCCGCGTCACCACCAACACTACGCTCTTCGACGGCGCCGATCCTAACTCCGTCCGCGCTTTCTTTGACGAGATGATGGACCTCGGCGTCGAGGGCATGATGCTCTCGCCCGGCTATTCTTACGAGAAAGCGCCTGACCAGAAGCACTTCCTTGGACGCGCCCGCACGCGCCGCCTGTTCCGCGCCATTCTCTCGAATCGCAAGAAGTCCTGGCAGTTCAATCAGTCCCCGCTGTTCCTCGAATTCCTGATGGGCAAGCGCACCTACGCATGCACCCCCTGGGGCATGCCTACCTACAACGTGTTCGGCTGGCAAAAGCCCTGCTATTTGCTCCAGGACGGCTATGTGGATTCTTTCCAGGAGCTTCTGGACACGACCGACTGGCAGAATTACGGCACGGAATCCGGCAATCCCAAGTGCGCCAACTGTATGGTCCACAGCGGCTACGAAGCCAGCGCCGTTGACCACACCTTTAGCGGGTTGCGCGGCATGCTCGCCACGATAAAAGCCACTTTTTCCGGTGACTACGGGGATCCCGACGCGCTCGCTCTGCTCAATGAACCCGTCAAGCCCGTCCACTCCTTCAACCCCCTGGTTCAAATTGATACCGCCAAGGGCCAGTTCGAGGAGACTCGCGCTTGACCGGTCCTCGCCACGCCGACCGTCCGCCCCACTCGCAAACTCCGGCGCCCGCGCAAAATCCCGATGTGCTGGAAGTCGCTCCCGGCCGCGCCCGCGAAACTCTCGAAGGCTGGATCCCCGAATTCGCGAGCGAATCTGATTTGCGCGAAGCCCTCGAAAAGGCCTTCGACTATCGCGGTGACGTCACGCTAACCACCAAAGACGGCAAGCAGTTGGAAGGCTACATCTTCGATCGGATTTCCGGCCCGTCGCTCGCACAGTCGTTCGTGCGCCTTCTGCCGAAAGATTCCAGCCCGCGCGTCAAGATTCCCTATTCCGATATCGCGGCATTAGCTTTCACCGGCCGCGACACCGCCGCCGGCAAAAGTTGGGAAGCCTGGGTCCGCAAATACTGGCAGAAGAAATCCTCCGGCGAACGCGACATCGCCCTTCACCCCGAAACTCTCGATTAGCCATTCCTGTCCACCGCGCCGCGCGTTGATCTCTACTCCCCCGCAGATGGGCAACCTTCCGCGCACTTGACGCTACTTCCACAACTCGCATCAGTTGCTCTGGCGGCTCCGCCGAAAACTGTACGCAAGGCGAGATTACGACCTACAACACCACCGGTAGCGTCACCACTCATCGCGTGAGTACTTACGCATGGGACGCTGGCTGCGTTGGACTGCTGGACTCTTGGCGCAGTTGCGTGCGCCCGAACATTCCACGTTGACTCCCGAGGGCTCCCACCGCAGTCAATTTAAGCCCTTTAGATGCAACACCTACAGGGCTATCTCGTAAGTGTTGATTCTAAACGACTTAGACGCTGCACTAACCTCTTTAAATGCAACACTTACAAGATTTGCCGGGGGGCCTTCTACATTTCAAGGGTTTTCCGCTCAGTCTCAGGCCGCACGTAGCCTCGTGAGAATGGAAAATTTGGCCCGTCCGTGGTACTATTATTGCAGCGTTTGTTGCTCTTGTACTACCTTTTGACTCGTTCGAAGGAGCTGCAAGTCCAACGCTTGCAGCCTTTTTTGTCGGGCTGAGGGCTGTCGCGGGGCTTGGGAGATCTGCGGGCATCCAGCCTGCCGTCATTCCAGCTGACGGACCGAGAGTCACAATGCAATTCCAATGCGGCCCCGGTCTTTTCGGGGTTGCGCGTGTGAGGTCGTGGAAGTGAGCAAGGAACAAGGAACAGTGAAGTGGTTCAATGCTTCGAAGGGCTATGGATTCATCCAGCGCCAGACCGGAGAAGATGTTTTCGTGCACTTCTCCGCCATCATGATGGACGGATACAAATCGCTCAACGAAGGCCAGGCAGTTGAATTTGAAGTGAAAAAGGGTCCCAAGGGCCTTCAGGCGGAAAACGTTACCAGCCTCTAGCCCGTGCATTTGGGTGCCCTCGAGCGTATCGGGGGCACCAGACCTGCGAATTCCGGCAGGATCTTCGACCCGGTTCTTATGTGTAGCGGTGAGCAGCCAAGGAGGACGTTGTGCAAGTAATGCAAGAAGGACAAACCGTCAAGCACGAGACCTACGGCTTGGGAATCGTGACCGCTTCCGACCAGGAACGCACCACGATCGATTTCGATGACCATGGCACCAAGTTATTTGTTACCAGCATCATGACCGCCGAACTCATCGGAGAAGCTCCCGCGACTCCTCCCAAAACCAAGCGACGCCGCAAGGCCTCCACGGCCGCCAAAGCTGCCAAGAAGGCCGCTGCCGCCGCCGCTGCTGCTCGTTCCTAGTTCTCTCTAATATTCTGGCCCTACCTCGCCGCTGTTGGCGCCTGCCCACAGCGGCTTTTGTTTTCTCCATAGTCCCTCGCGCGCGAAGAACTCATCCAAGCAACTCTACGTTGTGTAGAATCTGCGGCACGACACACCGCAGCAACGCAAAGGAACTAAATCCATGGACCTGCTTTCGCGCTTTCACCAAGAACCTCTTCCATTCTCCAAGCTCCTCGGCATCGAACTGCGCAGTGTGGCTCCGGACCGCATCGTGGCGGAAATGACCGTCCGCGAAGATCTTTGCACACGCCCTGCGGTCCTCCACGGTGGCGCAATCATGGCGTTTGCGGACACTCTCGGAGCCCTCGGCACCGTCGCCAACTTAACAACGCAAACCGCAGCGCGTACTGCAAGTGCCACGCCCGGGACGGTCACAATCGAAAGCAAGACGAACTTCGTTGGCGCTGCCCCTCTCGGTGCGCGTCTCACCGGCGAAGCCACGCCCGTGCATCTCGGCCGGCGTACTATGGTCTGGCAAACACGAATTACCACTCAGGACGGAAAGCTCGTCGCGCTCACAACACAAACGCAACTCGTCCTTCCGCCTGCGAAGTAGCACCATTCTCCGAGCGAAAGTGGACGCGGCCGCAGTCCGCACATTCGTCTAGTGGTGGTTCTTCAGAAGATATTCTGCATTCCTTAATTCGCGCGAATCGCCGGTAACCAAGCAGATAGTAAATGTGTTACACAGAGGAACGGGTGGATTCAGCGCCGCGACCAGCACTCCCTGTGCTACATTCTTCCGCATGAAACGCCTCGCACTCCTTCTTGGCCTGGTGCTGTTCATTGTCGGCATCGTGTTTACCGTGCATCCGTCATTCGAGTATCAAAAGCACGACGAAATTGCCAAAATCGGTCCCATCACCGCCACCGTTGAAAAACACGAAGCCGCGCAAGTCCCCGTAGCCGTCACCGTAGCAGTTCTCGTCGCCGGGCTCGTCCTCATCGTCTTCGGCTCCCGCTCCAAATAGCGGCCACTCGCAAATTTTTGCGCGCGACACCCCGCGCATCCCCGCTGCTTTCACGCCGTTCGGTGGCGCTCAGCGACTCAATCTCATCCTCCTCCGGAATAGCGTAACCAGATCCCGGTTCCGTAACTATCATGGACCAGAGCGCGTTCACGCCCACGGTTCCCACACCGTCGTCAAGACCACAAGACATCGTTCTTACCGGAGCCGACGGTGTGGACTACACTCTAGAGAATGCAGTCGTTCTCCCTAAGTCGAGTCTGCTCGGTAATCGCTTTCGTCCTAATTCGTTCGGTGAGTGTTTCAGCGACCGGTGCTCGCGAGGCGCGCACCGCCGCTCCGCAAGACAACACGCCGCTCGAAAAACTCCATGGCGTCGTGTCTAGTGGGCGGCTGACTCCGCCCCTGCGCAGCGCGCACGCGACTCTTACTTACAGCCGCGACGGCCGCTACTTGGTGCTGCAAGACGGCGCCGGCATCTATCTGCTGACGCACAACCCGCTTCGCGTCCTCGGCTACCTCGAGGCGCCCAACAGTTATGCGGCGCGATTTTCCGCCGACTCGCAAAGCGTCGTCATGGTCTCCTTGGCATTGACCTTCGAGCGCCGCAACATTGGCAACGGCCAAATTCTGGACCACAAAGCGCTGCCCATTCAGGAGGGCTGCGTGGACGCGGAGCTCTCGCCACACGGCTTGATGCTCGCCTGCTATCGTCCGGATTTCTCCCTGGGCGTACTCGAGCTATCTAGCGGTGAATGGATTTTCTCGGAAAAGATCTACGCCCCGGACCCGCACCTTTCCATCATTCCGGTTCCTTTCGATCTTGATGCCCCGTTCGCGGGAGCGCTCGGATTCACGCCTTCTCGCGACATGCGGCTGCTCGCGAATCGCGGCATCTCCAAACTGCCCATGAGCTTCTCCCCAAGCGGCGGCATTTTAGTGGCGGGCGACGTGCGCGGCGCGCTTCGCCTGGACCTTCGCGGACGCAAAAAGAGCAATCTCCCAGGCGCGCTTCAGAAACTGATGACTGGCGCAGTTGCCACGCCGGACGAAACCCGTGTGCTTTTGAGCGCGCACGGCGCAGCCAGCCAACCCACGATGCGATCGCTGCAGGATGGAAAGGTACTTGCCACACCCAACTTCACTGCGGACTCTATTCGCTTGGCCTCGGATCCTCGCTACGCTCTTCTTCAGGATTTCAACGCACACGGCGATCGCGTCTTCGATCTTCAAGACAATATTCAGGTGGAAACGCCTGAAAATATTGCGGCCGATGCTTACCAAAGTGAACTGGCCGTAGTCACTTCAAAGGGCGAACTGCTTCTTTTCCGGAAGGGCGAGCACTCCCCGTTCGCTTCCGTCTCGTTACCTCCGGAGAGCCTGCCGCCGTTGCGCAGCGCCGCGGTCGCGCCAGGCCTCGAAGAGGTCGCGATCGCAGGGGACGGAGAGGCTGGCCTGTTTGAAATCGCCACCGGACGGCGGCTCTCGAATCCCCAAGAATTCGCTGCCGTTAACTTCATCGACGCGTCCTCAGCATTCTTGCTCTCTTCGGCGCCCCACTCGGAACCCGCTTGGGAACGCGAATACTTAATTGACCGCGTCGACGCGCAGGGATTGGTGCACGCTTCTCCCGTTGACATGGAAGCTACCCGCGCACGCACACGGCAAACCGTCTGGCGCTTCGACACCGCAAATGCAGAAACCTCGCCCGCCTGGAGCGGCGGCGAGACTCTTCTGCGCGCTGGAGGTCCTGTCTTCTTCGATTATTCTTTCGAAAGCCTCGCGGGCCGCGGGGTCTTCTTGCCCGGCGCGGACAATGTGCCCAATCGCCTCGGCGTGCGCTTGACCGAAGGAACCCCCGTGCCCTTTCGCTTGCGTGCCCTTGACCCCGCGAACGGGGGCGAGCTCTGGAGCCGCTCCTTCAGTGGACTACCGCCGGTTCCCTTCGCCGACCCGCAGGGGGATCGATTGGTCCTAAGCTGGCAGGCCGATAGTCCCGGCGCCTTCGCCGCCGCAAGGCGCTGGACGACAACCAGAGACGCCCTGAAAAAAGCCAAGCTGACGGATCGAGATTCTTTCCTCGAAGTAGTGGATGCACGCACGGGCAAATATCTGGGCGGAGTGTTAGTGCAAAGCGGCGACGGTCCTGCGCGCTTTGACTCTATCTTTTCCGTCGGCGACGCCGTTAGTTTTACGAGAGATGGCGTGCGCGTTCATATCTATTCGCTCGCCGATGGACAACTGCGCGCGAAACTCCTGGGGATCCGGCCTGCAGCGAACGCCCAAAGTAACCTCCTCGCATTGGACACAGGCTCGGGCCATCTCGTCATCTACGACCTCAAGACCGCTGCAAAGCTCGATGAGCAGGTGATTCCCGACCAGATCTCCTACATGCATTTTTCAGCCGACGGCCAACACCTCTTCGTCCTCACGCAAAACCAATACGTCTTCGTTCTCGACATGGCCGCCGTCCGCCAACCGCAGACGCATGGGCCCTGATCGGATTCCGGCTCGACGACTCTCGTTTCAGGCCGGCAACTCGCGCGGGATGGTTGCCTATTTCTTTGCGGATTGGCGCACCAATCTCGAGCGGGCTTCGATTTCGGGGCGGCAATGGCGAAGGACTTCGTCGGTGTTACGCACGGATTTGCCGTCGAGATCGTCGGCGTCTTCGGGGAGCAAATCAATGACGTGCCCGAATTCGTGCAGCAAAGTCACCATTTGCGCTTCGAGCGTGCTGCCCATGTACGCGCCGACGGTGAGCATATGCGTACCGTCCGTCCGCAATGGGCCCCCATCCTCACGCAGCATTTCCACCGTGCCTTGTTCCCGGTAAAACGCGCCATTGGCATTAACAGTAATCTCCGTGTTTGCGCCGCTGTCTTGTGTGGCGCGCGCCACGTAGGGCTGCCGAAAATACCGCAGAGCGTTCCTTGAGTTTGACTCCAGAACTTTCTCCTGGCCGTGGCGGTCGATGGAAAACGTCAGAGAGCGAAACGTATCGGCGGGCGCCGGATCTCTTGATTCGAGCCATTCCGCGCACGCGTTATCAGAACCCAGGATCGCCAGCACTTCCTCGCGGGCACGCGCGACAGGCGCGCCGAACTTGCCGAGCGATGCGAGCTGAAGAGCAGTCGCATCCACGGGCGGTGTGCGTCCCATTCGCGAGGCACTGTCGGAACGAAAAGCGTTGGCTGCGCTTAGCGTCTCCTTCGCCGGAGGCCTGGGATCGGCTTCGGCGCACGGACTCCCGGGTGCGGCGGAGGGATTCCTGCCTTCTCCCCACTCCTTTGCCGAATAGCGGGACTCGGCGTCGATCGCGAAATGCGCCCACGTGGGCGAACTCGCCAGGCGGAATGCGCAGTTTTCGTGCCACGGCTGAAAGT
>Ga0070730_10002263_pt1 | contig 17651 bp, 13 predicted proteins | sample Coa_R1_3_FD_66447 | JGI IMG/M metagenome (GOLD analysis project Ga0070730, IMG submission 66447) | Surface soil microbial communities from Centralia Pennsylvania, which are recovering from an underground coalmine fire - Coalmine... | ecosystem: Environmental > Terrestrial > Soil > Unclassified ... | reverse complement strand
GTCGCCAGGCGGAGGGTCCGCCGCGCCCGCGTCAGGCGCCAGGCGGAGCCTGCGGCTCCCAGAAGCATGATGCCCGTCAGCAACAGCCCGCTATTTGTAAGCGCATGTCCGCCAGGCCGAGTCAAGATCAGGGTACGCACAGCGTCCGCCAATGTGGTGATATTCTCGGCGTAGATGGCCGGGGGAGTGAAGAGCTTTTCTAAAAGTCTCCAACCGGCCAGCACGCCAATCGCTGTGGCGAACGGCATCAACAAGTCAATCCAGCGCGATCGCCGTGTCAACCAGCGCCCCAGGGCAACGACGCCAATCGCTGGCAAGACGGCCAGAGCGAGGGAGGTCTTTGACAGCAAGCCCAACCCCAGCGCCAGCCCGGCGGATATCGTCCACGGCCATTGGGTCGCAGCCGACCAAGAGCGGAACCATAAGTACAGACCCGCCAGGATCAATGCCAGCGAAGGCACTTCCCCTAGCACCTGGCGCCCCAGCAATAACAGGCTGACGCCGTCGATGGCCGGCACCGCCAGCACCGTCAGTGTCGCCAACAGCCCAATCTTGGGACCAAAGATGAAACTGGCAATGGCCAGCAGGCTGACGACGGCCAGAAACGCGAAGGGCAACATGCCGAGGCGGCCCTGGACGACGCCCAATCCAAACAGCTTGAAGCTGGCGGCCACGGCCAGCACGTCCATGGGGCCGCTCGTGATATAGGGATCGAAAGCCCGAAACCCATCAGTCGTGAAGGTCCCATAGACGCCGCGCTCGGCCAGGGTTCTGGCGGCATTCGTCCGGGACCCCTCGTCATGCCAGCCGGCTGGATAAACCCCCAGATTGAGCACCAGGGCTGGCAAGCAGAGGCCAATCAGCAAGAGATAGCGGCCCGTCCCGAGAGCGAGGCCGCTGCGCAGGTTGACAGCAGACAGCGTGGCCCCAGCCCGCTCCTCCATTACGACCGAGGAACGGCTGACGCTGCGAATGAGCGTGTACCAAAAGCGCAGGCCAGCTGACATCAAAGGACCAGCGTCGTGCAACAATACGCGAAAGTCAGGCTGGTCAGCCCGTAATTCAGGCGTGTCATTCACTCACCTGCCACCGGAAATGTTGTAAGCCGACATCAAGTGCCGACCGAAAGGTCGACGCATCGGAGAGCAACATTCTTAAGTACGTCAGCACCGGCCCGGGGCGCAAGGCCCACTCACGGAACGCGCGCTTCTGCCAATACAGCAGCCGTTCGGCCGGCAGTCCGGGGTAATCCAACACCGTGCCCCGGTCCATATCCACCTGCTCCCAGCGCGTGCCTGGCCGGAACCAGCCTTCCTTCACCACCTCAAAGAAAAAAGGCGTGCCCGGGTAAGGCGCCGCCACGTGGAACAGGGCGATATCCAGCGGCAGCCGTTTGGCGAACTCAATGGTCTGGCGGATGGTGGCTTCGGTCTCGGTCGGCAGGCCGATGATGAAGTAGCCCCAGTTGAGGATGCCCGCCTGGCGCGCCCATTTCAAGGCCTGCTCGGCTTTGTCGGGGTAGGCGCCCTTGTGCGCATGTTTGAGCACCTGCTCGCTGCCGCTCTCGATGCCCCAGGTTATCAAGAAGCTGCCCGCGCGCGCCATCAGGTTGAGCATTTCCTCGTCCACGTAATCCACGCGGCTGTTGGAGGTCCAGCGGATGTTAATTTTCTGCTCAATCATCAGCCGGCAAAGCGTCACCACCTGCTCGCGGCTGACCGTGAACAGGTCGGAATACATGTTGATGTTATTGATGCCCAGCTTCTTGAGCACCCACAATTCTTCCATGATCTTTTCGGGCGAGCGCAGGCGCACGCTGTATTGGTAGCTGACGTGCTTGATGCAGTAGGTGCAGCCGGCGGTGCAGCCGCGGCTGGTGACAATAAAGGTAAACGGCCCGTTCATGAGCGGCATCACATACTTTTGGAGGGGCAACCGCTCGTGCAGTGGGATGGGCAAATCATCCAGGTCTTTGATAAACGGCCGTGACGGGTTAATGACAATCTCTTCGCCCCGGCGCCAGCCCAGCCCTTTAATTCCGCTGAGCTGAGCCGTGCCGTCTTCGCGGCGTGATGGCCGGTATGCGGGGTCGTGCTCGGCGAACAACTTCTGGATCCGGGGCGAGCGCCGGTCGAAGCGGCTCTCCAGGTGATCGAGCAAGTCGCGCAGGGTCAAATCGGGCTCGCCCACCAGGACAAAATCTAGCGCCGGGTAGGCCGCCAGTGTTTGCCGCGGCATGGGGGTGACGTGCGTGCCGAAGGCAATCGTCCTGGCCCCGCGCGCGCGAGCCAGAAAGCAGCCATACATGTCGTTCTCGAGCGTGGGCGCGGTGCATTGGGTCAAATAGTAGCGAGGCTGGTAGTGATCCAGCAGAGCCGTGAACGCTTTCCAACCCATACGCTCGGCGTTGGCGTCGATAATCTGGAGTGTGTAATCGGGGTGCAGCAGAGCCGCCATCTGCGCCAGCGACACCTGCGGCCAGACCATGTTCTCGCGCGTGCGCCGGCCCACCCGGTGCTGGGTGCGGATCCACAGTCCGCCGTCGGGGGTGGGCGGGTTGACCAGTAGAATATCGACAGCCTCCGGCGAACGGCGGGCAGCCAGGCCCGCCGCGACGATGTCGTCGGCGTTCGGGAAGTTGGCGAGGCGCACCGGCGCGATGCGTCGCGTGCCGAGGTTTTTCCATTCCGTGTTCGTCGGCGGCGTCGCCATACCTATAGCCTCGTTCCAGTCTCCAGGTCCTTTTGGGCCAGGATTTCGCGCTGGCTCAATTCATCGAGCACGCGCAGCAAAACCCAATAGATCATCAACTGCACACCCATCAATACCAGCATGGCGCTGACGAGCAGATACAGCCACAACCGCGCAATTTCCCAGCCGTTGACGCCTAGCCCAAGGCTTACCCCACCTAGCGCCAGGCCTAGGACGACCGATAGCGCGCCAAACCAACCAAACTGGCGGTCCAGAGGCACCTGGAGTAGCGGCCGGCCAAACAGCCCCTGGCGCACTGGCCGTTTGTAAAACAGCGCCACCAGGTAGTTAAAGGTCACGCCCAGCGCAAAGACGCTCAGACCGGTGACAGCGGCCACCAGGGCCACGAACACGGCCGCCACGCCCCACGGCGCCAAACTGGTGATGCCCGATAGACGCGCAACCGTCAGGCCGGCCAGGATAAGCCCGGCGAGTGCCAGACCGGCCAGCCCCATACCGCCCAGGATGCGTACCGGGTTGTAGGCCAGCGCCGTCCAGATGATTGACTGTAGAAACACGGAGCCATCGCGCACCACGCTGAGCTTGGAGCGCCCCACCCGCTCGCTGTACGGGATAGGGACCTCAGCGACGCTCAATCCTTCGTGGATGGCGCGTGTGCTCATGACTGGGGTCAGGTTCAGGCCGTCAGGCAGCGGGTAGATGCGGCTCAGCAGGTCGCGCCTGAAGACGCGCATGCCGCTGGCGCTGTCGGTGACAGCCTGGCGGCTGACCAGACTGAGCAGCCCGGCGAAGAACCAGTTGCCCAGTCGGCGAGTGCCAGGCATCTGGCTGGCGGCGCCAGCCATGCGCGAGCCGATTACCAGGTCGGTGCCCCCCAGGGCCAGGGTGCACAATTGGGGTAAATGCTCGGGTGGGTACGTTCCGTCGGCGTCCAGGAAGCCGATCAGTTCTCCGCTGGCGCTGCCAAAGCCGGTCTTGAGTGCGGCACCGTAGCCCTTGTTCTTGACATGGCGGATGAGGCGCACCCCTTCCACCTGGCTGGCAGCCTGGGCAGTTTGATCGCGTGAGCCGTCGTCGACCACCAACAGCTCCAATTGCCCAATGCCCACTCCAAGCAGAGCCTCGCGCGTGGACAGCACGCGGCGAGCAATCTCGGCGATGCCGTCCTCTTCGTTATATGCCGGGATCACGATCGATAAGGCAGTCATGTCACACTTCAACCCCGTCGCACCAGCCGCTGACCTGGGCCTCGGCGAAGCCAACCCAGCTCAGGCGACTGGTGCATGGCCCTGATTCTCGGACGCCTGGACCCCGGCATCAGCTTAGGTTATGGGAGCTAGGAATTCGTCAAAGAAAAGTGAGGATTTGTTTTGCTGGACAAACGCGCCTACTCAGACCCGGGACTCAAAGAGGTAGCCGATGCCCCGCACCGAGCGGAAGTAGTCTGGGCGCGCCGGGTCGATTTCAATCTTCTGCCGCAAATAGTGGACGTATTGGCTGACGTCTGACTTAGCCTTGAGATAACCATGCCCCCAGACGCTTTGCAAGATCTCCAGATAGGTCAGCGCCCGATTGGGATGCCGCACAAAACAGCTGAGCAGCTTAAATTCAGTGTTGCTTAAGTCCACCGGTTTGCCATCGCGAGTGACAACCCGTCCGCTGATGTCGACAATCAAATAGCCGTCATCGTAGAGGTGGGGCAAGCTAGAAATCCGGCCCGGCGAGCGCTTAAGCAGCGCGGCCAGGCGCGCCGGCAGCCGCTCCCATTGCCAGGGAGGGGACATCAAATCATCTCCCAACTGCAGCGCGCGATTTCGTAATAGGCGGTCGGATTGGTCGGAGATGAAAATAATCGGTGTGTCACTGATCGCCCGAATGAGCCGGGCCGTCTCCCAGCCATCGAAATCTGGCAGAGAATCTCGCAGAATAACGGCGTCGGGCATGTAAAGGATAAAACTCTTGATGATCTCACGCCCGTTTGGCGCCCATAGCATTTCAAAGCCAAGCCGAGTGAGCTGCGCCTGGATTTCCTGGACTGTGGCAACATCGCCGTCTGCGACTAGAATCTTCCCATGTTTCATAGTGCCGCCGATAAATTACGAACCAATGACACGCTGTCGGCAAATCGCTCAACAGCCCGTGACCCTGATCCGATTCAATCTACCAATAGGGCATAGCCAACACCATGCTCACTGACCAGCCATTGGGGATGGCGCGAGTCCAGCTCGATCTTCTTGCGCAAAGCACCGATGAATTGCTTCAAACTGTCGTGACCAACCCCATCCGCATCGCCCCAGACGGCCGACTTGAGATTGTCGTGGGTGAGAATACGGCCGCGATTGCGCGCCAAATACACCAAAAGCTCAAACTCAGTCCGGGTCAGATGAATCGTCCGCTGCCGGACCCAAATGCTATGTCGGCGCAAATCAATGACCAGGTCACCCTTGCCCAGAACTAAACTTTCGTCGCTCTCCGTATCTTGCGGGACGCGGCGCAGGCAGGCCCGAACCCGCGCAAGCAACTCGGAGGTATCAAATGGCTTGGCCACGAAGTCATCCACCCCAGCCGCAAAGGCGTTCGTGATGTTGTCGATGTCGGCGAAGGCGGTGATCATAATGATTGGCACATCTGAAAGCTCGCGCAAGCGCCGGCAAACGGTCAGCCCATCCATGTCGGGCATGCTCAAATCTAGCACGATCAGGTCGGGGCGTTGTTCGAACGTTTGGCGTAACGCCTGGACACCCGATGTGGCCGCGATCGCTCGAGCGCCAGCTCTTTCGAAAGCCAGCGCCAAGATTTTGATCAGGTCGCCGTCATCATCGACGACAAGTACCGTCGCGTGATCCGTTGTGGCTGTCAGGATCGGGCCAATGGCCATTTGCGCTGTCATTCGTCACCCTCTGAGCGTACACCAGCACCCATATGCTCCTCTACATGATCCAGCACGTTTTTTCTCCGGTGGTAGGCGAGCCAAAACCATCCACACAGGGAATTCCACCGAAGTGGGTTGGCTTCCATAGTCGTTATCGAGGCAACTGTCTAGTGTGTGTCGTTATGCTGCGCCCAGCGCTTGGAGTGTTCCGTTATTGCCACCAAAATCGGGGAGTTCATAGGCCTGCGATTGCGCCCATTGCCAATCAGAGAGAGCGATCGGCGTCTTGCCCATTGCGCCCCGCCACAGCTCGCGCCGCCGGCTGCTTTGGTCCAAGTGAATTTGTCTATATTGCGGGGGAGATTAGCATATCTCGATGGCGCTGTCTGTCGGTATTTGACTTGTTTTTTGTCAGATTTTTACTCATCGCGCATAGCGAAACCAGCCCACAGGCAGCCTGGCCTCAGCGTGAGCATGGTGCGCCCTGCGCCGGAGCAATCAAGTGAGGACGGAGCTGGCAAAATTTTGAGGCTGGGTTGGGCATTCCCCGCTCAAACCATAAGCGGCCTGAAGTGACGCGTCCCAGGAGTACTTACCAGGATCTAGCAAGACCTCAACATTCTCTAACTTCGATCCGTGGCCCACCAGGGCCACGGAAACTCTCGCTCGCTGATCCGCGTATAAATGATGGTCACGCAAATAGTTGTAGCGCAAATCGACGCGATCCGCGGGGTGCCCCAGCGGATGCCCCCCTATCCGGCCCAGGAGGTAGGGCGCGTAGTAAAGCCGGGGATGAGGAAAAAGCAGGCCAACCAGGCCATAGGCATTGAAGGCCAGCCCGTGACATGATACCCGGTCAGGATTTCTGTGCCGAGACCGAATACCCAAGGCATAGGTGGCAAAGTCCAACTGCCAACCATCCCCATCAAAAGGCTTGCCGACTTGCGAACGGCAATATTGGATGATTTTTTTGCGCTGCGCCGCGGAAATTTCCGGAAAATGCAGCACTTCGGTTCGGCACTTCAAAAGTGCCTGGCCCTCCCTGGGCTTATATGAAAAGAACGAGGGCTTGAGGTGCTCTTCAGTGGTGTTGCCGCGGGCAGTCGAGTGAATCACGTAGGGGCGATCTTGTTCGCCCTCACTTTTTTTGGCGCCTACATACACCAGGGTATGCCAACAGGAGTAATCCTCCGGCTTAAAACCCAACCAGCGCCGATACAGGCGGGTTTTCCAGGACGGCGGCGGATTGTCTGAATTAGAAATAAAGAACACGACATCACCCGGCACGGCAATATCCAGGAAACGCTCATACAGCCGGCGCAGATACTGTCGTTCGCTCGTGGAATCGGTTTCTCTAGGGCTGGCCATGATTTTGCCTCAATTTCGGCGCCAACGAACATGGCCGGCAGTTGCTTGGGCCGGCCCCCTGTTCCACTTGAAATTCGCCCGCCCGCCTGGTGGTGACGCGTTTCAACTGCCCAACCTCGGTTCGGATCGGCCAGCTGGGGAGCCCGGCCGGAGGGCCGGCGGCGCCAACTGGTTCTCGATGAGTGGCAAGTGCAGCGGGAAAGACGCTGAGATGCCGATCTGGACGATCTGCGCCACGGATGGAACGCCATTCGTGTTGACAATAAACAACATGTAGTAACCCGGCGGCGCCAGGTTCGCATTTGCCGGGCTCTGTACCGCCAGGCTAGCGGTTCCGGTAGTAAAACTCAATGGAATGTACCGCTGATCCATATTGTCCGTATGCGTCACTGAACCCAGCCGAATGAATGCTACGGCCCCGATCCCCGCAGCGTCCGGCGTTTGCACCACCATCGTCCCCCCATAGGTCGTCACCGCAGGCAAACCCGAAATGGTTGGCCGCGCCCCCTTGAATAAGTACGGCGGCGAGTAAATCTGGGCAGTAGGGTAGTCCACCGCGCTCGAGTTCCGCCCGCCCCCCGCGGCCAGCACTCGCCCATCGGGCAACAAGAGCGCAATGGAGTGATACATGCGGGGGTCTTGCATCGAGGCCATCGTCGCCCACGTCTCCGCAGTCGGGTTCCACATCTCGGCCGTCAGAACCCCGCTCGTCGCTATCAGGCTTGTTTGTGTGGCGCCGCCCACGGCCAGCACCTGCCCATCCGGCAGCAGCACCAGGTTATGTTGGGACCTTCCATAGGCCATCGGCGCCGTCTGCCGCCAAACTGGTGAAGTCTGGTTCAGGTCTATAACGCTGGTCGTGGTCGTCACCGGGTCGCTATCGTTCGGCGGGCTCCCGCCGCTGGCCTCGATCACTTTGCCAGGCAGGTACATGGCCGATGTGCCGAACGACGGTGGACTGATCCCAAGGTTCGTCCAGGTCTGCCCAGCCACGTCGAGGATCCGTGATTGCCGGTCAGCGGCGGCCGCGATAAAGATCTTGCCGTCAGGCATCACATAGGTTTGAGGGTATTCAGCCACATTCAATTGGGCTCCGGCCAGCGCGGTCCAAGTATTAGCGCTCGCGTCATACACCTCGGGGGCTGTGGCGGGCGCGTCATTCTGCATGTCGCCCCCCAGCGCCAGCACCCGGCCGTCGCTGAGGGTCGTGGCCGATGGATACCAGCGCGCCAAATTCAGGTCGGCCACGCGCCTCCATTGACTGGTTGACGGGTCGAAAATGACCGTATTGACGATCCCGATGCCGCCGCCGTTATGCCCGCCGGCCACCAACTCCCGGCCATCTGGCAACATCACCTGGCCAGCGCAGAACATGGCTGAAAACGGGTCGGGGACCTCGGTGAACGCTTGTGTGGTTGGGTTCCACAGCCGAGCCGAAGGCGTGGAGCCGAACTCCCAGGCATCCCACACCACCACCTGACCCGTCTTCAGCAGGGCCCCGTGTACCGCCACCAATGGCCAGTTCAATAGCGGCCCCCATTGCCCCACCTCGTCCGGAGTGCCGGCGGGTGTCCGCGCGGCTCTGCCCGATAAGGCGTCCTTGCTGGGTAAGATCTGCTTTGCGCTTGTGGGGGGCGTCGCCGCGTGGAGTGACATACCCGACAGACAAATAGCCAGCGCAATAAATACAAACGCACCCAGTCGGACAACGCCTCCACCACTCGCAATTGTCGAACCGCGATCCGCCATGACAAACTTCCTCAGCCTCATCCCTCGCACACCTTCAACTAAAGTCGGCGCAGGTCAACTGCCTTACGGATCCAATCAGTCTGGAATCACCGTCATTGCCCGAAAAACGGCAAGAAAAGCTGGCAGTGCAGCAATAAATTGGCCTTGGTCGCCACTAGGCTTGTGGCCGGGTTAGCCGAATGCACTGTGGCAAATGCTCTGGCGCCCGCCGGCATGAGTTGCGCTGTATAGACGGCGCCACCCATCGGCACTACAATCGTCTGGCTCTGGCTCCCGCAGTTCGACCAGGCGACGAACGTGTCGTTCCGCCCCGCAATCATCTGGGGCGATACCACGCTGATCCCAACCTCCATGTTTACGACGCGAGTTACCGACCAAGGGCCCGCGTTTGTCCCCCACCCAACGAAGGTCAGGAGGCCCCCCATTGGGTTTGTACTGAGGGTCACCAGCGTCGTGGCCGGCAGCACATCGCGGTAAGTGGTGGCAACTTGACCCAAGGCATCCCGCATCGTCAACAATGTCCGATACCACTGTACTGGGTCGGTCTCGATGCTGGCGGACGGCGTAAACTGGCCGTGTGTCCCGAGGATGCCAGATAGGAATGGATGCCAATGGTCCTGGTGTTGGAAGCGCACATCCCACGATAGATTGCCGGGCGGTATGGGGTGGCCGCTGCCGTTGCGGGCGTCATTCGTTCCAAAGGCCCATACGTCGCCCGCGTAGTAAAGCGAGCGATAAGGGTCGGTCGTGTTTGTCAGCCAGATGGTGGCGGTCGGCGGCGGATCATTGGGATATAGCGTAGCTGTGACTGGAAGCGAGCTAATTCCCAAATGGTTGATGACTAATAATGTCGCCGAAACAACGGACGGCGGGCCAGCGGCATAGGCGTGCGTCAGTGTAGCGAGACCGGCGCCGGTCGCGACGTTGCCATCGCCAAAGCCCCAGTGATATATGAGCGGTAGATTGCTCGCTGGATCGTAGGATCCCAATCCGGAAAATGTAAACGCCTGCCCAGGGGCGCCGCCAGTAGGGCTGACGCTGATCTGAGCCACAGGCATAGCATTGCCTCCACCTTGATAGCGAATGCGGCGGAGAGCGCTGGCCGGCGACGTGTCGGTCGGGAAACTCAGGTAGTAAAGAGACCCATCTGGCCCCAACCTCAGGCCGATGATGCCGGCCGCGCCGGTGGCGAAATAGGGCTCGGGTGCACTCCAGGTGTGGCTGGTCGGGTCGAAAGCAATCCGCCGGATCCAGCCGTTGACAAAGTCAGCGAAAAAAAAATTGTTCCAGTACTTTTGCGGATAAGACGTGACAGTGCCGGTGTAGAAATCGCCGGCAATGATGGCCGCCCCACCTCCGAGCAAAGTGTGAGAATAGGCATAGACCGGATTAATGTAACCTGGAACAATCTGGTAAGGCGGTTGACACAGGACACCGGCCCCGCAGGGTCCTTCGCGACTCGGCCAACCATAATTGCCGCCGGGCGAAACCTGGTCCACTTCCTCCCAGGCGCCGCCCCCGACATCGCCCACGAAGGGAATGCTGGTTGTTAGCCCAGCTCCAGGCTGTATCGTAAAACGGAAGGGATTGCGGAACCCATACGCCAAGATTTCTTTGCAGGGGCCGGTACCTGAGCCCGGCAAGGGCGGCGGAGGGTGTGCCAGCGGGCCGCACTTCCAGGCTCCAGGCGCGCTGTCGAACGGATTGCCGGTAGTGACATAGCCGTCCGTGTTGGAAATTGTAGGGAGTATGCGCAGAATCTTACCCCCCAGGCGCGTCAGATCTTGTGACATGGGCTGCGTGCTGGGCGCCAGGGGCGTCTCCAGGTTCGAATTGCCAACGCTGGCGTACAGGTAGCCATCGGCGCCGAAGTGTAAATCGCCGCCGTTGTGGATGCCCGTATCGCTCGCGATGTTGTCGACCAGCACCTTCTCACTGCCAGAAACGACATCGCCTACCAGGGTCAGGCGCGCAATGCGGTTGCGCGGACCATCCTGGCTGTTGGAATAGCTGTCATAGCCGCATGGGTTGCTGGCGCCCGGGCGCGTGTAGTAGATATAGAGATAGCCATTGCTGGAGAACTGCGGATCGAGCGCCAGCCCCAGGAAGCCGCGCTCGCCATCACCGCAGACGTTGAAGCTGTAGGCGCGGATGGGCAGCAAGACGCCGTTTTTCAACACTCGAATGCTGGCGAAATTGATGTCGGTGCTCGTCGCGCTGCCGCGCTCAGCGAAGAGGATGCGGCCGTCGGGCGTAAAAACAAAGGCGCGCGGCGACCACAAACCAGTGACGACAGCCTCGTCGACAAAACCCGCCGGCAAACCGGTGAGCGGGCCGGCGGCGCGGGCCATGGCCGGCGATGCAGCGGGCAGCGCGAAATGTGCGCACAAGACAGCCAGCACCAGGCTGAGCCCCCAGCGATAAAGAACATAGCCGAAGCGCTGGTGGGTGGCACTGCCTTGATCCAATAACCCAAGATAAGCGTCAGTGAATGACACCCCCGTAGATTATGGGTTTCGAGTCAAGAATTCGTAAATTTGGGGTGAAAATTGCGACAGAAGCCGTCTGGCATGAGCCGCGCACCTGCCGCCCTGCGCCTGGGACCGTGACTATGCTCAAAAGGTGCGTTGTTTTTGGGGGGCTTCGTGGCCGGGGGTGACGCCAAAATCAAGGTGAAAATCCGGCGTGGCCTATTGGCCCCTGCCGATGACCTCAATTTCGGCCAGGCTGGCATTGTGCATCCCGTAGTAGGTGCCCGTCACGTCGGTGAGTGTTGTGCGCACGGCCAGCACCCCGGGCACATCGGCAAAGGCCACGTCGGTGCCGGCCACCGTGAGGTTGCTGGCCATTTGCGTTGCCAGAATCACGGTACAGCCAGCGTCGGCGCAGAGATCAACCGTGGCCTGGTGCACCTGGAGTGACGAGTTGGCCTCGTCCCCAAAGCGTGGATTGTGCAGTCTCACAGTCCGCACCGTGATGGGCACTGGAAACACCAGGCGGGCCCATTGGCCGTTTTGCGGCTGGTCGCCGCTGCTCGACCAATAGCGCCAGATTTCGCCCTTGAGCACCCGCCGGTCGATCAGTCCATCGTTGGACTTTGGATCGCGAGATGATGAGACGACCACCTGGGCGCCAGGGGCTAGGTTGGTCCACTCAGCGGCTGCGTCAGTGGCCGGCACCGGGATGAGGGTGTGACCCGCGTGACACCCAACACAACGCACCTGGGCTCCGGCCGCCCCAAAATTCAAGCCGGCCACGTGAGCAGCCCCGTTAGGGCCCAGCGGCCCGTTGGTGAGGGGCACTCTGCCGGCGAGTGTTCGTAATTGCTCGAATAGTGGCACGTCGGCCGGGGCGGTGGCCTGGACGGCGCCCGCCGGGCTGACGGGCTGCTCGCCCAGCAAAATGGGCCAATCCAGGGCCGGAAACGATCCTGGGCTGGTGCGCTGCTGGTCGAGGAAAAATCGGATGGTGGCGGCTGAGCCAACGGGCGGTGCGCTGACGATGTCCACATCGACCGGCGCGTTGAAATAGACGTTCAGCGCATGAAAGGTGAAAGTGCCGTCTTGTGTGTAGGGCGCTGCCGCGGTGCCGGGTGGCAGAAGTGATGGCGCTGGGCCGCCAGGTCCTGGCAGCACAGGCGGCAATGGGCGCGCCACAATGGCACGGGCGCGCAGCTCAGTGGTGCCAGGCCGGTCGTATAGCTTGGTCATGCCACTGCCGTCGGCGTTGGCGAGATAAAGCCCGTAATCCTGACCCACATCCGGTGCCCACGAGAACACCAGCTGGCCGTTGGGCAGCACGGCTGGCTCAGCCGCATAACTGCCCCGGAAGATGCCAAATGAAGTCGGGTTCAGCGGGTGCACATAGTTCATGGATAGCGACGTAATACCGATCAGAGGCGTATTGGTGCCTGGTCCGCGCTGAAAAAGGCGCAGCCCGCCAAAACCCGCGGCCTCGGCCATGTTATACATTGGGAAGAAATTGGCAATCAGGTCGCCGGCAGGTGTAAACGCGCCGCCGTAAATGTCGTTGCCAGCTTCGTCGCGGAAGGCCCCGGCCCACATCGCCAACCCGGTGCCATCCGGGTTAATGGTCTCGGCCTGCCAGGCGTTGCGCCATAGGTAATCGTGGTACGCAATACTGCCGTCCACTTCCAGGAAGCGGTCAGCGCTGAGGCCATCCTTTTGGATGAAACCGCCGGCTGGATTCAAGATAGTCGTGAGATCATTCAGGGCGAAATGTTGGTTCCGCCACCAGCGCGAGTAAACGATCTTGCCAGTGACCGGATCAACCAGCGGACGGTCGGCGCCATTGCGCTCCGAGGTGATGCGGCGCAACCCGCTGCCGTCTGGCGCAACCACGTACAGGTTGGTGGTGCGCACACCATCGTAATCGGCAAAGCTTGGCCAGCGCGTGGACGAAAAGACGATCAGGCCATTCGGCAGCCAGGCGGGATCAGTATCATCATAAGGGGCCAGGCCGTTTGCCGCCGCCCCAAATTGACTCAGGTCTAAGTGTTGATCCGAATAAGTGACTTGATGGAGGTTGCGGCCATCCACACCAATCGTGTATAGCCGCCAGGCCCCCGGATTTTTGTCGGGGCCGGGATCATAATTGCCCACCGGCAGCCCGGCAAAAACTATCGTGCGACCGTCGTAGGAGACATCCGGCGCATTAACGTCGATCAAGTTGAGCGAGGCCGCATCCGGATGCGCGCCGTCCACCAGCAGGCGCAGGCTGCCGTTGGTTTCGCGCACCACCAGCTGTCCTGGCGCCGCCACGCGGAACCGGCTATGCGCCCCCACCCCAGGCATGTCCTTCGGGACGGTCCAGTAAATGCTGCCGTCGGCTGGGATCTGGCGTGAGACAAAGACCAGCGGCGGCACGCTGGAACCCGCGACGAGCGGCAAATAAATCAAGAAGGTGTTCGCGGGCGCAGCCAGGACGCGCTCGCCCAGGGCGAACACAATCAGCAGCACCAGCGCACCAATTCGAAGGCGCCGGTATAGCATTGTTTATGTCTGGTTAGAATCAAACGAATGATACATTTTGCCAGCAATGCCACTTGCTGCCAATAGTACATTGTGTCCAACGGAACGTTATGACAATAATGACTGGGTTCGAATTTCCTTTTTCCGATTCTTATGCCATCATGTATTCGTCGGTTTTTGGAGAGCAGCTATGCCAAGTGCGGTAGTTGTGGCTTTTTGCCTGGGAGCGCTATTGGGCGCCGTTATCGGCGCGGTGGGGAACCGCTGGTGGCGCCGCTATCGACAGAGAAGCATGGCACGTAGGCTGTTGAGCGCTATCGACCAGGGCCACCTTGGCAGGCGTGGGTCAGACAGCCAGCCCGGGCCAAGCGAACAAGAATCACGCCAGGACTGACGGACGGCACTCCCAGGCATGTCCGTCTCCAAGGCTTAGCACATTCTCTGGAATCCCGCCCGAGCGCTCGCTGCGCTTTGTGCCTCTCTCTATGCTCGGGTTCTCGCCAAGGAGCTGGAGCGTAAATATGTGAGTGACAGCCGTCGGCAATATCGTGCCATAGAGCGGGCCATGCAACAACTGTACTCGGGTGAGCCACGAGGCAATCCGGCTCGGCACCTGGAAAAGCTTGTCTTTATGATCAATGCGATCATCGCCCGCAAGACTTGTCAGTTGTCCAAAATCGCTAGCCGGGTGCCGGGCAGCGTGCACCCGGACAGCCGGACGAAATGATGGCCTATCATTTGGAACGTACAAAGCGCAACCAATATACTGAAGACCAGCGCAAGGGGAGACAGTATCAGGGACAGAAAGATCATTCCGGGCCGTCCGTTTCGAAGCGGAGGGCCTGTTGTTTTTTTACACTCCGAGTGGCCCGAAAAATGGAATCAGACCAAAGCCTGTGAGTAAAGACAGCGAACTTGACGTCAGGTGGTCACAATCAGAGGAGGTAACTGCTAGCACCGTTCCAGTGTTAACAGAATTGCGGTATGTTCAACTACGAAGACCAAGAGCCGTTTTGTTCAAGGGAAGATACTGGCGGCGAGCCGGTTATGGATTGTTTGATGTGCCGGTTAATCCTCTGGCTGTCATCGAACAAAACGAAGCCTCTTTTCCGAGAACAGGCAGTTTGGGGTACCGAGCTATCATTAAGGGAACTGCTCCAAATGCCTATCAACACGTTCACGTATTAATGGATTTACCTAATTTTAAGATTGGGAACCTCCATAAAGATGCCAGGTACCATCTTAGAAAATCTATAAAAGACCCTGATATTCGGGTGATTAAACCTTCCCCAGTCAATCCCGGCATCCTGATAGAACAGGGAGCAGAATTACAAGCCAAATCGTCAGCCGTCCGTGAATACTACTATCCTTCAGGCCCATTTACAAGGGAAGCTTTTGAGGCCGGACTTAAGCACTCAGGTTTCTATAGTGGAGAATTGTTGATTTTTGCCGGATTGGTTAAGGGTAAATTGGCAGCTTTCATAGCAGGCTTAGCAATTGATGATACCGCCATCGGCGAAACGCTCGTTATTGGTGATTTATATAGAGCGACTGACATCGGCAGTCGACTCGTGTTGACATTTACCCAGGCCTGCCAACGAACTGTTGGGGTTAATCAGATTTATAGTTCGAGTGTTGTTCCTTCTAGACCAGGAATAAGCGCCTATAAAGGACGGATGGGATTTCCGGCAACAGCAGTTCCAATGACGGTAAAATTAAGGCCAGGTCTAGAACTATTTTTCCATTCTGTTGTAAAGAAGGTTAGTCCTGGTTTGTACTATAAGTCATATGGTAAGGTTTAGATCGTATCGGGTATATGCCTACTTGATGGAGCCAATCGTTGGCCTGCTTGGCTGTACAGAACACAACCGGGGTTTATCTCACCGAAATGCTTCGCGAACACATCGTCGCCTGGCCATAAACTTGCCTCGGGTTTATTGCGGCTTAGTAGCGATTGAAACGCATCTATCATGAAGAACCGCTATTGCGCCGTTCCTCGGAAGCATTCCATTGGCGCCGTGCTGGAAGGCAGACTATAACTGCTTCGATCAATCCGCTGACGGCAGTCGAACCGGACATGTCCAAACGGGAAGTTCTTGCAAGGCACCTGGCCAGCGCCTGGGCCACGTTCAGACCAGCCGCCATTTGACAACTTCGTCGAGAGTGAATAGGTTGGCATTGAATTGCTGTGCCCGCTGCTGTAAAGTGACCATTACATTGCGCGCCAGCCCAAACTGAAATGGCTGGGTCAGTTCCGACGGATTGCACATGGCGGAGCGGACAAAATGTCTTTGACATCAATCGCACTGGACTGGCCGCGAAATAATGGACTGATTGGATAGTAAGGGCCAAAAACTTCGGGGGAATCAGCCTGTTTGGACAGGTTGCGTCAACATATTGCCCGACGCGTTGCGTTGCGCCGCCGCCGTCAATGCCACCACCAGCCCGTTCGTCGCGGCCGCTGACACGCCAAACGACGGATCTCCGATTGTTTTGCTTGCCAATGGGCTACACTTAATGATCTGCGGAATCTTGGTTAGTCCCTTATACGCTCATTTGAGCCTGGATGGCATACTTATGAAGTGTTGCCTCTGGCCAGGTCATGGCCGCCAGCGCATTTCGGCCAACAGACGTATGACGGTCCAGGAGGTGCGCTTTTGGCTTCCAGTCGGGCGTCGGATTTCCGAGGCGTAATGCCTCGCCAAGCCGGCCGCTCCGCCTCGATCTGTTCACACTTTGCAAGGTCCCTCATGTGCGATAGGGTGTCCAGAGACCGAATGGTGCCCGGAGGCGGACAATAGGAACATACTTCTCGTAATCCGCTATTTCATTCCCGCATTTTCCCCGCTACTGGGCGCCTGCGACCAGACGCAGAGCCTTCCACAGACCCTCAATCCGGAAGTTACAGTGGACAATTCTTCAAATCGCTACGTGATCGGCTATTTGGTCAATGCAGCATAGGGTAGCAGTACGTATGACAGTAGTGTTACACAACTTTAGGTGGGAGCACGCGTGGCGTACCAGGCGCCCGGCGCGCTACTGACCATCATCGAGCGCCGAGTCGTAACGCGGCCCGAGCAGCCGGCCCCACGAGGGCTGCCGCGCTCAGCCAGGCCGATGTGTTGTGGGCAGCATTCACCCGCGATGCCCGCGTGTCGCTCAAGACCATGCCATGCCCCATTTACTTGGAACACTTGCGCTACACGCCATAAGTTTGGCGCATGCCTTGTTCGGCGCCGCAGCTCTGGAAGGAAGGCCGGGTGGTTCCGATCATGCTGCTCCGCTCGGGTAAGGGTAATGGGCTGGATAGCCCAACCATCGGCCGACGCGCGCTAAGCCTCCAAACAGACTGTCCACGGCACGCACGGGAATGCCAACCGGATAGGCCAGCGGGCTGGCGGCCTCCGCGAGGACAGCAAATTGCAGGAGATTGGGCAGGCCATCCTTGCCCACCTTGCCATCGCGGGCCAGGGCGAAGAGCGATTCGAAGAAATCCTCGGCGCCGCTGAGCAGCGTGGGGTTGGGTTGAGGCAGTTCTATGACATGGCGCATGCGCAGTCCGTCATCGCTCACGCTCCACGGATGCAGATGCCGGCTGCCGGTCGGTATGTTGACCACGTCACCCGGCTGGGCTGGATACTCTTGACCATGCACCCCATAACGGCCCGAGCCCGAAAGGATTTCAAACCGTTCCGCGAAGGTCGGGTGATAATGCTCCGCTGGGAATTTCCCCTCATGTGGTTTGACGAGCCATTCGACTTCCCAACGCGTGCCGCCATTTTCTTTGGCAGACGTCAGGAAGCGTATCTGTTGGCCGGTGACCGGGTTTTCCATCGTCTGACCTGTCTTGGCCATTTCAGATGCTCCTTTGCGTATGCGGCACCGGCCGCCACGATAACGCGCCTACAGTGCGATCTGTTGCCAACTAACTCTAGGTCGACCGATAACCGCCTAATATG
>Ga0070730_10002262_pt1 | contig 17655 bp, 13 predicted proteins | sample Coa_R1_3_FD_66447 | JGI IMG/M metagenome (GOLD analysis project Ga0070730, IMG submission 66447) | Surface soil microbial communities from Centralia Pennsylvania, which are recovering from an underground coalmine fire - Coalmine... | ecosystem: Environmental > Terrestrial > Soil > Unclassified ... | reverse complement strand
GGCAGATAGGCCAGACTCATCAATCTGCGAGCTTCCGTGGCTGAAAAGTTATAGCGGCTCCTGGCCAGGCCAGCAATCAAGAACCAGATAGCCAGAACCGCCGCCACACTGCCAATGATGACGGTGAGGAGCGAAGGCAGAGGGATACTGCTCGTATTGCGTGGGGTAGGATTTTCCGGTACATAGAGCGAGAGGGTGAGGCCAGGTCGTCCGACGGGCAGTGGCGCAACCCATGAGCTTGTATTACTACCCACCTGCTCCCAGCCATCGACGACTTGTTTTGAAGCCTGCCAGCCATCGCTGCTGGGAACATGGATATAACGGTTCTGTATATCGCGGGTGTAGATATCCAGAGCGAGAGCTGCATCGTAAGTATTTAAGCCGGTCTGAGAGGTACTGTTTCCTGGATCGGTAACATGGACCGCGATGGTATTGTTGCCAGCATGGAGATACGGCGAGACATCGTAGAGTCCTATCAGCAGTCCTTGCTGATAGCGCACAACTGTTTCCTGGTCGCTGAGATAGTCCGCGATATTGGGTGGTGGCTCAGGCGCAGTACCATCCCAGTTAATTATCTCCTGTCCATTGATGAAAATCGTAGCGGGACCAGTGGCGCCAATACGCAGCCACGCCCCGCCGGTCCCAAGTGGGAGTGGAATGGTACGTACAAAGTAAGCATCATGAGTTTTGCCCGCGCTCATCCAGCGAGCGCTGAGCGGGTATTGATAAAGGATAGGATTCTCAGTGAGCAAAGGCGTAGAAGGTTGTGTAGCGGGAACAAGGGAAGAGGGCCAGCGACTGGCGTCAAACGTATTGGTGATCCAGCCTGGTAAGGCCTGCGCGACGCCGGCAGCAGACATTTGACATTGCGCGGGACTCTGAGTGGGCAATTGATTGGGGGTGCTGCCCGCGGTAGTGGTACCAGTAGTAGTGGTACCTGCGGAACCCGCTGGGGTGCTCCCTGATGTTGAACTGGTGGCGCCGTTACTATTAGGGTTAGTAACCTGATTATTCAGGTTGGCTACATTCTGATTGGGGAGTGTGTTGTTAGCACTGGTACCAGCATTGAGATTAGATGGCAGGACACAGTTACTGCCATTGGGGTTGAAATCCGTAGGTGAGTTATAGGCGGGATAGACCAGCGAGCTTTGCGCGGTGGCCTGCCAATCGGATCCAGAGCCATGATAGATTGTAGTGCTACCATTCACGACGCCAAAGAGCGCTCGTATGGCCGGCTTCTGCTGATCCAGGTTCACGACCCGGATCCCAACGATATTGGTACCAATGGTGAGCGCGGACGTCACATCGTAGATATGGGTATGCGCGCCACCACCTTTCACGATATCGTCAGAGTTACTGGCGATAAACGTGCCATTGACGTAGAGGCGAAAGATCTGGTTGGCCGCAATCTCAACATAGGCGGTATCAGAAGGGATAGTAATGCTGGTGGTATAGCGGAAATAGGCGGTTGAAGCAGAACTATCCGCAGCTTCAATCCATTGGGCGTTGTGCCAGGGAACAGTGAAGCGCTCTGGTTGGGGTACAAGAAAGACCTGCACAGCAAACCAGCATGCCCCTATACACGCGAGCAAGAGAAAGAGCCACTGAATGAGCCTGCGAGGATACTGTCTGAACGATGGTTGTCGCGACATTCTGGCAAGAGGCGATATTGGCAATGGAGTTTGTACAGGTGTTTTCGTAAAGATCATCAGAACCCACTTTCTGTGAACAGCTAATGAAGCCCTGAGAGTTCTTCTCTGGCAGTATTATTATGGTAATAGGGATCCAGCTTCAATGCTTGTGCGAGATATTGCCGTTCAAGCAGGAGATCGCCCTCACCGGCGAAACTGAGTGCGGCATAGGTATAGGCAGTTGATTGAATATCTCTATCATTACTAAGTTGTAGAACCTGGAGCATCTGTGCGATGCATGCATTATAGCCATGGAGATAGCAGTCGAGACGACCCATCACATAGTGGCCATAGACATTGGAAGGATCGACCTGTAAGAGTTGTTGTACCCAGGTCAGCGAAGTGGTGTCATTTTCGGACCGTTGAAGCGGCGTAGCCTGTTTTTCCTGTTTGAATTCCGACAACAATTCCAGGGTGTAGCTAGTTTCACTGACGACCCAGGGCTCCGTAGGGCGTAAATGCCAGAGCGCCATCATCTCCTCCTCCGCATCCAGGTAGTCACTAATGGAGCGATATGAGAAAGCCAGGTAGATACGGGTATCGTCGGTCACCACATAGGGGGCCAGGGTATAATAGGCCTCTCCACGATAGACATGAAAGTATGTGACCTGGTCGAGTGCAGGGTTCAAAGATAGCGCTACATCCATCCATTTCAAGGCTGGTCCCATACTGCCCGTCGAGACGGCTGTTTTGGCGTTATATTCGCAGATCGTGGCCAGGGGAGCACGGCCAAAGACGATAAAAACCGCCAGTGTAAACAGGAAAAGCACAGTGCCAGGGAGACGCTTCTGCTCAGAGATCCAACCTGGCACGGCCTCTACCCCCTGATTCCCAATCAAAAGGAGGCCACTCGCCAGTGGAAGAAAGATGCTGGGAATCTGTACATCGACCAATATCGTCAGACGTCCCAGCACGGTCGCACTCGTAAACTTGAAAGGCGCCAGGGAAACCAGCGCGCTGGGAAGGCTATAGCCCAGGTGCTGTTTGATCAAGAGCGCCTGGTTCATATGTTGGGTAATCTGGTCAATGCCATAGCGATCAGCGAAGAGATATTGCAGCAAAAGCAGCAAGAAGGGCAGCATACAGAGCAGGCCCAGAGAGACGTAGCGCGGGGCGACATACCAGTCCGGCTGCCCAAGTTTCCTACGTATCATGTGTATGACTGCCGTATAAAAGGCCACAACGGCACAGAAGACACAGAGCAGACCATAATTGAACCACTGTACATGAAATTGCCAGCCGATATCGATAGGAATTGCCCAGGGTGAGGCATTGCCTAAGAGTGGCTCTTTCATCCAGGGGAGCAAACTCGCAGCAAGCATCAGACAACCGGCCGCCAGGGGCACGATTGCCTGTCTTGGAAGGAAAACACCTTTTTGGTACGCGTTATAGTCTTGTTGCTTGGCAAACACTGTGACAGTTCTCTCTTCTCAGGGCTATTGACTCCCCGCTATTGACTCCCCACACCGAGGCCCACAAGGGGTCCTATTACGCGGGGACCGCCGGGACCCACAAGGGGTCCTCCTACGCAGGGAAAGGCCATAATCAGTTTAGCGACATGATTGAACGTGTCCCTATAAAGTTGCAGGCTCTGTTTCAATCTTTTGGACATGGACAAGCTCATTGTCTTTGAACTGGTACGCGCCTACGAGTACAACCTTATCGCCGATGGCGAGGCCCTGATCCACAAAAACGGAGTTCACGTCGCGACCCGAGATATGAACTGGCGTTAAATGAGCGCGGCTGTCAGAGCGTACAACAAACACAGACGGATGGTTATCAATATCCATTACCGCCAGGCGAGGGACGACCGGCACTGGCACTGCCGCTTTCTTTTGTGGCGTTTGCAGGCGCACAAAGGCTGACATGCCAGGGGTCAGGTGCCTGGTGTTAGCACTATTATTGTCGAATTGGACCCAGACCTCAAAGGTATCGGTTTGCGGATCTGTGACAGGCACAATGCTTGTGACCTGGCCAGAGATATTCAGGTTCGGGATAGCGGAAGTCGTAATCACCGCTGGCTGCTGGAGCTGCACCTGGCCATAGTAGGTCACTGGGATCTTGGCATGCACCACCAGTTTGGTCTCGTCCTGCACGACCATGAGAGGCGTATTCGGCTGGAAGATCTGGCCGGGCGAGATATCGGTCTCTGTGACGACACCGTCAGCAATAGCAAGCAGAGCGCCATCTCGAATATAGTTGCCATTCATTTGTTGCAATAGGGCATTATAGTTGGCAACAGCGGTCGCGTAATCGGCATTGGCGGCAATGATAGCGCTGGGCTGACCTACGGCCTGGGCCTGTTGCAGGCGGGTCTGAGCCGCAGTTACCAACTGCTGAGCCTGATTGATCGATATATTGAGCTGAGTTGCATCTAGCTGGATCAGTTTATCGCCTTTATGGACCGCGTCGCCATTTTTAACCATTAAACCTGTCACACGCTCAGATTGCGAGAAGGTGATAGCGTACTGCTGGAGCGAATAGATCAGGCCGCCCCCACCAATATCCTGGCCGGTCGCCTGGGTTTGGAGCTGATACAACGTAGCATCAGGCGCCGATTTGCCGATCATGTAGTAGGCCACGCCGCCCAGGATGAGCAGCAGGCAGAAGATGGAACCGGCGATCATCAGCACACGATTGCCCCCTCCGCCGGAGGGAGCGACGGGACCATCAAAGCCAGGAGGCATCTGCCCATTAAACCCCGGTCTGGAGAGCGGCTGCGAGAGCGGGCCAGCCGAGAATGGTGGTGGTCCACCAGGGCCATAAGGAGGCGGACCTCCCCGTCCCACGGGAGGCGGTCCACCAGGTCCCATAGGCGGCTGCCTATTAGGGGGGCCATAGGGAGGCGGACCCATCGGTCCTGGTGCAAACGACGGCGGTGTATTTGGTGTATTCTGCATACCTTGTGGTCCTGTTTGAGGTCTAGACGCCGGGAATGGTTCCGGTGTTCCCCGATTAGGCTGTGAGAACTGGGGAGGGGGGTTCACCCGACCCATTGCTGGTGGCGTTATATTCTGGTTATTAGACATTTGATTAGGTTGTCCTATAGGCTGGTTCATGACCGGCGGCGTTCTCGGCGAATTCGTACGATTCACTTCCGGTGGCACATTCTGATTGGGTTGGAACTGTGTTGGCTCTTGCAAGATGCCCCCCTTTCAATGGATCGTTTCGAAAGACCAGACTCCACGATCACGACCAGAATATGTTTTTTGAGTCTGTATCACAATAAACATGCGTTTTATCGGGACGTATCCCCGCTCTCCCACCAGGGCCCACAAGGGACCTCCTACGCAGGGAAGGGAAGTCATTGCTTCTGATTTATCTTTTCCTTTTTAGGCATAGTGAAATAGATCATCCCGCCAATGAGCCCGAAGAAGAGCACCTGCGCATCCATTACGAGAGACAACAGCAGCGCGGAGCCGGGAGGAACGTGCATCCCTGACAGGGGGATCTGCGTGAAGAGCCACACAAATGTGCCCTCGCGTACGCCGAAGCCGCCAATAGAGATGGGCAGCGCGGTAATGATCGAGACGAATGGGATCGCAATAACATAGAAAGGCAACGGAACCTTGATACCCAGGGCGTATGCGTACTCATAGTAGTTAATAAAGCTCGCGATCCAGAAGAGCATCCCGAAGAACATCGCGGGCAACATGGCGCGAGGTTTTCTGGCCGCCAGAGTCATGGCGGTGCCAACCTCCAGCACCTTGCCCAACAGTTTATTTTTTGCCAGCTTAGCCGGCAAAAACTTATCGGATATTTTGGGTAAAAATGTCGCCAGGAGCAGGGCGCCAGCAATAGCGCTCAGGAGCAGCACGCTGAGCAGTCCAAACTCGATCATGACCTGGCGTGTAACATATTTGTAGAAGACGAAGACGCCGGGTATGGCGATCACGAGCATACCAATAAAGCTCGTGATGCGGCTAGTCAGGGCAGAACTGGCGGCCCCAGCCATATTCCCCGAATCGCGTCCTACATAGTAAGCCTTGACGGCATCGCCACCCATGCTGGTTGGCAGGAAATGGCTAAAGCCAAGTCCTACCAGGTAGAGAGCAATCAACCTGGAGAGGTCGGCATTGATATTCTCGGCCTGGATAGCACTGCGCCAGCCCCAGGCACTGAAGAAGACACAAAGAATACCAGCGAAGAGCCCAATCAGAAGAACAGTTTTGCTGGCACCTTCCAGCGCGCCTAAAAGCTGTCCCCAATTCATCCCTTTGAGCAGGAAGAAAAAGATCAATATGGTCACGGCTGCACGAAGAGCGAAACTAAGCCAGTTCTTCTTGGAAGGTTTTTTCGCCTCACCCTGCATAATAACAGTGGCGGCCTGCTGCGGCTGGACGACGACGGTGGCCAGTTCTTTGGCCTGAGCGGCGATTGCCACCAGGCGGGTCGTTGGCATTTCATCGATACCAAGAAATCCGCTAATCCTGCGCGGGAGGGAAAGCGAGTCATGTGATCCAGTAGGGGTCTCCCGGGCCGCATAGTTATAGGGCTGGACAGGCTCATGCAAACCACTGGATGTTTGCTGAGACACATAGTTATAAGGCTGAACAGGCTCATGCAGGCCACTGGCCGTTTGCAGGTTTGCGTAGCCATGTGACGGTGTGGTAGGAGCCTGCCAGGAGGGTGACCCAACAGATGAAGACTCACCGGGCGTCTGTTGCGTAATATAGTTGTAGGACTGAGTTACAGGCTCAACAGGCGTTTGTAAAGGTGCAGGAGTGTATGGCTGAACCGAGCCAGGCTGTTCCTCCAGAGGAGGAGTAACAGACGGTATAGAGTTCATTTTCGTGTTGAGTTGGAACGGAAACGATTTGAACTGTTTTGGGGGAATACGCATTTGTTGGGTATTCCCGCTAATTTTTCGCAGCTGGACCGGCCTGAAGGTCGCCTGAGCTGGATCGGGACGCGTGGCAGGGCGGCCCGAGGGCGAAACCTGTTGCCGCGGGTCTGTCAGAGGCGCGCGCCCCACCTCGGGCAGATCCTGGCGCAAGTCCGGGTCCTGCCCAGGATTTGTCCTGGGCAACAATTCATCCGGGTCCAGTTGTGGCAATACGCTCATCCTTGCTACACTCCATATATAGAGGAGAGACTAATCTATCATCATCTCCATACGTCTCAATAGATTTACTGCGAGGAAAACCTTCTCCTCAGCGAATATGTGTATTTGCTACCTGGCAAGCGAATTGCTCACAGCGCTGTGAGTCCTATGGGCTGATAAATCAGCGGGGTGCCACGATGAAATCGGGCACCTCTGGTTGAAGGCCACCGGTTCGTTGGCGGTTGCCGTTTCAGTGATGGCCACCGGTTCGTTGGTGACCGCCGGTTCAGTGATGGCCACTGGTTCGTTGGCGGTTGCCGTTTTAGTGGTGGTCACCGTTTAGTTGGCGGCCACGGTTTCTGGTAGCGCAACGGGTTCATTGGGAGCCGAACCGGTAAAATCCTGGTAGGCTTTGCGATTCTTTTCCAGGAAAGCGGGCCAGCTATAGTTTTTTTCCGCGACCTCCTGCCCATAGGTAGCCAGTTGGCGGGAGAGCTGCGGGTCATTCAAGAGCGCGATAGCACCCTGAGCCAGCCCTTCAGGCGTGGGAGGAACCAGCATAGCCATCTGCGAGTTGAGTATCTGACTGTGCGAGAAAATGTCGGTGGCCAGAATGGGTTTACCTGAACGCAGATAGGTATACAACTTCAATGGTGTATTGGTACCTTCGCTCCGTGGGCTCAAGAGAATATCCGCCAGGCCCATATATTGAGGCATCTCTTCCAACGGACGCTGGCCGACAAAGCGTACCATATCCATGATGCCCAGTTCCTGCGCTAGCTGGCGTTGTTTTTCGACCTGTTCGGGCTTGCCGCCTACCAGCACATAGCGCGCATTGGGAAAGCGATCTTTGACCAGCACGACACTCTTGAGCAGGATATCGATGCCCTGGTAGCCCTCGAAAGTACCAGTGTAGAGTAGAACCTGGTTCTGCTCCACCTGCCACTGTTGACGCAGGCGAGCGACATCGCTCGCAGTCGCGGGCGGTAGAGCCTCGTCGACGGCCACGTTCTCAATCATATACACGGGTTTGCCGGGCGCGATTTTCTTGACGGTGACTTCCAGGTCCGGGCAAATGGCGATAACGGCATCAGCTCTGCGCACAATCAACTTTTGGACCGCCTCTACACAGCCAATCAGGAACTTGCTCTTCGTAAAAGAGAAGTTCGACATCTGCTGCGAGAGATCGGAGTGCATATCGTAGAGATGCTTCCCACCGAAAATGGCTGTCAGGATCACACCCATCAGGCCACCCTCTTCGTGGGTATGGATATAGTCATACTTGCGCAGATACATACGCCAGACGACCGTCAGAAAGAGAGAGGCGTCGAGCGGAAATTTAGCGAGCGACGGCCCGATCTTCACCTTACGAATGCCAGGCAGAGCTGGCGCCCGGATGACACGTAACCCCGGTAGGGAGACAGGCTGCCCGATAGGGTAGGTCACCAGGTCCACTTCGTAGCCCAACGTGACCAGAACTTTCGCGCGATGATAGACGCTAAAGGGAGTGCCACGTGGCTCCAGGATGGGCTCTGGCGCGATCATCAGAATGCGTATGGGCCGCTTATTTTTCTCATCATTCATCGTGCTTAGCGCTCTCTTCCGTTCTGGCTGGAAGGAAGAAGCTGTCCATCTTTCTCCGACAGGATTTCGTCACTCTGTAGCTTGTGCCCCGAGAGAACCTCTCTCACTACATAGATCGATTTACCCTGAGATTCGTGGTAGGTACGCATCAACAGCTCCGCCAAAAGTCCCATCATAATACATTGCATACCGAATCCTGAAAATAGAAAAGAGATAGACAGGAATGGATTGCGGTGAACACGAACATGGGGTGGCAGTATTTTCTGGCCCACGGCGAATAAGGAGAAAATACCTCCCAATGAGAGTGCAGCTAACCCGGGCATGCCAAAGGCATAGAGTGGCTTGGTGCCGAAGCTGCTCAGGAACTTCAAGGTGAGCAGATCAAGTATCACACGGAAGGTACGAGAGATACCGTATTTCGAGACACCAAAGCGACGGGCATGATGGGAGACTTCCAGTTCGGTGATGGCAGCGCCCGCGATAGCGGCATAAGCCGGCAGGAAACGGTGCATCTCACCATAGAGTTGGACATGCTGGAAGACTTCCCTGCGATAGGCCTTCAAGGTACAGCCATAGTCATGCAAGGCGACACCAGTGACTTTTGAGATCAGACCATTGGCAATCATAGATGGAAGTTTACGGCTGATTTGAGCATCCTGGCGATTCTTACGCCAGCCACTGACAACATCATAGCCTTCATCGATTTTGGCCAGCAGGCGGGGAATATCGATAGGATCGTTCTGTAAATCCCCATCCATAAAGATCAGGATCTCGCCTGTGCTATGATCGACACCGGCTGAAATCGCGGCAGTCTGCCCAAAATTGCGGCGCAGACGAACAACCTCGACATGCTCATCACGCTTTACGATTGCTTCAAGCTGCGCATAGGTGCCATCCGCACTACCGTCATCAACGAAGATGATTTCATACGAAAAGTCCTGTCTTTTCATAACTTTATTAAGCTTTTCATGAAGAATGGGAATATTCTTCTCTTCGTTGTAGACAGGAATAATAATAGACAGATACTTCGATATGTAAGTCATATGATATTCTCGACCTTACTAAAGAGTCACTACTATGGCCACAATAAGATTTCATGATCCTATCATTTTACTATGATAGTACCTCATGTTTTTAACGGTCAGCGCTTGTGTAAATAACTTCTAAGATATCAGTACTATACCCTGGAAGTCAGGTCTTAACCTGAGGTAACGAATTGGGTAAGGCGTAATGAAAAGGTATACTACGCGTCCTGCGCGGGTTCCGTTTGCCTGCCCGCTTTGGGAACTGGTTACCATCATCCTGATACACCTTTCGTTATTTTAACGTGTAGTGGTATGAAAGCGTGCGGTCCGAGGTTTTTAGTATGAGTATAGTACTAGTTTGTGGTGAGGAAATGAGCCAGAATGTATAGAATTTCGGCTGTATCAGCCTCAAGCCCCAGGCACGATGTGAGATAATAAGAGATATACAAGAGTATAGAAGGGACCTGTTTATGACATTACGAATCATCCAGGTTGGTTTGGGTGGTTGGGGGCAAAGCTGGGCTGTCAATATAGTGGCAGCGAATAAAGATGTAGAGACGGTGGCATGGGTAGAGATTGACGAGGAAACGCTCCAGCAGGCACGGCAACGGCTGATTGCACGGAGCCAGGCGGAGGATGGTCTCACTACAGAGGAGAGCGGACACGATCAATCACTCTCTCTGGGAGAGGACCATTTTTTTACGTCTCTGGAGGAGGCGTTGAGCGCGACAGAGGCGGAGGCGGTGCTGATCACTGCCAGTCTACCCGGACATGTGCCAGCGACAAGGATGGCATTGCTGGCCGGTAAACATGTGTTGCTGGAGAAGCCATTTGCGCCAACGTCCGCGGAGGCCCTGGAGTTGGTGGAACTGGCCGAACGACAGGGTCGCATTCTGATGGTGAGCCAGAATTATCGCTTTATTCCCGCGGTCAGGGCGGCGGCGCAAGTAGTACGAGATCAGGTGCTGGGCGATATTGGGACGGTCAGCATTGATTTTCGCCGCTTTGATCATACAGCCCCCTTCGAGACGCACCGACACTATAAAATCTGGGAGCCGCTCTTAGCCGATATGGCGATTCATCACTTTGACCTGATGCGCCTGGTGCTCGGGCAAGAGCCGGTCCAGGTATTTTGCAAAACATGGAATACTGCCTGGAGCAAATATGTGGAGCCGCCAGCCGGGACGATGACGATTACGTTTGACGGTGGGGCGGTGGTCAATTATCGCGGGAGCTGGATCAGTATGGGACCACCGACAGATTGGGCTGGGGAATGGCACATGGAGGGCGAGCATGGTGAGCTGGTATGGACGGGGCGGGGTGAACTGCCTGATGCAGCCATATTGCGGCTATCAGGGGAGGAGCCACGTGCTCTGAAACTTCCCAGGCTCAAAGCGGTTGATCGGGCTGGGAGCCTGGACGCCTTTGTGCAGGCTGTGCAGAATGGAACGACACCGGAGACGTCGGGGCGCGACAATTTGAAGACCCTGGCATTTATGTTCGCCGCCATTGAATCGGCCAGGACGGGTTTGCCTGTGGATATTGGTTGAGTAACGATGGTGATGTCCGAAAACCGCTAGTATTGCATTGGTTTTTCGCATATCATAACGGGTATGGAAACACGACACGTCTCTACCGATTTCGACCTGTGTTATCGAGCACTCTGTAGTCGTGATGCGCGCTTTGATGGGCGTTTCTTTGTTGGTGTCACGACTACGGGCGTGTATTGTCGGCCTATTTGTCCGGCGCGAACGGCGTATGCATCACATGTACGCTTCTATGCATGCGCTGCGGCGGCGGAGGCGGCAGGATTTCGCGCCTGCCGCCGCTGCCATCCAGAGGCCAGCCCAGGCTCCTCAGATTGGAATATGCGGGCCGACCTGGTGGCTCGCGCCCTCCGCCTGATCGCCGATGGCATCGTGGATACTGAAGGCGTGAAAGGTCTGGCACAGCGCCTGGCGGTGAGCGAACGACATTTGCATCGAGAATTGGTGGCCGAGGTAGGAGCCGGGCCACTGGCGCTGGCTCGCACACGCCGGGCACAGACGGCTCGTTTGCTGATCGATCAGACCAATCTCTCGCTCACCACGATTGCCTTTGCCGCAGGATTTGCCAGCATTCGGCAGTTTAATGAAAGCATGCAGGCGGCATTTGGCTGTGCGCCATCGGCATTTCGTCGCCGGATACCGCCAGAGCATGGAGCAGAAGGGAAGCTCACCTTGCGTTTACAGTATCGTCCGCCATTTGATGCTGCGTCTCTACTGGCTTATCTGAAGCAGCGTGCGCTGCCAGGTGTTGAGGAGGTGAGCGAGGGACGCTATCGACGAACGGTGATCTTGCCGGGATCCCGTGGAATAGTGGAATTGGAGCCGCTGGAGAAGACGAATGCCGTGCAATTGCGGGTTCAGCTTGATACATTACATGATCTGAGCATGCTTGTGCAAAGGTGTCGCCGCCTCTTTGATCTGGATGCAGTACCGACAGCGATTGCTGAGATCTTAGGGGCTGATCCTATGCTGGCTCCGCTGGTCGAGGCGCGCCCGGGATTACGCGTGCCAGGGGCGATCAATGGCTTTGAACTGGCAGTACGCGCGATCCTGGGCCAGCAAGTCTCCGTGGCGGGTGCGCGCACACTGGCGGGTCGGCTGGTGGCAGCGCTTGGCGTGCCATTGGAGCAGCCACAGGGGACATTGACGCACTTTTTCCCTACGCCAGAGGTGATTGCGCAGGCTGATCTGCAGGGGCTGGGTCTCACACGCAGTCGCATAATCGCCCTGCAGGGCCTCGCGCGGGCCGTTGCCGAGGAGGGTCTGATCCTTGAGCGCGACGCGGATCGGGAACGCACACTAGAGCAGCTACAAAACATTCCAGGGGTAGGGCCATGGACGGCATCCTATATCGCCATGCGCGCCCTGGGCGACCCGGACGCCTTTCCGGTCGCGGATCTCGGTCTACGGCATGCCTTCGAGCAACAAGGGATGGAGGGCAATGTGAGAAGCGTCGAGAGGCGAGCGGAGGCGTGGCGACCGTGGCGCGCATACGCGGCTCACCACCTCTGGGCCAGTCTGCCAGTGGCGCAGAAAGTGAATCCGTTACAGTATATCAATAAAAAGCACATAAATGATGTGGGTGAAATGACAATTAAACTGTGAAGAATGTGATCGAAAATGGTCTGGCAGACCAAATCGTGTACAAAGTAGTGTCGGGACAGCAAAATGTGATCGAAAATGTCCTGCCAGGACATTTTTAGAATGTGATCGAAAATGGTCTGCCAGACCAAATCGTGTACGAAATAGGGTCCGACAGCAAAATGTGATCGAAAATGTCCTGCCAGGACAAATCGTGTACGAAATGGTGTCCGATACCAAAATGTGATCGAAAATGACTCCCGGAGTCATTTCTGGTACATTCACCATTCAGAATTTGATCTTAGAGCACACCATCATAGACTTCATCAAGTGACAGTTCCAGATCAAGCTGATCGAGGTGGATGGTCTGACTGGCGGAAAAAGTTTCCAACTTCCAATGAGCCTCTTTCCGATAGACTTCAACCTGTCGCTCATCCTGACTCACAAGAATATAGACCTCCAGTGTCGGGCAAAGCTGATAGCGGGCAAATTTCTCCGCTCGATCATAAGGCTCAGTACTGGGTGAAAGCACTTCTATCACAATAAGCGGCGAATCAATGCGGGGGTGCTTCTTGTTACGCCGTTTTTTATCCCAGTCATCGAGATTACAACTAACGACAATGTCTGGCTCCACTGATGGCTTGCCAGGAATGGCAACTCGTTGCTCTCTATATGCCCGGCATGGGCCTGTTTTACCCAACTGTTGTTTGAGGTCTGCTATAATATTGTCTACAATGTCGTTGTGTTCTATCGAAGGGTGAGCCATGTTGTAGACAATCCCATCGATCATCTCATAACGATAGGAACTTCCTACATCAACAAGTTGTTCAAATGCCTCTTTGCTCATACGAAGGCCATGTACTGACTGAACTTCTTCATCTTCATATCGAAATGCCATGCTTCACTCCTTACTATCCACTAAATTACTACCGACATATCAGCCTGAGATGAGTATAGTTTGATTGTCGGCGATTGTCTATATTTTCCCTCCAAACTTCTACACTCTTCCCTCATCTATGGCCTTCTCTCATCCGATAGGAAACTTCCGAAAGCGCTTGACAAAGATGGGCCGAAGAGGTATATTTTCAATGAAAGAAATTTTTATTCATTGAAAAGGACAGTGGAATGCCTCGAACGCCAGAAGCGAATCAACGCATCCGCGAAGCGCAGCGCACAAAGATTCTGGAAAGCGCCAGGAGCGTCTTTGCTCGCAAGGGGATGGAAGCGACGATCACGGATATTGCCGCTGAAGCGCAGATCAGTCTTGGGCTGGCTTACCGCTACTTTGCTGACAAGGAGGCGCTCTTCTCTGAGCTGGTCAAGCAAACAGTACCAGACGATTCTGTCGGGTTCCAGGAACTAGTGGAGATGCCCGGAACACCAGGGGAACGTCTTGCTACGCTGATCTCGAACATCGTGGGAGCACGTGGGCAGCGCGAACCGCTTGAGGCTCATCAACTGCTTCAGCATGCCCTCAATGCGGATGCTCTGCCTGAGGAGATACGCGAATTGCTCAGCAAACGCTATCAAATGCTGTTAGCAACGATGAGACAACTGATTGTCGAGGGTCAGGCCACCGGCGAGGTTGCGCCGGGCGACCCGGATCAACTAGTAGCAGTGATGAGCGCCTGTCTTGATGGCCTCACCCGTTGGGCTCTACAAGATCCAGAACAATTTCGCACCTATGTTCCTGATGCCCAGATCGTTCTGCGGCTTTTTCAGCCTTAACAGACGAGAGGAAAGTCAATGAAGCTCAATAACGCCGAATCAGTTGTGCAACAAAAACGATCCCTGCGAGCCAGAGGCATCGGTTACGACACCGGATTCAGTTTCGACGGCGTCACCCGCAGGCCGTTCGACCATGAGGTCGTCCGGCACGAGCTACAGATCATCCGCGACGACCTGTACTGCACCGCAGTGCGCCTGTTCGGCGACGACCTGGATCGGCTCGAATTCGCCGCGCGCCACGCCGCCGATCTGGGCCTGGAGGTCTGGTTCTCGCCATTCACCTACCAGCTCGGCCCTGAGGAGATGCTCAACCTGCTCGCTGACGGCGCGGAGCGTGCCGAGCGGATCCGTCGCCGGGGAGCCGAGGTCGTATTCGTCACCGGAGCCGAGCTGAGTCTGTTCAACACCGGGTTTCTGCCCGGCGACAGCCTTGAGGAGCGCACCGGCCCCCTGCTGCGGCGCGATCCGGGGATACGCGAGCTGCTGGCCGGGGTGCCTGCTCGCATCAACGACTTTCTCACCAGGGCCGTCACCGTGGTCCGCGAGCGGTTCGGCGGCAAGGTCACCTACGCCTCCATCCCGTTCGAGGGCGTCGACTGGACGCTGTTCGACATCATCTCGATCGACCTCCACCGCTCGAAGGAGATTGCCGGCATCTTCCAGCAGAGCGTCCGTGCCCTGGTCGCGCAGGGCAAGCCGGTCGCAATCACCGAGGTCGGCTGCACCACCCATCGTGGCGCGGCTGACAACGGCGCTCGCGGCGGCGGAGAGATGATCGTGTACGAAGGGAGCACCCCGGTACGGCTCAACGGCGACTATGTCCGCGACGAGCAGGAACAGGCCACCTACCTGCGCGAACTGCTGGACATCTTCACCACAGAGGGGGTCGACGCCGCCTTCGTGTGCACCTTCGTCTGCTACGGCCTGCCGTACCGCAGCGACCCCCGCGCAGACCTCGACATGGCCAGCTGGGGCGTTGTCAAGATCCTGGAGAACCGCCTCGGCGACACCTACCCCGACATGCCCTGGGAACCCAAGGTAGCCTTCAGCGTACTCGCCGACTACTACCACGGCTGACTGCCTCAGGACTGGGCCAGCGAGACCAGGTGCGGTTTTTTAGAAGAAAGTGATCGAAAATGTCTTCGGAAGACATTTTCGATCACTTTGGCTCCAAAGCCTTTAAAGAGCATGCGCGTCCGCGCAGCAGCGGCTCGCGAATCGCCTGCGCATCCAGCTTGTTCGCGCCGAGAAAAGTGACGAATCGCGCAAACCCGCGAGCCAATGCCTCCGCAAAGGCTTCATCTTTGCCGAGGGCCTCATCCTCCAACCACAAGCCCAGGATGACGAACGTGTTAGTCGTGCGATCGAGTTTGCTGTCGAAGCGCGCGACGAGCCGGTCGCCCCACAAAATCGGCAACGTGTAGTAGCCGAACTTCCGCTGGTGCTCAGGCTTGTATACCTCCCAGACGTAGTCGAAGCCAAATACGACTTTGGCTCGCCCACGCGCGCTGACGTGATCGAGCGGTGCGAGGAAGACGACCTCTTCAGTCGTAGTCGTCCCCAACGGCGTCCAGACCTCCGGCACGCGCCCTGCGCTCAAATCGCGCAGCACCCCGGCGTCGCTACCGAGGGCATAGTGCACCATTTTCCAGCCTTCAACCCGCACCTCGATGATGTCGCCGTCGGCCAACATCGCCTCAAGCATCTTCTTCGCGGCGAGAGCCGGATCGCCGCGCTGAAACGAATCACTCGTACGGTTGATGCGCGACAGGCCGCCAAAGCTGATGTCCTTTTTGAGTAAAAAGCGATCAGCCTCGGCTTCGTCGCTCTCGCGAATAAGATGCGCGGGCGCAACCTTTTCGGTAAGGGCATATACACGCTCAAAACGGTCGCGGTGGTGCGTCATCACTTCGCCAGTGCGCCACAAATAGTACAAGGCCAGCGCGCTGTCCTTGCGGCCGCGATAGTTTTGCGTGCGTGTGCGCGTCGCCATGGTAAAGTCGCGGTTGCTCACGACGTCACGTTCTTGCAAGATAGCTCGCATCTCGACGATGGCATCAGCGTGGTCGAGGGCCGTGGCGCGGAGCCGCAAGCCGCTATCGCGCTCGCGGCGCATGACCACGCGCCAGTGCGGCAGCTCGTCCATCGCTCGGACGGCCAGCCAGCCACCCCAATCGAAGAACTTGCGCTGCTGATACGTCACATCCTCCCACATGCCAGGGGTATAATCGAGCACGCGGCTGTGCAGTGTGATGTCCTGGCTGCGAGCGATGATTTGCAGGGGGTCGAGTTGCAAGTACTCCATCGCACGCATGGCCTGCTCCGTGCCGTCGATGCCTCGCCAGCGCCGCCCGGGCCACAAGCCCTGCTTGCCGAGGATGAAGCGACGGGCTGTATCGATATTAATGGTCAGCATGATGACCTCTCCATACTTCTCAGCTCCAAAGAATAAAACTGCTTGCTACGCATCAGATTATATCACTCAAGGCAGCCTAGCCATAAAATCTATCTGTGATGCTACGGACCCGTTCCGGCAGGGAAGCAGCAGGAATTTTTATGAAGTCATAGCCGAAAGAGGCATATGTTTCTAAATGGACTTGTTCGAAAATGAGAGACTCCGCAAAACTTATTTTTCTAGCCTCGGTTGGCTGAGTGAAACCGAGATTTTCAATAAAAAAGACCTGCTTCTGGTAAATGTTCTCCCGCTCAATCCTCTCCATTTCCTCTAAAAGACAGGCGGAGGGAGGATATCCCAGATAACGGCTTAAGGCATAGGTGCAAACTGGCGAACGGTCGTAAAATTGTAGTCCATCAGGAGAGACCGATGCTTGGATCTGCCTCTGCTTTTGCAGGCTTACGATTTTATCAATGAAGTCAGGCTGCCTCCAGGGCTCTGGATTGCCCTTGAGCAGGGCAATGACATCAGTTGCAGCTTCCTCTACTACTGAATAGCCTTTGCTTTTCAGCTCATGTATGATCGAGGTTTTTCCTGAACCAGGTGTGCCGGTCAGGATATAGCGTTTCATGTAATTCGAAATCATTTGGGTATACCGTACCTTTCTATTTTCTTTGTAGGAATAAAGCAACGACTTCTACACTCTAGTCAAGGGAGCACGATGCGTTCCTGGGGGAGATGGATCGGATGGATCGGCATTGTGTGGTTTTGTTGCGGTGGTTGGGTGTGGAGGAGGTGTGATTGATGGAGGATGAGGAGGAGGGGCCTTTGGGGCGAGGTGGGTGGTGGGCCGGAGGCTGATAAATCAGCGGGAGGTATCGATAAATCGACCTGTATATGGGGGAGGCTCTTCTCGGGAGGAAGGCTCTTCTCGGGGAGAAGGCTCTTCTTGAGGGGGGGAGGCTCTTCTTGAGGGGGAGGCTCTTCTTGAGGAGAAGGCTCTTCTTGAGGAGAAGGCTCTTCTTGAGGAGAAGGCTCTTCTTGAGGAGAAGGCTCTTCT
>Ga0070730_10002260_pt1 | contig 17667 bp, 18 predicted proteins | sample Coa_R1_3_FD_66447 | JGI IMG/M metagenome (GOLD analysis project Ga0070730, IMG submission 66447) | Surface soil microbial communities from Centralia Pennsylvania, which are recovering from an underground coalmine fire - Coalmine... | ecosystem: Environmental > Terrestrial > Soil > Unclassified ... | reverse complement strand
ACGGTATCATGCAAGCATTCTCGGCAGACTCTATTTCCTCAGCCAAAGGAGAGCCACCATGTTGCTTGAAAACAAGAACGCCATCCTCTACGGCGCCGGCGGGGGGCTGGGCAGCGGCGTGGCCGGCGCCTTTGCCCGCGAGGGGGCGCGGCTGTTCCTCACCGGCCGCACCCGCTCCAAGCTCGACGCGCTCGCCGCCAGCATCCGGGCCGGCGGCGGCGCGGCCGAGGTGGCCGTGCTGGACGCCCTCGACGAACAGGCTGTCGAAGCCCATGCCCAGGCGGTGGCCAGCCAGGCCGGCAGCATCGACATCTCGTTCAACCTGATCCCGCGCGGCGACGTGCAGGGCATCCCGCTGGTGGATATGGCCACCGCCGACCTGCTGCGCGCCGTGGACACCGGCCTGCGCAGCCAGTTCCTCACCGCCCGCGCCGCGGCCCGGCGCATGATGGCGCAGAAATCCGGCGTCATCTTGATGGTCACCAGCGGCACCTCGTTCGGCGCCCCGCCCATGATGGGCAGCACCGGCCCGGCCGACGCCGCCATGGAGCTGCTCATGCGCTCGCTGGCCGTCGAGCTCGGGCCGCATGGCGTGCGTGTGGTGGGCATCTGGACCGCTGCCGTGGCCGAAACCCTGACCGCCGAGAAGATCGGCGCGGTCAACAGCAATCTGCAGCTTCAAGAAGCCGCGGTGGCGCAAGTGGTGGAGCAGGTGGGCCAGATGACCATGCTGCGGCGCGCCCCGCGCCTGGCCCAGGTGGCCGACACGGCGGCGTTCCTGGCCTCGGACCAGGCCGGCGCCATCACCGGCACCATCGTCAACGTCACCTGCGGCCTGGTGCCGCGGTAAGGGGAGCATCACCATGGGCAAAGTTGGCGTGGAGCTTTCAATGTCCCTGGATGGCTTTATGGTGAAGTAAAGAGAAGATTCCCAAAACGGAACCGGCGCCGCCACGTTGTGGCGGCGCCGGTTCCGTTTTGGGGCTTAAAAAGCTACAGCGGCGGCCAGGGGTAGTTGCGCCCTGGCCCCGGCTCGGGGAATTTGCGCGCCGTCAGCAGCCGGTCGGCGCGGCGACGCACGGCCTGCACCTCGGCTGCCGAGAGCAGGCTGGCGTAGGCTTCCTTCAGGTCGTCGTCGTCATCCAGCCGCTGCCGAAAATCGGCCAGGTCGTCGATCAAGGGCTCGGGGATGGCCTGGCCGCCAAAATCCCACACCACGGTGCGCAGCTTGGGCTGGGTGTTAAAGCAGATGCCGTGATCGATCAGCCACAGCTTGTCCTGGGTGTCCTTGAGGATGTGGCCGCCCTTGCGGTCGGCGTTGTTCACCAGCAGGTCGAACAGCGCCACGCGCGGCAGCTCGGCCTTCTCGGCTTCGGAAAAGGTGAAGTAGTGGCAGTCGGGCTGGGCCTGCACGTAGTATTGCAGCGAGCCGGCGCCGTGCGGGCCTTCGGTGCGATAGACCGTGGGCGGTACGAAGTTCCAGCCCAGGGCTTCGCTGGTCAGGTAAGCTGCCACTTCGCGGAAGGCCAGGGTCTCTTCGGGGAAGTCCCACAGCGGCTGCTCGCCGCGTGTGGGCTTATACACGGCGAAGGTGCGCATCTCGCCGCGGCTGACCATGGCGAAGAAGGTGTAGTTGGAGCCGTTAGGCAGCAGGCCCTGCACCTCGATCTGGCCGGTCTGCAGCACCTGGAGCAGGGTCTCCAGCTTGACCGTGCGCGACGAGGATGACGGTTCGCTCATGCCGCGCTCGGGGCCACGCCGCCTGGCCGCTCGCATGCCGTGGAGGCGTTCAACCCAGCACCTGATTCTGGGCAGGTGTTGAACGCCCCTGCACGGTAATCAAGCCGGGCGGTACTCGGTTTAGTGTTTGTGTCCATTGCGGCGCGGGCAGAAATGGCCCTCCGGGTCGATGGGTTGGCCGCAGTTGCCGCAGATGGGGCGGCCCTGCTTGACCAGCGTCAGCCCATAGGCCCCCAGCGCGCGCATCTGCGCCCGGCTGGCGAACAGCCGCGCCGTGCCAGCCTCTTCCGCCTCGCGCCCTTCCACCACGATCTCCTGCGCCACCAACACCAGCAGGTCGCGCTCCTGATCGTAGCCCAGGCCCAGCTGCCCCACACGGAACACCGGGTCCAGCGGCAGGGTCAGGGTCATACGGGCCGGGTCAAAATCGGCCGGGGCCTCGTCCAGCTCGGGGAACTTCTGGCGCAGCTCTTCGAGAAACTGCTCGATGCCATTCGCCAGGGCCTCCACCTGCTGCTTCTCGACAATCAGCGTGACGATATCGCCGTTGCCGTGCGCCTGCAGATAGAAGACGCGCTTGCCCGGTTGGCCGATAAAGCCAGTGGTGATGGACGTGACCGGATTGAGCTCGATTTGCGTGCTGGCCATACCTTGCGATCCCAACCTCTCAGCCGTGACGCCGCGCGCGCTGCTTCGGGTTCGGCTTTCGCCGTCGCGGGCGCGGGGCCTCAAACGGGCCGGTGTCGTTCAATTTTACCAAACTCGGCGCGCCGCGGCCCAACTGCACTACGGTCACCGAGCAGGTCTGAATTTGTATCCGTTGAAACAGGTCCAGCGGCATGCCCAGGTAAAAAGCCACCGCCAGCTTGATCGGGTCCGAGTGGCTGTAGACGGCCACCATGTCCTTGGGGTGGTCGTGGGCGATCACCTCCAGCGCGTCCACCAGCCGCAGTTGCGCGGCGCGGATGGTTTCGCCCTCGGGGAACTGCATGGCGGATGGCAGCCCCTGCACCACGCGCCACAGCTTCTGGCGCGCCAGCATCTTCAGGCTTTTGCCGGTCCACTCGCCGTAGCCCACCTCGCCCAGCGCCTCGCGCACTTCCACTTTTAGCTTCAACGCTTCGGCCAGCGGCGCGGCGGTCTCACGCGCGCGCTCCAGCGGGCTGGAAAAAATGTGCTTGAAGGGCAAATGTTTGAGGCGCGCCGCTACGGCCTGAGCCTGCTTCTGGCCGGCCTCGTTTAGGCGCACGCCCTTGGTCCAGCCGGCCAGCTTGCCGGTGCGGGTGTATTCGTTTTCGCCGTGCCTGATTAAGAAGATGAGAGTCACTGACTGATTCCAAATGATTAGAGCGTGTTCACTTTATGCTGCTCGTATCGTCATTTTAGCCGGGAGGTTCTTCGCGCGCGACCTTAATCGTATTTTCAAGTGATTGCATGCGCGCTCAGAGTGACACCTTAAAAGCCAGAAAAGACTCAAGACGATAGTTACCAATTACGAATTACCAATTACTCTTTACCATTTCTCGTAGTGTACCACTTCCTCCATCGTCCTCCGCCCCGCCCGCCTGGGCGCCAGGCTGCTGGGCGGCTCGGCCGGGTAGCCAAAGGAGAGCGCGGCGTGGATGTGCCACTCGGGGGGCACGCCCAGCAGCGCCTCGGCCTGGTCAGGCTCGTAGATGGTCGCCGGGCAACTGCCCACGCCCAGGTCCCAGGCCGCGAGCTGCATGCAGGCGGCGCTTTGGCCGGCATCGAACATGATTGACCAGCGCTCGGCCGGGTCGGGCGTGACGATCACCACGGCCAGCGCGGCGCCGGCCAGGTGGCCGGCATAGGTGCCCATCTTCGATAGAGCCGCCAGGGTGGCCCGCTGGCGCACTACCACGAAATGCCAGGGCTGCGAGTTCTTTGAGCTTTGCGCCCGCCGGCCGGCGTTCAGGATGGCCGCCAGCACCTCGTCTGGCAGCGGGCGATCTTCAAAGAGCCGGACAGCGCGCTTGGTGCGGATGGCTTCAATAGCGTCCATGGGTTTGGGTGCTCCTTCGTCGGCGGCAGCCGGCGGCGGCGGTTGCCGCCCAACCGGCCTGCGGCGGTGGGGTCGCTTGAGCGCTTTCCACTCGGGGGTACGGGCCGGATGGCCGCCAGCCGCACAGAAAACCAGGCAGGCTTGTCGTCAATCCGAGTGGTGCGCGCTCCAGAGCGCTGTCCACTCGCGGGTACGGGCCGGATGGCCACCAGCCGCGCAGAAAACCAGGCAGGCTTGTCGTCAATCCGAGTGGTGCGCGCTCTGGTCAGGCGCGCGGCTGCTCGTCTGGCGCCGGGTCCGGATTGGTCTCCGCCTCCGGCGGCTGGGGGCTGGCAGCCTGGCGTTTGCGTTTGCCAAAATAGAGATAGAACAGCAGCCCACCCCCAAAGACGAGTGGGATCATGTTCAACACCTCGTCCCACCAGCCCACCGCCCCGTGCGCCAGCGGACGGGCTATGGGAGAGAGCAAGATGTTGGCCAGCGGAACCATAGCTGCATTGTAATGCCAAAAACGGGTGCTGGGCAGCACCTGGTAACCCAGCGGTAACCGCGCGCGGAACGAGCGGTGATCTGCCCCAGCTACATTGATATCAGGGACAAGAGATTGAGGGGCCGGGCATGTATAAGCGAATGTTGGCCATCATAGGGTTGGCATGCGCCGGGCTGGCCGCCTGGCCCGCCTGGGCCGATGGCACACCGGCACAGCCGCGCGGCGCGGCTGCGCCGGCCGCCATCGCGGCCGCGCCCGACGGCGCCACGCTGGCCATTGGCACAAGCCTGGGGGTGTGGTTTCTCTCGGCTGCGAACCTGGCGCCGGTGAGCTTTTGGGATGCCGGCCAGCCGGTGGCGGCCGTGGCTTACAGCGCTGATGGCCACTACCTGCGCGCTGGCGACCGGTTCTATGACACCACCACTGGCCTGGGCATGCTGCTGGCGCCGGCCGACCTGGGCTGGCAGCCACAGTCACCCGCGCGTGAGCACGACTGCTCGGCCAGTGCCCGGCGCTGCCTGATCTATCAGTTCGACAGTCTGATCATGGTCGATCAAGACACTCAGGTCGACACCGGCCGGCTGCGCACCGGGCGGCTGCTGGGCGCGGCCTGGTCGCCGGATGGGCACACCGTCTACACCGTTGTCGCGGGCGGTGTGCAGGCCTGGGACGCGGCCAGCGGCACGCTCAAGCAGAGCCAGAGGGCCCTATTCGCGGCGCCCACCCAACAGCACCTGGTGCGTCACGGCCAGGAAATCCCGGGCGCGCCGCGCAAGCAAGTGAAATGAGTCATTGGTAATAAGCAATTGGTCATTAGAACCAGGTGCCACGCGAATTGACCAGTCACCAATTACCAATTGCCAAATACCAGTTACCTGCAACTATGCCTATAATGCCTAACATGCCACATAAGATTTTGTTGGCGGATGACAACCCCAACATCCTATCGTTCGTGCAGCCGGCCTTGGAGCGCGAGGGCTATGGCGTGGTCACGGCCGCCGATGGGGTGGAGGCACTGTATGCCTGGGAGAGCGAGCATCCGGCGCTGCTGATCCTCGATATCGAGATGCCCGAGCCCAACGGGCTGGCGGTGTGCCGCAAGATCCGCGAGAGCGGCGACCCGGTGCCGATCATTTTCCTGACGGTGCGAGACAGTATCAGCGACCTGGAGCTGGGCTTCAGCCTGGGCGCCAGCGACTATGTGCCCAAGCCCTTCGACATCCGCGAGCTGCTGGCGCGGGTGAAGGCCCGGCTGCCGCGCTCGGTTCAGGAGTTCGACGGCTACCTGCGGCTGGATTACGTGCGGCGTGAGGTGAGCGTCCAGCGCGAGGCGGCCTGGACGCCGGTGGAGCTGACCCCGCGTGAATATGACCTGCTGGCCTACCTGGTGACCAACGCCGGCCGGCCCATCGGCCGCACCGCGCTGCTGGAGGCGGTGTTCGACATCCCCGGCGACAGCGACATCGAGACGAAGACGCTCGAAAAGCATGTGTGGGCTCTGCGCCAAAAGATCGAGCCCAACCCCAAAGAGCCGCGCTACCTGGTGAACGTGCGCGGCGTCGGCTACAAGTTCGACGCCGCCTGACCGCCCAGCGAGCCATGCCGGATTTCATCATCTATTTTGGGCCGTGGGAGCTGGTGCTGACCCTGGCCGCGCTGGCCGGGGCAACGGCGCTGGTGGTGTGGGGGGTGCAGTGGCTGGGTCAAAACCAGCAGCGCCGCCGGCTGCTGGAGGGCTTGCCCTACCCGGCCATGCTGTTCCACAACGGCCGGCTGCGAGCGCAGAACGCCCCGGCCGCCGATTGGCGCGCCAACCTGGATGTGCAGGCCCTGGCGCGCGACTCGTGGCGCCGCGGGCAAGACATCCTGCGCACCATCCCGGCCGTGGAAGGCCAGGGGTTCCAGGCGCGGGCCATCGCCCTGCCCCGCGGTGAAACCCTGCTGCTGCTGGAAGACCTGGCCGCCGCCCAGCGCCAGCAAGCCTTCTATCGCAACTTCATTCAAAACGTCAGCCACGAACTTAAAACCCCGCTGACCGTGATCCAGGGCCACGCGGCCAAGATGGGCGATGTGCCCGACGACCGTGAAAGCTGGCTGGCCTCGCGCCGCATCATCGCCGACGAGGCCAAGCGCCTGACCCAACTGGTGGACAACCTGCTCACCCTGGCCCGGCTGGAAAGCCCGGCCTTCACCCTCGAGCGCGCGCCGCTCAACCTGGCCGCCCTGCTGGAAGAGGCCGTGCTGCAAGTTTCGGACGTGGCCGAGGAGCGCAAGCTGTCGCTGAGCCTGAACGTGAGCCCCGGCCTGCCACGGCTGAACGGCGACCGGGCCCGGCTGAAGCAGGTGGTGCTCAACCTGCTCGACAACGCTATCAAATACACCCCGGCCAACGGCAGCATCACGGTGGCGGCGCTGCTGGACCAGGCGGACGGCGGCTGCCGGGTGGTGTGCAGCGTGCAAGATACGGGCGAAGGCATCCCGCCCGACGACCGGCCTTACATCTTCGACAAGCTGTACCGGGCGCGCCGCACGGGCGGCCGGCCGGTGGAGGGCTCTGGGCTGGGGCTGACCATCGCCCAGGAAATCATCCAGGCCCACGGGGGCGAGATCGGGGTCGAATCCGAGCTGGGGCGCGGCAGCACGTTTACGTTTACATTGCCGTGTTAGAAGCGAAGGATGAAGGCTGAAGGTGGAAGGATGAAAAGGAAGAGCCTGCGGTGGCGACTCAGCGCTGTCTTGATCGGGCTGGTTGCTCCCAGCCTGGCCTGCACCATCGGCGTGGCGCCGAGGAGTGTGCTGGACACGGCCACGCCCACCCGGCCAACGGTCACGCAAACCGCGCCCCGACCGAGCGCCACGCCCGGTGCTTCTGCCACGACCCGGCCAACCGCGACGGCCAGCGAGTTCGTGCCGCCCACACTCACGCCCGTGCCTGCTGCGACGGCCGTCCCATCCGTCGCAGCCAGTTCGACCCTTGCGCCCAGCCCAACCATCGCGGCCAGCCCCACCGCCGCGGCCAGCCCCACCGCCGCGGCCAGCCCCACCCCCGCGGCCAGTTCCACACAGGGGCCAGCTCCCACGCCGATTGGCGGCGGGGCGGGCGTGCTGATTTACAACTCATCGCTGATCACCACCAGCTACGACATTGTGCGGATCAACATTGACGGCACACACGCCATCAGCCTCACCCACGGCGGCGGGGCCAACATCACGCCGCGCTGGTCGCCCAACGGCCAGACCATTGCGTTCGTCTCCGACCGCAGCGGCAATCGCAATGTGTACACGATGAACGCCGACGGTTCGAACGTGGTTAACCTGACCCGCAGCAATGTGGACAACGATGGGCCGGCCTGGAGCCCGGATGGGCAATGGCTGGCGTTCTCGTCGATGCGCGACGGCAACCGCGAGATATACAAGATGCACCCCGACGGCACGGCGCTGGTGCGGCTGACGCGCGACCCCGGCCAGGACACTTATCCGGCCTTTTCGCCGGACGGCGCACAGATCGCCTTCGTGTCGGATCGCCTGGGCAATTCCAACTTGTACCTGATGCAGGCCGATGGCTCGCAGGTGAAACAGCTCACCTTCGACCCGGGCGAGGACCTGTACCCGGCCTGGAGCCCCGATGGCAAGACCATTGCCTTCATCTCCAATGTCACCGGCAACTACGATCTGTACCTGTTCCACCTCGACACCACAATCGTGAACCGGCTGACCGACACGGCCACGACCAACGGCTCGCCGCGCTTCTCGCCCGACGGCAAGCTGCTGGCCTTCGACTCGGCTCGCGACGGCAATTTTGAGATTTATTACCTCGAGCTCAGCACGCTGGGCGTCACGCGCGTCACCAACAACCCCGCTTTCGACGGCAGCCCGGACTGGAAGCCGTAAATCCAAAAACGGGCCAGCGGCCGCACGTTGTGCGGCCGCTGGCCCGTTTTTGGAACAGGTTATAACACAGCAATATTCTGTAAGACGGCCCCCGCCCGCGTGTGGTACAACACTGGAAACCATGATGCCACCCCCGGAATGGTCCCAGATCTGGCATAACGCCCAACTGGACGTGCAGCTGCTGCAGGCGTCATATGTGCAGCACGCCTATCCGCGCCACAGCCACGATTATTACGTCCTGTGCCTGATCGAGCGCGGCCGGCAGTCGTTTACGCACCAGGGCACCAAATACTTCACGCCCGCCGGCGGGGTCATCCTCATCAATCCGGGCGCGGTGCATACGGGCGAGGCCGCGGATGAGCACGGCTTCCAAATGCGCTCCCTCTACCCCACGGCGGCGCACATGCACAGCGCAGTCTATGAGCTCACCGGCCGGCAGCAAGGGCTGCCCTTCTTCAAGGTCGTGCGCACCGACCAGCCGCGGGTGCGCAACAGCCTGGCCGGCCTGCACAAAGCCCTGGCGCGCGAGGCCAGCCCGTTGGAGTGCGAGTCGCGTTTCATCTGGACCCTGGCCCAGTTGATCCAGCAGTTCGCCGACCTGCGCCTGAGCGAGCCGCCGCTGGGCAAAGAGTCGCACGCCGTGCGGCGGGCGCGCGCCTATATCGACGAGCGCTTTGCAAACGGCATCAGCCTGAGCGAGCTGGCCGCTCACGTCTCGCTCAGCCCCTACTACCTGCTGCGCGCCTTCCGCGCCGAAGTGGGCCTGCCCCCGCACGCCTACCTGGAAAGTATCCGCATCCGGCGCGCCCAGCGGCTGATCGAGGCCGGCCAACCCCTGGCCGGCGTGGCGGCCGAGGTTGGGTTTAGCAGCCAAAGCCACCTGAACCAGCGCTTCAAACAGATTATTGGCGTGACGCCCGGCCAGTACGCGCGCCAACTGGGCCGCGCCGGCGAGTGACCCGCGATGGCGCTCAATTTCTTTCCGCTCTTGTCGTATGTGCTGATTTCGACCTTCACGCCCGGGCCGAGCAACATCTCCAGCGCCTCGCTCGGGGTGCAGCAGGGGTACAAACACTCGCTGCGTTTTCAAGGCGGGCTGGCCGTGGGGGTATTTGTGCTCATGCTATTGGCCGGATTAATTTCCGCCTCACTCCTGAGCGTCTTTCCCATCCTGGAGCCCATCCTGCGCTATGCCGGCGCGGCCTACATTTTGTACCTGGCCGTCGTCATCCTCAAAGCCAGCTATAGCTTCAGCGAGCAAAGCGCGCCGCCCTCCAGCTTTGCGCATGGTCTCACACTCCAGGTGTTAAACCCGAAACTGACCGTTTACGCGTTTACCTTGTTTTCCACCTTTCTGGCCCCCATCGCCAGCAATCTTTTTCTGGTCCCCCTGGCAGCGGCGCTGCTGGCGGCTATCTCGTTTAGCGCCACCTCCGTGTGGGCGATGTCGGGGACCGCCATCAAGACCTATCTGCGCAACGCGCGTCTGAAGACTATCGTCAATATCCTGCTGTCGCTGTCGCTGGTGTATGCCGCGATCGCGCTGACGGGGTTGATCTAATCTCAGAAAATGCATAGAGCGGCGACCGTGCTGCGCACGGTCGCCGCTCTATGCATTTTCTGAGAAGAAGTGATGATTACAGCGCTTCGAGGAAGGCCACTTCTGGCTGTGAAACGACGCCGGCGTTCTGCATACCGGCCTTCAGCTCGGGCGAGGTGGCATAGGCGCGGGCCTGGTCGGGGCTGGGCCACTCGGTGAGCACGGTGATCTCCAGCGGGTCGGCGGCCGAGCGGAACACCTGGTAGCCGGTCTCGCCAAACTTGCGCCGGATGGTATCCATCTCTTCAAACACCGCGCGCCATTTGGGGTAATCCGCGATCTTGTGGTGAACCGAGAGTGTAGCCATGTGCGTTGTCTCCTGTAGGATATTGGATCGGAATGTGACGACATCCTAGCAGGGGGGCGCCAAGCCGCCGTCAGCGCCAGCGTTAAATTCGCGCCAAGCCGGGAAGTAACTTTTTCCTCGGAAACGGTATCACCGGCCCTTCGTGCCGGTGATACCGTTTCCGAGGCATCTAGAAATCAAGGTGCTTGATCTCGTCGAGCAAGCCTAAGTAACCGGCGGCCTCGGCCACGGCCCGCGCTTCGCGCAGCAGGTTGGCCGCCTCATCCAGCGGCGTCAGGGGCGCCAGCCACAGCCGGATGCGCACGCTGAGGTGGCCGGCGCTATCCAGCGCCTGGGCCAGCGCCAGGGCCTCGCGCAGCCGCGCGCGGGCCAGCTCATCCTGCCCGCGCGCGTGGGCCACCAGGCCCAGGTTGGCGGTGTGCCCGGCGATGCGCTCGGGCATGGGCGCTTGCCGCGCCAGCGCCAGGCCTTCGGTGAAAAAAGCCTCGGCCGCGTCCAGGTCGCCGCGCGCCAGAGCGATTTCGCCCGAGGTCGACAGCAGATGCGGCAAGTGGCTCAGCGAGCCATTGTCCTGCGCCAGCTTGAGGCTGGCCTGCGCCTGCTCGGCCGCTTCGTCCAGCCGGCCCAGCAGGTGCAGCTGGTAGGCCAGATCGCTGTGCAGCATGGTCTGGCGCAGCAAGTCCAGGGTCTGGCCGTGGCGGCGCGTCAGATCGAGCGCCTCGAGATACAGGTCGGCCGCCTCGGCCACGCGCCCTTGCTGGCCGACCGCGCCGGCCAACTGATACTTGATGTGCGCCAGGCTCACCAGGCTCGCGCCCGGCGGGAGATCGGCCAGCAGCCGCTCGGCGGCGCGCACGTGCTCTTCGGCCTCCAGCGGATGCGCGCCTTCCACCGACAGGCCGGCGCCCAAAATGAACTCGGCCACCAGCGCCAGCTCGGGTGGGCCGCTGCGCAGCAGCTCACCCGCCAGCGCGTTGTTCTCGGCAAAGCGCGACAGGCCCATGAAGGCGGTGTTAAGGCCCAGGTAGGCGGCTTCCAGGTTTTGCCACGGCTCGCCGGGCTGCGCCAATTGGGCGGCGGCATAAAAATCTTGGGTCGCCTCGGCCAGCAGGCTGCTGTGAAAGTGGGCGTGGCCCAGCGCCAGGTAGATCGCCTGTCGCTCGGCGTGCGCTGGCTCGGCCTGCAGCGCCTGCTGGTAGAAGGCGATGGCCTCGGCCCAGGCCGCCAACCCCGCTGAGCGCTGCCCGGCGCGAAACGCGTACGGCCCGGCACGGCCCGGCAGCCCGGCATGCGCAAAGTGGTAGGCGATGCTGCCAGACGCGGCCTCCAGCCGCGCCGAGGGCAGGGCCTCCAGCGCCTCGGCCACACGGCGGTGGAGCACACGGAAGCGGGCCTCGCCCATATCGCGGTAGGCCACTTCCATCGTCAGGCTGTGATCAAAAACGTACTGCCCGCCAGCGCGCGGCTGGATCAGGCCGGCGGCGCGCAGCTCGTCCAGCGCATCCAGGGCAGCGGTCTCGGCCTGGCCGGCCGCGGCCTGCACCAGCTCGAAGTTAAACTCCCGCCCGGCCACGGCGGCTACCTCCAGCGCGCGGCGCGCCTCGGTCGACAGCCGCACCAGGCGCGAGCGAATGAGGTTCTCCACGGTGGCCGGCAGGATGGGCGACGCCGCCAGCACGTCGCGGTCGAGCGTGCCATCGCTGTGCAGCAACCCCCCATGTTGGGCAAAACGCACCAGCTCGGTGAGGAAGAATGGATTGCCTTCGGCGTTGTTGGTGAGCCAACCGGCCAGCCGGACGGCGTCGTCCTGGGCCGGGCTTAGCCGTCCGGCCACCTGGCGGGTGTCTGCGGGCGTCAGCGGCGCCAACCGCAGGCGCGCCAGGCGCTGCTCATGCGCCAGTGCTGGAAGCAGCAATCCCAGCGCCCCCTCAGCCAGCAACGGCCGGGCGGTGGCCAGCAGCACCAGGGCGGGCGAGGCCGCCCGCCGCGCCAGGTAGCCCACCAGACCCACAGTGGCGGCGTCGGCCCAATGCAGGTCGTCGAGTAACAAGGTCAGGGGATAGTGGCGGGCCAGGCTTTGCAGGAACTGGCTTACGCCCTCCCACACGCGCGCCTCTTCCATGGCCAGCGCAGCGCCGGCCGGCCCGGGTGCCTCGGCTGCCAGTTCAGGCAGCAGCAGCGCCACTTCGGCCAGCCGGGCCGAGACAGTGTCGAGGCTGGCCCGCAGCGCCGGCCAGGCGGGCCAGGCCAACAGCCCGCGCAGCGCGTCGACCAGCGGTTGATAGGGCAGGCCCTGCTCCGATTCGTGCGCGGCCCCGCGCAGCACCAGCCGCCCACTCGGCTGTGTTTGCAAGACAAACTCCTCGGACAGGCGCGTCTTGCCGATGCCAGGCTCCCCCTCGATCAGGATCAGTTGGCCCAGCGCGGCGGCCTGCTGCAGTACGTGCAGCTCGTGGGCGCGGCCGGTGAACGGCAGCAGGGGCGGTGGCGCAGCCGGCGGGGGGGCGTCCGGTGAGGCAGGCACCGAGGCTGCGGCTACGGCCGCCTGGGGTGGGCCGGGTAACGACCGCGGGGCAGGCTCGGGCGAAACCAATGCCGCCAGCGACGGGCTGTCCGTGATCAGCGCGTCATATAGCGCGCGCGTCTCGGGCGAAGGCGGCACGCCCAGCTCCTCGTCCAGTTGGCGGCGCAGCGACTCGTAGCGGCGGATAGCGGCGGCGCGGTCGCCCTGCCGGTAGTGCAGGCGCAGCGCGGCCCGCTGCAAATCCTCGCGCAGAGGGTCAAGCGCCAGCCCGCGGTTTAGGGCTTCCAGCGCGGCTGTGTCGTCGTGCTGCTGCTCGTATAACTGTGCCAGGGCGGCCAGCCCGCGCATGGCCAGCGCGCGGAAGTGCTCACGTTGAACGGCCACCCAGTCATCGAATTCGGGCGGGTCAGCCAGGCTGAAACCCTGTAGAAAATCGCCGCGATAAAGTTCCAGTGTGGCCGCCAGCGCCGCCAGGCTGGGGCCGGGGGCGACAATGCCCGTCTCGAAGCGGCGCGTGTCGACCAACGTGTCGGGCGCCAGGGCCAGGCCTGCGGCCTCGGCCAGCAGCGCCGGGCCAAGATCACGGCGCAGCTCGGAAAGCATGGTGCGCAGGATGCGCTGCGCGGCCGCGCGCGGATGGTCGGGCCACAGAAAAGCCAGGGCTTCATCGCGGCTGAGGGGCGTGTCGCGCGCGGCCAGGACATATAACAGCGCGCGGTTCTTGCGCCGCAGCGCGTTGAGCGGTCGGCCGTCGAGCAGGATGACGGGCGAGCCGAGCAGGAGGAGGGAGAGCATGCGGGGGGGAGTGTAACATCAGTAATTCGTAATTGGTAATTAGGGCAACTTTCCCAAAACGAGCCAGGCCGTCACAAGGTGACGACCCGGGGCTGGATGGAGGCTATTGAGTTTCGAGAACGGCCGGGGTGGCCGTGAAGTCGGGTGGCACCGGTACAGTTGGGGTAGTGCATTCCCGAGACCCGATGTTGAGACTGGAGATACGAGTATCGGTGTCTGGTTGTAAGTTCAGGGGTGTCAGTTTCGGCAAAAGTCGGCTGACCAATGCCGAGTAGAGCGGCCACCCCAGATAGCCGGTTCCATGTTCTTTCGAACCGCTTTTGAGGTGAACACCCAGGCCAATGCCGGTCCCAGCCGCGCTAACTTCGGACGGTGTCCATTCGCCCATGAAACCCTGGTCTAGCAGCAAGGTCAGAACGTCTTGGATTTGAGCTGGACTCAGATGTCCGGTCCACAAGGGTGGATCGCTGCTGCCATACTGGGATACGTCCAGGAATACCAGGCCATCGCCCCATATGCGTAGCCTCGGTACGGTTTCGTAAAGGCATTTCATCCCCTCCAACGGCGCGCCCGCAATCGGCTGGATGTCCGCGTATAAAACCACCATGCCTGGTGACAGGTCATAGCTCGTATCTACCGTTGCGGTGATTGGTTGGACGGCGGTCAAAGTAACAACTGGATTGGGCACTGGCAGACAAGCGGACGGCGCCACAGCAAATAGGAGGAGCGCCACGCGACGCAATGTCGAGGCCAGCGGGTGAATTGCTCCAGACATCGTAACTGCTCAGCCTGAGTGGCAAGGCTGCGGAAAAAGCGTGTGCGCGGCCACGGGTCGGTACCGACCCGTGGCCGCGCACACGCTTTTTCCGCAAATTCCTCAACGAAGAACGCTGAGGCCCGCTGAAGCCCTTAGTTCCGCAGCAGGGGCAGATAGACCGCCGGCGGCAGGTACTCGAACGCGCCGATGTCGCATCTGGCGCCCACCACCCGCGGCAGGCCCCGCTGGTCGGTGGCGAGAGGCAGACTGTCGGGGCCGATACAACCGCTCGACGGATCGCCGCTGTCGATGGCATTGCTGCCAGCCAGCAGCGCGTGCGTCAGGGTCGGGCCGCCATTATTCTGCAAGGGGCCGATGAGCGCCAACGAGTTGATGACGTCCCAACTGCCGGTGCCGGTGAACACGCTGCAGGGTGGGTTTTCGCCAAACAGGTTGAAGCCGTAAGAGGTGATGTTGCCGGTGCAGTCGGCAGGCTCAAAGCTGTTATCGTGGTAGTTGCCCGCCAGCAGCGTGTTGCGCAGGTTAACTGTGCCGCTGTTATCGCTAGACACGCCGCCCGCTTTGGTAGAGCTAGTCGGTTCCGTTTCGGCGCCATTGTAGACGAGGGTCGCGTTATAAGCGTTGGCAATACCGTAATTGAGAAGGGCGCCGCCATCGTTGGTCGCGGTGTTCTGGCTGACGGTGCTGTTAATCAGGTACAGATAACTGGAATTATCGTTGTCAATGCCGGCGCCGCTGTAGGCGCTATCGCCGTAGATCGTGCTCCGGTCCACTGTGAGCCTGCCGCTGTTGAAGATGCCGCCGCCATAATAGGATGCGTTGTTCGGTCCGATCGTGCTATTGGTCACTGTCAGGCTGTTGGAGTTATAGATCCCGCCACCTTGAGGAAATGAGCCGGTCGTCTGATTACCGCTGACCGTGCTGCTGTCCAGCGACAGATTGCCATCGTTCGCCAGGCCGCCGCCCACGCCGCCGCTGCCCCGGAACCCATTGCGCAGCGTCACGCCGCTGATGGCCGCCGTCCGCCCCTTCTCGACACTCAGCACACCATCCTGTCCATTGCCGTCGATGATCGTCCGTCCCGCGCCCGCGCCAACAATGCTGATCAACGGATCGCCGCTGGCAGGCTTCGTCAAGTTCAGGTCGCCGACGTTCGCGTAGTCGTTCACGTCGGCCGGGATGGTCAGCGTATAGATGCCGGGCGGCACGATGATCGTTGCGCCCACGCCGCTGGCCGCATCTGCCGACATCACCGCGGCCCGCAGCGTGCAAGCGCCTGCCGCCAGGCTGATCGCGGGCGTATCGCAATTGCCATCGCTCGGGGTGGTGTCCGCCACATCCAGGGTGCTGGTGACTGTAAAGGTGGGGCTGGCTGGTGCCGCCATCACCGGGCGGGCCGCCGGCATCCCCGGCGCCGCCAACGCCATGCTCACGACCGCCAGGCACAGGAGCTTTTTCATCAGTTGCCAGCCTTCCGAACTTCCAAGAAACCGTCTGCCCAGCTCATTATAATCGTGGACGGCCAAGGCTATTGGGCCAGGGTGCATGCGGGCAGGGCAATCGCGTCTTGCATCGAGATCATAGAAAAGTAGTAACTGCTCAGGCATGGCGGGGCGGCCGGCTTGCCTGGAATGAAAGCTTGACTATAGTGGCGCATAATGCCCTCACGAGACGAAATCTTGGCCGTGTATCAGGCTGGGCCAGAGGCCGTGCTGGCGCTGGTCGAGCAGTTGCTGGCGGCCCACGCGAGCCAGATGGCGCAATTGGTCAATGGCTACGAACGACAGGTGGCTGAGCTGACCGCCCGGGTTGAGCAGTTGGAAGCGCGCCTGAACAAGGATAGCCACAACAGCCATCAGCCGCCGTCCAGTGATGGGCCGGCTAAACGGCCCCACCCGCGCAGCTTGCGCCGGCGCAGCGGCAAGAAAAGTGGCGGCCAGCCCGGGCATCCGGGCGTCACGCGCTGTCTGGTGGACGAGCCGACGACGGTCGTGCCGCATGTGCCAGCCGTATGCGCCGGATGGGGCGCCAGTCTGGAAACGGCCCCCGAGCTCAAGCGGGAACGCCGGCAGGTATTTGACTTGCCCGAGCCCGAGTTGGTGGTGACGGAGCATCAAGTGCTCCATAAAGTCTGTCTGGTGTGCCAGTGCGTAACGGCCGGCGCCTTTCCGCCCGAGGTGAGCCAGCTGGTGCAATATGGCCCGCGCGCGAAAGCCGCGGCGGTCTACTTGCAAACCTACCAGCTCTTGCCCTATGAGCGCACCGTCGAAACGCTCCAAGACCTGTTTGGGGTCCGCCCCTCGGAAGGGACCCTGGACAGTGCCCAGGTCAACGCCTATACCGCCCTGGAACCGGTCGAGCAGGCCATCGGTGCGGCCCTCCACCAGGCGGACGTCTTGCATGTGGACGAAACCGGGCAACGGGTAGCCGGACGCACCGAGTGGGTGCATGTCGTCAGCACGGCTCTGCTGACCTTCTACGCCCATCACCCCAAGCGCGGTCGAGAAGCCATCGACGCGATCGGCCTGTTGATTGGCTATACCGGGCGGCGCGTGCATGATGCCTGGGGGGCTTATTTGCAGTTGCCGGGCTTGTACGCCTTGTGCAACGCGCACCTGTTGCGGGAGCTGATTGGGCTGCACGAAGACACCGACCAGGCCTGGATCCCCAAAATGATCCGCGTGCTGGGGCACATGCAAGCGGCCGTGGATGCCGCCCAGGCCGCCAGGCAAGCCCAGTTGTCCGACCAACAACGGGCGGGCTTCGAAGCCGCCTTCACCCGCTTTGTGAATGAAGGCTTGCGGGCCAACCCGCCTCCCACAGCCACCGGCAAGCGCGGCCGGCGCAAACGGACGCCAGCCCGCAATCTGTTGGAGCGGCTGGGCACTCATCGCGCCGCGGTCTTGGCGTTCCTGCATGACTTTCGCGTGCCGTTCGACAACAATCAAGCTGAACGCGACTTGCGCATGCTCAAGGTCAAAGCCAAGGTCTCCGGCTGCTTCCGCAGCGCCCAGAGGGCTGACCAGTTCTGCCGCATTCGCGGCTACATCTCGACCTTGCGCAAGCAAGGCTACTCCGTCTGGGATGGGCTAACCAGCGTTTTTGCTGGCCAACCGCTCATGCCTCGGCTGGAAGCCTGAGCAGTTACCAGACATCAATTTTTGCTTATGTCCACACTGCACTGTCGGCCCACAGCAAAGGTATTGTGTGGTGCATCCATCAAGTTGTTTGACTTGTCCACGCCCCAGGCTGCTTCAGTCTCTCGGCGGGAGAGAGCCAAGGTGATGTCGGGATAGCCCGTCACTGGTCCAGCCGTTGCCGCCGGTGCTGCCCCGGGCCCGCCGCGGATACGCTGGAACGCCACGACGAAGCCGGCGATCAGCGCGGCAGCGCATTCACTCCATGCGGCATTATGTCACCCGCCACATCTTCTCTGTTTCCGCCACTACCCCCCGCCACTGCTTTTTGCGATTTTTGCCGTCTTTTCAGCCATTCCGCCACTGCCGCCACTGCCGCCAC
>Ga0070730_10002259_pt1 | contig 17668 bp, 14 predicted proteins | sample Coa_R1_3_FD_66447 | JGI IMG/M metagenome (GOLD analysis project Ga0070730, IMG submission 66447) | Surface soil microbial communities from Centralia Pennsylvania, which are recovering from an underground coalmine fire - Coalmine... | ecosystem: Environmental > Terrestrial > Soil > Unclassified ... | reverse complement strand
GCCCAGCCCTCGCCGAAGGCGGAGATGAAGGTCTCGCGGCGGAACGGCGGCAGGGCGGTGTTCTCCGCCGCCAGGGGCATCTGGAAGGCGTGGCCCGGCGCCGATTCGTGGAGGGTGAGGGCGGTCAGGGCGTACAGTGGCCGCGAGCGTAGATCGAAGGTGTTGACGAGGTAGACCCCAGGCCCGCCGCGCCCGGCGGTGTAGAAAGGGGCGATGTCGTCGGGGACCGGGACGATGGCGAAGCGCCGCCGCGGCAGGCGGCCGAACCAGTCGCCGGCCTTGCCATCGAAGGTCTTGGCGGTCCACGCCGCCCGGTCGAGCAGGGCCTGGGGCGTCGTGACATAGAACCGCGGGTCGGCGCGCAGATGGGCGAAGAAGGCGGCGAGGTCGCCGGTGAACTTCACCTCCGCCATCACCGCGGCCATCCGGCCGCGGATCTGCTCCATTTCCGAAAGGCCCAGGGCGTGGATACGCTCGGGCGGCCAGTCCAGGGTGGTGAACTCCAGGATCTTGGACTGGTAGTAGTCCCGCCCACCGGGCAGTGAGGACGCATCCAGCGCCTCGCGGGCGCCTGGAATGTATTCGTTGCGCAGGAAGGCCAGCAGCTCGCGATGGGCGGGGATCACGGCCTGCGCGATCGCCGCCGCCCCCTCGGCCCTCAACGTCGCGGCCAGGGCGGTCGGGACGCTCGCCGGCAGGACCTTGAACGGCCTGAAGTAGACGGTGCTCTCGGGCGAGGCCGCTTCAGCCACCGAGGCGACCGACAGGTCCCTCCCCTTCAGCGTCACCTTCGGCGGCGTGAAGCCTCGCGCCAGCCCCGAGCGCATGTTGGCGATCTGGTCGGCGAAATGGCGGGGATACTGGCGCAGGCGGGCGGTGTAGCGGCGCGCGTCGGTCTCGCTGTGAAACGTGCGGCGGGAGATGGTGGCGAGGTCGCTCCAGAAGGCGCTGTCGCTGTTGAGCGGCTTCTCCCAGTCGCGCCAGACCTGGGACGCGACAAGAGTGTCGATCTGGGCGACATAGACCGCCAGGTCGACGCGCTCGTCGGCGCTGAGCTCGGCCGGGTCGATGGCGCGCAGGCGGGACTGGACGTCCCGCCAATAGGCCAGCCGCCGCGCCTGCGCCGCCGCCGAGACGTCCGGCAGGTGGTCGGGCATCGGCTTGTCCGGATTCTCGTCGTCCGGGTATTCGGCCGCCCGCCACGCCCATTCGGCCGTGTGGATCGCCTCGAAGCGCCTGGCGGCGCTGGCGGCGCCCGCCGTCGCCGGGGCCGACGCCGGCGCCGCGGCCGCGACGGCCAGCGCGGTGGGCAGATTGCCGGCGAACACCCGTCGGGTGACCAGGGCCAAGACGCGATGCTCCTTTCCGGCGGACGGCCGGCGTGGCCCCCCGCGCCCCTGATAACCCCACTCCCGGCGCGCCGCGAGGCCCGCAGCGCCTCGCCTTGCCGGAGCGCAGTCGTCGGGATCAGATCGCCACTATTGCAATTCTTCGACGATGACCGTGCGGACGCTTCGATTCTGAGCCCGCGCTTCCGCGCTGTCGCCGGGGATGACGGGTCTGCCGTGGCCATAGGAGACGACCTCCTCGATTCGGTCCGGCGAAAGGCCCCGGCCGACCAGATAGTCTCTCACCGCCTGGGCCCGGCGCAGGCCGAGGGCGATGTCGCCGTCTTCGTCGCCGCTGTCGTCGCTGTTTCCTTCCACGCGAACGCGAACCGCCGAGTGGCGTCGAAGCCACGCGGCCTGGCGGTCGAGCGTTACGGCCGCTTCCGTGCGTACGGCGACGGCGGCGGAATCAAAGAAGATGGCGTCACCGACATTGGTGACAAAATCTTGAGCCGAACCAGGGCCGCGGAGCGGCTGAGGACGGGGAGGAGGACGCCGCGGCGTCGGCGACACGTCGATCCTTGCAATCTTCGCAAGCGGTTCATGGGAGGCGACGGGCGCATCAGATTTCGGCAGTTGCTGATTGACGGTTCCTGGATTTGGCTGTTCGGGGCCTGGCGAGCTCGTCGGCGGCGCACTGGCCTCTGCCGGCTTCGCACTCTGGTCACGCCGCTCGAGCGCGGCGATCCTGTCCCTGGCGACGCCGACGAAATTTCCGTCAGGGTACTGCTGCAGGTAGATATTGAACTGACCTATGTCGCCGCTGTCGTACGCACGCTTCCAGAGGGCAAGTTCCACGGCGAGAGGATCGCGAGGCGGCGCCGGCGGCGGGATAAAGTAGAAGCTCTCGTTCGAGATGCTGCCGCTGACGAACGGCTGCTGCTTCGCATCGGTGGCGGCGATGACATCATCACGCACCTGGTTGCCGAGGCGCTGGATCTCCAACCCGGGCCGAGCCAGGCTCTGGGCCAGGGCCACCGCGAACGGGCTGTCCTGACCGGCCCGACCGTCCAGGGCGCTCTTGTTGGGGGCGGCGGCGTAGAGCACCAACACGTTGTCCGCCTCTAGCTTGCTGAGGCCTGGCAAGGCGTAGCCCCGCGTGCGCCCGCGCCAACGTGGCGAGAACGGATTTTCGCGGCAGGCGTCCAGGGCGACGATCCGCCACTTGGCGCCATCGACTGCGCTCAACACCGTGTCGAGGTCGACGGCCTCGAGGTTGAGATCGCTTTCCTCCGCCAGGTTCGCATCGACCGGGATCAGCCAGTTCCTGCCGTCCGACTGGATGGCGTGTCCGGCATAGTAGATGAACGCGACCTCCGCCCCCCTCGCCCGCGCGCTGAACTCATGCAGGGCGCTGAAGAACGCCTCGTGACGGAGGTCGTTTGACACCTGCACTGTCTCGAACCCGGCTTTGGTCAGGGCCGCCTGGACCAATGCGGCGTCCCGGGGTGGGTTTGGCAGGTAGTTCGCCGCGCCATACCCGGCGTTGGCGATCACCAGGGCCACGCGACGGGAGGGGTCGGCGCTCACGCCGCCTGCCCAGGTCAGGGCGAGCATGAGAACCGCCAAGACCATAGCCGCAGGCGCCAAGCGGAAGCATGATCTACGAGGGCGCACCAAGCAAATCCGACCATGACGATCACCACTTGGAAGGCCGGGCGGCGTGGGTTCCCCGCGATCCCGTGGTGGCGCTTCAGCATATCACCAGCATGCGCGCGCAACAGCGGCTAAGCGCGGCTACCCAGCGTGATTCAGGACCGGACGCCGGTCTCGGCGGTGTAGGCGGCGAGCGAGTCCATGTAGTCCCGCCAATGTATGATCTTGCGATCCTCGATGGTTACGACCGAGATGAACCGGTTGTCGTAGGGGTTCCCGGTTCGGACCTTTGCGCCATGCACCTCATATTCGAGGATCACGACCCGCGGGTCCTGCGATCGGTGCACGACGAGCGCATCCCCGCTGTGCAGGACGGTGCCGTCGCCGTAGCCGGAGTAGAGCGCCATCAGCGCCTCGCGCCCCTGGACCTTCGTGGGAAAGCCGGGGAAGACATAGCGATATTCGAACACCGCGTCGTCGGCGATCGCGTCGAAGTAGTGGTCGCCATCGACGGCGCCGGCGAGCCCCTGCATGACGATGTCGAAGAATGGGTCGAGCGCCGCGAACGCGGCATATCTGGAATGGGTCATGAGCGGCTCCATGATATCGGACAACCATACCCGCGAGGCGTCGAGGAGTTTTCACTATGTCGGCCTGGAGCTTCGCAACGCACGGGTTTTGCGCATGAAGATATCGCGGCGGGACGTCGTCGCCGGGCTGCTGTCGGTCGGGCCGGCGGGGGCGGCGTCCGGCCAGACCCCGGCCGGGCCTGGCGCGGCCGGCCCGACCTTTGGTCCGCCGCAGGCGTTTTCCTGGTCGGCTCTGCAGGCGCGGGCGAGGGCCCTGGCGCGGCAGGCGTATCGGGCGCGGCCGAACCCGCTTGCCAATCAGCTGGGCGCGCTGGACTTCGACGCCATCGGGCAGGTCCGCTATCGCCCGGACGCGGCGTTGTGGCCCGCGGACGATCGGATCGGCGCGGTGGAGTTCTTTCACCTGGGCAAGTACGCCCAGACGCCGGTGACGATCCACGTCCTCGACGCCGGCGTGGCGCGCGAGGTGCTCTACGCGCCCGCCCTGTTCGCCATACCCCCCGGCAACCCCGCCGGCGCCTTGCCGCCCGATCTCGGCTTCGCCGGGTTCCGGGTCCTCGAGCCGGGGGCCCGCACCGACTGGATCGCCTACCAGGGGGGGTCCTACTTCCGCGCCGCCGACCCCTTCAACCAGTACGGCCTCTCGGCGCGCGGCCTGGCGATCGACACCGCAGCGGCCGGTCCGGAGGAGTTTCCCGCCTTCACCCGCTTCTGGCTCGAGCGCGGCGCCGACGGCCTCGTCGTCTACGCCCTGCTGGAAGGACCGAGCGTCACAGGCGCCTATCGCCTCCTCCACCGCCGGGGACCAGCCGGCCTGGTCCAGGAGATCGAGGCCAGCCTCGCCTTTCGCGCCGGCGTGCGCCAGCTCGGGATCGCGCCGCTGACGAGCATGTTCTGGTACGGAGCCGAGGGCCGCGGCGCCGCCGGCGACTGGCGCCCGCAGATCCACGACTCCGATGGCCTCTCGCTATGGACCGGCCAGGGCGAGCGGCTGTGGCGTCCCCTCGCCAACCCGCCCCGGGTGGCGACCCACGCCTTCATGGATGCCGATCCGAAAGGGTTCGGCCTGATGCAGCGCGACCGGACCTTCGACGACTACCAGGACGACGGCGCCTTCTACGACCGCCGGCCCAGCGCCTGGGTCGAGCCGGCAGGGGCCTGGGGCGCCGGGTCGGTGCGGCTGGTGGAGATCCCCACCCGCTCGGAGACGGAAGACAACATCGTCGCCTTCTGGACCCCCGCGAAGCCGGTTTCGGCGGGCGACGAAATGGACGTGCGCTACCGCCTGCGCTGGACGGCGCGGGAGCCGGAACCGCCGGGCGTCGCCCAGGCGGTGGCCACCTGGAAGGGCGCGGGCGGCCGCCCCGGACTTCCACCGTCGCCGGGGGTGAGGAAGGTCGTCGTGGACTTCGAGGGCGGGCGGCTGGCGGGGCTGACCCGCCAGAGCGGCGTGGTCCCGGTGGTGAGCGCCGGCCAGGGACAGCCGATGGACGCCGTCGCCTATCCGGTGGTGGGGACGCGTAGGTGGCGTCTTATGTTCGATATCGCATCGCCAAAGGGGAAAGAGCTGGATCTACGAGCGTTTCTGCGGCTGGGCGACGACGCGCTGACCGAGACCTGGATCGATACGGAGTACGGATGAAGTTCGCGTATTCGGGCCCAGGATCACACCCCTGCGCCGACCTGCCGCCCGAGGCGCCGCTGGCGATGCCGGTCCAGTCGCTGTGGGAAACGCCGGCCGCCGGGACCCGGTCGCCGCGCGGCTACCGCGCCCTGGGCCTGATCGGCGTCTCGCTCGCCCTCACCGGACTGGCGACGTCCGCCTTCTACGGCGTCCTGGCCGCCGACACCCTCGGCGGCCTGGACGTGCTGATCCTGGCGGTGTTCGCGCCGCTGTTCGCCTGGACGTCCTTCTCCTTCGCCAGCGCGGCGGCGGGGTTGTGGGCGCTGGCGCGGCGCTGGGACCCGCTCGGGATCGACCCGCGGGACCCCCTTCCCGCCCTGGCGAGCCGCACGGCGATCCTGGCGCCGATCTACAACGAGGCGCCCGGGCCCTTGTGCGCGCGCCTGTGGGCCATGTGGCGGTCGCTCCAGGCCACAGGCCTCGCCGCCCACTTCGACATCTTCGTCCTCAGCGACAGCACCGACGATGAGATACAGCGCGAGGAGCACCGGCAGGTGCAGGCGTTGCGGCGACGGCTCGGCGCGGGCGCGCCGCTCTACTATCGGCATCGCCGGCCGAACACTGACCGCAAGGCCGGCAACATGGCCGACTGGATCCGCCGGTTCGGCGGCGCCTACGACTTCATGGTCGTGCTGGACGCCGACAGCCTGATGGAGGGCGACACCCTGGCGCGGCTTGCCGGAGCGATGGAGCGGTTCCCGACCGTCGGGCTGATCCAGACGACGCCGGTGGTGATCAACCGCCACAGCCTGTTCGGCCGCCTGGAGCAGTTCGCCAGCCGAATGTACGGCCCGCTGCTGGCGCGGGGCGCCGCCTGGTGGTCGGGGTCGGAGGGCAACTACTGGGGCCACAACGCCATCCTGCGGGTCAAGGCTATGGCGGCGAGCGCCGGCCTTCCCCACCTGCCTGGCCGCAAGCCGTTCGGCGGCGACATCCTCAGCCACGACTTCGTGGAAGCCGCGCTGCTGCGCCGGGCGGGCTGGGAGGTGCGGATGGCCCCGACGCTCGGCGGCAGCTACGAGGAGAGCCCGCCGACCCTTGCCGACACGATCGCCCGCGACCGGCGCTGGTGCCAGGGCAACCTGCAGCACCTGGGCGTGCTGCGCGCCAGGGGCCTGGCGTGGGTCAGCCGCCTGCACCTCTTCCGGGGCGTCGCCGCCTACCTGACGGCGCCCCTGTGGCTGGCGCTGCTGGTCCTCAGCGCCCTCTTGCCGCTGAAGCCGGAGTGGGGGGTGTCCGACGCCGTCCTCGCCGACGAGATGGCGGCAGCGCGGCCGCACGCGTTGGCGTCGATCGGCCTCGTGTTCGCGATCTCCATCGCCTTCCTCATCGCCCCCAAGCTGATGGCCCTCGGCGCTGTCCTCGGCTCCCGCGAGCAGCGGCAGGCGTTCGGCGGGGCGCGGCGCGCGATCCTCAGCGTCGCTTTCGAGATCGTCCTCTCGGCCCTGATCGCTCCCGTCCTGATGCTGAACCAGCTGTGGGCCTTGATCTCCATCCTGGCCGGGCGCGACGCCGGGTGGAACGCCCAGACGCGGGAGGAAGGCAGGGTCTGCTTCGAGGAAATCGCCAACCGGCATCTGGGGGACACGGCGGTCGGGGTCTTCCTGGGCCTCGCCACCTGGAGCGCCGCCCCGAGCATCTTCCTGCGGATGCTGCCGGTGATCGCCGGCCTCGTCGGCTGCATCCCCCTCGCCGGCCTCACCGCCACCCGCGCCCTCGGCGAGGCCGCCCGGCGGGCCGACCTGCTGGTGATCCCGGAGGAGGTGACCCCGCCGCCGGTGGTGGCGATGTTCAACCGCCTGGCGAGCGGGTGGCCGCACGAAATTCTGCCGTCGGCGGCCGAAGCCGAGTCCCCCGCGCCCGCGCGGCCCGCGACGCTGTCCGCGGCCCTGGGCTTTGAACTCGACGAGGTCGCTTAGTCCTGCCCCGGCGCGCGGGCTTCCGGCCCGCTCTCTTCTTTGAGGAAGGAAGAGGGTGGGCTGGCGTCCCAAAGTGTCGGAGCGACGTCATTCATGTCATTGGACGGCTCCCCTATCCTAGGGACCGTGAGACGCCATGCCCACCTCCCCCCTGCGAGTCGCCCTTCTTGGCTACGACGGCTTCCAGACGCTGGACCTCGTAGGCCCGCTCGACGCCTTCGCCGCGGCGAACGACGTGCGGCGCGGCGCCTACAGGACCCTGGTCGTCAGCCTGGATGGGGAGCCCCTGGTGAGCGAGACCGGCCTGACCGTGACGCCAGACTGCGCCCTGTCCGGCGCCTGGCCGCTGGACACCTTGATTCTCCCGGGCGGAGCGGGGCTGCGCCGGCCAGGCGCCGCGGCCCCGATCGCCGAAGCGTTGCGTCGAGCCGCCCCCCGCCTGCGACGCATCGTATCGGTATGCACCGGTCTCTACGGTCTCGCCGCCTCCGGCCTCGCCGACGGCCGACGGGCCACGACGCACTGGAAGTTCGCCGCCGACCTCGCTGCCCGGTTTCCCGCGCTGCGCCTGGAACCGGACGCCATCTTCATAAAGGATGGCCCGATCTACAGCTCGGCGGGTGTCACCGCCGCCATCGACCTGGCGCTGGCCCTGATCGAAGAAGACCACGGACCGGCCCTGGCGATGGCCACGGCCCGCGACCTGGTCGTCTACTTGAAGCGCGCCGGCGGCCAGCGGCAGTATTCCGAGCCCCTGAGGTTCCAGGCAAAGGCGGGGGACCGGTTCGCCGACCTGGCCGCCTGGATGACCGAGCATCTGGCCGGCGACCTTGGCGTGGAGAGCCTTGCGGATCGCGTCCACCTGAGCCCCCGCCAGTTCAACCGACGCTTTGTCGCCCACTTCGGCCAGAGCCCGGCCCGGCAGGTCGAGAGCCTGCGCCTCGACGCGGCCCGCCTACGCCTGACGGGGTCGCCCGCCAGTATCGAGGCCATCGCCACCGCCGTGGGCTTCCGGAGCGCCGACGCCTTCGGCCGCGCCTTCGACCGCCGCTTCGGGCTGGCGCCCAGCGACTACCGCCGCCGTTTCGCCTCCACGATCGGCCCTCCTGGAGATACCCATGGCCCAAATCGCTAAGCGCCTCTTGCCCCTGGCGCTCCTGCTCCTCGGCGCCGCCCCGGCCCCGGAGGCCGTCCCTGGGCCAGGCGCCGGACGCTTCACCGCCGACGGAGCCCTGATCCCGCCGGCCGACTATCGCGAGTGGGTGTACCTGAGTTCGGGTCTGGACATGAGCTATTCCGACGCTCCGGCGATACCTGGCATGTCGATGTTCGACAACGTGTTCGTCGATCCGGCCGCCTGGGCCGCGTTCAAGAAGACCGGCCACTGGCCGGACGGCGCGGTCTTCGTGCTGGAGTCCCGGGGCGCGACCAGCCAGGGCTCCATCAACAAGCACGGCCAGTACCAGAACGGGGACCGGATGGGCTTCGAGGCGCATATCCGCGACGAGAAGCGGTTCAAGGGCGGCTGGGGCTTCTTCGCGTTCACCGGCGCGGCGCCGGCGCGCATGATCCCCTATTCCGCCTCCTGCTACGCCTGCCACCAGGCGCACGCGGCGGTCGACACCACGTTCACCCAGTTCTATCCCACCGCGAAACCGATCGCGGTGAAGGCGGGGACGTATCTGGATCGGTGACGGTTTGGCCCCAACCGCGCCCGCCCCGGCCCTAGGCGCTCAGGCCTTCGAGGATCGTCCAGAGACGGACCGCGGCCGCCCGCAGCCTGGCCGTCAGCGTTGGTCTGGCGGCGACGGGCGGCTGGACGACGTGGCGGGCGGCGGAGGGGCTGGGACGGGTCATTTTCGGGTTCCTTGGTGACGCTCCCGTTAAATGATAATCATCATATCATCGTCAACCCAGTTATCCTGCAAAGCCTGAGTGAACTTCTGAAAGACCCGGCTTCGTCGAGCGGGGCGGTCGCGCGTCCTGGTCCCGCAAGACTCGCCGTAAACGACCGTAGACACGGTGAGCGCCGGCCGGTTCCGGGCGCGTCGAGGGGCGGGTTCGGACGGGCGGAGGCGTGATCCGCCGACGTCCATTCGGCGACCAAAAAGATGCTTTCCGATCCGAAAGCGTATCAGAAAGCAATTTCCGCGACCTATCGGCGCCAAATCGCGCCATTCCGACCGGGGGAGAACGCCACCCGCACCGGCTACCCGATGAAGGCGGCCGAACGCGACGCGCCGCCGCTCGCGCGGCTTCGCGGGACTGGCGGATTCACGATGGCAAAGAGCGAAACTGCCCAGCATCTTTGCATTAAGCAAAGTCCTATGTCAAGAGACGCTCTCGACAGAGATGCTCTCCGCAGGGACGCCGCCTCAGGGCTGGGCCGTGACCAGGCACGGTGTCGGCGGCGTATCGCCGAATTCGAAGTTATCGAAATCTGGCGGCCTACGAGCAGCTTCCACGGCCGCGAGCGTCGCACGAGGTTGAAGGAAGAAGCGGGCTGGAAGCCCGCGCTCCGTGCTGACCCCGGCGCCGCCTCGCCTATCGCTGGGTTACGGCCGCGGCCTCGCCGCGGAGGGTGGGCGTCTCGCCCGCCAGGACGCGGGCGGGACGCCCACGCTCCGCTGAGGGCCTCGCCCTACCTGAGGGGCAGGGCCGTCGCGGCGGCCTGGGCGGCGGGGTCGAGGACGATGAGGGCGATCAGCACCGCCGGGCAGGCGAAGAGGGCGGCGGCGTAGGTGATAGCGACGGCCTCGGCGGGCGGGGCGTCGGTGGCGCCGGGGCTGGGGTCCAGCCACATCACCTTGATCAGCTTGAGGTAGTAGAAGGCGGCCACGACGCTGCCGACCAGCGCCGCGACGGCGACCCACACCAGGCCGGCGCCGGCGGCGGCCTTGAACACATAGTATTTGCCCCACAGGCCGCTCATCGGCGGCAGGCCGAGGGCGGAAAGGGCGAACACCGTCATCGCCAAGCACAGCGCCGGCCGCTCGCGGGCCAGGCCGGCGAAGTCGGCGATGGTCTCCATGGCCTTGCCGTCGCGCGACAGGGCCGCCAGGCAGGCGAAGAAACCGGTCACGTCGACCACATAGAGCACCATGTAGATGAGCATCGACTGGATCCCCGCCGGCCCACCGGCCGCCAGCCCGACCAGGGCGTAGCCGATGCTGGCGATCGAGGAATAGGCCCACAGGCGCTTCAGATTGCTCTGGGCGAGGCCGGCGAAGGCCCCCACGGCCACCGACAGCAGGGCCATCACCACCAGCACCTGGCGCCATTGGTCGAGGGCGCCGCCGAAGCTCTGGGCGAGGATGCGCGCCAGTAGCACCATGGCGGCGAGCTTGGGGGCGCCGGCGAAGAAGCCCACCACCGGCGTCGGCGCGCCTTCGTAGACGTCCGGCGTCCACATGTGGAACGGCGCGGCGGAGACCTTGAAGGCGAGGCCGCAGATCACGAAGATCAGGCCGAAGAGGGCGCCGATCCCGGCTCCATGGCTCATGGCCCCGGCGATCACGTCGAAGCGGGTCGAGCCGGCGAAGCCATAGACCAACGAGGCGCCGTAGAGGAGGATGCCCGAGGAGAGCGCGCCGAGGACGAAATACTTGAGGCCCGCCTCGGACGACTTCTCATCGTCCCTGCGGAAGGCGGCCAGGACGTAGAGGGCAAGGGACTGCAACTCGAGGGAGATGTAGAGGCTGATCAGGTCGCCGGCCGAGACCATCATCCCCATGCCGAGCGCCGCCAGGATCACCAGCACCGGATATTCGAAGCGGGCCATGCCACGCCGGGCGAACCAGCGCTCGCCCAGGGGGACGGCCAGGGCGCTGGCCAGGTAGATGACCACCTTGGAGAACACCGCGCCGGCGTCGACGATCAGGCCGCCGGAGAAGGCGCGGCCGAGCGGACCGATGGCGGAGGCGACCGCCGCGGCGACGAGGGCGGCCATGGCGGCGATGGTGAAGGCTACGGTGGCCTTGCTCTGAAAGGCGCCCCAGACCAGCAGGGCGAGGGCCGAAACGATCAGGATCAGTTCCGGCCCCGCCAGGGCCGCGGCGTTCTCGAGGTTCATCTGGTCAGCGTCCCGTCGCCGCGCGGAAGGCGTCGACCAGATGGACGGCCGAGGCGTTGGTCAGGTTGAACACCAGGCCGGGCTGCAGGCCGAGCGCCAGGGTCGCGAGGATCAGCGGCGCGAAGATGCCGATCTCGCGCCAGTTCATGTCGCCGATGGAGGCCAGGGCGGGATTGGTCATCCGGCCGAACACCACTCGGCGGTAGAGGGTGAGGGAGTAGACCACCGACAGGATCAACCCGAAGACCGCGACGATCGCCGGCCAGGTGTTCGCGCCGTAGATGCCGGTGAGGGTGAGGATCTCGCCCACGAAGCCGCTGGTGCCGGGCAGGCCGACGTTGCCCAGGGTGAACAACATGAACACCGCGGCATAGATCGGCATGCGGTCGACGACCCCGCCATAGAAGGCGATCTCGCGGGTGTGCATGCGGTCGTAGACCACCCCGACGCAGAGGAAGAGCGCCCCCGAGATCACCCCGTGGCTCAGCATCTGGAACAGGGCGCCCTGCTCGCCCTGCAGGTTGAAGGAGAAGATGCCCAGGGTGACGAAACCCATGTGGGCGACCGAGGCGTAGGCGATCAGCTTCTTCATGTCGGTCTGCCGGAAGGCGACCAGCGAGGTGTAGATGATGGCGATCACCGAGAGGGCGTAGATCAGCGGCGCGAACTGGACGCTGGCGTCGGGGAACATGGGCAGGGAGAAGCGCATGAAGCCGTAGCCGCCCATCTTCAAGAGGATGCCGGCCAGGATCACCGAACCGGCCGTGGGCGCCTCGACGTGGGCGTCGGGGAGCCAGGTGTGGACCGGCCACATCGGCATCTTCACCGCGAAGGAGGCGAAGAAGGCCAGCCACAGCCAAGCCTGGGTCGATGGCGCGAAGTGGTAGGTCATCAGGAAGGGGATGCTGGAGGTGTGGGCCGTGGCGATCATCAGCAGGATGGCGGCCAGCATCAGCACCGAACCCAGCAGGGTGTAGAGGAAGAACTTGAACGCGGCATAGACGCGGTTGGCGCCCCCCCAGATGCCGATGATCAAGAACATCGGGATCAGCTGGCCCTCGAAGAAGACATAGAAGACCAGCAGGTCGAGGGCGCAGAAGACGCCGATGACCAGGCTCTCCAGCACCAGGAAGGCGATCATGTATTCGATCACCCGGGTCTGGATCGACTTCCAGCTGGCGACGATGCAGAGCGGCAGGAGGAAAGCCGTCAGGAGCACGAAGAGCACCGAGATGCCGTCGACGCCCATGGTGTAGTGCAGGCCCGAGAACCACACCGAGTCCTCGACGAACTGGAAGCCCGACTGGGAGCCGTCGAAGGACGCCACCAGCAGGACCGACAGGGCCAGGGTGGCGAGCGTCGTGGCGAGCGCGATCCAGCGAGCCGCCGAGACGGCCCGCGGAGTCTCGCCGTTGCCGAACGCGCGCAGGACGAGGATGGCGGCGACGCCGATCAGGGGCAGGAAGGTGGTGAGGGAGAGGATGCCGGTCATCGCGAGAAGGCCCAGAGCGCAAAGGACAGCAGGCCGGCGATCCCCAGCAGCATGACGAAGGCGTAGTGGTAGACGTAGCCGGTCTGCAGCCGGCCGGTAGCCTTGCCGACGGCGAGAGAGACCGCCGAGACCCCGTCCGGACCCAGGCCGTCGATCAGGCGCTTGTCGCCGCCCTTCCAGAACAGGTCGCCCAGCACCTCGGCGCCACGCACGAAGACGAAGTGGTAGATCTCGTCGAAGTACCACTTGTTGTAGAGGAACGCCCACAGCGGCCCGCGGGCGAGACGGGCGCCCAGGCCCTCTCTCAGGATGTAGGCGTACCAGGCCGCCGCGAAGCCCAGGGCCGTCACCACCAGGGGGGCCAGGACCACCGGCAGCGGGACGCTCTTCAGGGCGTCGAGGACATGCGGCTTCGACAGTTCGAGGATGGCCCCGCGCCAGAAGGACGCCCGCTCCGGACCAATGAATACGTCGGCGAACACACCGCCGGCGGCGACGGCGCCCAGCGCCAGCAGCAGAAGCGGGCCGCGCATGTTCCACGGCGCCTCATGGGGCGTCGCGTCGTGGCCGTGCCCGTGATCGGCGTGCCCAGGGTCGGCGTGCCCAGGGTCGGCGTGGGCGTCGTGGGCGGCCGCCTCCTGCCACTTCGGCTGACCGTGGAAGGTCATGAAGATCAGGCGCCAGGAATAGAACGAGGTCAGGCCGGCGGCGATGAGGCCGGCGAAGAAGGCGAAGTTGGAGATCCCGTCACCGCGCCCGGCCACGTAGGCGGCGTCGATGATGGCGTCCTTCGAGTAGAAGCCGGAGAAGCCAAGATCGAGGCCGGGCACGCCCACTCCGGTGATCGAAATCGTGCCGATCACCATGATCGCATAGGTGATCGGCAGATATCTGTAGAGGCCGCCCATCTTGCGCATGTCCTGCTCGTGATGGACCGCGTTGATCACCGCCCCTGCGCCCAGGAACAGCAGGGCCTTGAAGAAGGCGTGGGTGAAGAGGTGGAACATGGCGGCCGGATAGGCCCCTACCCCGGCGGCGAAGAACATGTAGCCGAGCTGGGAACAGGTGGAGTAGGCGACCACGCGCTTGATGTCGTTCTGGGCGAGACCCACCGTGGCGGCGAAGAGGGCGGTCGTCGCGCCGACGACGGTGACGGCGGCCTTGGCGATCGGCGCATATTCGAACATCGGCGAGAGCAGGCAGACCATGTAGACGCCGGCGGTCACCATGGTGGCGGCGTGAATGAGGGCCGAGACGGGGGTCGGCCCTTCCATCGCGTCGGGCAGCCAGGTGTGCAGGAGGAACTGGGCCGACTTGCCCATGGCCCCGATGAAGAGGAGGCAGCAGGCCAGATCCATCAGCTGGAAGTCGTGGCCGGCGAAGCGCCAGAGCGCATGGGCGTGGGCGGGGACGGCCGGGAAGATGTCGGCGAAGCGTATGGAGCCGAAGGCCCAGAACACCGTCACGATGCCGAGCGCGAAGCCGGCGTCGCCCACGCGGTTGACCACGAAGGCCTTGATGGCGGCGTCGTTCGCCGTCGGCTTCTGATACCAGAAGCCGATCAGCAGGTAGCTGGCGAGGCCCACCCCTTCCCAGCCGAAGAACAGCTGCATGAAGTCCGCCGCCGTCACCAGGGCGAGCATGAAGAAGGTGAACAGGGACAGGTAGGCGAAGAACCGCGCCTTGTGCGGGTCGTCAGCCATGTAGCCCCAGCTGTAAAGGTGGACGAGAGCCGAGACCGTGGTGACCACGACCAGCATCACCGCCGATAGCGAGTCGATGCGGATCGCCCAGTCCGAATGGAAGGCGCCGACATTGATGAAAGGCGCGATCTCGACGGTGAAGCGCGCCGGCCAGCCCCCCCAGATCACCTGGGCGAAGGCCATCCAACCCAGGGCGCAGGCGACGAACAGCAGGCCGGTGGTCACCGCCATGGCGGCTCTCTCGCCGATCCGGCGCCCGCCCAGTCCGGCGATCGCCGCCCCCAGCAACGGGGCGAAGACCAGCAGCGTGACGAGAAGCTGAGGCGTCATGCGGCCACCGGAGCGCGGGCGACTTGGCGCGGAGCGCGGGCTTCCAGCCCGCATCTTGCTTTCCGAGGAAGAGCGGGCTGGAAGCCCGCGCTCCGGGTAAGTCCGGCGGATTGGTCTCTCATCGTCAGCCCCTCATCACCGAGGCGTCGTCGACGGCGATCGAGCCGCGCCAGCGGAAGAAGGTGACCAGGATGGCCAGGCCTACGGCCGCCTCGGCGGCGGCGACGGTGAGGACGACCAGGGCGTAGACCTGGCCGACGACGTCGTGGAGAAAGACCGAGAACGCCACCAGGTTGATGTTCACGGCCAGCAGGATCAGCTCGATCGACATCAGGATGACGATGACATTGCGCCGGTTCACGAAGATGCCAAACACGCCGATCGTGAACAGGATCGCCGCGACAGCGAGGTAGTGGCCGAGCCCGATGGTCATGCGTCGATCCCTTCGCCCGACTTGATGGAGACGATGCGCAGGCCCGTGGCGGCGCCGCGCGCGGTCTGGCGGCCGACGTCCTGGCGCTTGATCCCCACACGGTGCTTGAGGGTGAGGACGATGGCGCCGATCATGGCGATCAGCAGCACCACCCCGGCCGCCTGGAAGATGTAGACGTAGTCGGTGTAGAGCACCCGGCCGATGGCTTCGGCGTTGGTCACCGATCCGGTCGTGGCCTGCGGCCCGTTCGAATGGGCGGCCGCCCCTTCGGCCGCGACGCGATAGACCGACACGAAGATCATCTCGACGGTCAGTACCCCCGCCACCAGCGCGCCGATCGGCAGGTAGCGACCGGAGCCCCGGCGCAGTTCGGCGAAGTCGATGTTGAGCATCATGACCACGAACAGGAACAGCACCGCGACCGCGCCGACGTAGACCACGACCAGGATCATCGCCAGGAACTCGGCGCCCAGCAGGACGAACAGGCCGGCCGCCGAGAAGAAGGCGAGGATCAGGAACAGCACCGAATGCACCGGGTTCCTGGCCGAGATCACGGCCAGACCGGCCCCCACGGTGGTGGCGGCGAGCAGATAGAAGGCGATCGCCTGCAGGACCATTTGGCCGTCGATTCTCCGTCGGAGCGCATCAGGATTCGGGCGCTGAGGGACGCCGGAGCGACCCCCCGAATTCAAGCGCTGGTGTCTTAGCGATAGGGGGCGTCCAGTTCCAGGTTCTTTGCGATCTCCCGCTCCCACCGATCGCCGTTCTCCAGGAGCCGCTGCTTGTCGTAGTAGAGTTCCTCGCGGGTCTCGACGGCGTACTCGATGTTCGGGCCCTCGACGATGGCGTCCACCGGGCAGGCCTCCTGGCACAGGCCGCAGTAGATGCACTTGACCATGTCGATGTCGTAGCGGGTCGTGCGCCGCGAGCCGTCCTCGCGCGGCTCGGCCTCGATGGTGATGGCCTGGGCCGGGCAGATCGCCTCGCACAGCTTGCAGGCGATGCAGCGCTCCTCGCCGTTGGGATAGCGGCGCAGGGCGTGCTCGCCGCGGAAGCGGGGCGACTGGGGGTTGCGCTCATTGGGATAGAGGACCGTCGCTTTGGGCTTCCCCAGGTACTTCAGCCCGAGCCCGAAGGCGCCGGCGATGTCCATCAGGGCGGCGCCCCGAAGGGCCTGGCCTATGCGCTGGAACATGCTTCTACCTCGCCTTGCCGATCGCGCATTCATAGTTCGAGAGGTTGCGCCCCTCGCTGCTGCCGCGCAGGCGGATCTCGCCGCCCTTGGCCTGGCAGGTCGCCGTCGCCGCCTTGAGGGCGTCGTAGGTAGCTTCGCCGGGGTCGAGACCATAGGAATCGGATAGCCCGCCGCAGCCGGTGAGCGATATCACGCCGAGGATCGCAAGCCGCGCCATCACGCGCCCGGCCCGAACACGCGCCAGGCGGCGATGGCGGCGACCGCCGCCAGGGAGGTCGGCAGGAACACCTTCCACCCCAGCCGCATCAGCTGGTCGTAGCGGTAGCGCGGCACGATCGCCTTCACCATCGCGAACAGGAAGAAGAAGAAGATGATCTTCCCGAACAGCCACAGGAACGCGAAGAAGCTGGCCGCGGTCGGGTTCCAGGAGGCGGTGAACGGCGTCGGGAACGGCGCCTCCCAACCCCCGAAGAACAGGATGCTGATCAGGGCGCACATCAGGACGATGTTGGCGTACTCGCCGATCATGAACAGCAGATAGGGCGTGGAGGAGTACTCCACCTGGTAGCCGGCCACGAGTTCCGACTCGGCCTCCGGCAGGTCGAACGGCGGGCGGTTGGTCTCGGCCAGGGCGGAGACGAAGAAGATCACCGACATCGGGATCATGACGAGCGCGGCCGGCAGGCCCTTCAGCCCGGCGCCGCCGAGGACGTTCCAGTTCCAGAAACCGCCGGCCTGCTTCTCGACGATCGTCTGCAGGTTCAGCGAACCGGAGAGCAGGATGACGGTGATGATCACGAAGCCGATGGAGACCTCGTAGGAGACCATCTGGGCGGCCGAGCGAAGCCCGCCGAGGAAGGGGTACTTCGAGTTGGACGCCCAGCCGCCCATGATGATGCCGTAGACGCCCAGCGACGAGATGGCGAAGATGTAGAGGACCCCGACGTTGATGTTCGACACCACCCAGCCGGGCGCCAGCGGGATCACCGCCCAGGCGCCGAACGCCAGGGTGAAGCTTATCAGGGGGGCGAGGAGGAACACCGCCTTGTCCGCGCCCGCCGGGATGATGATTTCCTTCAGCACGAACTTCAGGAAGTCCGCGAAGGACTGCATCAGGCCGAAGGGGCCGACGACGTTGGGGCCCTTGCGCAGCATCACGCCGGCCCACACCTTGCGGTCCCCCCACAGCATGAAGGCCAGGGAGATCAGCACCCACACCAGAATGGCGAGGATCTGGCCCACGGTGAGCAGGGTCCAGCCGGCCGG
>Ga0070730_10002258_pt1 | contig 17678 bp, 17 predicted proteins | sample Coa_R1_3_FD_66447 | JGI IMG/M metagenome (GOLD analysis project Ga0070730, IMG submission 66447) | Surface soil microbial communities from Centralia Pennsylvania, which are recovering from an underground coalmine fire - Coalmine... | ecosystem: Environmental > Terrestrial > Soil > Unclassified ... | reverse complement strand
AGGCGGATGGCAGCGTCTTTGGGTTTCAGAGACATGTCTACGATTTTATACGATAATTATCAAACAAACTATACGATTATATGCGTTATTACAGCCAGACCGCGGTTCGGACCGTGACGAACCGGGACCTGCAATCTGTTCCCGGCTTCCACACGTACATTGAATGTATCTTCCGGAAAACCTGCGCATCTCAGATGGCAGGATGCAGACCCGGCTGAAACGCATAAAATAGATCCAGGTAACCAGACGAGCCATGTTGATCAAGAAACCCGCTGATATCCCGTCTTCAGAGATCACACCCAAATCGACCTATGTGAACCGGCGCAAGTTCATCACCGGCGCTGCGGCAACTCTGGGCGCCGCACTGGCCGGCGGCTATTACCTGCGCAATCACCTGGAGAGCGATGGCACAGTGCACGCCGGCGGTATCAAGCTGAGCGGGATCGTGAAGAGCCCGTTCTCAACCAGCGAGAAGCCGAATTCCTTCCAGGACATCACCAATTACAACAACTACTATGAGTTCTCGACCGACAAGTACGAGCCCAACGGGCTGGCAAAAAATTTCCGGACACGGCCCTGGACCGTCGCGATCGACGGCATGGTGAAAAAGCCAAAAAAGCTCGATATCGACGCGATTCTGAAGCTCGCGCCACTCGAGGAGCGCATCTACAGGCATCGCTGCGTCGAAGGCTGGTCGATGGTGATCCCGTGGGTCGGCTTTCCGCTGAGCGCGCTGATCAAGCAGGCTGAGCCGCTGCCCAGCGCAAAGTTTGTGACCTTCCAGACCGTGATCGCGCCGGACCAGATGCCGAACCAGACGCGCAACGTGCTGGACTGGCCCTATGTCGAAGGCCTGCGCATGGACGAAGCGATGCACCTGCTCACGATTCTGGCAGTCGGACTCTATGACGAGGCGCTGCCCAACGTCGACGGCGCTCCGCTGCGTCTGGTTGTGCCGTGGAAATATGGATTCAAGGGGATCAAGGCGATCGTGAAGATCAGCTTCACCGACTCCATGCCGCCGACCACCTGGAACAAGATGGCGCCGGACGAGTACGGTTTTTATTCGAACGTGAACCCGCAGAAGGACCATCCGCGCTGGAGCCAGGCCAGCGAACGCCGCATCGGGGAGTTCCGCAAGCGGCCCACGCTCATATTCAACGGCTATGCCGACCAGGTGGCGAGCCTCTATTCCGGCATGGACCTCAACAAGTACTACTGATGAAGCCGCCGCCGGAAAAATTTGTTCGGCTGCTCAAGCTGTTGGTGTTCCTGCTCTGCCTGGGGCCGGCATGCGTGCTCACCTGGAAGGGTTTTCACAACCTGCTGGGCGCCAATCCTATCGACGTAATCACGCGCACCACCGGCCACTGGACGCTTAACTTTCTGCTCATCACGCTGGCCGTTACGCCCCTGCGGCGCATCACGAGCATGGCCTGGCTGATCCGTTTCCGCCGCATGATCGGGCTGTTTGCCTTTTTCTATGGCTCGCTTCACCTCATGACGTACGTGTGGCTCGATAAATTTTTCGACGTCCATGAGATGCTGCACGACATCGCCAAGCGGCGCTTTATCACCGCGGGCATGACTGCGTGGGTCCTGATGCTGCCGCTGGCCCTTACCTCGACTGCCGGCTGGATCCGGCGTCTCGGCGGCAAACGCTGGCGCATTCTGCATCGCCTGATCTATTTGAGCGCTGCTGCGGGCGTCATCCACTTTATCTGGCTGGTAAAAGCTGACTTGCGCCGGCCCTTGACTTATGGCGCGATACTTGCGGCGCTGCTTATATTCCGCCTGATCGCCTGGGCCCGTGCGCGGCTGCGCGCGCATTCTGCCGAAATCCGCGAGCCGGTCGGCACCTGACGGCGATTTTCAGCTGCTCCGGTGCGCCGAAGTGTGCCAAGCATCTCTTCGAAAGCAGGCGGCACCTTGGTAATCACTCTAAGGTGACAAAAGGCCTGGTTGCGGCTTCATCACCCGAGAAATACGCATCCTACTATCAGGAATTTTTATTTGCGCCGCCGAAGTTTTAAATTCCAGCGCAATACGTGTCTTCATGGCGCACAGGGGCAGAATGCAAAATTTAGAAAACATCAACGTGACAGAGGTCCTGGACCGCGTTCTGGACCATGGGATTGTTATGGAACCCTCCACGCGTCTCATGATCCTGGGCTTAGAGCTGCACAAGCTCAAAGACCGATTTGTGGTGGAATCCGTCCAGATGTACCGCTGATTTGGCGGATTGCGATTGGCTGCTCTCCCACCTGACTTTGACTGCGCATTACCAGCTCTGGCTTCCGATCACGGCATAAAGAGATAGAAAAGGCGCACCAAAAGGTGCGCCTTCTTGCGTTATCGGATCTGTTTATTTAAAGACCATTTTCACTCGCGTCAGCTGTTCAATTGGCTGGCCGTTCAGTTTGGCGGGCTTAAACTGATACTTCATCACTGCTTCGAACGCCGCATCTTTAAACACCGGCGGCCCGCTGATGAACTTAGGACTGGAAGGCCTGCCGTTCTTATCGACTTTCACTTCTACTTCGACTGCTCCTGTGATGCTGCGGGCTTTCGCAATCGGCGGATAAACCGGCGGCACCGTACGAACCAACTGCAAGGGTTCAAGCTGCGATTGCTCGATGGCGGCCGTAGGTACGGCACTCGTTGCCGGGCGGGCCAGCGTCGAAAGGTTTGGCGCGCTGCCGCCCTCTACGGTGAATGCAGGAACCACATCGGGCGTCTGCGAGGCGTTAGTCTGCGCGATGCGTGAAGGCCCGTTTCCTGCCAGAGTGGCCACCGCTACCGGCTTCTCAGCCGGAGTGGGCTTTTCTGAAGCTGCCTTGTCACCGGTCTTTGCAGCAGGCTTTTTGTCCGATTCTGAAGCTGGCTTGGCTGTCACCGCGGGAACGGTCACATTCGCCGCGACCGTATTCGTCGGGCTGCCGGCTAACGCCGCTTGAGGATTCCCAGACGCGGCCGGCGGATTGCTGGCTGCTTCCTGGGGATGTGATGCCGGCGCGGCGGCGCCCGGCTTCTGCATTTTGAGGAAGGCAAACGTCGCCGCGGCTGCGATCAGCAGCACCGCGACTATGCCCACCAGCATCAGCTTGTTTCCGGGCTTCTTGTCGTCCCCCGCGACTGAATCAAAGGTTCCAAAGCTGGCCTGGGGAGCTTCTGCTCGTTTTTCTTCTTTTTTCGGCGGGACCGCCAGCGGCACCACCTCCAACGGCATGGGAGCTTTTACCGGCTCCGCTTTTGCCACCGGCGCGTGGCCGCGCGCAGGCGCGGGAGCGACGGCGGCAGGTTTGATCACGACTGGCGGCGGCGTTGTGGGCGCTTGCGGCGCGATCGCCGGCTTGGCCACTGCTGTGGGCCCTGCTGAAACCGGGGATGGCATCGGCTGAATCTCGTCCCGCAGGTTGCGCTGCCGCTGCAACAGAGCCGAAATCTGGTCCGCCATGGTCTTCAGCACGGCCACGTGCGTGATGGTAAAAGCGTGCGCGGTCGGCGCAAAAACCGCCAACACGCCGATCACACGGTTCTCTTCCCGGATCGGCGTCACCACCATGGACCGGATGTTGAGGGCGCGAATCGCCGCCGTGTCCACGCGGGTATCGGTCTCGCAATCGTCGCAGCGAAGTTCTTTGCCGCTCTGGATGCACAGTCCTGTAAAGGTGCCTTCCACGCGCAGCGCAGCTCCCACGTCAGGAGCGCTGGCGCCGCTGCGGGCGCGGCAGATGATCTCGTCGGCACTACCTTCGCTCAGCGCGATGGCCACACCGGACGCGTTGGTAAAAGCCTGGGCGCGCTGGGCAATAACTGCCAATTCGTCGGGCGAAGCGCCGCGGGCTCGTTTGCTCGCAGTGTTGTTTGCGGTATCGGAAGCTTGGGTTGCCATGTTACGCCGTCCCCTGAATTCAATTTATCTTTTCGTGCCACCCGGTCGTGCCACCCGGCGTGGCCGGTTCCATGTCTAAAACCGGCGTGCGCCGGCAATGCCGGCTCAAGCGCCTAAACATTCAAAATCCCAGCTGCAGAGAGGGCTTGTTTCAAGAATACGGACCGGCAAAAAAGTCCAGACCTGGGTGCAATGCCGGGCGCTGTGGGGGATGCGCGTGCGGCAAACTGACGGTCAGTCCTTTTACGGCCAGACCCGCTTGGTTTTGTCGCTGCCATTCGCACTGCTTTGCACCGCTACAGGACGAGCAGCTTCCGTTGTACCCACGGCGCCGCCTTCCAGAATCCGGGCAGCAACCCGAAGCGCTTCGATCTCAGCCTGCAGACCGGAGATCTGCGCGTGGAAGATCGCAATTTGGTTTTCCTTCTCTTTGATCGCGTCGTAAATATTGGTCATTGTTTCTCCCGCCTCACGCGCGAATATAGCAATTACTGAACTAGAGTCAATGAGTACACAGGTACATAGGTTCAGCCATTTACCCTAGTTACCGGTCGTCTCGTGCATGTACCGGGGTACATCCAGGACACCTGTCCTTGCCGCGCAGCTGGTAAAAAACTGGTATAAAAACCGGACAAAACCGGACGATCTTCGAACGCGAAAAGCGGGGCCCAACCGTCGTCATGCATCGGCGATGGAGCCCCTCAGACTGGTTACCTTCGTAACCGCCGCGGGTTCCAGATCGGAACTGTTTTACGGTTTTTCCGTCGCGGAGGAGAACGGTCTCAGAGTGCAAATTGCAGGTGCAAATTGCAGGAGAGTACAACAGCCTGTCTGGAACCAGATCAGCGTGCTGATCGTCCGAATGGAACAACCGCAGCAAGTCAACAGGAAACGCCAAAATGCGCCAATCGGAAATTGCGATCAGGTTGCGACACCGTCGGCTAATATTCCATTTCTTATATATTCAAAATCCCTTTCTTTTCGCTGGACTCTTGTTAATAAGTGTTTACAATTCTTGCCGTCTCTCGGTTCTGGCTTTTGGCTCAGTTGATGCTCGCCGCGCCATGACCATGGAGAGGGAGACAGCTCTCAGTTTGATTCAAGGAGATCCTCGATGAAGCGTTTGCAGGTGTTCTGTACCCTCGCATTGCTATTCTGTTTGCCAGTCGTGCTGGGCTACGCGCAGAGCGCATCAACCGCGCAAATTTCCGGAACTGTGGTTGATCCTCAGGGTGCCGTGGTTGCGGGAGCAAAAGTGACAGCCACCAACCAAGCCACCGGCGTACCTCGCTCGGTCAATACAACGAGCACAGGCAATTACGTGATCCCCAACCTTCCGCCAGCTACATATGACGTCAAGGTTGAATCCAAAGGCTTTGGCCCGGCAAGCAGCAAGGGCCTTAAACTCAACGTGGGCGACCAGAAGACGCTGGACTTCAGCATGGCCGTCGCCGGCTCTACTCAGACTGTTGAAGTCACAGCTGAGGCGCCGCTGATCGAGACAACGAAAACCGACGTCTCCACCAGCGTGACCGATGTTGAAATGCAAAAGCTGCCGACCTTTGCTGCCATTAGCGGCGGTGCGAACGATTACGCCTCGCTAGCGCTGACCGCTCCTGGCGTGAAGGCTGACACCAGCACCTTGACCGGCGACCTGATTGGCCCCGGATCCATTAACAATCGTGCCAACCTCTATAACGTCGATGGCGCGAACATTACCGATCAACTGGTTTCTGGGCGTGATGGATTGGGCGCGTCGGTGGATGAGATCCAGGAATTCCAGGTGCTGACCAATAACTACAACGCTGAATATGGCCAGGCCGGCGGACTTGTAATCAATGCCGTTACCAAGTCCGGAACCAACCAGATCCACGGTGACGGCCACATGTATTTCCGTGGCCGCAACCTGCAGGCGTCGAGTCCGTTTTTCAACCTCGGGTTCATCGATCCCGCCACCGGTCTGGTGGACAACGCGGCGTGTCCTAATAATGGCAAAAGCGGCGACATCTCCGGGTGTCCGCGCGCTCCGTTCCATCGCAAGGAGGGTGGATTCACACTGGGCGGACCGTTTATCAAAGACAAGCTGTTCTGGTTTGGAAGCTGGGAACTGAGCCGCCAAGGCGTGCCTCTCATCCTGACACCGTCCACCGGACCGGTCGACGTGCAGCAGCCCATTAACAACCACCTGTGGTCTGGTAAGTTGGACTGGAGAATCAACGAAAAGCACAATTTTTCGGCCCGCTTCAATGAGGACTGGATTACTCAGGACAACCTGGTCGTCCAGACCAGCAATAACATCCAACCGGACGATCTGGTGGCGAACATTGCCCACGTCAGCACCCTGAACGTCGGCGTTGTCTCCAGCTTGACGCCGACCCTGGTGAATGAAGCGCGCTTTGCCTTCGTGCGCACACTCACGGATACGCCCGACAAGACCACTGCTCCGGGCGTACTGAACACCAAGACCGGAACCATAAGCGGCGCTAACTTCTGCTGCCCGCAGGGCGGCCTGAACAAGCGCTACCAGTACATTGAGAACCTCACCTGGACCCACGGCAACCACTCGTTCAAGACCGGGGGCACGGTCAGCTACTATCCCTGGTTTTCGCTGTTCCAGCAGTTCCACTTTGGCCAGTACAGAACGACAAACGGAACCAGCGCCACGGCCTTCACTTTCGGCTCCGGCCCTGGTTCAGTTACTTCCAAAGACAACATCTACGGTTTCTATTTCCAGGACACCTGGAAGATGTTCCGCAACTTCACCCTGAATTACGGTGTCCGTTACGATCTGGAAGCCGGAGCATTCAAGGGTGGCACCGTGAAGGGTCCCAACGGAACCTGTTTCCAGGGTAATGGGATCATTCCTGCCTGTTCGTCAGACCACAACAACTGGCAGCCCCGCCTGGGCTTCACCTGGGAAATCCGGAAAGGAACGCTGTTTAAGGCTTCCGCTGCGGAAAACACCATGCTGGCCTTCAACAACGTGGTTCTCGACTCGCTGAACTTTGACGGCAAGAACCTGCGCACACAAACGACCACCGATCCGGCAGTGCTCGCGGCTTTTCCCAATGCGCCCAGTCCGGCGCTGCTGGTTGGGCCGCCCTGCCCGGGCAACTGCGGACGCGTTCGTCCAATTTCGCCGAACCTGAAGAACCCGGAAATCCACATGTTCAACGCCAGCATCCAGCACGAGTTCAGCAGGACCCTGGTTGGTGAAGTCCAGTACATCGGACAGTTTGGCTCCGGCCTGTTTGGCGAGCGTGACACCAATGCTCCGGTGATCAAAGCCGATCCGGCCCACCCGGGATTCTTCTACTTCCAGAACCAGCCCAAGGTGGATCCAACGCGGCCCGTCACGGCGCGCCCGGATAACCGTTTCCTTGCCGTACGTACCAACGAGAACTCGCGCACGTCGCAGTACAACGGCATGCTGGTCAGCGTGACCAAACGCATGGCCAGCCATTTCTCGCTCCTGGGCAGCTATACCTGGTCCCATGCCATTACCTCGGGTGAAGACTTCTTTGGTCTCTCCGAGCCGGGAGATCCCACCAACATCAAGGCGGAGCGTGGTCCCGCGTTCAATGACGTCCGCCATGCAGTCAACCTCAGCGGCGTCATTGATACCGGCCGCCTGAGCCAGACCAACATCCTGCGCTGGTTCACCAATGACATCACCCTCGGCGTCGTTGAACAGCTCCAGTCCGGACGTCCCTATCCCTTCTCCACCGGCAGCGGCGGCTTTGCCAACGCGATCTTCTTTGGAGCAGGAAACGAAACCCAGCAGCGTCCTAACGTGCTCGCGGATGGAACGATCTCAAGCGCGGGCGTTGCTTCCGCTGACGGAACCAACGGCCTGTTTGGCCCGGGCGCCGTGGCCGCCTGCATCTCAGCCGCGTTCCCGGCCGCGTATTGCAATTCCATCCAGAACACCTTCTTAGCTCCGGCGGACGCCAGTGGCGCGGGAACCATTGATGTCAACGGCGACGTCGTTGACTTCCAGAAGCTCAACGGCAACCTGAAGCGCGATGCCGGCCGTGGCAGTCCCTTCTATCGGACCGATGCTTCGCTCAAGAAGAGCTTCCGCATGCCGCGAGCTGAGACTGTACGGCTTGAACTCCAGGCCGATGCGCTCAACCTCTTCAACCACAGCAACTGGCAGGGTTTCAACGCCAACAATTTCCTGTCGCTGCTGCCGTTTGATTTTTCACCCACTTGCACCAACTGCATGCGGTCCAACGGAACATACGCAGGCAAGAACGGCCAGATCCTGCATTTGAGCGACATCAACCATGGAAAGATCAGCTCGAACCTGCTGGATCCTAATTTTGGCGGCTTGGGCGATCCTTCCACCACCGACGGCTCACGCCTCTTCCAACTCTCATTCCACGTGCGCTTCTAAGCGAACGTGCACAACCTGAAAGGCGGGCTTCACGGCCCGCCTTTTTATTTTGCCCATCGTTTTTCTATTTCGATGGAGTCGATACGAGCGTCTCTCCTGCGGTTCGCCCCACCAGGTGTTTGATCGAACCGCTCCACGCCCCCAGCAGAATGCTTCCAATCACCACCAGGGCCAGGCACAGGCCTATCCACATGCCAATTGCGCCCATCTTCAACCGGAAACACAGCCATGCTCCCAGCGGCAGGCCGAGGGCCCAGTAACCGGCCAGATTCACCAGCATTGGCACACGGGTATTGCCTACTCCACGCAGTGCGCCTGTAGCCACCACCTGAAGGCCATCGAACAGCTGAAAAACCGCGGCCACCACCAGCAGCGTGGTGCCGGCGCTTACCACCGCGAGCTCAGGACTGTACATCCGGGCGATCGGACGGGCAAAAAGAAACAAGGTCAAAGCCGCACACGACATGAAGCCGGCCCCGAACAACAGCGCCATCCAGCCGGCGCGCGCAGCGCCGTGCGCATCACCGGCGCCGACAGCGTGTGCCACGCGAATGGCGGCAGCCGAGCTGATCCCGAGGGGAACCATATAGGTGAAGCTGGCCACGTTCAGCGCAATTTGGTGTCCGGCAAGCGGGACCGCCCCGAGCTTTCCGATCAGAATCGTTGCCGTGGCAAAGGCGCTGATCTCCAGCAGCAACTGCAACGCTGCCGGCAGTCCCAGGCGCAGCAACTGCCGTATGCGCCACCACTCCAGCCGGCCCGAGGCCGCCCACAACCCGCTTTTGCGTTTACGATCGTAGTAAACAGCTGCAAGCGCCAGCACCGTGACCATGTAAATGCGCGAGATGCATGTAGACCACCCGCTCCCCGGAACTCCTCGAGGACGAAAACCCAGATGTCCGTACACCAGCACCCAGTTTCCCGCCAGGTTGACTAAATTGGCGGAAACCAGCGCAAACACCACCGGTTTGACGATATGCATGGCCTGCAAATAGCGGCGCAGGCCGAAGTAGAGCACCAGGGGCAACGTGCTCCAGACCAGGGCCTTCAAAAACGGTACCGTCTGGGCCACTACTGCCGGCGCCAGGCCAAAGCGCGGAAAGAACGGGACAATCGCGAGCACGGCCACCATCAGCAAAGGGGAGATCATGCAGGCGAAGTACAGTGAGTTCCACATCGCACGGTGGCACTCTTCCAGCCGCCGGGCGCCGTAGGCTTGTGCCACCAGCGTGTCCATGCCGAGCATGGTTCCGCTGCCGAAGATCCCGACGGTGTAGAACAACGTGCTGCCCACACTCACTGCGCCAATCGCGGTTGCGCTGTAAGGCAGGTGGCCGACCATCACGGTGTCTACAAACGACATGGAAAGCCAGCCCAGCTCCGTCAGCGCCAGCGGCGCTGCCAGGCGCAGCATGGGACGGAACTCCTGTCTTATCTCCCGGATGGGCAGCATCACTTGATTTAAGCACACGCGCTGGCGTTCAATCACGGGCGCGGCGCAGGCGTCAGGAAAGCGCCGTCTCTCTTAAACCGCCGGAAAGGGCTCGGTGTCAGGATAGTCTTCTAGAATGGCGTGATGTCCTGTGGCGACCCGGTTGGGATCTTTCACCGCGCGCAGCAGCTCAAAACGAACGGCCCGGCGGCATTGGCGGCAGAGCGGAAAGCGGTCTCCTTCAAGCAGAGTAGCTTCATGCATGAGGCGATGCGAGTCGTGGGTCACTCGGTAAACGCCGCTTTCAGGGACAAACTCTCCAGGCCGATGCTTCTGTCTCAAACTGGTGTTTCCTTCCCAAGGTTCTGTTCCGAAAGAGAACCAGACATCTTAAAGAGTTCCAAGTTTACTGGCAAGGGCAATGGCCTGAAGTCGCGCCCACACTTCCCTGAAGGTCAGGGGTAGACCGTGATCATTTGCCTGCTATCGCAAGTCGGGTATAATCGCGCCACCTTTGACAACAAAATCTGAATCCAGCATCCGGATCCTTTCGGTTGCTTCCAATGAGCCTCTCAAGACCACGCGGCAACTGCTGCTCGAACAGCAGGGCTATGAGGTTTACTCCGTGCTGGCGCTGGCTGAAGTGGAAGCAATACAACCAGAGGACAAAATGGACCTCGCCTTGATTGGTCACGGCTTCCGCGGGCCGGAAAAGCGCAAGATCGCCCGCGCCGTGAACCAGCATTTTCCCGGACTCCCGATACTTGAGATGTGCTTTCATTCGCCAGAAATCCCTGGGGCGGACTTTCTCCTCACGGATTCGCCTTCCGAACTGATCAAAGCAATCAAACTGATGTTGGAAGGCCGCCGCGTCCGCGGCTACACAGAGTGACCATGAGTGCGTCGCAGCTTTTTGATTGACACGCTTCCGCGCAAGTTGCTAGCATAAACCCGCAATGCTTACCAACGTCCATCGCCATCACCATCATCATGCGGCAAAAGTGTCGGCGGAGGGCTGGGAAAGCTAACCAGAGCGCAATCATAAAAAGACCAGGCCCGCCGGCAACAAATCGGCGGGTTTTTTGTTTGTACATTGAGGCCGTAAACGGTTTGGAGCGAAGCGACGATCGAATAGCCTGGCAGCGAGCCCGGCTTACGTGGCGAGCTGCCTGCCTCAGGAGCATAAACAATTTGTTGCGGGCGTTGCCCGCAAGCGGTTTGGAGCGAAGCGACATGGCAATCGAATAACCTGAGCAGCGAGCCCGGCTTGCGTGGCGAGCTGCCCGCCCCAGGAGCATCAAGGATTGGTTAGAAGCGTTACTCGTAAGCGGTTTGGAGCGAAGTGACATGAATATCGACTTTGACAAAATGGATGGGCTGGCGCCGGCCATCGTGCAGGAAGACTTCACCGGCGAGGTGCTGATGGTTGGCTTTATGAATGCCGATGCCTACGCCCGAACGGCTGAAACCGGCTATGTGACCTTTTATTCCCGTACGCGGCAGAAGCTGTGGATGAAGGGCGAGACGTCAGGCAATCGCCTGCGCGTGATCTCCGCCATGACCGACTGCGATCGCGACACCGTGCTCTTCCGGGTCTTTGTGGAAGGCGACGGCCTGGTCTGCCACACCGGCACAAAGTCGTGCTTCACTGAGCCGCTCGAAATCAAGCCGGCGGAGGCACAAAGATGAAGCTGCGTGTGGGAATCCCCAAGGGAAGTTTGCAGGAGGCGACGATCGCGCTGCTCAAGCGCGCCGGCCTGAATGTGTACACCAGCAGCCGCTCGTATTTTGCCGGCACGGACGATCCCGAGATCGAATGCATGCTAATCCGCGCCCAGGAGATGGCGCGCTACGTGGACCACGGCGCACTGGACTGCGGCCTGACAGGCAAGGACTGGGTCGTGGAAAGCGGACTCGACCTCATCACGGCCGCCGAACTCATCTATGCCAAACAGAGCCTGGGCAAGGTGCGCTGGGTGCTCGCCGTGCCGGAAGATTCTCCGTTTCAGAGAGCCGAGGACCTGGCGGGAAAGATCATTGCCACGGAACTCGTCAACGTAACTAAGAACTATTTCGCTGCGCGCAATGTCGCGGTGAAGGTTGAGTTCTCCTGGGGGGCAACCGAAATCAAGCCGCCAACGCTTGCCGATGCCATCGTGGAAATTACGGAAACCGGCAGCTCGCTTCGCGCCAATCGCCTGCGTATCATTGAGACCGTGATGGAGTCGAGTACGCAGCTGATCGCCAACAAAACGGCCTGGGCGGACAGCCAAAAGCGCCGCAAGATCGAAAATCTTGCACTCATGCTCTGCGGCGCCATCTACGCTCAGGGGCGCGTAGGCCTGATGCTCAATGTCCGCAAGTCAGACCTGGCCGGCGTGCTCGCCGTGCTGCCAGCCCTGCAAAAGCCCACGATTTCCACGCTTAGTGACGACGATTGGCTCGCCGTGAATACCATCATCGAAGAAACCACGGCATGGAAGATCATGCCGCAGCTGAAAGCGGCGAAGGCCGAAGGCATTGTCGAATACCCGTTGAATAAGGTGGTGCTGTGATGCGGGTGCTTCGCGGGCGAGGTGCAGAAGCCGCAGTTCGAACGATGGAGCAGCGCGGCGCAACCCATCTGGCTCGCGTGGAAAAGCAGGTCAGACGCATGGTGGCCGACGTCCGCAAGAATTGCGATCGCGCGCTGCGTCGTTATGCTGAAAGATGGGATGGCCTGGAAGAGAAACAGCCTCTACGAGTCAGCGACGCGGAGCTTGAGTCCGCGTGGGGTTCCGTTTCTGAAAACTTCCGTCGCGCGCTCACGACAGCCGCCGGAAACATCCGGCAATATTGTGAATGGCAAAAACCTCAGCCCTGGCGCAATGGTCTTGGTCCGGGAATTCAGGTGGGGCAGGTGGTCAGGCCTCTGGAATCCGTGGGTTGCTACGTTCCTGGCGGGCGATATCCCCTTCCTTCCACCATGCTGATGACGGTCATTCCCGCGCAAGTTGCCGGCGTGCAGCACATACGTGTAGTGTCTCCGCGTCCGGCGCCGGAGACGCTCGCCACGGCCTTCTTTCTCGGCGTGCGCGAGTTTTACCGCATCGGCGGCGCCCAGGCCATTGCCGCGCTGGCGTATGGGACGGCGAGTGTGCCGCGGGTCGACAAAATTGTCGGCCCGGGCAATCTCTTCGTCACTGCGGCCAAGAAGCTCGTCGCCTTCGACTGCGGCATTGACTTCCTTGCCGGACCGACCGAAGTGGTGATTGTAAGCGAGCGCGGCGACTCGCGCTTTATCGCTGCTGATCTGGTGGCGCAAGCCGAGCACGATCCGGACGCCATGGCCGTTTTTGTCACCTCCACAGAAGCGCTGGCGAACGACGTTTTGTCGCAGGTAAAGATTGCTGCCGCTTCCAATGAAACAGCCAAGACGTCTCTCAGGAAGAACGGCGCGATTCTTCTCGCCTCCTCGCACGAGCAGGCGCTTGAGTTCGCCAACCGCATCGCCGCCGAGCACGTCACTGTGCACGAAGAAGACGTGCCGCGGGTCCGCAATGCGGGGTCGATCTTCATCGGCGACTACTCCCCGCAAGCCGCGGGCGACTACGCCACCGGGCCCAACCACGTGCTGCCTACCGGCTCCGTGGCGCGATTCCGCGCCGGGCTGAGTGTGCATGACTTTGTGAAGACGATCTCAGTCCAGCAGCTCTCGCGCGAAGGCCTGGAGCGCATCGCGGGCGCGGTGATCACGCTGGCCGAGGCGGAGGGGTTGAAGGCGCATGCAGAATCCATTCGAGTGAGGTCGGACCATGCTTAAAGCCCGCAGATGTGTCCGTGAGATGCGCGAATATCATTCGCCCCTGAGCAGTCCCACAACCGATCTGCGCCTGGACATGAATGAGAGCACCACCGGCTGCTCGCCTCGCGTTCTGGCCAGGCTGAACAGCATAAGCGCCAAAACTCTGGCGCTCTATCCCCGCCGCGAGCCGGGAGAAAAATTGGTTGCGGACTTCATGGGCGTGGCCGCTGAACAGGTGCTTTTGACCAACGGCGCTGACGAAGGCATTGATCTTCTTTGCCGCGCTTACCTGGAGCCGGGGAACGAGATTATCGTCGTGACTCCCGCCTTCGCCATGTATGAGGTCTTCGCCCAGGCGGAGGACGCCAAAGTCGTACGCGTGCCAACCGGAGCGGACTTCAGCTTCCCGACCGAGCGCGTGCTCGAGACGATCACGCCGCAGACCAGGGTGATTGTGATCTGCAATCCGAATAATCCTACCGGGCTGGCCGTCGCGCGCTCCAGCATCCTGAAGGTGATTGAAGCTGCGCCCGACGCCGCTATTCTGCTGGACGAAGCGTACTTCGACTTCTATGGCCAGACGTTGATGGACCAGATTGGCAAGCGGCCCAATCTGTTTATCGCGCGCACCTTCTCCAAAGCTTACGGGCTTGCCGGATTGCGCCTGGGCGTAATGGCCGGCGATAAAGAGCAAATCTCCGTGCTGCGCCGCATGGTCTCACCGTTCAATGTGAACGCATTCGCCATGGAGTGCCTGGCGGAAGCGCTGGCTGATCGCGAATTCGTGAGCGCCTATGTTGCCCAGGTGCGCGCCGGGCGTGAATGGCTGAAGAAACAGCTTGAACAGTTGCACTTCAAGTGCTGGCCCAGCGAGGCCAATTTTGTGCTCTGCCGCTTGAGCGAGTCGAAGAAAGTCATTCTTGAAGCGCTCCGGGCGCGCGGTATCGCGTTGCGTGACCGCCCGGACTGCGAAGGCTGTGTGCGCATCACAATCGGCAAGCAGCACGAGATGGAGCGCCTGATCACAGAACTCAAGCAGGTGCTTGCGAAGCTTCCCACCGCGCCGCAGGTGGCGCGATGAGGAAAGCCGTGCTTCATCGCAAAACCAATGAGACGGACATCCGGATCGCGTTGACGATTGAAGGTCACGGACGATACGACGTTGCCACGGGCATCCGGTTTCTCGATCACATGCTGGAGTTGTTCGCCCGGCACGGCGCGTTCGATCTGAAGCTGAAAGCTGCGGGCGATCTGGACGTGGACCAGCACCACACGGTCGAGGACGTCGGCATCGCGCTGGGTGAGACGTTCAACCGCGCGCTGGGCGAAAAGCGCGGCATCATGCGCGCCGGCTATTTCCTGATGCCGATGGACGAAACCCTCGGCTTGGCTGCGGTGGACTTCAGCGGCCGAGCGGCCGCGGTGGTGAACACGCAAGTGAAGGTCCGCCTGGTGGGCGACCTGCAGGCGGAACTGGTCGACGATTTTTTTGAGGGCTTTGCTCGGGGTGCGCGCGCCAACGTCCACCTCAAGACCATTTACGGCCGCTCCAATCACCATAAAGTTGAAGCGCTGTTCAAGGCCTTCGCCCGCGCGTTGCGCGTGGCGTGCTCTCGCGACCGCCAGCTGGCCCGGATGCTGCCCAGCACCAAGGGGCTGCTGTGATCGCAATTGTCGATTACGGCGCGGGCAACATCAGCTCAGTCAGGAAGGCGCTGGAACATCTGGGCGCCGAAGCAGAGGTTACGAATGATCCGGTGATCATCGCCGCGGCGGAGAAAATTGTCGTGCCTGGCGTGGGCCACTTCAGCCGCTGCCAGTGGTTGAATGAGAAGCTCCGCGCCTCGGTGCTGGAGAGCGTTGCTGCGGGGAAACCATTCCTGGGAATCTGCGTGGGCATGCAGTGGCTGTTCAAGGGCAGCACGGAGGCCCAGGAGACACCGGGCGCGGGACTCTTCCCCGGTGAATGCGCGCGCTTCCCTGTCTCAGTCAAGTCGCCGCACGTCGGCTGGAACCGGATCCAGATCAGCAGCGAGTCACGCCTGCTGCGCGGGATCGAAAGCGGTTCTTTCGTCTATTACACACACTCTTTCCGCGCGCCGGTGGTCGCCGATACGGTGGCCTGCACGCAATATGGGGGCGCTTTTTCCGCCGCCGTGGAGCGCGGTAACATCTTCGGCGTGCAGTTCCACCCGGAAAAATCGGCAGAGACGGGCCTCAAGATCCTGGAGAACTTCTGTGCCCTCTGAGCCGCTCCACCCTGGCAAGCCAAACCCCGGCTCGCCGGGGACCCAGCGCCTGGCCAAGCGCATCATCGCCTGCCTGGACGTCGATGACGGACGCGTGGTCAAGGGCATCAAGTTCCAGCAACTCCGAGATGCGGGCGATCCAGCTGAGCTGGCGCGCGCGCATGCTTGGGCCGGCGCGGATGAGATTGTGCTGCTCGACATCACCGCTACTTCTGGCAAGCGTAAGACGCTGGTTGAGACCGTTCGCAGGACCGCGCGGGAGTTGTTTGTACCGTTTACAGTCGGCGGCGGCGTGCGCACGCTGGAAGATGCTGCGGCCATCTTTGACGCCGGCGCAGACAAGGTGACCATCAACTCCGCTGCAGTCGACAACCCGGCTTTGATCAGCGAAATTGCCGGGCGCTTCGGCTCGCAAGCAGTGATTGTCGCCATTGATGCGCGGCGCGGAGACGCGCCCGCGAACGAAGCTGAGGTCTTTGTTGCCGGTGGGCGCGCGTCCACGGGCAGGAAAGCGCTGGTCTGGGCCCGCGAAGCCGAGCAGCAAGGCGCCGGCGAAATCCTGTTGACATCGATGGACCGGGACGGCACCGGCGCAGGCTTCGATTGTGAACTCACGTCGGCGGTGGCCGGCGAGGTCTCGATTCCCGTGATTGCCTCCGGCGGCGCGGGCAGCGCTCAGCATTTTGTCGAAGTCTTCTCCGCCGGCCGCGCGGACGCTGCGCTGGCCGCGTCGATCTTCCATTTCAGCACCCCCCACTTCGGCACGCATGCCATTGCCGAACTCAAGCAGACGCTGCTCGCCGCCGGCGTACCGATGAGGTGGCCGTGTTGATCCCTTCGATCGACCTAATGGGCGGGAAAATCGTTCAGCTGGTGCAGGGCGAGAAGAAGGCGCTGGAATTCGAGAACTTTGAGTACTGGATCGAGCGATTCTCTGCATATCCGCTGGTGCAGCTGATCGACCTCGATGCCGCCATGGGCAAGGACACGAACAGCCGGCTTATCGAGACGATCTGCAAGCGCCTCCCCTGCCAGGTCGGCGGCGGAATCAGGACGATCGAACGTGCCAAAGAGCTGCTGGCAGTCGGCGCAAAACGGGTGATCTTTGGCTCAGCCCTGCTTAAGGAAGGCGCGGTTGACACGCAGATGGCTGCCGAAGCCGTTGCCACTCTCGGGGCTGCGCAGCTCACATTTGCCATCGATTCGCGCAACGGTAAAGTTGCGATCAAAGGATGGAAAGAAGCCACGAGCATTACCCCGCAGGAAATGATTCGCGTTCTCGATGGTTACTGCGGCGCGTTTCTCTACACCCACATTGATACCGAAGGAACCATGGCCGGTTTTCCCTTGCAGGTCGCGCGGGAACTGGCGCCGCTCACCAAAAAGAAGCTGATTGTTGCCGGCGGGATTCGCTCCCAGGCCGAGGTCGATGAACTCGATGGGATCGGCGTGGATGCAGTCGTCGGCATGGCTATTTACACCGGAGCAATCCGGTAGCAATCGCCGTGCAAGTTTGAATTGGCCAAGTTGCCACTTTGCTAAGGCCGCGCTAGACTCGTGCCCATGGCCGAGCCCGCCATTGCCTTCAGCGATCTGCTTGCGTACACCGACTATCTCGCCCAGCGTTGGCTAAATTACTTCCGTCAACACCCAAAGGCACTCGAGGTTGAAGTGGGCGGGCGGACCCCAACCCTGCGCGATCTGGTCACACATATCTTCCAGGTGGAGGATTTTTTCTCGAAGCTCTTATTGCAGGAAGATATGACTGCCACGGGCCGACCGGCGCCCATCGAGGTAAAGAACTTCGAAGATCTGGAGCGCATGCACCGCGAAGCGCACCAGAACCTGACGCAATACATTGGATCCACCAGCGAAGAGAAGCTGGAGAAGACGCGAACGCTGGGCCCGGTAACGGTTTC
>Ga0070730_10002257_pt1 | contig 17681 bp, 14 predicted proteins | sample Coa_R1_3_FD_66447 | JGI IMG/M metagenome (GOLD analysis project Ga0070730, IMG submission 66447) | Surface soil microbial communities from Centralia Pennsylvania, which are recovering from an underground coalmine fire - Coalmine... | ecosystem: Environmental > Terrestrial > Soil > Unclassified ... | reverse complement strand
TGACCGTGGAGGCGGCGCTGGGCCTGAGGCCCGAGGCGATCGTCCTCTCGCCCGGCCCTTGCACGCCCAACGAGGCGGGAATCTGCCTGGACCTGATCCGCGCGGCCCCGGCGGATCTGCCGATCCTGGGCGTCTGCCTCGGCCACGAGGCCATCGGTCAGGCCTTCGGCGGCCAGGTCGTGCGGGCCAAGACCCTCATGCACGGCAAGACCAGCGCCATCCGCCACGCGGGCGGCGCCCTCTTCGAGGGCTTGGCCGACGGCTTCATCGCCACCCGCTACCACAGCCTCTCGGTGGCTCGGGAGAGCGTCCCCAACGTGCTGGAGGTGACGGCCTGGACGGACGACGGAGAGATCATGGGCCTGTCGCATCACGCCCGCCCGATCCACGGCGTGCAGTTCCACCCGGAATCCATTCTCACCGAGGGTGGCCACCGGCTCCTCGCCAACTTCCTGCGGCTGGCCGGCGCGAAGGCCGGCGCCATGGCCTAGAGTTCGATGTCCGACGAATTCAAGCCCCTGCTGGCGCGACTCGCCGACGGCGCAACCCTGATCGCCGAGGACGCCGACGCGTTCTTCTCCGCCTGCCTGCGCGGCGAGCCGAGCCCCGCCCAGATCGCCGCCGCCGTCACCGCCATGCGCCTTCGCGGCGAGACCGTGGGCGAGATAACCGCCTGCGCCCGCGCCCTGCGCAGCGAGGCGCTGGTCCTGGACCACCCCTATGACGTGGTGGACGTGTGCGGCACCGGAGGCGACGGCGCCCACACCCTCAACATCTCCACGGCGGTGGCCTTCGTGGCGGCGGGCGGCGGGCTGAAGATCGCCAAGCACGGGGCGCGGGCGGTGTCGTCGAAATCCGGCTCCTCCGACGTGCTGGAGGCCCTGGGGGTGAACATCACCGCGGGGCCGGTTCAACAGCGCCAGGCCCTGGACGAGGCCGGCATCTGCTTCATGTTCGCCCCCGCCCATCATGGAGCGATGCGCCATGTCATGCCGATCCGCCAGGAACTGGGTTTCCGCACGATATTCAATATCCTGGGACCGCTTTCCAATCCCGCGGGCGCACGCCGGCAGGTGCTGGGGGTGTACGATTCGCGCTGGGTCGAACCGCTGGCGCGGGTGCTGGGCGCTCTGGGCGCCGTCAGGGCCTGGGTCGTGCACGGCGATGGCCTGGACGAGGTGACCACCACCGGAACCACCCAGGTCGCCGAGTGGCGCGACGGCTTCGTGCGTCTCTTCAACATCACCCCCGAAGCGGTCGGCCTGCCGCGCGCGGCGATGGCGGACCTGCGCGGCGGCGATCCGGCCCACAACGCCGAGGCCCTGCGGCGCCTGCTGGCCGGCGAACTCAGCCCCTACCGCGACGTCGTGATGATGAACGCGGCGGCCGCCTTCCTGGTCGCCGACCAGGTGGAGACGCTGCGGGAGGGGATCGCCCGCGCGGCGGAGGCGATCGACAGCGGGGCCGCCCGCCGCGCGCTGGAGGGGCTGATCATGGCCAGCAACCAGCGATGAAGGAGGACATCCTCGCCCGCATCGCCGCCTACAAGCGCCAGGAGGTCGCGGCGCGGCGGGCGGCGCTCTCCGACAGCGCCCTGGCCGACAAGGTCGCATCGGCGACGCCCCCGCGCGGCTTTCGCGCCGCCCTGCAGGCGGCCCGCGCGCCTGGACGCCTGCCGCTGATCGCCGAGGTCAAGAAGGCCTCGCCGTCCAAGGGCCTGATCCGCGCCGATTTCGACCCGGTCGCCATCGCCCGCGCCTACGCCCAGGGCGGCGCCACCTGCCTCTCCGTGCTGACCGACGCGCCGAGTTTCCAGGGCGCCGACGAGAACCTCGCCCTGGCGCGGGAGGCGAGCGCCCTCCCCGTCCTGCGCAAGGACTTCCTCGTTGACGCCTGGCAGGTCGGCGAATCGCGAGCCCTCGGGGCCGACGCCATCCTGGTGATTCTGGCCATGGTCGACGATCCCCTCGCCGCGAATCTTATCGGCGAGGCCTCGCGGCTGGGCATGGACGCCCTGGTCGAGACCCACGACGTGGATGAAATCGAGCGGGCCGAGGCCCTCGGCGCCGACATGATCGGAATCAACAATCGTGACTTGAGGACCTTCGTCACGGATCTTTCAGTCACCGAGCGGTTGGCTGAGAAAATTCCCGCAAGTGCTTTGATCATAACGGAAAGCGGGATCTTCAGCCCCGCCGACGCCGCCCGCCTCGAGCGGGCGGGCGCCGGAGCCATGCTGGTGGGTGAGAGCCTAATGCGCCAGGCGGACCTGGCGGCCGCGACGCGCGCCCTGGTGGGCGAGCCTCAACGCTCAACTTGACAACCCAAGAGAACACCCAGAGAACACCGCCATCGTTTTTGGTTTGTTCCGGGCGACCGGACGATGCGAGGCGGCGATGCTCACGCGCAAACAGCACGAACTTCTGATGTTCATTCACGAACGCATCAAGGAAACCGGCGTCTCGCCGTCCTTCGACGAGATGAAGGAGGCGCTCGACCTGGCCTCGAAATCGGGCATCCACCGCCTGATCACCGCCCTGGAGGAACGCGGGTTCCTTAGGCGCCTGGCGCATCGGGCCCGGGCGCTGGAGGTGGTGAAGCTGCCGCAGCAGGCGACCACCGCGGCCCCCAGTGGCGGCCGTGCGGCGTTCCGCCCGCAGGTGGTCGAGGCGGCCCGGACGCCGCCGCCGATCGCCGCCAACGAGACCCGGGAGCTCTCCGTGCTCGGACGAATTGCGGCCGGCACGCCGATCGCCGCTATCCAGCACGAACGCGACCGCCTGCATGTGCCGGAATCGATCCTGGGCGCCGGCGAGCACTATGTGCTGCAGGTGGAAGGCGACTCGATGATCCAGGCCGGAATCCTCGACGGCGACTATGCGGTGATCCGCAAGGTGAACACCGCCAACTCCGGCGAGATCGTCGTCGCCCTGGTGATGGGCGAGGAAGCCACCCTCAAGCGCCTGCGCCGCAAGGGCGCGTCGCTGGCCCTGGAGGCCGCCAACCCGGCCTACGAAACCCGCATCTTCGGCCCCGACCAGGTCCAGGTGCAGGGCAAGCTGGTCGGGCTGATCCGCCGCTATCTTTGAGATCTAGTTGCCCGTCCACGGGCGGTGGCCTCGCGTGGTCTGGGACCACTCGAGGCGCCAGCCTGCCGGGTCGGCGAACACCTCGGCCGCGCCGCCGCGCTCGAAGTCGGCGCGGGTGAGCACGAGGGCGTGGCCGCAGCCCTCGCCCGGCGCGTAGTCGCTGCGCAGGATGACGATGTCCGCCCCGGCGCACAGTTCGGCGTAGCGGTCTGGACCGGGCGCCTTGCGCATCCATGAGGCCGCCATCGCCGGCCTCGCCCCGCCCACCGGAAGGCATCCCCGGCGATTGCAGTCGTAGACGCCCCGGCCGGCCGCGGCGGCGTCAGGCGGCAGGGTGAAACCGCGGCGCTGGGCCCATAGCTGGGTGGCGTAGCCGCGCGCGCCAGGCTTCATCGCGATCTCCTGGCCCGCGACAACCACCGCCGCGTCGTCGCCGTCGGCGGCGATCCAGGCGACAGGCGGCGCGGGTCTTGGCCAGAGCGCCACGGCGGCCGACATCAGCAGGCCGATCCACCTGAGCCTTCCGCGCCAGAGGCAGGCGAAGACGATCCCGAGGTATGAGACCGCCAGGGCGATCTCGGGCGCGCTGGAGAGCGTCATGGCCGCGCCGGGCGCGACCGCGAACATGTGGCCCAGGAAGATCACCGCCCGGGCCGAGACGCCCGCCAGCCACAGCACCGGCGCGGCGAGGGGGGCGCTGAGGCCCAGGGCCTGGGTGAGCAGCGCCAGCGCCAGGGCGGGCATCAGGAGCGCGCTGGCGACGAAATCGGCGGTCAGATTGGCGAAGACCCCGTAGTTGGCCACCCGGTTGAAATGCTGGATGGCGAAGGGACCCGTCGCGGCCCCGGCGACGAAGCTGACCACCGCCATGGCGACGAGCCAGTCCCTGAGCTTGCGCAGCATCGCCAGCGGCCAGGCTAACCCCGCCCCACTGTCGGCGCGCCGGCGCCAGACCTCGGCGAGGGCGACCAGGGACGCCGTCGCGCAGAAGGACATCTCGAAACCCGGCTGCACCACTACCTCCGGCTCCATCGCCAGGATGATCAACGCGGCCACCGCCAGGGAGTGGAGGCTGACGGCGCGGCGGTCGACGAGGATGGCCAGGAACGCGACGCTGGCGGTGATCGCGGCCCGCCGCGCCGGCGGATGCGCGCCGGAGAGCACCAGGTAGCCGGCGACCACCGCCAGGGCGGCGACCGCGGCGACCTTCTTGCCGGGGACGCGAAGCGCCAGCCAGGGCCAGGCGGCGATCCCGAGGCGGAAGGCGAAGAAGGCGAAACCGCTCACCGCGGCGGTATGCAGGCCGGCGATGGCCAGCATGTGGGCCAGCCCCGAACCACGCAGGTCGTCGCGGTGGTCGGCGGCGAGCCAGTCCTGATGGCTGGTGGTCACGGCGGCGGCAAGACCGCCGGCGCCGCCGTCGTCGGGAGCCATGAGCGCGGCGATGTCGTGGGCAAGACGCCCGGCGACGCGCCAGCGCAGGGCGTTGACGGCCATCTCCAGCCGCAGCGGCCAGGGCGGCGTGGGCAATGCCGTGATAACCGGCGCCCGCTTTGCCAGCCCGACGCCACCGATGCCCTCGAACCAGGCGTCGCGGGCGAAGTCGTAGGCCCCGGGCGCCGCCGGCCCGGGCGGCGGGTCGAGCAGGGTCGTCAGCCGGATCGGGGTTCCGGGCGGCGGCGCGCTATCCGGTCCGCCGTCGCCCTGCAGGACGATGCGCACCCGGGTGGGGGTGGCCTGCGGCGCGAGGCCGGAGATGACCACCGGCGCGATCAGCACCCGCTCGCCCTTCTCGCTCGGTGTGTCGATATCGACCACCCATCCCTCGAGGGTGACGACGCCGCCCCGCGCCGGGGCGATCGGCGCCGCCACGCCGTCCGAATGGATCTTGGCGACGAGGAAGCCGGCGGCGGTCATGGCCAGCAGCCCGGCGCAGGCGATGACGCCGCGGTGGCGGATGAACATCCAACTGGCGGCGAACGCGGCGAGGCCGGCGGCGGCGAGCGCGACGCCCACCCAGAGCGACGGTTCGGTCTTCAGCCCCAGGAACGCGGCCGCGCCCAGGCCGAACGCCACCGGGGCCCACAAGGTCGCGCGCTCCCGCTGGCCGGCGACCTCGGCCCGAAGCCAGGCGACAAGCTCGGCCCGGCTAGGAAGCCGCGCGCCGCGCGCTATATACGACCATCCCCGGATCAGTCCCCACGCGCCGTTCGCTGGTGCGCGGGCGCCGCGTCCCTCAGCCGGAAATCCGATGTCCGCTCCCGAACGTCCCGTGGTCACCCGCATCGCCCCGTCGCCCACCGGCTCGATGCACATAGGCACAGCTAGGACGGCTCTCTTCAACTGGCTTTACGCGCGGCACACCGGCGGGACCTACCTGCTGCGCATCGAGGACACCGACCGTGAGCGCTCCACCGAAGCGGCCGTACAGGTGATCCATGACGGCCTGGCCTGGCTCGGCCTCGAGCCGGACGCGCCGCCGGTGTTCCAGTTCGCCCGCGCCGAGCGCCATCGGGCGGTGGTGGAGGACCTGATCGCCGCCGGGCGCGCCTATCGCGATTTCATGACCGTCGAGGAACTGGCCGCGGCTCGCGAGCGCGCGCGGGCGGAAGGCCACGCCATCCGCTCGCCCTGGCGCGACCGCGATCCGGCGCAGGGCGACAACCGGCCCCACGTCATCCGCTTCAGGGGGCCCCCGGACGGCGAGACCATAGTCGATGACCTGGTCAAGGGCCCGGTCACCTTCCACAACAAGGAACTGGACGACCTCGTCCTGCTGCGCTCCGACGGCGCGCCGACCTACAACCTGGCGGTGGTGGTGGACGACCACGACATGGGGATCACCCACATCATCCGCGGCGACGACCACCTGAACAACGCCGCGCGGCAGACGCTGATCTACCAGGCCATGGGCTGGGAGGTCCCGGCGTTCGCGCACCTGCCGATGATCCACGGCGAGGACGGGGCCAAGCTCTCCAAGCGGCACGGCGCGCAGGCGGTGGGAGAGTTCGCCGAGATGGGCTACCTGCCCGAGGCGATGCGCAACTACCTGGCGCGCCTGGGCTGGGGGCACGGCGACGACGAGCTGTTCTCCGACGCCCAGGCCATCGCGTGGTTCGACGTCAGGGACGTCGTCAAGGCCCCCGCCCGCCTCGACTGGGCCAAGCTCGGCCATGTCAACAACCACTATCTGCGCCTCGCCGACGACGGCCGCCTCGCCGATCTGGTGATCGAGGCCATGACGCGCCGGGCCGCGGACCTGACCTTCGACCCCCGGTCTCGCCTGCTGGCGGTCATTCCTCTGGTCAAGGAAGGGGCCAAGACCATCGTGGAACTGGACGACCTGTGCCGCTTCGCCCTCGCCCGCCGGCCGATCCACCTCGATGAGAAGTCGCTGGGGCTGCTGACGCCGGAGACGCGAGCGCGGCTCTCAAGGCTGGCGAACCACCTGGCGGGCGAGGACGACTGGCGGCCCGAGATGCTGCTCGCGCGCCTGCGCTCGTTCGCCGAGATTGACGGCGTCGGCCTCGGAAAATTCGGCGGCGCCCTGCGGGCCGTGCTCTCGGGCGGCCTGCCGGCCCCGGACCTCGCCAGCGGCCTCGCGGCGCTGGGGAAGAGCGAGAGTCTGGGCCGGATCGATGACGCTCTTTCGCGCCCGCAATGACCCGCTATAAGGGCTGACGGGACGATCTCTTCGTTATAGCGCGCCACAGACACAGGAGCTTCGGGGTATGGCCGACAAAGCGACATTGACCATCGGCGACAAGAGCTATGACCTGGGGATTATCAAGGGGACGACCGGTCCCGATGTCATCGACGTGCGAAAGCTCTATGGAGACGCCGACGTCTTTACGTTCGACCCCGGGTTCACCTCGACGGCGAGCTGCGAAAGCAGGATATCATACATCGATGGCGACGCCGGCGTGCTGCTGCACCGTGGATATCCGATCCAGCAGCTGGCGGAAAACTCGACATTCCTGGAAGTCTGCTATCTTTTGCTGAACGGTGAGCTGCCGACGGCGGCGGAATACCATGACTTCGAGCAGACGATCATCCATCACACGATGATCCACAATCAGTTCGACCGTTTCTTCGGCGGCTTCCGGTCGGACGCCCACCCGATGGCGATCATGACCGGGGCGGTCGGCGCCCTGTCGGCCTTCTACCACGACAGCACCAACGTCGATGATCCCGAGCAGCGGAAGATCTCCGCCCACCGGCTGATCGCCAAGATGCCCACCATCGCCGCCCGCGCCTTCAAGTATTCGATCGGCCAACCCTTCGTCAGCCCGCGCAACGAACTCAGCTACGCGGAAAACTTCCTGCGCATGGCGTTCTCGGTTCCGGCCGAGGACTGGAAGCCCAATCCCGTCCTCACCCGCGCCATGGACCGGATATTCATCCTGCACGCCGATCACGAGCAGAACGCCTCGACCTCCACCGTCCGCCTGGCGGGGTCAACGGGGGCGAACCCGTTCGCCTGTATCGCCGCCGGCATCGCCTGCCTCTGGGGTCCGGCCCATGGCGGCGCGAATGAAGAATGCCTGATGATGCTGCATGAGATCGGCACGGTCGATCGCATCCCGGAATTCATCCAGGGCGTGAAGGACCGCAAGTACCGGTTGATGGGGTTCGGCCACCGGGTGTACAAGAACTACGATCCGCGCGCCACCGTGATGCAGAAAACCTGTCACGAGGTGCTGGCCGAGGTTCACAAAACCGACGATCCCTTGCTGAAGGTCGCGCTCGAACTCGAGAAGATCGCGCTCAACGATCCGTATTTCGTCGATCGGAAGCTGTACCCCAACGTCGACTTCTACTCCGGGATCACGCTGAGCGCGATGGGCTTCCCGATGACCATGTTCACCGTGCTGTTCGCCCTGGCGCGCACCGTGGGCTGGATCAGCCAGTGGAAGGAGATGTTCGAGGACCCGCAGCGCAAGCTCGCCCGGCCCCGGCAACTCTACACCGGCCCCCTGGCGCGCGACTACAAGCCTATCGAGACCCGCGGGTAAGCACGGCCACCACCGCGTCGGCGGCGGCCCCGATCGGGTCGGCGACACCGCCGCGCATGATCTCCAGCGCCGCGGCCTGGGCGGCGACCTGGGCGGCGCGCGCCGCCGGGTCGTCGAGCATGCGCGCCAGGTCGGCGGCGAGGACATCGCTGCGGCACGCCCCCTGCACGCGCTCCGGGGCGACGAAAGCCTGGGCTGCGACATTGAAGAGGGTGATGTAGCGGGTGCGGATGAGGACCTTGGCCACCGGGTGCGTCAGGGGCCCGAGCTTGTAGGCCACCACCATCGGGCAGCCGGCCAGGGCCAGCTCTGTGGTCACAGTGCCGCTGCAGGCGAGGGCGGCCGTCGCCGCCCGCATGGCCGAGAGCCGGTCCGTCTCCCCTTCCACCAGGAACGGCCGGCGGGACCAGGTCGCCAGCCGCGGCTTCACCCGGTCGGCCATGCCCTCGGCCACGCCGAGCGCGACGCGCAGGTCCGGCCGTCCTGCGGTCAACCGGCGGACGGCCTCGCCGAACACCGGCGTCAGGCGGTCGACCTCCCCTGCCCGGCTGCCCGGCAGCACGAGGAGGATCGGATCTCCGGGCCCAGCGCCGATGGCGGCGCGGAACCCCTCCGGATCGGCGGCGGAGAAGTCGCGGTTCAGGGCCGGATTGCCGACGAAGGTGGTCGGCAGGCCTTCGGCCTCGAACCATGGCGCATCGAAGCTGTGAATGGTCAGCAGGCGGTCCACCGCGCGGGCGAGCGTCCGCGCGCGGCCCGGCCGGGTCGCCCACACCTGGGGCGCGACGTACTTGATCAGCGGCAGGGCCGGGTCCAGCCGGCGCAACCGGTGGGCCACGCGGAGATTGAAGCCCCAGGCGTCGATGAGGATCGCCGCGTCGGGCTTCTCGCTCACGGCGATGGCGGCGGCCTGGTCGGCGCGTCGCAGCACCTCGGGATAGGCGGCCACGGCGTTGAAGACGCCGACGACGGCCAGGGACGATGGATCGAAGGGGCTGGCGATGCCCTGGGCCGCCATCGCAGGCCCTCCCACGCCCACCAGGCGCAGGCCCGGCCCCAGCCGCTCGCGCAGGGCGGCGGCGAGGGCGGCGCCGAGGCTGTCGCCGGAGGGCTCGACGGCCACCAGCATCACGCACGGCGCGCTCACGCCGGCGGCACGCCCAGGACGAAGAGCCCGGCCTCGTCGGCCAGGCGCCGGGTCTCGTCTCGATCGAGGAGGAGGATCTGGCCAGCCTCACCGGCGATTCCCGCCAACCCCGCCTCCGCCGCGCGACGGACGGTCTCGGGACCGACGGTGGGCAGGTCGACGCGCAGCTCCTGGCCAGGCTTGCTGGCCTTGGCGAGGACGCCGCGCGGCCGCTGCGGGGTTCCGCGGATCGCCAGCGGCAGGGTGGCGACGCGCCGCAACATGGCGTCCGTGCCCTCCTGGGCCTCCACGGCGAGGACGAGGCCTTCGCAGGCGACGGCGCCCTGGCCGATGTCCAGGCGGCCGACGGCCCGGGCCGCCTCCAGGGCGCGGCCGACATCCGCGAGATGGGCGGGGCCGGGCTCATGGCGCCCCAGCGGCCCTTCGCCGAGCGTGAGGCCGCGCATCACTTCATGGGCGCCCTCGACGGCGAAACCCTCCGCCTCGAACTCCGCGACGAGAAAGGAGAGCAGGGCGTCGTCGCCCTTGCGGGCGGCGCCGATGGCGCCCGGCAGAGCCTTCAGGCCGCGCAGGTCGGGCTTCAGGGAGGCCAGATCCGGGCGGTCGACCACCCCGGCCAGGCAGATCGCGCCGCACACCGCCCGGCGCAGGGCGTCGATGCCCTTTCCCAGTTCGGCCAGCCCGACGTCGACGCCGTCGAAGGCCTGCAGGTCCGGCCCGGCGAAGCCCTTCAGCCGCAGCACGAACAGGGGCCGACCCACCGCCCGGCAATGGGCGGCCAGGCTCACCGGGAGCGCGCCGCCCCCCGCGATCAGCCCGAGCTTGACCATGGCGCTTTGTCTTGCCGTGCGTTTGATCCGAAAACCAGTTCCCACTTTTCGGAACGCACGTTCAGATCTCGCGCTGCGGCGTGGTCAGCGGCCGGCTGGAGTCGGCGCGGATGAAGTCGATGATCTCCATCACCTCAGGCGAGCCGGCGAACGTCGCGGCGGCGTCGTCGACCCGCTCCTGGAACGTGCCTTCCTCGGCGAACAGCAGCCGGTAGGCGGCGCGCAGGGTGTTGATCGTCTCGCGCGAGAAGCCGCGGCGCTTGAGGCCGACCAGGTTCAGGCCCTCGAGGTGGGCGTGGTTGCCCCAGACGTTGCCGAACGGGATGACATCGTGGTTCACGCCCGCCATGCCACCCACGAAGGCGTGGCGGCCGATGCGGATGTACTGGTGAGCCGCCGACAGGCCGCCCATGATCACATAGTCCTCGACCCGCACATGGCCGCCCAGGGTGGCGTTGTTGACCATCGTCACATGGTCGCCGACCACGCAGTCGTGGGCGATGTGCACGCCGACCATGAAAAAGCCGTCCGAGCCCACGGTGGTGACGCCGCGGCCCATGACGGTGCCGCAGTGCATCGTCACATGCTCACGGATGATGTTGCGGTCGCCGACGACGAGCCGGGTGGGCTCGCCCTTGTGACCGGCGTGCTGCGGCGGCGCGCCGAGGTTGGCGAACGGATGGATGTCGCACCCCTCGCCGATCTCCGCACAGCCCTCGATGACCACGTGCGAGGCGACGCGCGAGCGCGCGCCAAGGCGGACATGCGGGCCGATGAGGCTGTAGGGTCCGACGGTGACGCCCTCACCCAGCTCGGCGGCCGGGTCGACGATGGCGGTCGGATGGATCGTCGTCATCGCGGCGCGTCGACGAGCATGGCGGCGAACTCGGCCTCGGCGGCGAGCTTCTCCTCGACCAGGGCGCGGCCTGCGAACTTGACCACGTTGGCGCGCGAACGGAGCACCCTGACGTCGAGCCGCAGGACGTCGCCCGGCCTCACCGGAAGGCGAAAGCGGCAATTGTCCACCGACATGAAGAGGATGATCTTGCCGGTCGGATCGGCGTCCCACGACTTGGACATCAAGAGGCCGCCGGTCTGGGCCATCGCCTCGATGATCAGCACCCCCGGCATCACCGGCGCGCCGGGGAAGTGGCCGACGAAGAACGGCTCGTTGATGGTGACGCACTTGACGCCGACCAGGGATTGGCTGGGCACGTAGTTCTCGGCGCGGTCGATCATCAGGAACGGCGGCCGATGCGGGATGCGCCGCATGATCTCGTGGATATCGATGTCGCCCCCGGTTTCGCCGCCTGGGGCCCCGCTGCCTGCGGCCTGGCCGGCTGTCTCACCCTCGGTCATGCGCCGTCTACGTCCTTCCATCGCCGCCTGGCCAGGCGGGTCAGCGTCGCCGTTTCCCTCATCCAGCGGATCATCGGGCGGGCCGGAAATCCGCCCCAGCTCTCCCCGGCCGGAATGTCGTTCATGACCCCCGCCGCCGCCGCGAGCCGGGCGCCCGGACCGACCGTGATGTGATCGGCGATCCCCACCCGCCCGCCGAGCATGCAGCCATCGCCGATCACGGTGCTTCCCGAGATGCCGGTGTGGGCGGCCAGCAGGCAGTTGCGGCCGATGACCACATTGTGGCCGATCTGCACCAGGTTGTCGATTTTGGTGTTCTCGCCGATCACCGTGTCGCCGAAGGCGCCGCGGTCGATGCAGCTGTTGGCCCCGACCGTGACGCCGTCCTGGAGGATCACCCGGCCCAGCTGCGGAATATCGATCACCCCCCGCGGCCCCGCCGCCGCGCCGAAACCGGGCTCGCCGATCACCGCGCCGGCGAGGATGCGGACGCGGTCGCCCAGCAGGGCGAAGCCGACCACCGCCCGTGCGCCGATGGCGCAGTCCCGCCCCACAGCGACCCCGGGACCCACGTAGGCGCCGGGCCCGACCACGGTTCCGCGCCCCAGGCGGGCGCGCGGCCCGACGACAGCGCCGGGCGCCAGGGTGACGCCATCCTCGATCTCGGCCGAGGGGTCCACCGGCGGCGCTCCGGGCGCGAGCGTCCACGGCCGGAACAGGCGGTCGGCCGCGGCGGCGTAGGCCGCCTGGGGCAGCGGCGTCACCAGGACCACGCAGGTCGGGGGGGCGGCGCCGGCCTGAACCTCGGCCACGAAGCAGGCCCCCGCCGCCGTGGCGCCCAGATCGGCCGCGTGACGCCGGTCGGCGCAGAAGGCGACATCGCCGGGCGTGGCCGCCGTCAGCGACGCCACCCCCTGGATCAGCCGCCCGGCCGCCTCCGGGTCGGCGAGTCTGGCCCCGACCAGGGCCGCCAACTCGCCCAGGGACGCCGGCGGCCTGACTTCAAAGAAGCGGGGATCCGGCATCCGCCGTCAAAGGGTCCGCGCGACGCCGATCAGCGGGCCGCCGGCGCGGCGCCCGTGTCGAGGTGTTCGCGGTCGAAGGGAAACTGCTGGATCTTCCCGTTCAGGGCGGTGATCGCCGCGGGCGTAAGGTCCATGTCGGGATTGGCGAGCATGACCGAGCCCTTGTCGATTAGCACGCTGCAGCGGTGCGCCTGGTAGAGCTGCTGGGCGATCGGCTCGAGTTCCTGGGCGATGCGGTTCAGCGCCTTGTCCTGGGTCGCCTTCACCTCACGCTGGCGCTGGTCGGCCTTCTGCTGGAAGGTCGCGTAGCGCCCCTGCAGGGCGTTGGCGCGGCTTTGCATCGTGGCCTGGTCCAGCGTCGCCTTGCTGGCGTCGAGGGCCTTGCCCTCGTTGTTGATGGCGGTCTCTTCCGGGCTGAGTTCGGCGCGCACCTGGGTGACGATCTGGTCCAGCCGGGTGCGGACATAGCCACCCACGGTCGATTGGGCGATCGCCTGATTGACCGACAGCAGGCAGACGCCGGGAATGGCTGGGCCCTGGGCGACGGCCGGCGCCGGAGCGGGCCTCGGGGCCGCCGGGGCGGCGGCCGGGGGAGCCGACAGGGCCGACGAGGCGACCAGCGTCAAACCGAGGGCGCCAGCAACGAGAGTCTTGTTCATGAGGGTTCAGAACCTTTGGTAAGTGGAGAAGCGGAACAGTTCCGTTCGATCGTAGAAATCTTTCTTGATGATCTGACTGAAGTCGAACCGCAGAGGGCCGAGCGGCGACTTCCAGAAGACGCTGACGCCCGCCGAAGCCCGGAAGCCGAGGTCGTCCTTGACGCCGAGCAGGGGCAGGTTGGTGTTGGGATTCACCTTGTTGTTGCGATCCAGGATACCGAGCGTGCCCATATCCGTGAAGAGGGCGGCGTGGATGCCATATTGCTCCGGCAGCTTGGTGGGCAAAGTCATTTCCGCGGTGCCGATCGCATAGAGCTTGCCGCCGAGGGCGTCGCCGAACTGGGTGTCCCTGGGCCCGATGCCGGCGATCTGGAAGCCGCGGAACGTATCGCCGCCTTCGTAGAACCGGTCGGTGATGCGGATCGTGTCGCCGTTCCAGCCATCGATGTAGCCGGCCGAGCCGATGAAGCTGAAGATGAAGTCCTTGTTGAAGCCGTGGTACCAGCCGCCGCGCCCTTCGCTCTTCACGTAGTGCACGGTGCCGCCGAACCCGGCGACGTCCTGCGAGAGGTTGAAGTAGTAGCCCCGCGTCGGGTTCTGAGCGTCGTTGCGATGGTCGAAGCCGATCGTGTAGCCGATCAGGGACGTCAGGTAGGACCCCCGCTGCTCGCAGAGGACGATCGACACCAGCTCGGAGCCGGGAACGCACAGCGAGTTGGAGACGAGCACGTCGTCGGTTCGGATGGTGTAGCGGGTCGTCAGGACCGCGTTGCTGGCCAGGGGGAAGGCCACGTGGAAGGTGCCGCCCACGGACGTGGTGGTGTACGAGGCCTGGGTCGTGAAGTCGTAACGCTGGGCGTAGAGATCGAAGCCGGCCTGCAGATCGCGGTTGAGGAAGTGCGGCTCGTTGAACGAAATGTCGATCTGCTGCTGCAGTGAGCCGGCGGAGATCCGCAAGCCCAGGTTCTCGCCCCGACCGCGGAAGTTGCTCTGGGTGATGCCGATGTCGGCGACCACCTTGTCGAGCGAAGAGTAGCCGGCGCTGAACGAGAGCTGGCCGGTGGGCTGCTCGGTGACCTTGACCAGCAGGTTGGTCTTGTCCGGCGCCGAGCCCGGCACGGTGGTGATGTCCACGTCCTTGAAGAAGCCGAGGGCCTTCACCGACTGCTTGGAACGGTCGACCAGGGCGCGGTTGTAGGCGTCGCCCTCCTGCACGCCAAGCTGGCGGCGGATCACGTAGTCGAGGGTCTGGGTGTTGCCGACGATGTCGATGCGCTCGATGTAGACGCGCGGGCCTTCCTTCACGTCGAAAGTGACATCGACCGTGCGCTTGGCCGGGTTGGGGGTGTAGCGCGGCCGGACGTCGACGAAGGCGAAGCCGGCCGCCCCGGCGGCGAAAGTCAGGGCGTCGGTCGACTTCTCGATCTTGTCGTCCGAATAGAGCTGCCCCTCCTTGATGGGCAGGATCTGGCGCAGGATGTCGCCGTTGAGCTTCTTGAGCTCCGCTTTGACGGTGAGCTTCCCGAAGCGGTATTGCCGTCCCTCGCTCAGCGCGTAGGTGACCGCGAAGCCGTTCTGGCTGGGCTGCAGTTCGGCGACCGACGAGATGATCCGGAAATCGTAGAAGCCGCGGTTGCGGTAGAATTTGCGCAGTTGTTCGCGGTCATATTCGATCCGATCGGGATCGTAGTTGTCGTTGGACTGGAAGAATTTGTACCAGGCGCTTTCCTTGGTCACCACCACGTTGCGCAGATCACTGCCCGAAAAGCGCTCGTTGCCGAGAAAGTTGACGCGAAGGATGCCGCTCTTGGGTCCTTCGTTGATCTCGAAGATCAGGTCCACCCGGCGCTGTGGCAGCTGCACGATCTTGGGTGTGACGGTGGCGGAGATGCGCCCCGAACGGCGGTAGAGCTCGACGATGCGGCCGACGTCCTCTTCCACCTTGGCCTTGGTGAACACGCCCCGCGGCCGGATCTGGATCTCGTCCTGCAGCTTGTCGTTCTTGAGGTTCGAATTTCCTTCGAACAGCACCTGGTTGATGATCGGATTTTCGACCACCCGCACGACCAGGTCCGTACCCTGAAGGTCGATCTTCAGGTCGGAGAACAGGTCGGTGCGGAACAGCGCCTTCAGGGCTTCGTCGATCTTCGCCGAGTCGACGTGGTCGCCCACGCTGATCGGCAGGTAGGAGAGAATCGTCTCCGGATCGATTCGCTGGTTGCCCTCCACCAGGATCCGGCCGACCACGCCGCTCTGCTCACCGACGGGAGCGGGCAGCGGGGAGGCCGGCGGCGGGGCGGCGGCGGGGGGTGGTCCCGAAGCCGCGGCGACCTGAGCCAGGGCCAGGGCCGGCGCCACCAGCGCTGTCCCGCAGAGCAGCGCCGCCAAGCCGGAGAGCAAGAGCGCAGGCGCGCGGGGACCAACCGTCGGTTCAGCCATGAAGAGGGGATCGCCTTAGGAAAACAAGCTGCCGATGAAATGGAACACCTTAAGGCGCCCGAGGTCATTCCAGGTCGCGAACAACATCAATCCCACCAGCAAAGCAAGTCCCGCGCGATACCCCGCCGCCTGCACCGCCGCCGCCGGTGGTCGCTTGGCGATGGCCTCGTAGGCGAACGACAACAGATGGCCCCCGTCGAGGACCGGAATAGGCATGAGGTTGAGAATCCCCATGCTGACGCTGATCAGCGCCGTCAGAGGGATGAGGACGGAGGCGATGGCGACCACCCAACTCACGCCCGCCACCTTGGCCTGGTCGACCACCTGATGGGTCAGGGATCCGGTGGCCACGCCGATACCCAGGAAGCTGTGCATCTGATCGGCGGCCACCTGCCCGGTGACGATGCGGCCCAGATAGTAGAGCGTGGTGCCGGTGACGTCCCAGGTCTTCTCGACGCCGAGCTGCAGGGCGCGGACTGGATTCACGCCCACCTGACGTCCGCCGCGGGAGGCCAGGCCGAGCACGCCGACGCCCTGCTTGCCGCCGAAGGCGCTGTCGACCTGGCGGGTGTCCGGCCGAGCGACAAGATGTAGCACGCGGCCATCGCGCTGGACGGTGAAGTCGATGGGGACGCCCCCGCGGTACTGCACGTAGAACTGCAGGTCCTCGAAGGTCCGCATGGGCTTCGAATCGGCCCGCACCACGAGATCGCCCGGCTGGAATCCGGCGCGGGCGGCGGCGCCCGCCGGAACCACCTGCGAGACTCGCGTGCTGCTCACCGGTTCGCCGAAGGCCATGAAGAACGCTGCGAACAGCGCCACGCCCAGGACGAAGTTGGCCGCCGGGCCGGCGAGGACGATGGCCGTCCTTTGCCAGAGCGGCTTGAACGGAAGATACTTGCGCTCGGCGCCCACGCCCTCGCGGGCGACGATCGCCTGGCGCAGGGCGGCGAGATCGTTCTGATCAGGCACGCTGGCGACGTTCTCGTCGCCGGCGAATCGGACGTAGCCGCCAAGCGGTATCCAGGCGATTCGCCACTCGGTTCCCGACCGGTCGCGCCGCGAGACGATCGCCTTGCCGAAGCCGATCGAAAAGCAGTCGACGGCGACTCCGAAGGCCTTGGCGGTGAGCAGGTGGCCCAGCTCGTGAATGGTCACGATGACGCTGATGACCAGCAGGAAGGGGACGACATATTCGACGGCGGATTGCAGCAAGGCCATCATGGGCGCGCGTTCTCCATTCCGTCCGGCTCAGCCCATGCGCTCAAAACGCGACAGGACTTGGGCGGCTACATGTCGGGCTGACGCATCGATGGCCAAGGCCCATTCCACCGCTTCGTCGTCGTCGCCAGTGGCCAATTCGCCGCGGTCGTTCAGCTGTTCGAGCGTCTCGGAGACCGTCCGGGCGATATCCAGGAACCCCAGCCGACGATCCAGGAAGGCCCCCACCGCCACCTCGTTGGCGGCGTTCATGGCCGCCGGCGCCCCGGCCCCCGCTTCCAGCGCGCGGCGGGCGATCCTCAAGGCGGGGAAGCGGGTCTCATCGGGCGCCTCGAAGGTCAGCTGGCCGATGGCCGCCAGATCGAGCGTCGGCGCCGCCCAGGTCATCCGGCCCGGCCAGGCCCAGGCGCAGGCGATCGGCGAGCGCATGTCCGGGGGCCCGAGCTGGGCCAGGGTCGAGCCGTCGGCATACTCCACCAGGCTGTGCACCACCGACTGCGGATGGATGATGACATCGATCCGGTCCGGCGACATGCCGAACAGATACGAGGCCTCGATCATCTCGAGGCCCTTGTTCATCATCGTGGCCGAGTCCACCGAGATCTTCGCGCCCATGCTCCAGTTGGGATGGGCCAGCGCCTGCTCCCGCGTGGCGACGGCCATGGTTTCCCGCGTCCACGACCGGAACGGACCGCCGGAGGCGGTGAGGATCAGGCGGCGGATCTGGTCGACGGCGGCCGGCGCGAACACCTGGAAGATGGCCGAATGCTCGGAGTCCACGGGGATCACGCAGCCGCCGGCGGCGCGGGCGATGGCCAGCAGGGACGGTCCGGCGCAGACGAGGCTCTCCTTGTTGGCCAGGGCGATGACCGACCCGGCTTTGGCCGCCGCCAGCGT
>Ga0070730_10002256_pt1 | contig 17683 bp, 13 predicted proteins | sample Coa_R1_3_FD_66447 | JGI IMG/M metagenome (GOLD analysis project Ga0070730, IMG submission 66447) | Surface soil microbial communities from Centralia Pennsylvania, which are recovering from an underground coalmine fire - Coalmine... | ecosystem: Environmental > Terrestrial > Soil > Unclassified ... | reverse complement strand
ACCAGTCGTAGCGCTGGCCGCCGGCCAGAATGGCGCTGCCCCACCAGCCCAAAGCTCCAAAGCCAAAGGCCAACCCGGCCAGTCGAAACGCGATTAGGCTTTGCTGTTGGAGGGCCGGGGGGATAACAAATACCGAGGTGACCAGGGGGCCAGCCAGCCCGTACAGAATAATCGTGCCGACCAGACCGACGACCGCGTTAAAAATCAGGGTTGTGCTCAGCAGTCGGCCAATACTTTCACGGTCGTCCAACGCCAAGTACTCGGCCAGGTACTTGGTGCCAGCCGCCTGCAGCGAGTTGAGGATGGAAAGGTAGCTGATCGCAGTCACCACAAGCGCCTGAATGCCATAAGCCACTTCGCCCAGCCCTCTCAGGATGAGGGGGGTGGCCACCAGCAACAGAATGGACGGCCACGCAAAACCAATCAGGCTAAAGGTAATGCTGCGCGCAATGCTGCCCAGTGTGTTAGACGTCAAGTGTTTTGCCCCTAAAGCAGCTGCATTTGCAGACGGAATTCGCCCGGCAGCCACAGATCAGCTCTGTCCACCAGGGCCACGTCATTATCGTCGACGACGATGACCTCCGGGTGGGGATAATCTTGACCAGGGCCACGTCATTATCGTCGACGACGATGACCTCCAGGTGGGGATAATCTTGCGCCAGCACGCTGGTCAGCGTCTCCGCAATGAGCCGCGCGGAGTTGTAGACGGGGATGACAACACTAACCAGCGCGCCAGTCATTGAGCGTATGCCGTGCCCTTTCGCGGAATAGGTTGGCCAACAGGTGGACTCGCTTGGAGCGCATGTTGAACATTGATTGCCCGAGGCTATCCATTTTACTTTACTCTGGATGAGCAGGCCGGCATTGCCGGGCTCGCAGACGGCTGACGATATTCTGCTCAATCCGGCTCGCCAGTTCGACATAAGAGACGGCAGCATCAGCACCGCTTGACTCTGTGTATAATGTGGCCAGCCTCAACGCCGCAGGGGAAGCCTGTCTTCACGCTCATCGAACTGGCGCCACAATGCTTCGACAGTTTAGTACCAGACGAATCGTGCTCACATTTGCCATTGACTGGTTGGGCACGCTGGCTGTCTTGCTGGTGGCGGCCTGGGTGCGGACCGAGTTTTTTGTCCTCAACCCGGCAGACGGCGTGCCAGCCGAGGTCCAAATTGGCATGCCGGGCCTGCCCTGGTACCCCGCGCTGCTCCACCCGCCGGTGCTGCTGATGGTGGCGCTCATCTGGCCTTTCTTTTTGGTGATTGTCGGCGCTTATGACGGGAGCCGAAACAACAGTCTCAAGGCTGAGTTGCTCAACATCCTGCTGGCCGTCGGCGTGGCCACGCTCACCCTGGCGGGCGCGCTCTTTTTCACCCTGCCCTACACCTCCCGCCTGCTTTTCGTCATCTTTTTCGCCCTGGATGTCACGCTGTTGCTGGGTGTGCGCGTCGCCCTATGGGTCCAGCGATTCCAGCTGCGCTCTCGCCCGCACCCTGGGCGCCGGCAATTGCTGGTGGTGGGGGCCGGCCCGGCCGGCCGGGCGGCCGTCGACCAGCTTAAGCAATATGCCTGGGCCGATGTGAACCTGGTGGGTTACGCGGACGACGACAAACGCAAGCAGGGCGCCGTTTACGAAGGCGTGCCGGTGTTGGGCGAGCTGGACAGGCTCGGGCAGATCGTCGCCGACTATCGGGTCCAGGACGCCATCGTCGCCCTGCCGCTGCGAGCGCATGAGCGCATGGTGGAAGTCTGCCATGTGCTTCAGCAGCAGGGCGTGCGGGTCCACGTCATCCCCGACCTGTTCGCGCTGTCGTTCCCGGGGGCGGCCCTGGAAGGTTTCGGCGGCATCCCGGTCGTCGACCTGGGCCAGCCTGGCATCACCGGCTGGCGCCGGCTGTCTAAACGCGCCTTCGATATCGTCCTGTCAGCCGTGGGCGTGGCGCTGGTCTCACCGCTGTTGGTCTTGATTGCCGTGGCCATCCGGCTTGAAAGCCCCGGCCCGGTGCTGTACCGCCAAAAGCGCATCGGCGAGAATGGGCAGCCGTTCACCATGCTCAAGTTCCGCTCTATGGTGATGGACGCCGACCCCGGCCTGCACCAGGCGCACGTCACCCGCCTGATCCAGCAGAACCTGAGCCTGGACCAATTGGCGGACGGCGATAAAGGCAGCCTGAAAATGGCTGCTGATCCGCGGATCACCCGGGTGGGGGCGCTCATCCGCAAGACCAGCCTGGATGAGCTGCCCCAGCTGTTCAATGTTCTGCGGGGCGAGATGAGCCTGGTTGGCCCGCGCCCGCCCATCGCCTATGAGGTTGAGCTGTACCAGGATTGGCATAAGCGCCGCCTGGCGGCGCCGCCCGGCATAACGGGGGTCTGGCAGGTGCGCGGCCGCAACCGGGTCAGCTTCGACGAGATGGTCCGGATGGACCTCGAATATATTGAGCGCCAATCCATCTGGCTGGATCTCAAGCTGCTGCTTCAGACCCCATTCGCCATCGTGACCGGGCGCGGCGCGGGCTAAGCCGTTTCTTCGAGAGGAGCTGCCGAATCAAAACGCTGAAGGTGGGTGTCATAGGCTGTGGCTACTGGGGGCCAAAGCTCGCTCGCAACTTTCATGCTTTGCCAGATATGGAATTGGCCTGGGTCGCCGATTTCCAGCCGGAACGCCTGGCGCACATGCGATCGCTCTACCCCGACGTTTGCCTGACTCAAAATCATGCCGATATCCTGGCGTCGGACGTGGAGGCGGTTGTCATTGCCACCCCGGTCTCCACGCATCACGGCTTGGCCATGCAGGCGCTGCGCGCCGGCAAGCACGTGCTGATCGAGAAACCCATTGCCACGCGGGTGAGCGATGCGCTTGAAATTGCCGAGACCGCGGAGCGGCTGGGGTTGATCGCGATGGTCGGCCACACCTTCCAATTTAACCCGGCGGTAAACGCGGTGCGAGATTTGATCTTGCGCCAGGAGCTGGGGGAGATCTATTACATCAGCGGCACGCGGGTTAACCTGGGCCTGTTCCAGCCCGATATCAACGTCGTGTGGGATCTGGCGCCGCACGATATCTCGATCTTGCTGCACGTGCTGGGGGTCGATCCATCGTGGGCGAGCGCGCAGGGTGGGTCATTTGTCCAGAAGAAGCGGGGCCTGCAGGATATGGCCTACATGACCCTCAACTTCCCATCTGGTATCCTGGCCACTTTGCGCCTGTCCTGGCTCGACCCGGTGAAAATCCGCCGGATCACCGTGGTGGGCAGCCAAAAGATGCTGGTCTACGACGACATTGCCGAGCACAAGGTCATTTTGTATGACTGCGGCGTAACGGTCCCGCCGTATTCAGACACCATGGAAGAATTCCAAATGTCGTATCGCCATGGGCCGGAGACAATTGTGCCCTTTGACTGGGTTGAGCCGCTCCAGGCGGAGTGCCGGATGTTCGCCGAGGCGATTCGCACCGGGCAGGTGCCGGTCAGCGATGCGCGCATGGGGGTGAAGGTGGTGCGCGTGCTCGAGGCCGCGCAGCGGTCGCTATCCAACGGGGGCGGCCGGGAGGCCACCGGGCTGTGACCGAAGCGACCGCCGAGCTGCGCATCGCGCCCGACGTCCGGCTTGGCCGCGACGTCAAGCTCTACGCCTTTGTCAACTTGTATGGCTGCGAAATTGGCGACGGCAGCAAGATCGGCGCGTTCGTCGAGATCCAGAAGGGGGTTAGCATCGGGCGCCGGGTGAAAGTGTCCAGTCACACTTTTATCTGCGAGGGCGTTACGATCGAAGACGATTGCTTCATTGGCCACGGCGTAATGTTTACCAACGACAAATACCCGCGCGCCACTAATCCCGATGGCTCGCTGCAGACCGAGCGCGACTGGCAGGTGGTGCCAACCTTCATCCGGCGCGGCGCTTCAATTGGCAGCAACGCCACCATCCTGTGCGGGGTGACGGTTGGCGCGGGCGCCATCGTGGGCGCTGGCGCGGTTGTCACGCGCGACGTTCCGCCGGGTGTCACGGTGGCCGGCGTCCCCGCCCGCCGGCTGCGTTCAGCTCCGGACAGCAAAGAGTAATCATGACCATCCCATTTGTCGACCTGAAGATTCAGTATCAAACGCTGCGGGGCGAGCTAGAGCCCGCCATGCAGTCTGTGCTCGAACGCGGCGCGTTTATTATGGGCGCCGAGCACGAGGCCTTCGAGCAGGCCTTTGCCCGCTACCTGGGCGTGCGGCGCTGCCTAGGGGTGGCCTCCGGCACCGACGCGCTCGAGCTGGCCCTGCGCGCCCTGGGTCTGGGCCCGGGCGATGAAGTCATCACCGTGCCAAACACCTTCATTGCCACCACTGAGGCCATCAGCCACGTAGGCGCCAGCCTGCGCTGGGTTGACGTGGACCCGCGCACGTACAATCTCGACCCGGAGCGGCTTGAGGCCGCCATCACGCCGCGCACGCGGGCGGTGCTGCCAGTGCATCTCTATGGCCAGCCGGCCGATATGCGGCCGATTATGGCCGTTGCCCGGCGCCATGGCCTGAAGGTGATTGAAGATTGTGCCCAGGCGCATGGGGCTCGCGACCATGGCCAAAGAGTGGGCACGTTCGGCGATCTGGCCTGTTTTAGCTTTTACCCTGGGAAGAACCTGGGCGCCTATGGCGATGGCGGCGCGGTGGTGACGAACGACGAGGCCCTGGCCGAGCGCGTGGCCTTGCTGCGCAACCACGGCCAGCAAACCAAGTACGTGCACGTTATGGAAGGCTGGTGCCACCGGCTCGACAACCTGCAGGCGGCCGTGCTGGGTGTCAAGCTGCGCCACCTCGACGACTGGAATGAGTGCCGCCGCCGGGCCGCCGCCACGTACAATCGGCTGCTGGGCGATTTACCCGAAGTGGTCACGCCTTACGTGCCGGCCGGCGTGGAGCCGGTCTTTCACCTGTACGTCATCCAAGTGCCCGACCGTGACGGGGTGCAGGCGGCGCTCCAGGCGCAGGGCATCGCCACCGGCATCCATTACCCTATCCCCCTGCACCAGCAGCCGGCCTACGCGCACCTGGGCTTCGCGCCGGACGATTTTCCGGTCAGCGCCGCGCTGGGGCCAAAGATACTCTCCCTGCCCATGTTCCCCGAAATTACGACCGATCAGATTGAGGCCGTCGTGGCGGGGCTGCGGGCTGCGCTGCGTGTGCCTGCAGCCGCCTGAGCGCAGGGCGGTGCCCTGGAAACCCGCTCCTGAGCTCACCGTCGCCTGCTCTGGCGCACAGCGCCAGCGGGGCCTGGCGCCAGGCCCCGCCTGGCTTGTTCCTTTCGTGAAGGCCCAGGCACTTCTTTTGCCTCGCCTTATAGCCTCCCGCCGCTTCTGCCAGGCCGCCTCGCCAGTGAGTGTGTCAATGTAGCTGTTCACTCTGATGATGATGTCCAGGTTAAGGCATTCCGGCGCGTCTTCGGCAGATCTCACGACATAAACGATCTCGGTGATCGATTCCGCCCAGGAGCCGTCGTGTATAATAAACGCCATTCACCGCGTGGGCGTCAGACCAATCCCACCTTACCCTTATCCCACAGACAGCGTCGAGTCGTATGACCTTACCTGCAACCCCAGACCGCAAGCGCTCGTGGTTGGGCATTGTGCTTCGCCTGGGCCTGGGCCTGGCGCTGGCCGTGTGGGCGGTCTGGCATCTCGATTGGGGCGCGCTGGCCGATAGCCTGCGGCATATCCACCTCGTCTGGGTGGTGGCAACCATTGTCCTGTTTCTCCTGGGCCTGGTGCTCAAGCTCGTGCGCTGGCGCTGGCTCATGAGCGATCTGGCCCCCACCGTCAGCTGGTTGGCGCTGGCGCGCGCCCTGATCCTGGGCCAGGCCGTCAATATCATTGGGTTGGGGCGGTTCGGCGAAGTGGCGCGCATCATCTCACTTCGCCAGGAAGCGCGCATTTCGGGCGTCGGCGTGGCGACATCGGTCGTGGCTGAAAAGCTCCTGGACCTGGCGTTTTTGGGCCTGGCCGGCGGCTGGTGGGTGCTGCTGCTGCTCAGGCCGCCGCGCGAGATCAATGTCACCCAATTCTTGCTGACCGGCGTCGTCAGCGCGCTGGCCGTGGCGCTGTGCGCCTGGTTTGGGCAATCGATCCTGCGCTGGCTGCAAGCTCGGCTGGATCAATGGGATGCGCCGGTGGGCCGCTGGCTGGCGCCGCGGACCACAGCCGTAGCCGATGGCCTGAAGGGCCTCACCCGTCACAGCCAGCTGGGGCGAGGGCTGCTGATGAGCCTGGCCATTTGGGGCGTGATGCTGCTGACCAACCTGGTGCTGCTGCTGGCGTTTGACCTGCCCTTCTCCGGGCGGTTGGGCCTGTCGGTGCTGGTCATGGGGCTGCTGGGCGTGGCGGCCAATCTCACGCCGGCCAACATTGGGCCGGAGCATTGGGCGATCATGTTTGGCCTGACGGTCTTCGGGGTTTTGCCGAGCACCGCCCTGGCCTATGCCCTGGTTCTGCATGCGATTGTCACCGTCTTGCCGCTCATACTGGCGCTGGCTCTCAACGGCTGGCACTGGGCAGATCTGCGGGCCCTGGCCAGCCGGCCGGCGTCCAGGGAAGCGATCCCAGAGCCTTAACCGCTAAGGCCGCGCTCGCCATGTCCACGCCGTCCAATTCACGCCAGTGCGTGTCGGTCATTATTCCCGCCTATGCCGCCGCCGACACGCTGGGGGAATGCCTGGCGGCGCTAAAAACCCAGCGGCTGCCTCCCGCTACAGAGCTTGAAATCATCGTCGTGGACGACTGCAGCCCCGACGCCACGGCCGACGTGGCGCGGCAAGCCGGCGTCCGCTGCGTACGGACCGAAAAGACGCAGGCGCCGGTTGAGCCGGAATGGCTGATCTGGCGTCCGGCCGGGGTGGCGCCCTCGAGCGGCCCCGGCGCGGCGCGCAACCTGGGCGTCAAGGCCAGCTCGGGCGACCCGATCCTTTTCACGGACGCGGATTGTGTGCCGACCGAAGGCTGGGCCGCCAGCATGCTGGCGGCCTTTGCCGACCCGCAGGTCGCCGGCGTCAAAGGCACTTATCTGACGCGCCAACAAAGCCTGATCGCACGCTTCGTTCAACTGGAGTACAGCGACAAATACCGGCGGATGGCCTCGCGCGAGTGGATTGATTTCATCGACGCCTACTCGGCCGGCTACCGGCGCGAGGTGTTTGTACAGAATGGCGGCTTTGAGACGGCGATGATGGGTGACGAGGACCAAGAGTTCTCGTTCCGGCTGGCTCAAAAAGGCTACAAACTTAAATTCGTGCCGGCCGCCGCCGTCTATCATCGCCACCTCAGCAGCTTCCGGCGCTATATAAAACGCAAATTCACAGTCGCCTATTGGAAGACGCAGCTACTGCGCTGGCACGCCGATAAAGCGCTGGGCGATTCGCACACCCCACTGAGCCAGCGCCTCCAGATTCTGCTCGTCCTGCCGATTGTGCTGAGCCTGGCGGCCGGGCTGTTCTGGCCGCCGGCCGGGTGGGTGGCCGCGGGGCTCGCCGGGGCCTTCCTGCTCACCACCCTGCCCTTCCTGGCCTGGGTGGCCCGCAATGACCGGCCGGTATTGGCGGCGGCTCTGCCGGTCATTATCGGGCGAGCCATCGCCCAGGCCCTTGGGCTGGGGGTCGGGGCAGCGACCAGCCTGTGGCGCAGGCCCATCCGCAAAGCCACCATTTCAAATGCGGATCAGATCGTCAAGCGCCTGGTGGACATTACCCTGGCCGGGGCCGGCCTGCTGATGGCCCTGCCGCTGACGCTGATCCTGAGCGTGCTCATCAAGCTCGAGACGCCGGGTCCGGTTTTTTTTCGCCAGACGCGCATCGGGCAGTATGGGCAGCCCTTTCAAATCTACAAGCTGCGCTCGATGGTCGTGGACGCGGAAGAGCGCCTGCCGGATGTGCTGCCTCAGAGCGTGCTGCCGGGCCCAGCGTTCAAGATCCCCAACGACCCGCGCGTCACGCGCCTGGGACACTTCATGCGGCGCTGGAGCCTGGACGAATTGCCCCAGCTCTGGAACGTACTGCGCGGCGACATGAGCCTGGTTGGCCCGCGCCCAGAAGAGCCTCGCATCGTGGCCCTATATAGCGACTGGCACCGCCAGCGTCTGGCGGTTAAGCCTGGCCTGACCGGCCCGATGCAGGTTAACGGTCGAGGCAGCCTGTCGCTCGACGAGCGCGTGCGGCTCGAGCTGGACTACATCGCGAACTACAGCTTGTGGCGCGATGTGGACATCCTATTGCGATCTGTCCCGGCCGTGCTCTCAGGTGCCGGAGCCTACTAGCGATGACTGGCCGCGCCCCGGCGCCACTGGCTGGCGTCGTCCGCCGGTTGAGCGGGTTGCTACAGCAGCCCGAGCGCCGGTGGCTGGCTGCCATCCTGGCCCTCAGCCTGGCCCATGGCCTGCTGTATGTGTTTATCGAGCCGCCCTGGGAACATTACGAAGAACCGTCCCACTTCGAATATGCCTGGCTCATCAGCCACACCGGGCGCCTGCCAAAGTATCCCGCCTACGATCAAGCCGAGCGACGCCTGATCGCCGGCTCGATGATCGCGCACGGCTTCTTTGACCGCCGGCCCTTGCTGGGCTTGCCAGACCTGAACGTGACCGATCAGCCGATCTGGATCGGGATAAACGTCACTGGGGCGGTGCCGCTCTACCATATCCTGATCGCGCTGCCGCTGCGCCTGCTGGCGGGCGCCGGGATCGACACGCAGCTGATTGCGGCCCGCCTGGTCTCGCTGGCACTATTGGTTTTGACGGTCGCATTCGCATACCAGGTCATGGCCGAACTGGTGCCGCCGGGCCACTACCTGCGCTGGGCGGTGCCGCTCAGCCTGGCCCTGACGCCGGGTTTTGTCGACTTGATGACCGCGGTCAACAATGACGTCGGCGCCACGTTCATGTTTTCGCTGTATCTCTGGGCGACGGTTCGATTGATCGTGCGCGGCGTTACCTGGCAGCGTCTGCTGGGCGTGCTGATCCTGTCGGTCCTGTGCGGACTGACTAAGAATACCGTGCTCATCGCCGCGCCGCTGGCAGTGGTCCCCATTGGTCTGGCGCTCGGGCTGCGGTTCGCGGCTGGCCGGCCGAACCAGCCGGGCTTACCCGCTCTTGGCCGACGGGCGAGGTGGGGCCTGGGGGCACTGGTGCTGCTGGCCCTGGTCGTCGGGCTGGGGTTGAGCCTCGATTGGGGAGACCCCGCGCTCTGGTATCGCCTGCCGGTGCAATCGACACTGGTGCGGGTCGCGGCCCAACCAGCGGTGCCCGGACTGGGCGCGTTCGCCTTGGGGTTTACCCGCGCGCCGGGCCAGCCGGACCCGGGCGGGGTGGAGCAGGTCGTCCCGTATGATCGGGTGCTGGTCTTGCGCGGCCAGCCGCTGACGCTTGGCGCCTGGATGTGGGCTTCTCAGGCCGTCACCGTGAATGGACCAATGCTCGTGTCTGACCAGCCCTTGAGCTCGACCGCGGTGACCATCGGCACTCAGCCCGCCTTCTTTGCCTGGCCCGCGACCATCGGCGCTGATGCCCAGGCGGCCTGGGTGCTGGTGCAGCCCAGCCTGGCGGATGATCCGGCGCGGCCGGTTACCGTTTACTATGACGGCCTTGTGTTAGCCAGCGGTCTGCGGCCCGCCGGCACGCCGCCGGTCTTTGCTGACCTCGGCGCGACACAAGGGTCCTGGGGCGGCCAGCCCATGGTGAATGAAGTGCGCAATGGCACGCTGCAAGAAGCCTCGCTAAGAGTGCGGCCGTGGGTCGAACACCTGGCCACCCGGCTGGCGGGGGCCTACCTTTCCCCCTCTGTTCTTCTGGGGGCCGTGCTGGATTCGCGTGCGACCGGTTCGTTCTATCTGGCGACAGCGGTGCGTTTGTTCCGCACGTTTTGGGGGGCTTTTGCCTGGGGCAACGTGGCCCTGTCGCCCAACTGGTATATCTTGCTCCGCTATGCTACCCTGCTGGGCATAGCCGGCGGCGTCGCGCGGCTGTCACAAGGCTTTGGCGGCCTAAGCCGCCCCCATCAACTGGCCCTGATCTGGCTGGGGGTGGCCGTGCTGGCGATCTGGACCGAAGTATTGTTGCGCGGCCTGTTTACCGTGCTGGACCCGAGACTGTACATACCCACGGCGCGGTATGCTTATCCGGCCATGATCCCCAGCATGCTGTTGCTGGTGGCGGGTTGGAGTTATCAGCCCTGGCGCAGCGAGCGCCTGGCGAGCCGTTGGCCACAAGCCCAATTGCGCCTCACGCGCCTCTGGCAAAAGCTGTGGCCGGTGTTATTCTGTGCCGCGTTCCTGGTTCTAGACCTGCAGTCTATATGGACGACACTCGCCTATTATTCGAGGTGACAAAATCCTGAACATACGACCTGCAGTGCACAAGCTTGGCTGGGTAGGCGTGTTGCTGCTCGCGGCGGTCCTGATGCTCCAAAACGTGATCGGGGCCAGCGGCGTGTTAACCACGAGTCAGGCGAGCACGGCGAAATCATCCTCATCGGGCTTCAACAGCCTTCCAGCAGAACAAGGCAGCCTGCCGCTGCCGGCGGCGTCCGGGACGATCACGCCGACCTTATACCTGCCGCTCACCCTCGCGAACTGGCCACCCCCGAACGTGTTCGGCGTTACGATATCACCTGTAACTCCCGGCGCCGGTTTGAGCCAGGTGCTGTCCACCACAACCCAGTGGACGCGCGGCCCATTTGTCGCCTGGCAGCTCGTCGAACCAACGCCGGGGGCGCGCAATTGGGGCGCTATCGCGAGCCTCGAGAGCGAGCTGCTGACGTCGGCGCAGAGCCATTTGTCGGTCATCCTGGGCGTTGGACAGACTCCCCTCTGGGCTCAAAAAGTTCCCGGGTCGTTTTGCGGCCCGGTGGCGGCCAATCAGCTGCCGGCGTTTGCGGCCTTTATGCACGACGTGGTCGCGCGCTACAGCGTGCCGCCCTATAACGTGACGAATTTCGAGCTATGGAACGAGCCCGACATCGACCCCGCGGGTTTTCCGGGCAACAGCCCGATTGGCTGCTGGGGCAACGCCGCCGATCCCTATTACGGCGGCGGCTATTACGCCCAGATGCTGTCGCAGGTGGCGCCGCAGATGAAGTCTGCCAATCCGGGCGTCCACGTCATAGTCGGCGGCCTGCTGCTCGACTGCGACCCGGTTCATCCGCCGGCTGGTAAAAACTGCCTGCCGTCCAAATTCCTGGAAGGCATTCTGCGTGGCGGGGGTGCCCCCTATTTCGATGGGATCAGCTTCCATTCTTACGACTACTACAGCGGCATCCTCGGCCAGTATTCCAACCCGAATTGGAACAGCGCCTGGAATTCCGGCGGTTCGGTGAGCTGGGCGAAGCTCAAGTTTATTCAGTCGGTCCTGGCCACTTATGGGGTGACGGGCAAGTTCATCGCCAATACCGAAATGGCGCTCTTATGCGATGCCAATAGCACCACGGATTTTGACCGGACCAAGGCGGATTACCTGGCCGAGGCCTACGCCACTGCAATCGCCGACGGGCTGACGGCTAACGTCTGGTATTCCCTGGCGGGCTGGAGGAACTCGGGCCTGCTCGACGGCAACAACCAGCCCGTGCCGGCATTCGCCGCCTATAGCTTCTCGGCGCAGGAGCTGCACGACGCTGTCTATAAGCAGAGCCTCAACGCGTATCCGGGGGTGACCGGTTTTGAATTCGCGCATCACCTCGGGCGCACCTGGGTGCTGTGGTCGGCCGATGGCGCCTCGCACCTGGCTAATTTGCCGAGCAGCCCCGTGGCCGTCGAGGCGGTGGACGGCACGCCGATCACCCCAACGACCTCTCTGAACGTCGGCATCGATCCGGTCTACGTGGAGTGGAATCCCTGACGTGGACACGGCCCCAGCCGGGGCGCTGACCCGTTTGTCGGCCGCGGCAGAGCGCGTTCCCCTGGTGGCGATTGTGGGGATCGCGCTGCTGGCGCGCCTGGCCGTCATCGCTTACCTGGGCAATTGGCAGCCATGGTTTGGCCAACAAGAATGGGACTACATCGCCCGTGTGATCGTCCAGCACGGTTTCTATGGGATCGACGTCAACAGCGACTATGGTTCCTCGACCTTGACCGTTACCTCGTTCATCCCGCCGCTCTATCCGTTTTTCCTGGCGGCGATGAATGAGGTTTTTGGCAGCCAGGCCTGGCTGGCGATCCGCCTGGTGCAGGCCCTGCTCTCGACGGCCAGTGTCTGGCTCATCTGCGATATCGCATGGCGATTGTTTAGCCGGCGAGACATCGCCTGGCTCTGCGGGCTCATGGCCGCCTTGTCTCCACCCCTGGCGGGAGGCGTGGCCGAGGTCGACCCCGTATCCTTTGAAGTCTTCCTGGTGCTGGTCTATGTGTACCTGACCCTGCCGCCACGCCTCATGCCGGCCGCTCCCAGGTGGCGCTGGCCGGCGGCGGGCGCGGTGCTGGGCCTGGCCGCGCTGGTCCGGGCGCCCATCCTGCTTCTGCTGCCGTGGCTGGTGGTGCTGCTGTGGGCCAACCGGCCGGCCGGAGCGCCCTGGCTGCGGACGGTGGCGGGCCCAACGTTGGCCGCTGGCCTGGCGGCCGCGGCAGTGATCAGCCCGTGGACCATCCGCAATTACGTCGTGCAGCACGCCTTTGTCCCAATCTCCACCAATGGCGGCATCAACTTCTGGATCGGCGACAACCCAAGCGCCGCCGGGGAGTACGTCTGGCCGCCGGGCGCGGCGCCCGACTTGCTGCAGGCGTCGGCCAACCTGAGCGAGCCGCAGCGCGACGCTTTCTTTTACCAGCAGGGCCTGACATTTGTGCGCGAACAACCAGCCCAGGCCATGCGATTGTTGGGGCTGAAGCTGTTGTACTTCTTGTGGGAGCGCCCTGGCATCGGCGCAACTTACGGCGGCCAGCCGGCGACCGGGTTGGGGCGGACCGCCTATTTGTTGGCCAACGCGGTCCTGCTGCCATTGTGGCTGCTGGGCCTGGCGCTGACGGCGCGGACATGGCGGCCGATGATGGTCATTTATGGGCCCATCCTGGCCGCCCTGGCTCAAAACGTCATCTATTTCGTGGCGACGCGCTTTAGAACGCCAGCGGTGCCCTTCGAAACTCTGCTGGCGGCGGTGGCCATCGTGTGGGCCGCGCACGCTGCTGAAGGGGTGGCACGGGTGCTGCGGCCGGCCATGGGACGGGTGCGGCTGCGGCTATGAGGCGCGCCGGTTCTGCCTGAAGTAGGCGATCACGGCATCGAGCGTCTGGTCGAGCGATAGCGTCGGCTGCCAGCCGATGGCCGCGCGGATTTTGTCGATGCTGGGCACCCGGCGCTGCATATCTTCGAAGCCCTTCTCATAGGCCTCTTCGTAGGGCACCCGCACCAGGGGTGAGCGGCTCTCGGTGCGCGCCAGGATGCGCTCGGCCAGCGCCAGGATCGTGATCTCCTCCTGGCTGCCCACGTTGAAAATCTCACCCACCGCGTGCGGCGCGGCGGCCAGCTCGATCACCGCGCGCACGGTGTCTTTGACGTTGCAGAAGCAGCGCGTCTGCTGCCCGTCGCCATAGATGGTCAGCGGCTGGGTGGCCAGGGCCTGCTCCACCAGGCGCGGGATGACCATGCCGTAGGTGCCGGTCTGCCGCGGGCCGACCGTGTTGAAGAAACGGCAGATGACCACCGGCAGGCCGAACTGCTTGTGGTAGGCCAGCCCCAGGAACTCGTCGATGGCCTTGGACTCGGCATAGCTCCAGCGGCTCTTGATGGTGGGGCCCATCACCCGGTCAGCGTCCTCGCGAAACGGAAGCTCGGCGCTCTTGCCGTACACCTCAGAGGTGGAGGCGATGAGCACTTTGCGCCGGTAGCGGCGCGCCAGGCGCAGCACCACCTCGCTGCCCTGGATGTTGGTCTCCAGCGTCCGCACCGGGTCCTTGACGATCAACTCCACGCCGACCGCGGCCGCCAGGTGGAAGATCACGTCACTGGTGCTGGCCAGCCGGTCCATCACGGTCTCATTGGTGACGGTCTCGTAGACGAATTGGAAGCGGGCCTGCTGGGCCAGCGGCTCGATGTTGGCGTAGTTGCCGGTCGAGAGGTCGTCCACCGCGATGACGCTGTGGCCCTGCGCCAGCAAGGCCTCGGCCAGGTGGCTGCCAATGAAGCCGGCCCCGCCGGTGATGAGCATTTGCATATCAGGTAATCCTTCCTCTCCACGAACCTGGCGCGCGGCTGGCAAGCCGGGCGCCGGCTAGGGCGGCCCGACGAACAGCTGCGTTGCGGCCACCGACAGGCGCCGGGTATCCACCAGCTTGCCGCTCGCGGGATCTACCGGCTGCCCCGCCACATCGGCTTGAATGGCCAGCACATTCCAGCCCGCGCGCACCAGCCCGGCCGGCAGGCTGATCTGCGTCGTCCAGGCGTCACAGTTATCCCAGGCGTGATCAGCAACGCCGGCCCCATTGACCTGGAGCGTCACATGCTGCGGCCGGCCAGGCAGACAGACGGGCAGCAGCGACAGGCTGATCTGCTGCGCGGCGCTGGCCGGCGCGAACCAGGCAGCCGTCGCCTGGTTGCCGCCGACCCAGGTGCCCCACGGCTCGGGGGCCGACCAGCCGTCGCGGCGGACCAGATTGAAATGGGCGTTGGCTGGCGGCGCGACATGCAGGATGCACACCCGGTAAGCCCAGGGCGAGATGCCGCTGGGCGGGTCAAAGCACTGGACCAGACGCAGCTCAGGATTGGTCTGGGCATCGTCGACCAGGGGCTGCTCCAGCCCGCTCTCCATGTGGACGACAACCAGGCGAACGTGATACGACCGCATCACTGCGGCAAAGTCGCTGTTCAGGAGCGGGTGGCTGGTCTGATGGAACCAGTGCTGCAAGACCAGGTACTGGGCCGGCATGTAGCTGCCGACGCCGGAAACCGTTTGCTGGTGATGATACAGCGTTGAGAAGACGATGTCACCTCCAGCCAGCAGCGCCAGCCGGTCCGGTTGCGAGGCGGCCAGGTCGACGATGTTCTGGCCGGCCAAATTCTGCGAGGCCAGCCACACAAAAGCCGGGTGCGCCGCCGGCCTGGCCGGCACGCTGCCCGTGGGAGCGGGCAACACTTCCAGCACCAGGGCCAGGGCCAGGCCCGCGCGCATCCAGGCCAGCGGCAGCTTTTGGACGGTCAGCCCCATCAATGGGAACAGGCCAACCCCGGCCACAAAAGCAAAGCGGGAGGTGACCCGGGCGCCCTCCCAAAACGGCACCAGCGCCGCCGCGACCAGGTCTGGCAGCGGAATGGCCTGGGCCAGGCCGCTGGACGGCTGGGCGATGGTGAACAGGGCCGGCTTGAACTGGCGCCCCAGACTCCACACGGCCTGAACGACCGGGCCAAAGATATAGCCGTTGACGACGCTGCCGCTGATTTTGACGGCCGGTCCCATCGCCAGCAGCAGGCCCACCAGCGAGCAAGCCAGCAGCGGCCGGAGCCGCTTGTCCTTGCGAGCCGCCACCAGGCCCAGCAGCCCGCAGGTGAACCCGAGCAGGCCAAAGTTAGCGATCTCTGATTCATTCGGCGGGCCGGGGTCCAACTGCCGCGCCAGGCTCCCCAGCCACGGCTGCCCGAAGCCAGGCACCCAGAAGCTGTTCAAGCTAGATGACCAGGCGACCAGGGTTTGTATGTCATTGAAGGCGGCCTGGCCGGCGGACATGCCGCGCCAGAAAAGCCAGAGCGTCGGGCTGCTCAGCGCCAGCGCGGCCGCCCCCGAGATGAGGCAGCCCTGTGCCAGGGCTTTCCAGCGCATTTCTCCGGCCCAGAGCTCGGCCAGGCACCAGGTCAGCAGCAGCACCAGCATGTGCCAGAGCGCATAGAGCGAAGCGGTGATGGCCGCCGCCCAGATCACGCCGGTGATCAAATACCACTTCGTCCGGCGGCCCGGATGGCGCCGCGCCTGCTCCCAGGCCCACACTTCCAGCGGCAGGAGGGCCGACGCCAGCAGCGTGTGGAGGTGACCCGAGTTGCGGAACCACCGGTAGCCCCAGAACGTGAATGCCAGCGCCGCGACGATGCCGGCCAGGCGTCCCAGCCATAGGCGCGTCGCTTTGTACATACCCGCGAACGCCAGAACATGGGCGCCCAGCGCGGCGGCGTTGTAGGCGAAAGCCGCGCCGCCCAGCGCATACAGCGGCATGAGCGCCAGGAACAGGATCGGCCCGTGAGCCAGCGTGGCCACCTGCCATCCCTGTGGGGCAAACACTGCCGGGTCGAACAGTGGATTGCGACCGTGGATCAGGCTCTGGGCATACCAGTCGAGGCCCCAGAGCACTTCCAGGCCATCACCATAGCCTGGAACGTGGCCGAATAAGTCGCCGACCCGCCAGGACCAGGCCAGCATGGGCAGGAAGGCGGCCCAGGGCAGCAGCAGGTCGGCGGCCTTGAGCCGCGGCCACAAAAAGGCAGGACGTGGGGTCATCGGCGCATTTGGTCTTGACGCAAGGCGTGCCGCTCCGCCGGCAGGTGGCTGCCGATGAAGCCGGCCCCGCCGGTGATGAGCATTGGCATCTGGTTTGGCTCCTGTGCTTGCCTGGCCCGCTGCCGGCTGCCCCTTCGGCTGGCTACGCGGTGATCACCGGGCGCTGGCGGTGCGTCCAGCGGATGCGCCACAGATCCCGAATCATATCGACCAGCCCCTGCCAAAAGCGCACCGTGCTGCCGGGCGAGTCGGTCCAGCGCACGGGCATCTCCTGGATGCGCAGCCCGGCCCGCTCCGCCAGGTACAGGATCTCGACGTCGAACATGAAGCGGTCGACGCGGGCCAGGGCAAACAGCTGGCGCGCCAGCCCGCCGCGATAGGCCTTAAAGCCGCACTGCGTGTCAGAGATGTCCCACAGGCCCACCATCAGGTAGCGCACCCACTTAAAAATCCCCGAGGCCAGCCGCCGGTAGACGGGCTGCGGCGCGCGGATGTCGGATGACGACAGGCGGCGCGAGCCGATGACGATATCCGCCTGCTGCAGGCGCTCCAGGGCCGCGGCGATCTCTTCGACCGGGGTGGACAGATCGGCATCCAGAAAAATGACCACCGCGCCGCGCGAGGCCAGCACCCCGGTGCGAATGGCATAGCCTTTGCCGCGGTTGGGCTGGTAGGCCAGCAGCCGCGCGCGCGGCTCGCCGGCCAGCCCGGCCTGCACGGCGGCGGCCGTGGCGTCGCGGCTGCCGTCGTCCACCACAATCAGCTCGAACGATGGGTTGTGCTCACGCAGATAGGCCAGCACGTGCGCCAGGTGCGGCGGCAGCCGCCGGGCTTCGTTATAGGCCGGGATGATGACGCTCAGCGCGACCGGGGGCGGCAGCGCGTCCGCCGGGCCCGCCTGCGTCATGCCGGCGGTTCTTGCTCGATGCGGGCGCGCAGCGCGTACACCAGCACGTGGTCCAGGATCATGTGGCCGTCTTCCTGCTGGCCGATGCGGTCACTGGGGATGATCACCTTCAGGTCCGCCAGCTCGGCCAGCCGGCCGCCGGGCCGGCCGCAGAAGCCGATGACGGTGGCGCCGTGGGCCTGCGCATAGCTCACGGCCTGCACCACGTTCTTTGAATTGCCTGAGGCTGAAATGGCAATGACCACATCGCCCGGCTGGAGCAGGTTTTGCAGCGGCTCGGTGAACACCTCGGCGTAGCTCTGGTCGTTGCCCACCGCCGTCAGCAGCGGCACGTTGTCGGTCAGCGCG
>Ga0070730_10002255_pt1 | contig 17702 bp, 26 predicted proteins | sample Coa_R1_3_FD_66447 | JGI IMG/M metagenome (GOLD analysis project Ga0070730, IMG submission 66447) | Surface soil microbial communities from Centralia Pennsylvania, which are recovering from an underground coalmine fire - Coalmine... | ecosystem: Environmental > Terrestrial > Soil > Unclassified ... | reverse complement strand
GTCATATTTGGGATCGGGCAACGGGCGCTGTTCCTCGTTACTCTCGTCACGGTCACGTTCCTGCTGGCTCAAACCGGCCGGCTGCACGCTCTATCAGAACGTACGTCGCACGGGTGAGCTCGCCGAATTGGACTGGGCCGTAGCTTCCGTAACGCGAACCACTCTACGGTGATCGTCGCTAGGCCCATCCGCATAGCCAGGTATAGGACGGCGCCAATGGAATCGGGCACGCAACCTGCACTACGTTCGGCGGAGCCTGTCCCTGTAAGCGATCAACGTCAACGGCACGCCAATGATGATCACGATTAGCGTCATAAAGCCGAGGGCAACGACAACCACTGCCACCGGGATTCTGGCGATGCCGATCGCGCCCGCAGTGACTGTCGCCGTAGCCACCCTTACTGCCACGCCGGGCGCTTCCGCCGGCCTGTAATACCAGGAGCGCGCCGGTTGTAGCCAGCGGACCCAGATCGTGAGACCCAATCCGACTCCTACGAACCAGAGCAGAACGATTGCAACGTCCCAAAGGACCATAGCCACAGCCGACATTATTGGAGCGCGGGGGTGGCCCGTGTCATCGCAAGAGCAGCACACTGGCGACCTTCCGGCGTCCCGCGCCTTCGGTTCGCGTTATGGAAAGGTCCGCGAGTGGAGTGGGCCGTAGTTTCCGTAACGCGAACCGGATCGAGGTTCGCGGCACGACTATCCGATTGGCCTGACCGACTTAGCTCACGCTGCTGCACGCCACCTCCGCCGTTTCATACTGCGCCACGTGCATTGGTGGACGAAGGTGTTGATTGGCCTCGCCTTCGGGATTGGACTGCTAGCTCTGCTCCTGCAGCCAAAAACCATCCGTGTCCCTGTCGCAATCGCCATCTGGGGTCTCACGATCTTGGTACCGATAGGCGCTGCAGGGCTGATCGCCCTCGTCAGGGACAAGAATCGCGTCGGCGAGATCCCACGGATTGCGGACCGAATCCGGAATTCGCCTAAGAGAGTGGTCGCAGAGGCGTGCTTTGTCGCCCTGGCTTGGCTATTAGCCGGGATCGCGTACTTGCTGGATCGACATGCAGCCACCTCGGCTCTGCTCTGGGCTGGCCTGCTTGTTGTGTGGGCCGAACTTGCTTACGACATCAACACATACGCGAGCGATTTCGTCGGAGGCCGTGCAGTCACACAGCTGGGGCGATTTGCGAACCGCCTTAGCTTTGCGCTGCTGTGGCCGGCAGCTCTCGTGGCCTTTGCTTATGGGGCCATTGTGTTGATTGCTGGTCAGCACTTTTGAAAAGGTTCGACCTCAGTTCGGCGCACGCGGCCTGAAGCTTTCACGCGCAGGTGCGCATGAGAGCGGATCGCGGGCATGCGGCGCAGTGCTGTTCCAGACACCAGCTGCAGCGCCTGCGTTGGGGTGTGCGCCGCCGACTCGACCCCTAGCCCCCAGCGCCAGACAGTGCCAGTAGCGAGCCCGTCACCGCGATCGTTCGTTCCGGAGGTGGGGGCCGTAGTTTCTGTAACGCGAACCACCCGACCGTCGTCGGTCCGGCGATCAGGCTGTCCGCCACCAGGCTCAACCGCTAGCGTATGGCGTCGTGGGGAACCCAGGCCCACCGCCGCCCGCGCCTTCCCGGACGATCGTCTACGTCGACGGCTTCAATCTCTACTACGCAATCAAGACCACGGCGTTCAAGTGGTTGGATCTTGCGGCCCTGGCAGCGCGACTGCTACCCAACAATCAGATCGATCTTGTGCGTTACTTCACCGCCCGGGTAGGAGCCTTGCCGCACGATCCCCAGGCGCCCACCCGGCAGCAGACGTACTTCAGGGCACTGGCTACGCTGTGGCCGCGATTAGAGATCCACGAGGGACACTTCCTTTCTCATGCGGTTTCAATGCCGCTCGCAAAGCCGCGAAAGAAGGGGGCAAAGACAGTGATTGTCATCAAGACTGAAGAGAAGGGTTCCGATGTCAACCTCGCAACCATGTTGCTGGTCGATGGTTTTCAGAACCGATACGACGTGGCTGCCGTAATCAGCAACGACTCCGACCTGGCACTGCCGATTCGCATGGTTCGCCAAATCCTCCATAAGCCCGTGGTCGTGTTCAATCCACACGCGATGAATCCAAAGAGCAAGCCCAGCAAAACGCTTCGGCAAGTAGCCAGCCAATACCGCCCTATCCGAGCGGGTGCCTTAGCCTCGAGCCAATTCGCGCCAAACCTCGTCGACGCCAATGGAGGCTTTAACAAACCGGCGACCTGGTAACTGGCCCCAAGAACTAGCTGAGGCCGCCCCGAAAGGCGGCCTCGCACCCTACCGCCGAAGCGATAGGGGGGTTCGAAGCAAATTATGCCCCATGAGCCGTTGCCATGAAACCTTCGATTGGTGGAGCGCGACGTCGCGTTTGAGCCATCCGACGCATTTCCAAGGGGCGAGCAGACTGTCGTTGATTCCCCCGGAATCGTTGGCTTCTGGGCATAATTGCCTTACTAGGCAAGCGCCTGCCCTTGGCAGGAGTGGCAGTCCGGGGCGCAATGCCCCGGACTGTTTGTTACGGTACCCCCGGCGAGACTCGAACTCGCGACCTCAAGCTTACTAGGCAAGCGCTCTATCCCCTGAGCTACGAGGGCGTGGTGGGCCTACCCTCCTTTGCTGGGATGCGGTAGACCATGCGTAGGGAGATTTCCATGAGTTTCAGCCACTGCTGAAGGTCCGACTCGTTCCACTCCCCGGATTCAGGTAACTGTTCGAGTGCACCTTCGATCAACTTCGGATAGCGGGTGTTCGCAGGTGAAGCAGGCGGCCCATATCCAGGTTCGACGACCAGATTGGACGCTGCGCGTTGCGGGGGCAGCGAAACACCGAGGATCGATGGTCGGATCATCTTCACGCGATCCGGCGAGGCTTTGAAAAGGCCTGCCTGCGCCGCCGAGTCGAGGAGTCGGGCGGCAACATGCTTAACGCTCTTTGGCGGCACCCCGAACTGGGTCAACGCGTTCTGGATGCCACCAACTGGGGGAAGAGGCCGACCTTCGTACTTCTCGAAGAATGCCTGGAACAGTGGAACGCCCATGAAGGCGCTCAGCCGAGCGCTCTCGGCGGTTTCCGGGTAATCCGGCTGCAGAATGTCGTACGCCCCCGGGGTGAGGCCGATCGCCCCAGCCGAACCCACGACCAACCCGAATAGGCGCGCGGCTGCGACCCGGTTCAGGAAAGCACCGTTGTGGGCGCTCTTGTAGCCGAGGTAGGACGCGAGTTCGTGGGTGGACGCTGTTCCGCCGTGGTCGTGCAGGGTCTTGGCCACCTCGATCGAGCTGTCCAGGTCGTACACCGGGAACCGAAGCGCTGCCATTCCCGTAGTTTACTCCTGCCGAGCCGTAAGTTGCAACTGCGTACGTAATTTACGCTTTCGCACTTACCCGCGCCAAACGCGGCGGCCGTTTGGGTCAATCGCCGGCGTGCCACCTGAGCGACTTCGGTTCGCGTTATGGAAAGGCGCCGATTGGCGACATATTCGCAATCGGGGTCGCAATGGGGGTCGCAGTCATTTCTCCAAAATCGGCCAAAACGAGTTCAAAAACGGCGTTACATTTCCGGACTGTCTCTCTTAAACACATGTGTGCGTTTACAGCCGACTGGTAGCACTAAATCGCACTTGCCGACAACATTCCTAGCTCGCCGAAAGAGTCGCCTTAAGCAATGGCCACGACACCAGGTAACCAGTCCCGACGTCGACCGATTGGCTGATCGGTAACAGCTTCAAGTCGATTTATGTCTCCGTGTCCATCGTCAGTCGAAACCCTCGTCCGCGTCTGCAGTGCGGCGGGGTGGCCGGTGGGGGCGCCGAGGGTTGTTCTGACGTCGTTCTCGTCGAGCCGCCTCAGCTCCAGCTCGTTCCATCGCATCGCCTCTGCGAACGAGCTCCCGGCGAAGCGCGAGGAAGAGACTCGCGGCGCCGAGGCGCCGAGCGTGCCGCGACGTGATGCCCAGCTCATCGGCGATCTGACCAAACGTGAGCCCCAGCCGGCGTAGTCGCTGGACCGAGGCGAGACGGTAAAGGCGGCGGTTGCGGTCAGGGTGTGCGTGCAGCTCATCAACCAGAGCGAGCTCGCGAGCGCGCCAGGCCCGCACTTTGGGTAAGACGCCTTCGACGAGGGCCCAGGACTGCTCGAGCTCTTGGTCCGAGAACTCCTCTGGGAGCGGCCAGCCGCGCCGTGGTTTCGGATACGACTCCAGATCTTCGGCGTCGACGTAGTAGGCGCCGTGCGCTCCGCGGACGGCGCGCAGCCGTCCAGTCCGGACGTGTAGGCGGAGCGTCTCGACGTGACACCCGAGGCGGCGAGCAGCCTTGTCCAGCTTCACCAGCGTCGCCATAGCAACAATCTTGGCAGCTTCAAGGTGAGGTGGACATTTCTAAATGTGGATTATGTAGATGTGAAACGTCACGCGCCTCACTGGCGAGCCTTAACCGCACCGCGCAAGCGACCAGGGGTCAGACTCGGACCCCTCTACCCGAGGCATACGCTGGTTCTCGAGATCGCTCCGCCCAGAATCGCTCCGATGACCGAGCAGCAGTTCGCTCGCGCGGTGGAGATACTCACCGAGATGCTGGCGTCGCATGAAGGGGATTCCCCTTCAAACAGAGTCGTGGTAACACGTGCACGTGTCTGACAAGCGATCGCCGTTCGTAACTGGCTCGATACGTGTGGCGACGTACACGCGAATCTCGACCGATGAGGAGCATCAACCTTTCTCGCTTGAAGCGCAGGCACAGCGCCTTGGCTCCTACATCCAAAGCCAGGACAGCTGGCAGCTCGTGCATCGCTTCACGGATCAGATGAGCGGCTCGACGCTAGAGCGTCCAGGCCTGGAGGCGGCTTTGGCTCTTGCCCGAGCGAAGCGTTACGACATGCTCCTGGTTTATCGCGTCGATCGCCTATCTCGCTCGGTTCGAGGCTTGGCCCAGGTCCTCGAGGAGCTCGACCACGCCGGCGTTAGCTTCCGCTCGGCGACCGAGCCGTTCGACACAGGCACAGCGGCAGGGCGAATGATGGTCCAGATGCTCGGCGTCTTCGCCGAGTTCGAACGGGCGACGTTGATCGACCGGGTAATCGCGGGCATGGAGCGCAAGGCGGCGCGCGGCGAATGGCTCGGCGGACAAGCTCCGTACGGCTATCGGCTCAATCGAGAGACGGCGCTCCTCGAGCCGAATGAGACAGAGGCTCCCGTTGCCCGCCTGATCTTCGACCTCTACACGAAGAAGCGACTTGGCGCCCGTGGCGTGGCGAACTACCTGTCATGCCACGGGTATCGATCTCGACCAGGTCAGCTCTGGAGCCACGTAAGCGTGCTCAACGTCCTGCGCAACCCGGCCTATGTGGGCAAGATCGCCTTCCGCAATGTGCAGTACGACGCACCTCACGCGGCGTTGATCGAGGCTGACGTCTTCGCCAAGGCACAACGACTTCTGCGACAGCGAGGCGAGGACGCGTCGACCAGGCGAAGCAACACAACCGAGTTCCTGCTCAGCGGTCTCATCATTTGCGCCGCCTGTGGCAGGCGATACGTCGGGACGGCGGCTCACGGCCGCAACACGCGCTACCGCTACTACACGTGCTTCTCGCGGAACCGCCACGGCCGGCAAGGCTGCCGCTCCGACGTTCTGCGAGCTGATCTGCTCGACCAGGCGGTCCTCGAGTCTCTGCTAGCCACATACGCGGACACAGAGGTCGTCAACGCCGCCATCGAGCGCTGGCGATCGCGTGCAGCCGAGGAGGCGCCCGACTCCGCGTCCCAGCTCCGACGTCTGGAGGCGGAGATCTCGGGAACCAAGTCCGCCGTGGAGCGCTACTACAGCGCCTTCGAGAACGGCCGGCTGTCCGAGTCGCGATTCGGCAGTCGAGTCGACGCGCTCGAGCGTCGATTGACTCAGCTCCGCGCGAAGCTCGCAGAGTTGCGCGACGCCGCAATGAACATCGAGGCGCCCAGCAAAGAAGCCATTCGCAGCGCTGAGGAGGCTGTCCGAGACGCGATGCTCCACGGCACGCCGGGTCAGCGCAAGGCGCTGCTCAAAGAGTTGATCGTCGAGGTCAGGGTCGAGAGCCGCGACAGCATCATCCCGACCTTCCGCCTTCCCGCGACGCCGGTTCGCGTTACGGAAGCCATGGTGGGCCGCGGTGGACTCGAACCACCTACCTCCGCGGTGCTAGGCCCTGAGCGGTCTACTAACAAGAGTGGCGAGTGCCTCGAAATGCCTGGTGTTATCGGGCTTGGCGATTCAGGCTCGTTTCCGATTCTTGCACAAGCTACTTTCGCTCTCTTGATTCGGAGTGCGGTCGTTCCGTAAGACTGAGGCCATGAGCGACGAGCCGGTTCCTCAGACACAGTTCCAGCGGCTGTTCCCCTACGCCAAGTCGTGCGATCTCCAGATCACAGAAAGCGGAAAGGGAGTGATCAAGGGATTCGAGACCCGCTCGATGGACGAGACCTCCTACGTCGACCCCATCAATTGCAGCAACCCCCGATGCGACGGCCGGCTCTTCCTCTCGCCCATCCTCATCAGCAGCATTCAGAACGACGTGACCGAGATCAAGCGGACCGTTGTCTGCCCCGGTGCCAAGCGCACTGGCTTCTGCCCAAACAGCTTTCAGATCGTGGCCACCGTTGTACTCAAGGGTCCGGAGCCGCCTCCACCGCCCCGTTGAGATGCCGCTGCCCAGGTCGCCGGATCAGTCCCCAGGGCAGGGGCTCTTCCTCCTTGCGCAGAGCCAGCGGGCCGTTCAGCCAACGACCGGCGTCAGGCTTCCCAGTTGGGTTTTCACCACGCGAGTCGCCCACCAGCAGCATGTCGCGGGCCCGTTCGAGCATGAATCTGGAGCCGGTGATCGAATCCATGACAGTCTCGATCGGACCGCTGAAGTGCGTGGGAACCACCTGCAGGTGCTCAGTAGGTGCCGGGTGTCGGAGGTGCTCTAACGGCGGCGTATGCCAGTGCATGCGCATGTTCTCTTCGTCGAGCAAGACGCGCCAAGCGAGAGCGACGTCGAGCTGCGTCCAGTTGCGCTCCGAGGCGAGTCGGCCCGCTCGGTACATTGCGTCCGGGACCCGGCGCACGAGGGCGGTCGAGAACTTGGTCAGCGCGATCGAGGCATGGACGCTGATCTGCCTTTCGCCTTGGTAAGCCACGCTGCACCACTCGTGTGGGCACCCCCACATCTCGTCGATCAAGCCTGGAGCCGGGAGCACGTCTTGTTCCATCGCGATGAAACCGCGCTGCTCCGCCCAAAGCTTTTCGTACATAGCGAAATAGGCCGTCGCGCCGTCCGTGTTGACGAAGGTGGCCCCGTACATCTCACCCAACGATTTGGTCTCGGGCTGGAGTCCGGCATCGGTGTACGCGACAAACAGGCGTGGCGGACCGGACTCGACCGCCAAACTCTCTGCTCTGGCAGGTTCCCGCGGCCGGATCGTGACGTGGCCGCCTTCGATCTCGGCCATGTACTCGGCCGGATCGAGTCCGCGAAGCCGTAGCAGCGTCACCGCAATGGAATGCCACTGCTCGGCAGCCAGGTAAATCGCTCCGCGGGCATCCGTGAGCAGCTCGACAACCGCCCAGGCCGAAGCGATCCTGGCGTTGACCCGACCCATTGCCTCGTCGAGCACGGCCTGTTCGGTCGCGTCTAGGTCCAGCTGATCAGCCATGACCTACCGCCTGGATCGTGAGGATCTGGTCGAGCAATTCGGCGCGTCCTAGGCGCTTTCGCCTGAACAGGACCTCGGCCAGGTCCACGATCAGCCGCTCATAGCGGGCCACCAGCCCGCGCATCTGCTCGCTGATGGCTGCCATCACGCGACGCTGAACCATCTCATCGGGCTCGACCTCTGCGAGCAACGACCAAGCGAGGTCATGGTCGAGGACGCAGCCAGTGTCGGCGCCAAAGCTCAGCTGAGCGAAGGACGGCGCCGTCAGCCAGCCCAGCCAGCGGGTGACGCGGTCATAGAGTTGCGGATCGTCCAGGTTCGGTCGCCAGTGGCCACAAACGTAGTGCCAGCCGACCGGGGGCAGGACTTCGGTGTGGCCATCCAAGCCCCCGTACTCGAGGACATCGACACAGACAACATCGAAGCCCAACGCCAGCGCCGCGACCGCATGCACGCTTTCGTGGAGGCAAACCCGATTCGTCATAGCCTTCGCACCCCGCCGTATTCCGGCATACCTGGAATCCCGGTTACGCCGTGGAAGCCTGTCCGGCTACCGGCTGGAGTAGCCAGGTCGCGCATCAAGCTGCGGTAGCGCTGGGCGTCCTCAGGAGTCGTCGTCTTGATGGTGAGCTCCATCAGTGCGGCGAGAACCACGGCGCGGTCGTCTTTGGCGCTTCCACTTGCGCCGATGAAAGTGGCACCGGAGCGTGTCGGCCGGGCCTCGAGGGTTAGTAGCTCCTGGATCAACGCGTCATCATCCGGTAGCTGGACCTGACGGCAGTTGAGCCCCGCCTTCAGGCGACTGAATGCCTGGAACTTCGAAGTGTTGTCCCATGGCTTCGCGGAGCAGCCGAGGCCGCGTTTCGCCAACCCTTCGATGACGGCCTGCGAGCTGAACTGGTCGGTTCTCAGCGAGCCGATTCGGTAACGCTTGGCGACTTCGGCGACCTCATCGAGCGTCCGCTCGAACCCGGCCCGATGCCAGATCCACATCCCGTCGACGACGACCGTCTCGCCTTCAGCGTGCGCGATACCGAGGGAGAAATTGTCTTGAGCGAATGCGGGGTCGATCGCGGCGCTGTAGTGGGTCGTTTGGACTGGCGCCAGCACACCCCGGCCGCGCGCGACGCACGCAAGCACGTCGACCGAATCGAGGAAGGACCCCGCCGCGACAAACTGCGCCAGGTACTCGCGTCGATAGAGGTCTGGATCCTTCAGCTCCTGCTCGGCAAGCCACTTCGCAGATAGGCGCGGGTTCATCTCGAGGCTGGTCTTGCTTACGAAGTGGAGGTTTGGATACTGGCCACTCTCCCCGCGCTGCACGAGCCGCCAGAATTGTCCGCTCTGCCATCCCGGCGTCGAAATGCTGATCAGCCATCCGGCGTCCGCAAACTGGCTGAGGGCCGGGGACACCGCCTCATAGATGTTCGAGGCCGCGGCCGGTCCGTCAGTCGAGTCGATGAAGTGGGCGAGCTCGTCAAGCACGGCGCAGCTCCAAGCGTCGCCGCGGAGCGCGCGCGATGAGCAGGGGTAGGCGACGATCGCCGAACCATTGCTGAACCCGAGCTCGTCGGTCTCGTCCTTAACCAGCATCTTCTTGAGCCGCGGATTCCTCATCACCCATGACCGGCACCTGGCGATGTGGCGGCGAGCGCGCTCCTGGTTTTGAGCCACGATGCCGGCGACGCGGGGCTCGTCGGGCAGCAGTTGCGCACGTAGATGGTCACGAGCGACACAGTCGTATAGCGCGAGCACGTCGGCCAGGGTTGACTTGCCGCCGCGCCTGCCGCATTTCCATACCGCCTCGGAAAAGCCACCCATCTCGAACTCGGTGACCATCTCGGCTTGACCAGGCGTCAGCTCAAGGCCCAGCTCTTCGCCGGCGAATGCGACGATCTGGCTCACTCGCTGAGCTCCTTGGGCGCGTAGCGGTCCAGGAGTTCGCGGTGTGCCTGCGCGGCCAGTGACTGGCGCGGGTTGCCGGCAAGGCCGAGGTTCGTGATCAGCTGAGCCCGGGCGCCTGGCCCAATCCCTAGTCGGTCGAAGATAGCTACCGCTTGCCGCATAAGGGACCCGTAGAGGCCTGCGCAGCCCTGTGGCTGGCCCTTGCGGTTGATGATTCCGCCCCTCGAGTCGAGGTAGCTGCGGATCTGGCGGAGGTCACTAATCACGTCACATGCCATGTCCACCAGCGGCATGTCGGCGGCCTCGAGGTGAGGCAGGTTGGCGGTCAACAGGGCACTTACCTCAGCCCGTGTGGCCGCCCGTTTCTGGGCCGTGATCGAGCCCGATTTCAGACCGTGGCGGACCGCCGCGCGGTTTCCGGAGGCGAATGAGGTTCTAGACCGAGCCACGCCCAGTCCGGCGACGCCGCAACTGCTGAGCAAGACGCCGGCGGGCGCGCGCAAGCTTCCACTTCCGGAGCTCGCCCTTACTCCTAGCGAACTCACGTCGGTTCAACTCAGGCATGACGTCCGCGAGGAGGTGAACCCGCAATTGCGCTAGCGCCGGGCCTAGGCCTCGGTCTGTCTTGATGCCAATCAATTCAGAACCCCAAGGCTCTGGCGGCCGAGGCGGTGCTCCGCTCGCCGACCCGGGATGACCAAAAACCGGCGCGAATCTGGAGCGACCGCCGCGGCCAGCCGAACCCTCGGAGAAATGGACCGCGCCTAACCATGGGAGGGGGCGCGGTCCATTTCACCGGCCGCGAGTGCGATCAGCAGGCCAACTGCAAAGAACATGACCGCGGTTTGAATGCACCGGGCGATCACCTCTCGCGCTGACCCACAGCTGTCAAGCGCTTGGCGCGATTCACCGCCTGCTCCCAGCGCTTTCGAGCTCGAAGCGTCAACTCTTCCTCGTCGCCAATGACGAGGCCACGGGCGAGCTGCCGCTCACAGCGGACGAGCTGCTCGCTTGCGTCGACGAGTTCGCGGAGCAGCGAATCCCGATGCGCGATCTTGGCGTCGAAGCCCAACGAGTCGATCACCGCGCCACTTCCCTGGCCTGGACATTGAGCAGGAGCCAAGCGTGGCGCCAACACAATGGCAACCTAAAGCTCATGCGGCCCTGAACGTCCCGCGCCGGACAGTCGGCCCACGCCAACTCGGCACACTGCACCTGGTGCCCAGTGTCATCGCTGTCGCTGGCGTGGCAACGGAGCGATCTCATGCCGACGAAGTCGTCGCTCACTTCCTTCCCTTCGCAGTCGAGACCTCTCCGAGGAGCTCACGGATCATGTCCCGGAGCGGCACGACGACTCCGTCCTCGAGAGCTGATCGCAGCTGGGCGACCTCGTCCCGGATCTGCCCCTTCTCGAGCAAAACCGCCTTCTCGTGAAATGCCGCGTTGCCCCACAACTTCTTGAGCTCCGCCAGCGTCAGCGATTTCAACTCGGGCAATCCGTTTCGCGCGTGGCACATCTCGCATGACCCGGCCAGCTGGCCCTCGGGCGACCGAGGGATCGGGGCGCCGCAGTTGCGGCACTTGGAGCTCGGCTCAACGCCCCGGATGTAAGCGAGCTCGCCTTCCGCCTCAAGGCGACGCTCCGCCTCCACTGTGCTCCTCAACATGCCGAGGCTCTTCAGCTGGTGGTAATGCGCTGCCTCCGGCCCAGTCCACACGCCATCGCCATTCTTTGAAGCCCGGATGTGGAACTGGTGGGTGCGGTCCTCCTTGCCGTTGCAGTCGATGCACGTTGACCCCGCGCTGATCAGGTGGCCGTCGCGGTTCAAGAGCGCGCCGACGGCCAACGAGATCTTGCTCGAGCGTCCGTTCCAAGTAGGCTCGTGCGGCTCGGCTTGCTCTTCGGGCGTGGGCTTCGGCCTGATCTCGTCGAGGTATTCGTCGATCATCTGCTCGGTCATCACTTGACGTTCTCCAGTGCCCTCAGGGCGCGTCGGTAGTCCTCGTGGAAGGTGGCGGCCTTGGGATCAGTCGATTGCCGGCGCTCAGCCATGTAGCGCAGGGCGCGGTCCTTGATGCGCGTGCTCTGGGCAAGAGTCGCCGAAGCGGCAGCATCGGCCTGATGCTTGGCCTCGCGAGCACGAGCTTTCTCAGACGCCAGCAACGTGCGCTTCTTCGCGGCGTAAGCCGCCTCAGACTTCTCGGCCGCCAGTGCGACATCCGGCTGGCCTGCGTCGAGTCCCTTCGCGGTGGTCTCACCGGTCCGACCGGCTGGCACGCCGAGCTGCGAGATCTGCCGCCTCAACCGCTGGTAGTACTGCTGAGGCGTCTCGCCCGGCTTCTTGGCCGCGTCTGGTGTCGTCAACAGCCCACCGTTCCGCCGCCCTGACACGATCTTTCCGACCGATGACCGGGAGGCAGTGGGAGACATCTCCCCGGCCTTGATCAGCACTTCGGCTCGCTGACCGGAGTACCACGCCTCATCGTTATGCGCGACCAGCCACGCCTCGGGCGGCGACATGCCGAGTTCGCCCATCAAGTACTCGGCGCGCGGCCGGATCTCTTCTTTGCGGCGCTTGTGCTCGGCCAGCACGGCCGGCGGCATTTTCGCTTGCCGCTCGATGCGTCGCTGGCGATGATCAACGGCCTGCTGGTACAGGTCGACGAGAATGTCGGGATTCGGCATTCGTCTACTCGGGCCGCGGGGTGACCACGGCGGTCGGAACTACAGCCTGGATCGCGGTGGTCAGCGCGGCGACCCGCTCGTGGTCCACATAGGTGGTCACGGTGCTGTTCACAACGACCGTGTACTCGTCGGCAGCGACTCGGACGGTGAACGGCTCGTAATCGCGGCTAGCGGTGACGGTGATCAACGGCATGGGCAGACCTCGTGAGTCCCGGTGATGAGGTCGCCGCGAACGGCGCCCTCGTGGGCGGTGCGCAAAGTGGTGACATTCCAGCAGGTGGCCGAAGTTGCCCAAATCCCGGCTTTGTAGGTCTACCGACGGCACGGGAGCAACAATTTGTAGCCCGACCACGAGACAAGCGGTTGGTACTGGTCGTTAGATGGCTGTGGCAGCGGTCACCGGGAGAAAAATCTGAGGGCTGCCAAGGAGGCGCGAAGCTAGAGAACGGTCGGCTGGTTGCGAAGTCCACATCACCATTCCCAGCCCCGTTCGCCCCGTCCAGCAGGTCCGCGGGGCCTGTTGGTCAAGGAAGCTTCACGCTTGGCTGTCTCCTTGCCGGGGTCTCGCTCTTCCCAGCCTTTAAAGGACAGGTCTATCCAGATGCAGCTCGCAGTACGGCTCAATACCGGTCGCGACTATGCGATAGCAGCTGTGGTGCTGGCGATCATCGCCATCGCTTTGCTGTTCACCGCTAACACGGCGCGGACAGCGCTTATCGGCGCAGTCAGCTAAACGACAACGGGGCGGGGTCAGCGCCTTGCTGGCCCCGGCTCCGTCAATCCAGCTTCTTGTACCACCGTTTCTTTTTGAATTCGCGCGTTCATAAAGGTGGTCACGTCGTCGACTTTGCGGCCGGTTTGGTTGTCCCACCAGCCGCCATCCATGTCCTTTGCCACAGATACGACGATGCGGAGCTGTCCAGTCGTCGTCACCATAGGCAGCGTGCTGAACGGGTATAGGTGACCACGCGGCGACTGCTCAGGAAACGAGCCCGCCAGGCTCCACATCTGCCCCTTGTGGGCGACGAAGATCAGCGTCGATGGCGTTGCTGCTCCGAGGTTGAAGACCTCTGCGTGCAAGTCCGGGGCCGTCGACGAGAAGACACATCGGATGCTGGGCGCAAGCGACTTCCTGTGTTGATCAGCAACCCACTGATTGGCCGCCCGAGCCGCTCTGTCGCTGCGCGTGGCGAAGACGGCGGCCCATATGCCGGCAACCAGCGTGGCAGCGCCAATCGCCCAGCCCACGAGATCCGTCCACTTCACTCTCCGAAGTGTAGGAAGCGGCGGCCCGGCTCTAGCGGGTGCGTTTGCCGCCCTGTTCCAGGTAGCGGTAGAGCGTCGTCCGGTGCACCCCGAGCAGCTCGGCCGCACTCGCCAGGTCGTGCTCGCCGTCCTTCATCAGTGACCGGGCGAGCTCGAGCTGCTTGGCCGTCAGCTTGGGCTTGCGCCCAAAGCGCGTCGGCCGGTTCAGCCGGCGGTCCTCGGCGATCGCAAACTCGCGACCGGCCGCGGTTCGACCGACGATGAAGGCGCGCTCCAGCTGAGCGAACACTCCCAGCATCTGGAACTGGGCGTCGGCCATCGCCTGAGCCATCGGGTCGTCGCTGTGGCCGTCGATCCTGATCGGGTCATGCAGGCTGCGAAAACCGACGCCGCGCTGGCCCAACTCGTAGGTGACGTTGAGCAGATCGCGAAGACTTCGCGCCACCCGGTCGATCTTGTAGACCACGACCTGGTCGCCGGGCTCGACTTGCTCGCGCAGCCGCCTCAATCCCGGCCGGTCGGCGTTCTTGCCGGTGGCTTTGTCCTCGTAGATGTGCTCCGGGCTGACCCCGGCGGCGACCAGCTCCGCTTTTTGGAGCTTGAGATCCTGAGCGGTTGTCGAGACCCTGACGTATCCGCGCATGGTGACTGTCATTGCGCCATCAGTCTAGCACATTTCGCACGAGATATATGCACAATTCAGATCAACCGCGTGCGCTTATTGTAAATTTCGCACGAAGCAAGCGCGGACCGGGAGCGCAGCCCGCTGGCCGATCCGGGCAAGGACAGAGCGGGCGCTCGGGTTCCGGGCTTCCTGGGCGCCCTAGGGCTCGTACAAGTGTTCGCCACGAACGCCCGAGACGGGCTTATGCTGCCGCCATGAGCATCCGTCTCGTCGGCCCGGCCCCGTCGTCACCGCCCGATCCCGTGTGCGTTCTCCTAGACGCCGGCCACGAGCTGGCGGACGCGGTTATTGACGCCGAGCGAGACATGCCCGAAGTTGAGCGGTTCGCGCTCCGATGCGGAGTTGCACTCCTACACGCCTGGCTTAGGCCAGCGAGCTGCCCCGCGCCCAGCTAGCCAAGCCCGTTCGGCCGAATCCAGGGCCGGACGACCGAACAGGCGATGGCACCGATGAGGCGGGCGGCTCGCGAGTTGTCAACGTTGAATTTCTGCTGAACGAGAGACACCGACGCGGCGCCCTCCGCGGCCACCGCTCGCGCGGCACGAGCGAACAACGGGTCGAGTTTGCGTCCGCCATCAACCTCTGCACCGCCGCTGTTAACAGGGGCCGCGGTTGGTTTTCGGCGGTCGGCCACAGAGGCGAGTTCTTCATTGAGACGCTGACGATCCCACAACTCGACCCCCGTGGTCTGAGCAAGGTTTTGGGCGGGCGCGGTGAAGGTGCTGGTCGTTACCGCGATGGCCCGCACCGCCCCATAGTGCAACCGAGCGGCACTGGCCTCCTGAACCGAATCAAGGCCGAGCGTGCCCCCATATCGCTTTGCCTGAACGACGACCTTTTGCCCGCCTCGGCTCAACACGACATCGGCGCCGTAGTCGCGCGACGCCTGGGTCACGACGGCGCCATAACCCAGGTCCATGAAGAGCTGGGCAAGCGCATGCTCGAACTCGATCCCGGTCATGCGGTCGAGCTCGTCCATATCGGCAGAGCGCAACCACTGCATGTACTCCTCTTCCGCCCGCGCTTCCTCGACCGCCTGTTGCTCAGCGAGCCGACGCGTGGCGAGCCTCCGATTTCGACCCATTAGCCGGCGACGAACGGACCAAGCCACAGCTCCACCGATGAGCAGGAGTACGATCACCGCGGCCGTGACCGCGGCGGGGTCAAACGAGATCAACGCCTGCCAGAAGGCACCGACGGCCGCCACGATCAGCGCACCAACCAAGACCACTGCTAGGACTGCGGCTAATCCTGCGATCCAGGCGTCGTCCTTTCTTCTGCGAGAACCTCGGCGACGCGGCACGTCGGTCAGCCTACATCGAGGTTCGGCCGGACTGGCTCACATCGTCCGTTCCCCGTTCTATCCGTATAGATCCGTATGGTTCAGATCGAGCCTCCCAGAGAGAGAGGCTATTTAATAGATAGAGGAGAAGGGGCCTCTTTCGAATTGAAGCGTCCGGAAGCATCCGACCCCTGCCCGGATGGTTCGATCGACCCGGATGGTTCAGATCGAAGCATCCGGGTCGGACGCTTCACCGGACCCCACAGCCAAGCGTCCAGCCCGTCCTTTCGCGCCTTGATGCCGAGGTTCGCCTTCGCTTCCCACAAGGGGTCGCGGCCGATGCCGGCGGCCTTGGCCTGGATCTTTACCAGGTTGGAGTCCAGGGCCTGGTCCGCCAGGAGCTCGACAAGGAATTGCTCCGCGCGCTCGACCTGATTACCTTTCGGCCCCTCTCCGACTAGCTCATCGGCGGTCAAGGGCGATTCACCGAGCCACTCCACCTTCCCCACCTCGTCGTTGATCGACTCCACCACCACCGGCACGATACGAAAAGCCAGCGAGCGCACCGGCCGCGCCAGATTGCCCTTGACGATGGCCAGGATGCGTAGCTGGGGATCGTCCGGTGGGGCGGCCACCAGGAAGCCGAAGCGGGCTGCGGCGATGCTGGCGATCGAACCCTGAAAGCGATAGATCGCCTTGCGCCCACCCGACTTGTTCAGGTGTGCGACCAGGACCACGGCCACCTTGTGCTTGGCCGCGGCCTCCGCCAGGGGATCAAGCACTCGGCGCAGCTCGGGGTCTCGCCAGCTGTCGACCCCGGATGCGTAGTAGCTCGAGATGGGGTCGATGATCACAATATCGACAGCCTCAGCCGCCGCCCTGGCGAGCACGGTCTCGATGTCGTCCGGAAACTGGACCCGACGTCCGTCTGGTGCCTCGATCCGCCCGAGTAGGCCGACCCGGGTCAGATCTGCGCCTTGGGCCTCGAGACGCGGGCGGATGGTGTCCTCTGGGTCATCCTCGCCGGTCAACAGGAACACTCGACCGAGGGGACAGGCTTCCCCGTCGGGCCACGACTTGCCGCGGCTGAGGTGAGCAGCGATCGCGATACCGAGCATCCCCTTGCCAACGCCGGGGTCGCCCCCAATTGCGGTCAGCTTGCCGCGGGCCAGGCGACCACGCCAGATGTAATCGACCGCCCTGGGCGTAACTGTGGCCGCCCACTTGACGCGCACTCCCGGCTTCACTGGCCATCCTGACCGGCCGCGTCGGACTGGGGCGGTCGAGGGTCATTGCTCGCGTGGAGACCAAGTTTGCCGCGGACAAGCTCCATCCGCTGCTGGTGGGTGCGGGGCGCGATCTCCAACTCGAGCGCGAACTGGTCAGTCTTGTCCTCGGCATTCGCCTCCGTCATTGCCGAGCCTCAGCGCGCTTCAGGATCTGGCACAGGCCGGCGATGGCGGTGTCGATGTTGCGCAGAATCAATTCGAGCCTTTCCTCATCGTCGAGCAGCTTGCGCACCTCTGTTCGCATCGCCGCCGCGTCGTCCCTCTTGAGCCGCCACTCGCCGATAAGCCATTCGAGCCGCTGCGCGAGCGTCGGGGGTGGCGAATTGAGCAGAGTCATTGAGCGTTCCCCAAGGGGATTTCGCCGAATCCGGTCCCACCCCGTCGCAAGTTTTCGCGCGTTTCGGCTCTGAACGAGCCAGGAGTCCGAACCGTGCCGCCGAATAGCAAGTACGCCTGGTAGCGCACGTGCCCGATCAGCTCTACCAAGTCCTCATCGACCTGGGCGAGGTGCTCGCGAAGACTCATAACCTCGATCCACAGGTCCGTGTACTGGGACCAGCTCGGCCGGCCGCATGTGCAGGTGGGCGAAACTGCCCCCGGGTTACGGTTCGGGTCGGAGTCCGCTGCTGACACCAGCGCCCTCCTTGACCGCGGCGGAGGTGGAACCCGTCGCGGTTTTTCTTTTGCGCTGCGCCTTGACTCGGCGGAAGGCCAAAGCGACGAAATAGCGTTTCTTGATCGACTCCAGGAGCTTGGCTCTCGTCGGTTCGGAGAGGCGGTGCTCGGGATCTAGAAGCCCGGCCGAAAACCAGGCCTAAGCGCGACGGGGTTGGGCCGTTCCCATGGTGCGCCGATGGGAGCCGCCATCTGATGCCCAGCCGTCGGAAAGGAT
>Ga0070730_10002253_pt1 | contig 17727 bp, 7 predicted proteins | sample Coa_R1_3_FD_66447 | JGI IMG/M metagenome (GOLD analysis project Ga0070730, IMG submission 66447) | Surface soil microbial communities from Centralia Pennsylvania, which are recovering from an underground coalmine fire - Coalmine... | ecosystem: Environmental > Terrestrial > Soil > Unclassified ... | reverse complement strand
CAGGCCCTCCAGGGTGACCTGCCCATCCGTTTGCGAGGCGCCAAAGTGGGTGGCGTCGAGCAGATTGTCGCCTGGGCCGCCCACCAGGTGGGCCTGTTCGATGCTGATCAGGGTATCGGTGCCGGTGCCGCCGGGGCCGGTGCCGTCCAGGCGGGCATCGCTCAACGTGAAGTTGAGATCGCCGGAGGCATACAGCAGGTCGGTGCCATCGCCGCCATTCAGGGTGTCGTTGGCCGCGTTGCCGATCAGCGTGTCATTCCCGGTGTTGCCAAAAATGCTGTCCGCGCCATTGCCGCCCGAAAGCAGGTCGTTGCCGCCGCCCCCATCCACCGTGGCCGAGCCGGTGAAGCCGCTCAGATTGATGGTGTTGTCGCCAGCGCCGCCCGTAATGCTGGCGGTTTCCACGTTCGTGACCGAATCGTCTTTTTCGCCGGGCAGCCCTAAAGGCACCAGGGTGGTATTGAAGTCGCCGCTTTCGACCCAACGGTCATTACCGGGGCCACCGTCGATTGTGTCTGCCCCGGGTCCACCGGTGAGCGAATCATCATTGTTGCCGCCCAGCAAGCTGTCATCGCCAGAGCCGCCAATCAGCGTGTCGTTCCCGTCCATACCCGCGAGGGTGGTGTTGCCGGTAAAGCCCGAGGCGTCAAAGTTGTTGGGACCGCTGCCGCCGGTCAGGCTGGCGCGCTCCACGCTGGAGAGGGCATAGATGCCATTGCCGGTGAGTGAGGCGTCAGTGAGGGTCAGGTTGGTGCTAATGCCGGTGGTCATGCTGATCAAATCACCGCTGCCGGCGCCGCCATCGACGCTGCCGCCACCTGGGCCTAGAATGAATGTGTCGTCACCTTCAGCCCCGAACAGGCTGGCAGTGCCGGTAAAGGCCGATAGGTCAAAGATGTTGCTGCTGACCCCGCCGGTGAGGACGGCCTGTTCAATAGCGGTGATGGTGGCGCCATCCACGCCAGACAACAAACTGGAGGTGAGGGTGAAGTTTGCGTTGCCCGAATCCACCACCTGGTCGGTCCCGTCGCCGCCATCGATCGAGTCGCTGCCGCCCGTGCCAATCAGGGTGTCGTTGCCGGCCTGGCCCAACAGCGTGTCGTTGTGCGTGCTGCCGATCAGCAGGTCGTTCCCGCCGCCGCCATCCAGCTCGACGCCGAACGCAAAGGCCGAGGCGTCGAAGGTGTTGTTGCCATTGCCGCCCTGAATGATGAATTTCTCAATAGACACGAGTGTATCGTTGCCGGCGCCCTGGATGGAACTGCCGGTGAGGGTGATGTTGGCGTCGCCAACGAAATAGCTGGCCAGGTCCGTGCCGTTGCCCCCGTCCAGCAAGTCACTCTGCGGGCTGCCCTTGAGGGTGTCGTTGCCGTCCCCGCCACGGAGTGTAACGCTACCGCCGAAGCCACTGGCGTCGAGGCTGTCGTTGCCGGCGCTGCCGGTCAGGCTGGCGAACGGAATGTTAGAGAATTGATCGGTGCCGATACCGGGGCCGCCCACCAGCATGGTAGCTGATAGGACCATGGTGGCGGGACTGACCGCGGCCGTGGCCGCCATAGTGTCATTGCCGCCCACGCCTACAATCGAGTCGTTGCCGGAGCCGCCCTGCAGGAAGTCGCTGCCGCCGCCGCCGGTCAGCGTGACCGGACCGCTGAAGGCGTGCGCGTCGAGATTGCTGCCGAAGACCGCGCTGGCCGTCAGGCTGGCGGAATTGATACCCGAGAGGGTATCGGTGCCCCGGCTGGTCCCCACGAAGGAGGAATCGCTCAGAGTCAGGGTCACCGGCCCCAGGTCGCCGGAGGCCGACACCAAGAGCTCGTTGTTTTCGCCCGGGCCGCTGCCACCGATCAGGCAGTCGTTACCCTTGCCGCCGGTCAGGGTGTCGTTGCCCAGGCCGCCGATCAAGGTGACGGGGCCGAGGGTATAGCCGGAGGCGTCCATAGTATCGTTGCCGCTGCTGCCGGTCAGGCTGACCTGGTCGATGCCGGCCAACGTATCGTTGCCGGTCACGCTGCCGGTCAGGCTGCTATCGGTGAGCGTAAAGTTGCCGCCGGTCTCCACGAGCAGATCCGTGTTGGCGCCACCATTGATGCAGTCATCGCCGGCGCCCCCGCTGATGGTATCGTTGCCGCCGTTGGCGACGATACTATCGTTGTTGTCGCCGCCGTCGAGGCTATCGCCCTGGTTGGACCCAACAAGCGTGTCATTGCCGGCCAGGCCTCGCAGAGTCACCGGGCCGTTGGTGAAGAGCGAGGCATCCAGCGAATCCGCGCCAGAGCCGCCGGTCAGCGACGCAGCATCAATGCCGGCCAGGGTGTCATTGCCGACAGCGCCGGAAGACAGCAGGCTGTTTTGGAGCGTGAAGCCCCCGCTGCTGGCCGTGGCAAAGATTGTGTCGGTACCGGTGCCGCCGTCAATGCAGTCGCTGCCCTGGCTGCCTGAAATCGAGTCGTTGCCGCCCAGGCCCAGGATCGTCACCGTGCTGGTCGAGATGACATGGAAGGCAGAGGCGTCAATCGTGTCGTTGCCGCCGCTGCCGGTGAGGCTGGCGAAATCAATACCCGACAACGTGTCGGTGACCGGGCCGGCGTTGAACGTCAGGCTGCCGTTGGCCAACACCATGCTGTTGCTGGAGGTCAGCGTCGCCGCCAGGGTGTCGTCGCCCCCGCCCGCCGCGATATTCTCGGGCCCGGAGCCGGCCAGGATGCTATCGGGGCCGCTGCCAGCATGGACGATCAGGCCGCCGCTGCGGTTGTGCGCGTCGAAGGTGTGGCCGGCACTCCCAGTGTTCTCCAGGAAGACCCTGGGGACGTTGGTCAGATTGAACGTCGTCTGACCGTTGAAAAGCTGACTGTCGCTGACCGAGTAATCGAAATCGGTGCCGTTGCCGTCGGTGAACAGGAGATCGTTGCCACCGCCGCCGTTGATGGATGCGGTCAGGGAGCCCGCGCCGACATTGAACGTGTCGGCGCCCGGGCCGCCCGTGAGCGTGTAGTTGCCGAACGATTGAGGATTGGAGTGCCAGCCCTGCGTATCAATGGTATGGGGGCTGGGGCCCACGGTCAGCACAGCCTCGTCTATGCCCCCCTGGAAGGTGGTGGTATTTGCGCCATAGGTCAGGCTGCCCGTGCCGCCGCTGCCGGCCAGGGTCATGTCCACGTTGGCATTGGCGACGATGCTATCGGTGCCGTTACCGCCGTTGATGGCCGTGTTGCCGTTGGTGAAGCCGCCCACGTCGAAGCTGTTGCTGCTGGCACCGCCGATCAGGGTGACCTCGTCAATGCCGGACAGCGAGTCGGTGCCCACGCCGGTGAGCTGGAAGTTGCCAAGGACAAAGTTCGTGTCGGCTGTGACCGACATCGAATCGTCGCCGGCGGCGGCGTTCAGCGAGTCGCTGTTGCCGAAGGCGCTGGCGACAATCGAGTCATTGCCCGAACCACCCACGAAGGTCACGGGGCCGGCGCTAAAACCACTGTAGTCCAGGTTCTCACCAGCGCTGGACGAGCTGGCATCGAGTGAGACGCTTTCGACACTCGACAATGCATCGTGACCATGGCCGCCAGAGGTCGCGTTCAACGCGCCGTTTGTGAGCACCCAGGTGGTGCCCGAGGAGACGGTGTCCGACACGGTATCGGTGCCGCCGCCGCCATCCAGCGAATCGTCATTGCCTCCACCGGTGAGCGAATCGTTGCCGTTATTGCCAAACAGGCTGACGTGGCCCATGTTAAAGTTGATGGCATTCAGCGTGTCATTACCGCCGCCGCCGCTCAGGATAGCATTGTCGATGCCCGTCAGCGCCACGGTGCCTAGGCCGGTGAGCTGCGAGTTCGATAGGACAAAGTTCACCGGAGTGCTCGAGAATTGGCTGGCTGCGAGGGTGTCGTCTCCTGCGCCGCCGTTGAGCGTGGCGCTGACCGTCAAATTCTCCATATCCAGCACATCTGCGCCCGAGCCAGCATTGATGACCAGCGCCGCTATGTCGTTAGCGGTGTCGTAGCTGATGGCAGCAACGCCGCTGCGCGGCGCCGCGCCGGGCCGGTAAATGCTGCTGGTGCTCGTGTTGGAGTCATCCAGGGTGAGGGTATCCGAGCCGCCACCGCCCAAAACCAGCAGCGGGCCATCAATATTGTCCAGGCTGGAGCTGTTGCCGACCGTAATGCTATCGTTGCCGGCGCCGCCGTCCACGGTGGTCGAGGTGTTGCTGTTCGTGCTGGTGATGTTGATGGGGTTGTTGCCGCCCTCGCCCACGACATGCAGCCCTTCGATGTTGGTGTAATTGATCGTACCGGCGAGTTGCCGGCTATAGGACGAATTGGTGACGCTGGTCGTGTCAGCATAGGGGTTCGCTGAGTCATCGACCGTCAGCAAGTCGCCGAAGACGTGGCTGCCGCCATCCACCGTGGTTTGCGGAAAACCGTCGCGCAGGCCGACGGTGACGCTGTCATCCCCGCCGTTCATGTTCAACACCAGGCTGGAAAAGGTGCCCGCCGGGCAGGTGACCTGGAAGCTGCCTTGATTGGCGCACGAAGCCGCAATGGCCGCGCCGTTGAGGGCCAAAGCGACATTCGACTGGAAGGTTATCGGGCCACTGGCGAAGCTCTGCACCGCGCTCAACGACTCGCTGGCGGAGGAGCCATCAAAGGTCATGGTCGAGCCGCTCAGGTTGAGGTTGGTGGCCGCCAGGGCCATCTGGCCGGGTGCGCCCAGCGCCGCCAGGAGCGCCAGCACCGTGGCCGCCGCCGCTGCCCGGCCATGCGCCGGCCAATTGTCCAGCAGTGAGATCAAGGACGGCCGGCGCGCGGCTTCAGCCGGCCCCTCACCAGCAACGTGCCGCTTGAGCCACTCAATCGCCAAAAGGGCGTCTAGCCGTCCCGGCTCGCGCAGGGCATAGCGCAAGTAGCGGAAGCTGGGCGCCACCACCAATCGGCTGGCGGGGTTCAGGCGCTTGACCGCGCCGCGGTTCGCGTCCAGCACCAGGCGGTCGCGGCGGCCAACCACCAGCAGGCTGGGCGCCGCTACCTGGCCAAGCTGCTGTGACGCCAGGTCGGGGCGCCCGTTGAGCGCCACAATCGCCGCCAGCGGGCTGCTGTCACCCAGCGCGGCAGCGGCGCCAAAGGCCGCACCGGCTGCCGCGCCAGCCGCCAGGTAGGACAGGCGCCGGCCGCGCGCTTCCGGCTGGAGGCCCAGCCAGCGCGTGACAGCCACTAGCCGGCTGCTGAGCATGGCGGTATCGAAGGCCGCCGTGCTCGCATGCCTTTCCTTCTCTTCCAGCAGATCCACCACCAGGGTGGCAAAGCCAGCGTTGTGGAGAGCCGGCAGCAGCGAAGGCAGGACGGCCGCCTGAGCGCCTGCCTGAGGCAAAATGACCCAACCAGCGCAGCGACTGGCCGGCCCGGGCAGGCTTAACTCGAGCGCCAACTGCGTGGAGCCGCTATACAGCCAGGCCCAGCGGCGAGCGACAGGCCGTAAACGAGGCTGAGCGTTGGACCGGGACGTGTGTGTGCTCCGGGGTGAGCGCTGGCGCCCTAAGCCCCCGGTTGGATGAGATGACATGATGAGTCGTGTACCGTAACGCTTGGGTATGCACCGCCGGTTTAGCGGGCACGGTAACATTATAGTGGTAACAACCGGCTTATGCGAGTCCATTACCTGTCAAAACAAGGGTTGACAGTACTGGCCTTGTCAGTGAAAATTCACGTCGGCGCCGGGGGGCTGTGTCAGGTCTCTCGCGCATTTTGGTACTACCTGCACGAACCACGGTTTCATGGTCGCCGTAGACCAACCCTGGCCGGCTCAGAATGCCATCGGCGCAGGCCATCGGCTTGCGCCGGTCTGTTTGAGTGCCTTGAGCGCGCCCGTCTCGTCCGGCTCAAGGTCTAGTCATGTCCTGCTAAGATTAGTCTGAGACGTCACGGCGAACCGTCGGCAAGCGCAGGCGGCTTGCCGTATTAGCATGCCCGCACGCATCGGCCAGGCGCCAGCGGGCCTATCCCAACCGCCTCAGGTTTCGCCGGGTTGCCGGGCGCGCCTGGGTTGGTAAAAACGCCCAATGCCCGCAACTCCACGGGCATGTCGGAAGGGCGGAGCATGTCAGCCACCCAATCCTCCTCCTCCAGACAAAGCGCCCTGTCCCAAGCGCGGCTGTACCTGGGCCGCCAGGCCGCCTCACCGGCCCGCTATGTGCTCGAGCAAGGCCTGCAGGGCCTGCTGGGGGGATGGCCGACGATCGTGGGTATTGGCATACGGGCGGTTTTGTACCGCCTGATGCTGCGCATGGATGGGACCGCCGCCATCGAGCGCAATGTCCGCTTGCGCTTCGCCAGCCTGATCCGGCTGGGCCAGGGCAGTTATCTCGACGAAGGCGTTTACATCCATGCCTGTCCGGCCGGTGTCGAAATCGGACCGGGTACCCTGGTCATGCATGGTGCGGTGCTGCATGTCTACAATTTCCGTGGCCTGCCCCATTCCGGCATTCGCATCGGACGCGACAGTCTGATCGGGGAATACACGGTCATCCGCGGCCAGGGCGGGGTGACCCTTGGGGATCGCGTGTACACCTCTCCCCATACCCAAATTATCGCCGTCAACCATGTTTTTGATGATCCAGAGCGACCGTTTATCGAGCAGGGCATTACTGCCCAGGGCATCGTCATCGAAGATGACGTCTGGCTGGGGTCAGCGGCGGTGATTACCGACGGCGTGCACGTCGGGCGAGGCGCGGTGGTCGCCGCCGGAGCCGTGGTCACCCACGACGTGCCACCGCACACGGTCGTGGGCGGGGTGCCGGCGCGCGTGTTGCGCGAGGTGGCAGTCAGGTCCAACGCCGCTGAGCCCGGCCCAGACGTGTTCTATGATACTGACGATGGCACCCGATAGCCTCTCGTCGCTGTCCATTATCATTCCCGCTCTCAACGAGGAGCGCGGCATCGGTGACATCGTCGAGCGCGTACTGGCCACGGGCGCCGCGCTGCAAAAAGCCGGTGTTGCCTGCCTCGAAGTCATCGTGGTCGACGACGGCTCGCACGACCAAACCGCGGCTGTGGTTGAAGGCTATATGGGGCCAGAAAAAAGACGCCCCGCCGACGGAGCGGTGCGCCTGATGCGGCATAGCCAGAACCGCGGCTATGGCGCGGCACTGAAGACGGGATTGGCCGAGGCCGATGGGGATTTGATCGCCTTCCTTGACGCCGACGGCACTTACCCGCCCGAGTATTTTCCTCAGCTTTGCCAACAGGCGCTCGCTGGCGCCGACGTGGTCATTGGCTCGCGCATGGCGGGGGCCGCCAGCGAGATGCCGCTGACGCGCCGCGTGGGCAACCTGTTGTTCGCCAGCCTGATTACGCTGCTGGGCGACCAGCGCGTGCACGACAGCGCCAGCGGCATGCGCGTCATCCGGCGCGAGATACTGCCTTTGCTTTACCCGCTGCCCAACGGCCTTAATTTCACGCCCATCATGAGTTTGCGCGCCATTCATGAGGGTCTGCGGCTGGTGGAGGTGCCTGTCCCATACCGCGAGCGGGTGGGGCGGTCCAAGTTGAGCGTGGTGCGAGACGGTTTACGATACAGTTATTCCATTATCTGGACAGCGCTGGGCTACAACCCGGTGCGGGTGTTGGGCACGCTGGGCGTGGCCGGCATGGGCGCCGCCACGCTGGTGGGCCTGGCGCTCGTGGTCGATCGGTTTCGAGGCCAGACGACGCTCGGTCCGTGGGGTGTGGCCGGTCTGTTTCTGGCGCTGGTGGCCGGGGTGGCCGGCGTGAGCCTGTTCGCCCTGGGCGCCACGTTCAACTACCTGGTGGCGCTGTTCCGGCGGCAGCCGGTGCGCATGGGCCTTTTTGGCCGCCCGATCTTCGAACCGCCGCTCGACCGCCATTTTGGCTGGGTGGGATTGACGGTTGGCAGTATTGGGGTAATACTATCCCTTAGTATCATTGTACTAGGCGTCCAAGGCTGGCCAATTGAGCGCTTGTGGCTCTATCTGGTTGGCAGTGCTTTGCTTATCCTGGTTGGTTTGCAACTCGTTATCTCCTGGGTGCTTATGCGCACACTCGAAGAGTTGTCCGAGCGTGAAATTCGGGCCCAACGCGATCTGTCGGGTGGCGGCCACGGCGCCGAAACTGTAGTCGGTAACGCGGGTACGAGTCAAAGGAGTTAGCAACTATGTCGTCGGAGCTACGCGACAACCTCGGCACGCGCCGAATTGTCAAGCTTCCCGAACCACGCTTTCCAGACGCCGATGCGATTGTGCGTAATGGCGCTATCGCGCGCAGCCGCGAAAGCAAAGTTGATGTGCTCCTGGTAAACCCGCCCTCCCCAGATGGCGGCATCTGGATTCGCAGCCAACATCGCGTGGGCCGGCGCAGCCGCGAGAACATGATCTGGCCGCAGGTAAGCCTGGCGCAGTTGGCCGCGCTGCTGGTGCCGGATTACTCGGTGGAAGTGGTTGACGCGATTGCTGCCAGCATGGGCTGGCCCGAATATGCGGAGCTCCTAAAGGATCGCCGCCCGCTGTATTACCTCACACAGGTCACTGCCCCTTCCCTGACCAATGACATGTACGGCGTCTTTCTGGCGAAGAGCCTGGATGCCGTCACGATGGCGTTTGGAACACACGTCACCCCGCTGGCCCGCGAGACCCTGCGCCAGTTCCCAGCCCTAGACTTTGTGTTGCGCGGCGAGCCGGAAATGACCCTACGCGAATTGGTGGACACCGTGGAGACGGCCCGGGGCCGGTGGAATGTAAGCGAGGGCGGCCAGCTGGTGCACGCCCAGACCGGTCGAGCCCCCGAGGGTCACCAACGCCTGTGGCGCATGTGGAATGAGTCGGATCCGCTGTGGCAGCCGGCCTGGACCGCCAAGGCAGCGGGCACGAATGGCAATGGCAACGGCAACGGCCACCACATGCCAGACGATATTATGAGCTTGCCGGTGATGCCGGCCCAACCCGCGCTCAACATCCGTCCATCGGCCACGCCGGCGCAGCTGGCGGCCATCAAGGGCCTGGCCTGGCGCAAGCAGGGCGAGATTGTGATGAATTGGGACCGGCCATTTTTCAAGAGCCTGGACGATTTGCCTATCCCGCACCATCACTTGCTGCCGCTCGATAAATATCGCATGCCGATGATCAAGGGGCCGTATACCTTCATCGTCACCAGCCGCGGCTGCCCGGCCGGTTGCAAATACTGCATCAAGCACGTGAGCTATCAAAACTCGGTCCGGCTGCGCTCGCCCGAAAAGTTAATTGAAGAAATGTGGCTGCTGCACGATCTAGGGGTGCACCACATACATATGTACGCCGATCTGTTCACGGTCAGCCGCGAGCAGGTCGTGCAATTGTGCAAGCTCATCATCCAGGAAAACCTGAAAATTACCTGGACCTGCAACAGCCGGGTCGATTATGTCGACGAGGAAATGCTGCGCTTGATGGGCCGCGCCGGTTGCATCCTCATTTCGTGGGGCATCGAGAGCGGCAATGAGATGATCCTCAAGAAAGCCCACAAGGGCTATAAGATGGAGCAAGCTCAAAAAGCCCTCACCTGGGCCCACCAGGCCGGCATTAAGAACTGGGGCTATTTCATCATCGGTCTGCCCGGTGAAACGGTCGACACGATCCATGAAACCATGGCGCTTTCCAAGAAGCTGCCTCTCGACATCGCTCTGTTTCATGTGGCTGCGCCCTATCCGGGTACGCCTTTCTTCTTTGAGGTGGTGGAGAACAACTGGTTCCGCTCGGGCACCAACTGGGAAGAGGTGGATATGGACCAGGCCACCGTTTTGGATTACGAGAACCTCAAGGCGGAAGACTTACTCTATTGGCAAAAGCGGGCGTTTCGCGAGTGGGCCTTCCGGCCAGGGCCCATTTGGACGATGATCAAGTCGATGAACACATGGCAGGGGCTCAAGAGCGGCCTCAATATCGGGCTGCAAACCCTGGGCTGGGTAAAAAGCTAGGCCGCTTTCGTCGAGGCCGCTGGCTCCGCGTCGCCCGATTGTCAGCAGCGGGGACGCGTTGAGCCACTCGCAGCATTCATCAGCCAGGTCGTGTGACAAACACCGAAATCAGGGCGCCAGCCCGGCGTGAAGTCGCGCCAGCCTGGGCCGGTGCCGCCCTGCTCGTGGCGGAGTGGGCCTGCGTGCTGGCAGCGGTAGGCCTGTGGGCAAGTGAGCGGCCGCCCCAAGGAGTCATCCTGTTGGGCACGCCGCTGTGGGTAGCAGCCTGGGCCTTCCGCTGGCTGCGCCTGGGCCGGCCATCCCGCTCCACAGCCCTCGATTGGCCAATATTGGCCTTCCTGGTCACTGCCCTGGTTGGCCTGTGGGCGGCCCCCAGCCGGGCAGACGGCCTGGTCCGATTGGATTTATTTCTGGGGGCCGCCGGCCTGTATTATTTGCTGGCCAATAGCCCCACGGCCAGCCGTGAGCGGTTCGGCTATGGCTTGGGCGTCCTGGCAGCGGCGCTAGCCATTTATTTCGCCAGCCAGCATGATTGGACCGGCGCCCCGGCTAAATATGCAGTCATCGGCCAGGTCGGACGGCTGTTGAATCGCCACGTTCCACAGCTCAATCTTTACCAGCCCAACCCAAACGTTATCGCTAATCTGCTGGCGGTTGTTCTGCCAGTGCCGGTGGTGCAAACCGTCTCTGGTCTCGCAGCCTGGCGTGGGGTTGGTTGGCTTCAGCGCGCAGCGGCCCTCTTGGCCGGTGGGTCCGCGCTGGTCATCGCCGCGGGCCTGGTCATGACCGAATCGCGGGCTTCGGCCCTGGCCCTGGGCGGCGCGGCCGGCCTGGCGGCCTGGTGGTGGCTGGCGGGGCGATTGATCCGGGCCCCCGGCCGGGCCCGCCTGGGTCTCTTCTTGTGCGGTGTGGCCGCGGCCATGTTGGCCATGATCGCGTTTGCTGTGGCTGCGCCGAACCTGGTGACCCTGGCGCTTGGCTCGCTGCCGGGCCCTAACAGCGCCATCAGCCGGACCGAGCTTTTTGGACAGGTATGGCGCCTGGCGCAGGATGCGCCCTTCACGGGCGGGGGCCTGGCCGCTTTCCCAGGCTTATACTCGACCTACATTTTGGGCGTCCCAAACCTCTACCTGACGCACGCCCACAATGCCTATTTGAATGTGCTGGTGGAGCAGGGCTGGCCGGGACTGCTCAGTTTCGTAGCTGTGCTGACCGCCGCGCTGGTCGCCGGGGCGCGCCGCTCGCATGGACCAGCAATCGGGCGCGACGCCCTGGTCGCGGCAGGCCTGTTGGGGCTGGCAGTGCTGGTGTTGCAAGGCTTCGGGGACGGCACGTTGGTCGCTAGCCGCGTGGCGCTGGCCTGGTTGATCCCGGCCGGTCTAGCCGTCGGCGGGCAGGACAATTTAGAGCCCCAGGCGCCGGTGGCCGAGGCCCAACCCACAGCCGCAGCGCCTGTGGCGCGCTGGCCGGCCTGGCTGCCGTGGGCGGCGGGGTTGGCAGCCACTGGCTGCCTGGCGCTGCTCACCTGGCACATTTGGCTGGCGGCCTGGTACGCAAATATGGGCGAGGTGGCGTTTGCGCGCATCCAGCTCGAGGGCTGGCCAACCAACGCCTGGAGCAATGGCCAGGAAGCGCCGCGCTTGGGTGAGGTTGAGCCGGTATTTCAGCGGGCGCTGGCCATTGACCCAACGAACGAGACGGCTTTATATCGGCTCGGGTTATTGGCGGGGTCGCGGCGCGACTATGCGGTTGTGGTTCAGACACTAACGCCAGCCGAGCGGGCCGACCCCGGACATCGCGGCATTGCCAAAGCGCTGGCCTATGCCTACATCTGGGCCGGTGATCTTCAAGACGCGCGGCCGCTGCTAAAACAGGTTCCTGAAGCAGCCAGCGAGATGACTGTTTACATCTGGTGGTGGGGGACCCAGGGCCGGCCTGACCTGGCCCAACGGGCGCGGGCCGCCGTCGCCGACCTGGCCACTGCTCAATAGATCAAATCTGATTTCGAAAGTTAACGACGAGTTCATGTCAAACCTTCAAACACGCCGATTGCTATTTCTTTTTCTCATAGCGAGCCTGTCGCTCGGGCTCTTTCTGTTGGTCGCGGGCCCGGCACACGCGGCCCAAACCGTAACCAGTACGCCCGGCGGCGCCGACACAGCCGCAGTCGCGGGCACGCCGGCTGCTAGCGATACAGCAGCGGCGACAGACACGCCCGTTCCGGCGGGCACGCCGGCACCACCGGCCACCGCGGGCACGGTCGAGACCAGCACCACCTCGGCTACCCCTGAAGCGCAAAATGGTATCTGGTCGGCTCCGGTCAATTTGTCGCAGTCTGGCGCTGCCTCCGCGCCGGTAATGGCCGCCGAAGCCAATGGCGACCTGCATGTGCTGTGGTGGGACAAGTTTGACGGAACCAAGTATGCGTTTTTTACGCGCGATAAGGGCTGGTCAAAACCGGTCACGGTGAACAGCATTATTGGAACGCGCGCCTCAACTCTAAATGCAGCGCCGGTCGCGCCATCGCACTTGAAGCTGTTTGTCGATAGCTCGCACGAGCTGCACGCGTTTTGGATCGACGGGAAAGGCAATTTGCTGTATGCCCAATCGCGCGCCGGCTCTGCCAGCAGTTGGACAGCCGGTTTGCAGCTGGCAACCAGTCCGCTGGCCTGGGACGTGACTCTGGATAGCGCCCGGGCTCTGCACGTGCTTTACATTCGCCCGGCCAACAACCCGCAATTGCCGTCGGGCGTGTACTACCGCATATCCAACAACGGCGGACAGTTGTGGGAGAACGTACAACCGATCATCGAGTCGCCTTATTTTCGGACAATGGACCCAGCACTGGCGCACGTCAGCGTGGCTTCGAACGGCACAGGCAGTGTACTGGTGTCATGGGACGATCCGCAGCTGAAGCGCAGCTTTTTCGCGCAATCGCAGGACGGCGGCAAGACCTTTGGCAATCCAGTGAAGCTGCTGGCCGCCGACGCGCTCCAAAACGACTCGGTTGAAAGCACGCAATTTTACGCCTTATCCAGCGGGCAATTTCTGCGCTTATGGCAGGCCGGCAGCAGTTGCATCTTGTACCAGCAGCAATCCGACGATAAGGTGGACCAATGGAGCGTACCCATGCGTGTGCTCCAGAACCTGGGCGGCTGCCCGCAGGACATCGACGCCCTCGCCATGCCAGGTAATCAATTGTTCGCCAATATCAACCTGGGGGGAACCTCGACCGGCGGCTTATTGACTGTGTGGGATGGCCAAACCTGGCTGCCGCCGCAGAGCCCGCGCCTCAGCTTCGTGAGCCCAGTTACCAATCGCGCCACGGGTTTGGAATGTGTCAACGCCACGCTGGTGGGCAGCAAGGTCGCGCTCATTGGCTGTGATGACAATCTAGACATCTGGTTCGTGGTCAGCCTTAAAGACGTCATCCAAATGCTCCCGGCCCTCAACACCGCCTGGAACCCCCCGCTGATATTGTCCCGCTCCGCAGGCGACGCCGACCTGCCGGCTGTGGCGGCCGAGAGTGATGGACGTATGCACGCGTTATGGGGCCAGACGTCACCCGACAATGGCCCGGGCGGTGCGCTGACCTACTCGCGCGGCGATGGCGTGAACTGGACGGCGCCGGCCGATGTGCTGTCTTCGCCCCACGGCGGCAAAGCCGAAGCGCCGGCCATGGTCGCCGACCGCAGCGGTTCGCTGCACGCGGTTTGGAGCGGCGGCTTCGGCGGCGAGGTGTATTACAGTCACGCCTTCATTCGTGACGCGGCCAGCGCCAACGGCTGGTCGAGCCCGGCGCTCCTGCCAGCCCCCTTGCAGGCTGGCAGCTCGCCAGCCCTGGTGACGGATTCGAATGGCGGCCTGGCAGCTATTTATGCCATTCCGTTGAACGAGGCGCGCGGCGTGTACTTTACCCAGTCCACCGATGAGGGCAACACCTGGTCTGCTCCGAAGGTGATCTTTGATGCCGCTGCCGCCGGCTGGGCCATGGTGAGTGACGTGCATCTGGTCATCGACAGCGACAATCATCTGCATGCCACCTGGGTGCAAAGCGCCCTGCCCCCCGCCACCACACACCTGGGCCTCTATTACTCGCGCTCCGATGATGGCGGACAAACCTGGACTGAGCCGCTGCAAATTAGCGGCGTTGACACGGGCTTTGCGGTTATGGCCGCCAGCGCGCCCAATGAAATCCACCTCTTGTGGAGCGCCGACCTGTCGGGCCAAACGCAGCTGTGGCATCAGTGGTCAACTGATGATGGGGTGACGTGGACCAAAGGGGCGCCCATCATCGGCCAGCACAACGTCGCGCCGCGAGCAGACCTGGCGACCGACGGCGCCGGCAGCTTGTATTTAGTCGGCGTACAGCAAACGGCCGATGACTCAGCGGCGCTGTTTTATTTGCATTGGGATGGAAACCTATGGACCGACCGCGAGAGCCTGCCCTTGGGCTTCACGGCCGATAACGCTTCTGGGGCGCGGGCCATCATTTTGAGCAACGGGAATCTGGGCGTTTTTTATCGCGTCCGGGCGCCAACCGGCAACGGCGGGGGGCACTATGTGCTGGGCTATTCGCAACGGCCGGTACAGGTGAGCGTGGCGACGCCTGTGCCCACCATTACAGCGCAGCCAAGCGCGACCGTGGCGCCGAGCGCGACGGCGGCGGCCACGATTACGGCGGTGCCCACCCCGAACCTAAACGTCGTCAACGTCAAGCCCCTGTCACGCGATGACACGCTGCGCATCGGTGCTATTCTTATCGGTATGCTCGTGGTCGTGATCGTGGCCACGATTGGTCTGCGGCTTGGACAGCGCTGACGCGGCCGGCCGGGCCGCCGGTGACCACCAGGACAAGCCTCGCATGCAAGCATCCTTGAAATCGTTGTTACGTAAATATGGCTTGGTCATCGCGTTGAGCGCACTGGCCCTGCGCGCGGCGGCGGGAGTAGATCGGCAGACCGCGCAAGCCCAGACACCCGGTTGGACCCAACCGCAGCTCATATTTGAAGGGCGCGGCATCATCAGCGCTCCGTCGCTGATTGCTGATACCTTTGGCCGGGTGCATGCCTTTTGGATTTTTCAGGCCGACAACCAGGGCGACCATCCGCAACAGCAGATCTATTACACGCGGCTCGATCAGCCGACCTGGCTCGCCAACGATATCTTTGTGAGCCCGGCCACGGCCACGTCGCTCAAGTCCGCGATCAGCCGCACCGGGCTGGCGCTGCTGTGGGGCGGCAATCTTTTCGCCACCGCCGGGCTATCGCCTGGCGCCAGCGCGCAAGATTGGTCTGGCCCGAGCAATTTCGAGAAGGTTTATCCCGAAGCCGGGCTAAGCGTGGACCCCGCCGGCGCGTTGTGGGCCATCTATAGCGCAACGGGCACAAACGAAATCTTTGTCCAGCGTCGCAACCCAGATAGCGGCGTGTGGGAGGCGCCGCGCCTGGTGGGTGATCCGGTCAACCCTTCGGCTGCGCCGGATGGCACACGGCTGGCAATTTCGTCCGATGGAACGATGCACGCGGTGTGGGCTGAATACCAATTGCCCAATGGCTGGCCGCCAATTGGGCTTTACTATGCCCAATCGACGGACGGGGGAATAACCTGGTCCGGACGCCACAAGATCGCCAGCTCGAATTTCAACCAGCCCAACGTCATCGTTGGTCAGGGCGCGCAAGTCTACGTGGCCTGGACCGGGGTCGCGGGTGTCGGCCTCAAGTACTTCGAGGCTTCTGACGACGAGGGCCGTACCTGGCAAGACGCGCAAATTGTCGAGGATCACTTGGGCGGCGGTTCAGAAGGCGCCCCCAACCTGGCTGTCGACGCCGACGGCAACGTGCACATGGTTTTTTCGCATAACGGCTGCGTCTGGCACGCCGTGCGCGAAAACAGCGTTTGGTCGTCGCCGGAGTGCGTTTCGGCTGGCGCGGCGACCAACGCGCATATTGAGTCCCCGGCCATGGCGCTGGGCCTGGGCAACCAGTTGCATGTGATTTTTTGGACGGACAACCGCCAATTGTGGTACACCAAGCTCACGCTGGGCATTACTGGCCAGACTCCCTTGCCAACCCCCACCTTTGCCTTACCCACCGCGACAGCGGCGCCAGCGGCCACCATCACACCCCAACCCTCACAGACGCCGCTGCCGGATTATGGGCCGCCGGCGCGGCCCGAGACGGCCACCGAGCCAGGCCTGTGGGCCCTGGCGGCTGGGATTGTACCGGTCGTGTTATTGACCCTCATCGTCGCTGTTTTCCGTCGACCCTTTCGGCGCTAGCCAACGGTAGCCAGAGTCAAACCGCAGGCTCAATTTGACCGGCGACAACACATCCACGGCCACCCAAACGACAACCCAAAGCGAGAACGAAGTTGGAAGTCATCGAAAAGAGCGTTGAAACCCGGCTGCCCGCCGCTATCGACAGCGAAGCCAGTCAGCATGAGGTGATCATTCAGCCAACCTCCGGCTGGGCCGCTATCCGCCTGGACGAATTATGGGCTTATCGCGACCTGTTGTTTTTTATGGTCTGGCGCGACTTAAAAGGTCGCTATCGCCAAACAGCCTTGGGTCCCGTGTGGTTTATCTTGCAGCCACTTATGAGCATGGTGCTGTATTCCGTGATTTTCGGCTGGATCGCCAAGCTGCCCTCCGACAACCAACCCTACGCGGTATTCACTTATGTGGCCCTGCTGCCCTGGGATTTCTTCACGGATGCCGTCAGCAGCGGCACCAATAGCCTGCTCGGAAGCATGAACCTTATCTCCAAAGTCTACTTTCCGCGGCTCATTGTGCCCCTCTCGCAGGTTATTTCCAGCCTGGTCGACTTCTGCATTTCCATGGTCGTCCTGGCCGGCATGATGGTCGCCTATCGCATTCATCCCACCTGGGGCCTGCTGCTGATCCCGTTCTACCTGCTCTTGGCCGCCATGACCGGCATGGGCATTGGGCTGTGGTTTTCGGGCGTCATCGTCCGGTTCCGCGACTTCGGGCAGGTGGTTGGCTTTCTGGTGCGCGTGCTCATGTACACCGCCCCGGTCGTCTATTCAATCAGCCTGGTGCCCGCCGAATGGCGCACCCTGTACAGCCTCAATCCCGTGACGGCGGTTGTGGAAGGCTTCCGTTGGGCGCTGCTTGGCACTGGCGCCCTACCCGATTGGAAGCTGGCCGTCACCACCCTCTGCGTCGTGGTGTTCTTCACTGGCGCTTTATACAACTTCAAGCGTGTCGAGCGCAACATTGTGGACATCGCATGAGCGGCGCGGTCATCACGGTTGACAAGCTTGGCAAACGCTACCGCATCGGGCGGCGCGAAGCGCGCGCGGATAACTTCCAGGACGCGCTGCGCGGCGCGATCCGGTCGCCGTTTCAGTATTTGCTGACCGTTAGCCGGCCGCCCACGGAAGACGAGATCCTGTGGTCACTGCGCGACGTTTCGTTTGAAGTAAAAAAGGGTGAGGTGCTCGGCGTTATTGGACGCAACGGCTCCGGCAAAAGCACCTTACTGAAGATTCTGACGCGCATTACAGAGCCCACCACGGGCCGGGCGGTCATCAAAGGCAGGGTTGGGTCGCTGCTGGAGGTGGGCACCGGCTTCCATCCGGAGCTCACCGGCCGCGAAAATATCTATCTCAACGGCGCCATACTCGGCATGAAGCGCCGTGAGATCGACCGTAAGTTCGACGAAATCATGGACTTTGCGGAGATTGGCAAGTTGATTGATACGCCCGTCAAACGTTATTCCAGCGGCATGTACGTGCGGCTGGGCTTCTCGGTGG
>Ga0070730_10002252_pt1 | contig 17733 bp, 13 predicted proteins | sample Coa_R1_3_FD_66447 | JGI IMG/M metagenome (GOLD analysis project Ga0070730, IMG submission 66447) | Surface soil microbial communities from Centralia Pennsylvania, which are recovering from an underground coalmine fire - Coalmine... | ecosystem: Environmental > Terrestrial > Soil > Unclassified ... | reverse complement strand
CGCCACTTGGATGATGGCTTCGGCGGTTGGCTTTTCCGCCAAAAGCAACTCGGCATTAACCTTCGACAGCACCTCTCGAGCCGGATTTAAGTTCGGAAAGACTGAGTCCGCGACTGCGACCAGTGGATGCCACATGGTTAACGCGCCATCGCTTCTTCCATGTGTTCCATCAGCGTGAAGACAACCGGCCCGTTTGCTGAAACGAGCACATTTTCTTCTAGGCGCGTGGTTTGCTGCAAACCCGGATGCCCGGCGAATGTCTCAATCGCGAAGTACATATTTTCCTTGATCTCGGCCGGATATTGCAGCGAATAGGCCCTCGAGACCCACATGCCTTCATAGAGCGTCAGCCCGATGCTATGGGCAAACTGCTGCAACGTCACGGTTCCATATTTATCATCGTCATACTTGGGGAAAGCAGCTGCCACATCTGCCGTGGTATTTCCGGGGTGCAGCTTTTCCAGTCCCGCATACATGGAATCGTAGACCTCCCGGTACAAATCGATTTCCTGCTGATTCATCTTCCCGGCACACTTGAAGCAACGGACAAAATCAATGAAGTAACCGGACGGCCCCACTGCATTGATATCCACGATCACCAGATCACCCTGGCGGATGATCTTATCCGTCGCCCACCGGCGGTAGGGGCTAGTATTGCCCCCGGAAGCCACAATGATGTCGTAAATAATCTCGCAACCTCGTTCCAGCATGAACTCGTGCACCTTGGCTTCAATCTCACGTTCCCTCACGCCCGGCTTCAGCCACTCGTGCTTGATCCTCCACATCGCGGCATCGCCGATACTTGACGCCTGCTTCAGCAACTCGATCTCGTCGCGCGTTTTGACGACGCGCGCCGCAGATATTGCCGGCCATGCATCGGTAATATTCAGTTGGGATTCTTGAAAGGCCTTCAATGCAGGCCAGTCAAAGTTGTCGATGCCTACTCGCTCCTTACGAAGGCCGTGAGCTCCGAGTACGTCAACTACACTCTGCGCCATCCGGCCAGCCATCACCGGGACGGCTCCCTCCGCCCATTGCCATGTAATCGCAGGCTTAATGCGACCTTCCATCCAGGGCAGATCAATCTCGGCGCAGTGCAGGTCCGATCCGGCGGTCTCGAACAGGACTGGCTCGCCGCCCTGGGGTACCACGGCATAGCGAATGTTGATGTTGTATTTCCAATTGCCCTGATAGGAGGCAGTGACGTAGCGAACATTGGCGCCCGCAAACAAAACCAGGGCGCCCAAGTCGCGCGCACTCATCTGTTCCCGGAGACGCTGCAAGCGATCCTTGCGCAGCCGGTCAAAGTCGACGCGGTGTTGCCAGTCGGCTCCGGTCTGGCTATAGACCCGGCGAGGATCCCATTCATGCGGCTTGCCAATGAAACTGGTGTCCATTTGCGAAGTGTCTCCCAATGTCTCGACTGCATTCGGAGCATTGAAGGCAAGACAGGCGCGTCATGCCGTTCCCAGGATGTCGCTAAAGGTCCGACGTTCAGCGCATAATCCTAGACCAGCCGGGGGCATCTCGACCAGTAATATCTTGAAATAGTATTTATACGGTTTTATTATGCGTGAGCAGTGGCCACCGAACCCCGATCCCGCCCCGACCAGCGACTTCCGCAGCTAGAGAAGAAAGCCATCGCACCAGCGCGGGCGCTGGAGCCCGTTAATGGCTCGATGGATCTCAAACAGATTCGATGTTTCGTCGCGGCCTATGAGGAGGGCAGCTTCAGCAAAGCAGCACTGCGGGAACATTGCACACAGCCCGGCTTGAGCGTCTACATTCAGCGTCTGGAGAGCATGCTGGCCCACCGACTCTTTGATCGAAAAGCCCGCGGTGTGACTCCGACAATTGCAGGCCGACATTTCTACGCCTGCTGCGCCGATGTTCTCAAGAGCGTCAGTATTGCTAGGCAGCGCATGCTCGACATGGCGCGCAATGCCGCCACCGGCATTAACGTAGGAGTGTCACCCACCGTGTTTAAGGGAGTTCTACCGTGGATGCTGCCCGACTATCTCAGCGCGCACCCTTATGTCGATGTTCGCCTTGCAGAAGCGTACAGCGGCACACTCACCGAGTGGGTAGTGTCGGGTGAGGTTCAAGTCGCGATCGTCACCAAACCTCCGGTTCATTTGGGACTCGAGACGACCCACTTTTTCCGGGACCGTCTCGTCCTGGTGACGCGGGGGACTGGGATGCCCCGGAAGCAAGGGCGTCCGCGACGCCGTAGCGCGAGCGAGTTGCAAAAACTGAAGCTCATTCTCCCGTCACCTCGACATAGCTTGCGACAAGTTGTCGAAGCTACTGCGGTACAACTGGGCGCCACGGCGTCAGGCCGAATCCTGGAAATCGACGGTATGCTCGGCACGCTTGAACTCGTCCGCAACTCCGATTGGGCGACGGTCGTTGCCAGCATCGCCGTGGCAGATGAAGTGAAACAAGGCAGGCTTGTTGCTGAGCCAATCTATGGACCCGAACTTTGGCTTGACTTTTATCTGATCCGCACCAAGGACGAACTACTATCCGGCGCCTGTCAAGATTTTCTACACTGGTTGAGAGAAACGCTGGTTCGCGTTGCCAAAACAAACGGGCCGACCTGTCAAGCAACGATAGGCTTGTCAGGCTGAGACCCCGGCTCTCACCATACCCGCGAGACGGAGGGAGATGTGCCTGGTATTTCCTTACGAGTGAATGGCGCAGTTCACGTGGTGGATGTCGACCCGGAAACGCCACTGCTTTATGTGCTGGGTGACGAACTGCACCTGCGAGGACCGAAATTTGGTTGCGGGCTGGGTCAGTGCGGTGCGTGTACGGTCCTTATGAATGGGCGTGCGGTGCGCTCCTGCATCACGCCCGTGGGCTCAGTGAATCGCGAGGAGATTGTAACCCTGGAGGGGCTGGGCACACCCAAGAAGCCTCACCCGATTCAGCAAGCATTCATCGACGAAGAAGCAGCCCATCCGGCTTCTGTCTGAGTGGCGTGATCCTCACCGCGAAAGCGTTTCTCGACCGACATCCGAGGGCGAGCGACGTCGAGATCAGGCAGGCGCTCGCCGGCGTGCTGTGCCGGTGCTTCGTTCACACTCGCATGTTCAAAGCCATTCAACGGTATGCAAGAACGAGGCGGGCATGACCACCGGCTTGTCGCGTCGCGATTTTCTGACGAGGTCCGGGGCACTGGTCGTGAGCTTCAGTATGGCGCCCCTGGTTGAGCCGCTGGCTTCGGCTCAAGGCCCATTTGACACGCACCAGTCGCATATCGACCCTGCGAATCTCGATTCCTGGATTGCTGTAGGCGCCGACGGCATCGTGACCGCTTACACCGGCAAGTGCGATTTCGGTCAGGGCATGTATACCGCGCAGACGCAGTTGATCGCAGAAGAACTATGCGTTGCCATCGACCGCGTGCGGCTGATCCAGTGCGATACGTCGGTGACGCCGGACCAGGGGACGACCTCCGGTAGTCAATCGACACCCACAAACTTCAATACCAGCGGCCTAGCCCAGGCAGCCGCTACGGCGCGCGAGGCGTTGATCAACATCGCTATGCAGCGTCTGCGAGTGCCCGCGAATCTGCTGACGGCCGCCAACGGATCCATCAGTGCGAAAGGCGGACGTCGTATCCGTTATGGAGAGCTCGTAGCGGGAAAAAAGTTCAAACTCAAGATCGACCCGAAGGCGAAGCGTCGGCCTCCGGGCAAGTGGACGGTCTTGGGTAAGCCGGTCCCGCCCTTGGATATTAAGGCTCTAGTGACGGGCCGGTTCGAGTTTGCCCACAACGTTCACGTGCCTGGAATGTTGCACGGCCGAGTGGTTCGGCCACCGGCAGTGGGAGCAACAGTCGTAGGTGTCGACGAAGGTTCAGTTCTTGGGATTTCGGGGCTCGTGAAAGTTGTAGTTCGCAAAAACTTCGTTGGCGTCGTGGCCGAAAAGCAGTCGCAAGCCATCGAAGCCGCCGCCGCACTCAAGATAGTCTGGACGCCGGGCACCGGTCTTCCGGCCCAGCAAGGTTTCTACGATTACATCCGCAAGCAGCCATCCCGCGATGTTCTGCTGGTTGATTCCCAGGACGTAGAGCAGAAGCTTGCACAGGCGGCAACCGTACTGAAAGCAACTTACTGCCACCCCTATCAGGCACACGGATCGATCGGGGCATCCTGCGCGGTGGCAGATGTGCGGGCCGATAAGGCCACGGTCTGGTCGTCCACGCAGTCTGTATATCCGACGCGGAAAGGAGTGGCCACGCTCGTAGGCCTGCCGCTGGACGACGTGCGGGTCATCTTCGTACGCGGCTCGGGGTGCTATGGGCTCAATGGCGCCGATACAGTTTCGCTTGATGCGGCGCTCCTGTCGCAGGCGGTTCACAAACCAGTCCGCGTGCAACTCTCACGCGCGGATGAAATGGCCTGGGGTGAAAACTATGGAGCGGCATGCGTCATCGACCAGCGCGCCGGTGTCGACGCGACTGGAACGATAGTCGCGTGGGACTGCGAACCTTGGTCAGTGTCGTTTGGAGGCCGTACCGGCTATGATCGTCCTGGAAACGTGGTGACGGGCATGCTTGCGGGGTTTGAGCCCCACACCGTATTACCTCAAGCAGCTTCCCAGCCGACCGGAGCACTGGCGAACGGCAGCAACGCTGTTCCGTCCTATGTGACGGGATGCATCGGCAGCAATTGCAATGGTGCCGGGCGAATTCGCAGTGAGCGTGTGCTTACACACTCCGTGAAGTCTCCTTTTTTTACCGGCCCGCTGCGTTCACCGCTGCGTCTGCAAAACACGTTCGCGCACGAATGCTTTATGGATGAACTCGGCGCGCATGCCAAGGCAGATCCGGTTGAATACCGGCTACGTCACCTGCGCGACCCTCGCCTTATCGATGTGGTAAAAGGGGCGGCCAAAGCAGCGAAATGGGATGCCCGGCCGTCGCCAAAGTCTGACCGTCGTCGCGGCGAAGTCGCTAGCGGACGCGGTATCGCTTGCGTCGCGTATGAAGGCGACAACGGCTACGCAGCTCTGATTGCCGAGGTCGAAGTTGATCCGGCGGCCGGACACGTTCAGGTCAAACGTTTTACGGTGGCGCAGGATTGCGGTCCGATTTCGAACCCGGCCGGCCTACGCAATCAAATCGAGGGTGGCGTATTGCAAGGCATGAGTCGTGCTCTCAGCGAAGAGGTGACGTGGGATGATCGCGAGGCTACATCGACTGACTGGAGCACGTATCACAGCCTGCCCCTCGGGATCGAAGTACCAGTCATCGACTGCGAGCTGATCAGTCAGTCCGACGTCGCAGCCACAGGAGCGGGAGAGACTGCGATTACCCTGGTCGCTGCCGCCATCGGCAACGCCATCTTCGATGCTACCGGCGCTCGTCTGCGGCAAATCCCCTTCACACCCGCGCGCGTGAAGCAGGCGCTCGACGCAACCAGTTGACGAGACCCGACCGAATCACACCTTCGCAGGTTGGGGAGCACCTGCCGCCTCGGCCTCGATCTCTTCCAGGCGCCGCTTTTTCGGTTCTACTCCGAAAATGAGCACAACGACGATCTGCACAATCAGAAGGGCGATCATGAACGCCAAAACGCCGCCCACCCCATAAGACCTGAATAATGCCACGACAATAAACGGTGTCAGAATCGTCGCACCTCGGCCGAAAGTGTTGCAGATTCCCGACGCTCGCATGCGCACCTCTGTCGGGAAGAGTTCTGGAATGTATATTGCAAAAAGGAGTGTGACCAGGACATAGATTGGAATGGTTAGCAGGAAACCCACAGCCATCAACATCCTAGGATTGCTCACAAATGGATAAATGCTGCCGATCACAATGGTGAGAAGAGATGCTCCTAGAATCGTTGGCTTGCGGCCCCACGAATCCGCGGTCGAAGCGCCAATCGCGGACCCCAGCGGCGCGCCCAGGGACATGACCAGCGAATAGCCCAACGACGATGCGATGCTGCGTCCTGCCTGAACAAAGAAGGTTGGCAGCCATGTGATAAACCCAAAGATTAGTGTGTTGATCACAATCAGCGTAGTCGCTCCCACGATCATGCGCGGAAGCAGCACAGGGCTAAGAAGCGCGCTCAGGCCCTGCGACTGTGTCGAGGGTGGAGACAATATAGGCTGCTTGAGGGGGCTGTGGTGAAGCGACACTTCTTGTTCGATGGCTTGAAGAATGCGATCAGCTTCTTCGGTGCGTCCGATCGATTCCAACCAACGCGGCGACTCCGGCAAAGCTTTTCGCAAATGCCAGACGACTAGCGCCCCCAACCCGCCAAGCACGAACATAATGCGCCAGCCAAATCTTGGAATAATCAGGGTTCCGAGCAGTGCTGTGACCGGCAAGCCAGCCACGACGAAAACGGAGATAAGTCCCAGCCATTTCCCGCGAGCCTGCGGGGGAACAAACTCCGTCATGGTGGCATAGCCCACCACATTTTCCGCGCCTAGCCCTGCTCCCATCACGAACCGAAGCAAGATCACTGCCGTCATGGAAGGCGCGAAGGCTGCCACAATCGAGGCAACACCAAAAATCGCCAAGTTCGCCTGGTAAGTGAATCGTCGCCCGTATCGGTCGCCGAGAAAACCCGTCAGAAACGATCCCACCATCATGCCCAGAAACGTCACCGAGACAAATTCAGCGTTCTGTCGAATCGTCGAAAAACCGCTTCTCAGGGTTGCGCCCAGCACCGTTGCGGCAACGTAGATGTCAAAACCATCAAAGAACATTCCGACGCCGATCAGCCACATGATGCGCCGATGGAAAGAGGAGATGGGGAGCCGGTCGAGACGTGCCCCGGCGTTGGATGTTGCCTGTTGTTTCATTTCTGCCGCGCCAGCCGCGCCAGGCTGTCGACGGTCAAGGCTTCAGCGGCCAAGCGGCAATTCTGGTCGAATGCGTTCTGCTGGGCGGCTTGAAAAAACTGCTTGCAGCGCCGCGTGGCAGTCGGATCGAGCCGAAGAATGCGGCCGACCAAAGTGTCCGCCTCGGTGGCCAAACGGTCAGCGACGCAAACTTGCGAGATCAAGCCCGCTTGCATTGCCAGCTGGGGCGATATGGGTTCGCCGAAAAGCACAAGAGGAAAGGTGAAACGCGGCAACGCGTATTCGCCAAGGTATGCCATGACAGCGGAAGGAGGAAGGCCGGAACGCATTTCTGGAAAACCGAGGGCTGCGTACTCCGCGACAAGAGCGAAATCACACAAGATGGCGAGTCCAAAGCCGAAGCCAAAAGCATCGCCTTGAACCTCGGCAACGCTGATCAAAGGTGTACCTCGCAATGAACGCTTGAGTTCGATGATTCGACCCGCTTCATGTCGTAAGGTTTCGGCGTCGCGGCCTGCGCGTTCGCGGCCGGTGCAGAAGACTTTGCCCTCCGCTCGAATCCGTAACACCCGCGCCTCCGGCCGAGATGCTTCGCGCTGAAGCTCCAACAGCATGGCGTCGAACATTGCACCGCTGATCTCGTTGCCATGCTCCTGGTTGTCCAAGGTGAATGTCAGAACATCTCCGGCGCGTTCAATCTTTACGCCGAGTTTGGTGGGATCGGGCATGTCGAGGCGCTCCTGATGCAACCGCCGTCACCGTATACAACGAGCACAAGTCCTGTCAACAAGATCGACAAGTGGAAATGCTGAGCTGACCGCGAGGACGCATAGAGAGAGGCTTTGAGATATCCTTCGTCAGCATCGAGGATGTCTCATCAGAGTGGATTGAAAGGAAACGTGGTAGAGCAACTGTCAGACGAACTGCGCCATACTATGCCCCCGCTGAACCGCAATCAAGTGCGCAGCTTTTGGGCCGCATGGGGAGGATTGACCATGGACGGGATGGATTCTTTCATCTACTCCCTGGTTTTGGTACCGGCTTTGGGCGACCTGTTGCCGAGGTCCGGAATCCCGGCAACTCCGGCCAATGTTGGGTATTACGGCGGGCTTCTATTCGCCCTGTTCATGGTTGGCTGGGGAACCGCGCTGATCTGGGGTCCAATCGCTGACCGCTTCGGGCGGGTACGCACGATGATGTTCAGTATTACCTGGTTCTCACTGTTTACTCTGCTGTCCGCATTTGCAACCGGTGTTTGGAGTCTCGCGATCCTGCGCTTCCTGGCGGGAGTGGGCATCGGGGGAGAATGGTCGGTCGGGGCGTCTCTGGTCTCGGAAGAGTGGCCCGAGGAGCGTCGAATCAAGGGCGGAGCCTGGATGCACACCGGTTACTACTGTGGCTTTTTTCTGGCTGCTGCGGCCAACTACTTCATTGGCAGCCGCTACGGGTGGAGATACATGTTTGTGGTGGGCGGGCTGCCGGCGCTGCTGGTGGGCTTTATTCGGAATAACGTTCGGGAACCGTTGCGGTGGGCGGCCAAGCTGGAGGATCTCGGGGAACAATGGAAAATGCAGCACGCGTTCCTGGCACTTTTTTCGCCGCGGTATCGGCGGCGCACAATTCTTAATTCCATTTATCTGATCGTGTCCCTGGCCGGTTTGTGGGCGGGTTCGGTTTATGTACCGGCAGCGATGACCTACATCGCAACGAGGACAGGTCACACTGCGATGGAGGCGGCACGACTCGCCTCTTATTCGACGGCGTTGTTGGGAGTGGCCACGGTGCTTGGCGCTCTGATCGTACCGTTCTTTGCGGAATGGTTGGGCCGTCGGGCCACTCTTGCAATTTTTTACGGCATCATGCTGGGCTCTATCTGGATGGCATTCGGCCACGTCTTTTACATGGAAAGAGGAGCGGTTGGCTGGTTCATGGCGTGCACGTTCATGCTGGGGCTGGGCGGAGCCAATTTTGTCGTTTACTCATTCTGGCTGCCGGAACAATACGCGACAGAATGTCGTGCCAGCGCCTTCGCCTTTATCACCAATGTCGGACGCTTCGCGGCGGCGGGCTTCACTTTTCTGGTCGGAGCCGGTATTCGTCATTTTCAAACTATGGGCACGCCCATCGCTTTCACTGCCCTGGCCTTTGTGGTTGGCATCTCGCTGTTGCCGTTCGCCGAGGAGACCAAAGACAAACCTTTGCCAGTTTGAGCCAGAGGCTATCCGAGGGACAAACAGGTGTGGCCTAGGACCGGCGACAAAAGCACCTGCATCGTGGAGAAACTGCGGTGAGGTTGAGTTTCGGACTGGTCTGATCGTTATTCGCGATTGCCAGACCGAGCCGGCCCAACTCATATTGAAAATCAATCGCTACCATACTGCATTATTATTTGACAATATATGACCTCCGGGTTGAACATACACCCGCGTTTAGTGTTCCCCTGCGATGAGGCAAATGGCCGGGCTCACTCAGGTTGTCGCCGTTTCGGGTTGCCATGTCTAGGTTTCAGTGCGGCTTTTCTCGGCGATCTCATTCCTTTCGATACCCCGGCATCATTCCGTTTACATGGTGCGCCCGCTAGGAGGGAGTGATGAATTTTCCGCCCAGTCTGCGGAACGTTCTTAGTTGTGGCCTAATCACAGTAGTGTTGCTGAGCATTCTGTGTTCCCCCGTACATGCACAGGTGGTCGGCGGAACTATATCCGGCACAATCACTGACCGATCGGGTGCAGTGGTTGCTAATGTGACCGTCACTTTGAAGAATCTGGCGACTGACGTGTCCACCGTTGTCAAAACCAATGCTCAGGGTTTCTACAGCCTGCCGAACCTGCTTCCGGGGACCTATCAGCAGACAGCATCGGCGCCGGGTTTCGAAACTTCAATCCGAAACGGAATCATTCTCACCGTAGGCTCGCAGATGGTTTCCAATCTCGAGATGAAGGTAGGCGCCATTAGTCAAACTGTGGAAGTCCAGGATCAGCCAGCGGACCTGCAATTGGAATCGTCGGCCATCAGTAACTCTACGGATTCTGGAACGATCGTCGAGTTGCCGCTGAACGCCAGATCATGGACCGACCTGGCGACGCTTCAGCCCGGAGTTTCCAGCATACGAGCGATGGCACCGGTCTCCAGCACCGACCGTCTGGGCCGTGGATATGGAGTCGAACTGTCCGTCAGCGGCGGGCGTCCCCAGCAGAACAATTATCTGTTGAATGGAATCAGCATCAACGACTACACGAACCAGGCTCCGGGCAGCATCCTCGGCGGCAACCTGGGAGTGGACGCGGTCTCCGAGTTTTCCGTTTTGACCTCGAATCAAGGCGCCGAGTACGGGCGGACGTCGGGCGGAGTCATCAGCGCCATCACTCGCACGGGCACCAATCGCTTTCATGGCAGCGCCTATGAGTTTCTGCGCAACAGCACGCTCGATGCTCGCAACTACTTTGACCCGCCCGCCATCGCCCCTTTCCGCAGGAACCAATTTGGTGTCTCCGCGGGAGGCCCTATTCAAAAAGACAAGACCTTCATTTTCGGCGACTATGAAGGGCTGCGCCAGTCCCTGGGGTTGAGCATGGTCGACAACGTCCCTTCGCTCGCGGCTCGCAAGGGGCAGTTGAGCACCGGCACAGTCACCGTGGACCCGCTGGTGCTTCCCTACCTGGCTTTCTATCCCCTCCCGAACGGTCCGGTCAACGGAGACACTGCCATCTACAGCTTTTCCGGTTCTGCAATCACCACCGAAAATTACTTCACGACTCGGGTTGACCACAGGTTTTCGAACGAAGACAACCTGGCGGGCAGCTATATGTACGACAGTTCACCGTCCTCGCAGAATGACGAATTTAATAACAAACTTATTTTCACCAAGACCAAGCGACAACTGGTTAGTCTGGAAGAAAACCACGCCTTCCGGCCCTCCTTGCTGAATTCCTTCCGGCTGGGTTATCACCGTGAGTATGCCGCTGCCCCATCTGGCAGCAAAGCCATCAATCCAGCCGCAGCAGACACGAGCCTTGGATACGTGCCGGGAGATACCGTGGGATTTATCGGCGTCCCAGGACTGACCTTTTTCTCAGGAGGACTGAGTACCCAGCAACCGGCCGAGTATAACTGGAACTCGTGGCAAGTCTATGACAACGTGTTTTTGACCCATGGCAAGCATAACCTGAAATTCGGCGGAAACGTGGAGCGGATCATCGACAATCAATCCACGCCTTCTCAACCGGGTGGAGACTTCGAGTTTAGTTCTCTTGCGGACTTTCTTACCAACGACAAAGCCAGTAATCCCCCCGACCTCTTGACCCTCATCGCCGACGCGCCCGGCATTGTGTCGCGGCGAAGGATGCGAGAGACGGTCTTTGGCGCCTATCTCCAGGACGACATGCACCTGAGCTCCACTCTGACGCTGAACCTGGGGTTGCGCTATGAGATGGCAACTGTGCCTTCGGAGACCCATGGCAGGTTGGCCAGCCTGCAACATCTGACCGATCCCAACGTGATTGTGCATTCGCCCTTGTTCGCGAATCCCACGCTCCGCAATTTTGAGCCCCGCATCGGTTTCGCCTGGGATCCCTTCGGCGACGCCAAAACGGCCGTCCGCGGCGGGTTCGGAATGTTCGATGTACAGATTTTCCCTGCAAACCTCCGGCACACCGTTGACGGGACGGTACCTTTTTACGCGTCGGTAAATGGCGCGGTCGCACCCGGATCGTTTGGACCCTTTTCTTTGACCCCAAACCCTGCGTACACAAGCCTTTCGGCCAGCGGCACAGCGCAGCGTGCAGCCTACATCGATCAACATCCCAAACGTAATTACGTCATGCAGTGGAATCTGAACATCCAGCGTTCGTTTGCTTCCAACACTACGGGAATGATTGCCTACGTCGGCTCTCGTGCCGTACATAACCTCATGCAGACCGACGATTCCTCGATCGTCCTCCCCATGACCAAAACACCGGAAGGCTATCTCTGGCCCTTGCCGCCCGCTCCGCCTTCGCCTCCACTCCCCACACTCAATCCCAATTTTGGCCGCGTCCCCGCAACCCTTTGGAATTCCGATGGCATCTTCCACGCTCTGGAAACCCAGGTCCAGAAGAGAATGAGTCACGGCCTCTCGGGGGAGGTTTCGTACACCTGGGGGCGAACAATTGATACCGCCTCGGGTTCAACCGATGGCGATCAATTTCGCAATGGCCTTTCCAGTATGTTCTTCTTCGATCCCCGGCTTCGACGTGGGCCTTCCGACTTCAACCAGACGCACAACGTAGTCCTCAGCTACAACTGGGAGATTCCGAGCCCTAAAGACGCACCTCGAGTCCTGGCCTGGATCGCGGGTGGCTGGGAATACGGCGGAATCTTCCAGGCAAGCACTGGCGTGCCATTTACGATGACGATTGCTCCTGATCCCCTTGGGATGAACAGCACGGACGCGTTCAGCTTTCCTGACATTGTGCCCGGGTGCAACCCCGTCCATGGCGGCCTTAATTACGTTAACGTGAACTGCTTTACGCTTCCGCAAGCTACTCCAGATATTGCAGCCCTGTGCACCCCATTCAGCGGTGCGTCTGCCCCCGGCACGTGTGCCAACCTCCTGGGCACCGGGAGGCGTAACAGCGTTGTGGGGCCGGGGCTCGTTAACCTGGACATGTCGCTGTTTAAAAATAATTACGTGAAACGAATCTCCGAACAGTTCAACGTACAATTCAGGATGGAAGTTTTCAACATTCTCAACCACACGAATTTCAATCCGCCGACATCCAACAGTCAGGTATTTAATGGAGATGGAAGCACCGGAGGACTAACTCCAGGCCTGCTGGACTCGACAGCAACCACTTCGAGACAGGTTCAATTTGCGGTGAAGGTAATCTGGTAAGTACTCGCCGCACGAACAAAATGGCATCGGTTCCTCGTCACTTCTAACCTGTCGTCGATCGGTGCGATGTGACGGAATCTCAGCACCCGAGTGCTATGCGCATAACCCGCACCGCCGGCAGGAGGAATGCAATGCCTCGGTTCATAAAACAACTTGCCTGGCAGGCGGCGGTGATAGTGGGCGTCATTGCTGCAGCGTGCGTAGCTCAAGCTCCGGGAACTTGGGCAAAACTGGCTCCGTTTCCCGAACCAGCGGAGGAGATCTCGGGCGCAGCGGCGGGCGGCAAAATGTACGTGTTCGCAGGCCTTGCGCCGGTGTGGAAGCCCATGGGTATGGTCTACGAATATGATCCGGCGACCAATGGGTGGATGAAAAAACAGAAGATGGCGCTTCCCTCGCATCACGTCGCCTTCACAACATATCGCGATAAGATTTACGCCTTTGGGGGCTTCGTATTGCCGGAATCCGGCCCGCCGGGGTGGGTGCCGATCAATAACGCATGGGAATACAACCCTGCGGGGGACAGTTGGAGAGCACTTGCGCCGATGCCAAGCAAACGAGGTTCGGCGTTGGCGGCGGTCGTCGGCGACAAGATCTACGTCATCGGCGGCGCAACCCTCATTCCTGGATCCAAGGAGACTGCTGTGTTCCCGACGCACCCGCACATGTCCGTGGGGACGGTTGAGGAATACGATCCCGTCGCCAATACCTGGCGCGAACGAAATGCGATGCCGACTCCGCGCAACCATGCTGCAATTGGTGTTGTCGCGGGAAAGATTTATGTGATTGGCGGGCGGGTTGGCGCGGCCTTCATCGGCCTGGCCTCGGACATCTCCGTGGTCGAAGAATACGATCCGGCCACCGATCAGTGGAGTGGTCCCCGAGCCCGCATGCCGATTGCGCGCAGCGCACTCGGCGCCGGGGTCTATGGCGGACGTATTTTCGTTGCGGGAGGCGAATATCAAGATCCTCACATGATGGCTACCTTCCGCGCTGTGGAAGCGTACGATCCCGCAAGCAACACTTGGACAGAGATGCCTCCCATGCCGGTGTCCCGCCATGGGCTGGCAGTCGGCGTCATCGGCAATCGCCTGCACGTGATCAGTGGTGACGTACAGTCGGCCGGGACCGGAGTGGAGGTTTCCACTGGCGAGCACGACGCGTTCGAGTTCTCGCATAGTCCATAGCTCAGCGCCAAGCATCACGGAGATAGGCCGGCCAGCACAGGGTAAGCCGCTTCGCGATCATGGAATCCGAAAGGGAGAAAGCTCAGAATGAAAACGAAATCGGACCAGGAGGGCATGTCAAGAAGGCAGTTGCTGCAAGCCGGTCTGGCAACGGCGACAGCCATGGCGATAGGCAGTCCCGGCGAGGCTGGAGCTCAAGACCAAGCCGCGCACGCCCCCGATCTTCGTGTGATTGACATTCACGCCCACTATTTTCCCGAGGCCTACCTTAATCTGGTGGCCACCGAGGGCAAGCGATTCGATGCCGAGTATCACACGACGGACAAAGGGTGGTTCATAAAGACACCCGCTGGCAACAACGGCCCTCTGCCCTCGAAATTCATCGACTTGAAGGCACGTATTGCCGACATGGACCGACAAGGCGTAGCAGTACAAGCAATTTCGCTTACTGCCCCGATGTTGTATTGGTGCGACGCGGACCTTTCCACCAAGCTGGCCAAAGCATGGAATGATGCGGCCACCGCAGCACACCAAGCGTATCCTACCCGGCTCGTTGCTCTTCTAACTCTTCCCATGCTTTATCCTGACCCAGCGCTCGTCGAGCTTGAGCGGGCCCGCAAGCTGCCCGGCATGCGTGGGGTCTATCTCGGGACCAACATCGCCAGCCGTGATCTCGACGATCCGCTGTTCGAGCCCGTCCTGACGCGCATCGAGGCGCTCGATTTGCCGATCTTTTTGCACCCCGTAGACACAATGGGAGGAGGAGATCGATTGCGTCCCTTCTTCCTCTCCAACTTGATCGGAAATCCCGTGGACACCGCGATTGCAGCTTGCCACCTCATCTTCGGAGGCGTGCTCGATCGTCATCCCAAGCTGCAGATCTGCCTGCCGCACGCAGGTGGCGTGCTCCCCATACTGGTGGGCAGAATCGATCAGGGCTGGAAAGTGCGGCCCGAGTTAAAGCATTTGCCCCAGGCTCCGAGCGCCTATCTCCAACGCTTTACCTACGACACCATCACCCACTCGAAATCGATTATGGAATTCGTGGTCAAACAAGTGGGCTCAGAGCGCGTGATGGTCGGCAGCGACTACTGTTTCACCATGGGCTATGATCGCCCGGTGCAGTTTCTCGATCAAGTTGATCTCACCAGCGGGCAACGGAGGATGATTCTCGGGGGGAATGCGGAACGGCTACTGAAGCTCTAAGTTGCTATCCCCAAGTGGACAATGCAGCAGTGACGACGTAAAGTCTGCGTGTGATCAGCCGTCTTCCATTAATTGCTCGCGCCGAGAGGCATGACGGACGTAGGGCTGTCGTCGATTCCCAGGGGTCCTACACCTACAACGATTTGCTCGATGCATCGTCACGCGTGGCGAGCGCGCTGCTCGCTGGCCGCGACGACCTTCACGAAGAGCGCGTAGCGTTTCTGATGACACCGGGATTTCCGTGGGTGGCGACGCTGTGGGGCATCTGGCGGGCGGGTGGAGTTGCCGCCCCGTTGCCGCTCAACTCTACAAGACCCGAGATGGAATACTTTATCGGCAATAGCGAGCCATCGACATTGGCGTTCGATGCTCTGGCCGCTTCTCTGCTTACGCCAATCGCGGCAGCCGGCGGCATCCGCGCATTGTCGTATGATCAGCTCCGCGCTTGCCAACCAGCAGAATTGCAGGATATCGCCATCGCGAGACGCGCCATGATTCTCTACACCAGCGGCACAACGAGCCAACCGAAGGGCGTGGTCACAACCCACGCCAACATTGCGACGCAGGTCACGACCCTGGTGGAAGCCTGGGAGTGGTCGGCTGACGATTGCATTGTGCTGTGTTTGCCCTTGCACCACGTGCACGGAATCATCAACGTTGTTTCCTGTGCGCTGTGGTCCGGCGCGACCTGCCACATGCTGCCGCGCTTCGATGCGAATGTCGTGTGGGACTGCATCGCCGGCGGCAACGTAACTCTGTTCATGGCAGTGCCAACGGTTTACGCGAAACTCATCCAGGCTTGGGAAACGGCTGCCGTGGAGCGCCGCACGATCCTAAGCCAAGCATGCGCCAGCTTGCGACTGATGGTGTCGGGGTCGGCAGCGCTGCCGCTGAGCACGTTCCAACGCTGGAAGGAAATCAGCGGCCACACACTGCTGGAGCGCTACGGCATGACGGAGATTGGCATGGCCCTATCGAATCCGTTGCGGGGCGAGCGAATGCCGGGCAGCGTCGGGACGCCGCTGCCCGGCATCGAGGTTCAGCTTGTCGGAGACGACGGCAAGGCTGTGACTCAGGGAATACAGGGAGAGATCGAGGTTCGTGGTCCAAACGTATTTGCGGAATACTGGCGCGAGCCCGACGCAACCCGAGATGCTTTCCGCGGCGGCTGGTTTCGTACTGGCGATACTGCGGTCTTCGAGAAGGGTGGCTATCGCATTCTTGGCCGGACGAATATTGACATCCTTAAGACCGGTGGACACAAGATATCCGCGCTGGAGATTGAGGAGGCACTGCGCAAACATCCTGCGGTTGCCGAGTGCGCGGTTGTCGGCGTGTCCGATCCAGAGTGGGGGCAGCGCGTCGCCGCGGCGGTAGTACTGAATGACGGCGATGCCCTCGATCTGCCGTCCCTTCGCAGCTGGGCCAAGGAGTTGCTGGCGACTTACAAACTGCCTTCGCGACTTCTCCTGCTGGATGCGCTTCCTCGCAATGCAACTGGGAAGGTAAAGAAGTCCGCAGTGGCAACCTTGTTTCAAACCACAGGCGACCGCGATCCCCTAGCCTAGTGCTCCCGTCCTGGCGAGTCCCTCAAAATCACACTCGCTCATGGATTGCCTTTACGTTGAAGAAGTGAACTGACAGACGTGTAATATGCTCCCGCCTATCGTAAGGTTTGAAGGAGTGCACCTCAGCCAACCGTTGGGTTCGATTTAAGATACTAGTGGTCCGGGAGGTATGAGGAAAGGCTTCCATTTCGGGCACTGGCATCAGTTCCTGTCCCCAAAGCCGCGGCGGTTGCGGCACTTGGGGCAGTACGTTGGCGGCTCCGTGTTATCTACCCGGTGCTGGACTGGCGGCACCGTCCGCAGATACGCAAACAACGCTTTCAGGTCAGCGTCAGTGAGATTGCGAAAATCTGCCCAAGGCATAATGGCACTGATTCGTGTCCGGTTGCAGACGATATTGCAGTTGCACGCTGGGCATTACGTTCAGGTAGTTCGAACTACCTGGCGTGGACGTTACAGTAACATTGCCGCTGGCGTCGGTGGCCAATCCCTGCGCACCGTAAATCGCATCGGTTTGCTCAAAACGAAGGCCCGTCTGGACGCTCAGCTTGCCAAAGCCGATCGTATTCATCAGATACCCAGCATAAATACGCTCGTTGGCATCGTAATCGGAGGGTATGGAAGCAGCTTGGCTGGCGGCAGCATCGAAACCCAAGTTGCGATTCAATCGCTGGTGCCAATCTTCTTGATCTTATTGAAATCCGAGAAAGGCCCTGCGCTGTAAGCTTTGTCATAGTAGGTCGGATTTACTGAAGCCCGTGTTGAGCACGTCGTTCAGTGTCACGATATCCAGGAGTACCCCTTCGCCAGTCCTGTTCACTAGCTTGCTGCCTATGAACCCAGCAATCAAACCCAACACGATCCAGGCCAAAATCGACATATGCGTCTCTTTAGTGATTGGTTATTGGTTGTATCGAAGCAATTCCAAGACTCGGCGAGGCGCCTCCGTTTTCGGAGGCAACCCCGGTCGACCTCAAAGCTAAGCAGCCTGGCTGTAAGCGTCTGAGCCGTGCTGCTTCACCATTTTGTTGTAAACACCCATCAACAGGAACGCTGCCGGCCACTGCCCCACGAA
>Ga0070730_10002251_pt1 | contig 17739 bp, 21 predicted proteins | sample Coa_R1_3_FD_66447 | JGI IMG/M metagenome (GOLD analysis project Ga0070730, IMG submission 66447) | Surface soil microbial communities from Centralia Pennsylvania, which are recovering from an underground coalmine fire - Coalmine... | ecosystem: Environmental > Terrestrial > Soil > Unclassified ... | reverse complement strand
GCTAGCAAGCTGGCATTCTGGGCTAACCGGCGGCTCTTTGTTTGGCTGGCAAAGCGGCACAAGCGCGGCGCCCAATGGGTGATCCGCACCTACCGCCACCGAGAACAACGAGGACGCTACAACCGCTGGAATCTGGGAGTGAAGGATGAGACCGGTCAGATGCTGTTTCTCTACCAACTCACCGACCTCCGCCGCCACATCTACTACGCACGCCGACACCCGCACCCATACCTGGTTGAGACAGAAGCCGCAGATGACTTCCCCGATGAGCCTTTCCCGCAATTCTGGGATGGCAAAACAACCCCGCGTAAGGCAGAATGGGTAGAACGGCGGGTGACTGTGTTAGAGCGAGATGGGCACCGCTGCACGCAATGCGGGAGCACAATCAACCTCCACATTCACCACCGCCGCGCCCGCTGCGATGGCGGCACCGATCAAATGGACAATCTCCAAACTTTGTGCGAACGCTGCCATGCCCGCACCCCAACCTGGGGAAGGCCGCCTGGCACGGGTAGCACCCAATCCTGGAGAGCCGGATGAGGGGAAACTCTCATGTCCGGTTCGGTGAGAGGGGTGGGGAAACACGCCGGCTGCAAAGCCAGAAGGTGCGCCCTGCCCCTACTCTACGCACGGCCACGTCACTGAAAGTGGCAGCCGAGGAGGGGCGCCGGTTCGCCGGGTCCGACCGTGACTTGGCCGCGCTCGAGAGCGCCGCGGTGCGGTTCCGGGCGGCCGGAATGTCCTTCAAGACTCATTGGCCGCTGTCCGTCCCCGGAAGCGAGGCCCCCCAAGCGCCGCTGCCCGCTGGCGCAGCGATCCCCTGATCGACCTCGGGCCACAGGCCCGACTCACTGAAAGGTGGTAACTGAATATGGGTGATTTCTGTATGACGTGCGGGCTCACGCATCTGCCGATTCTGGCCGGTGATCCCACCGTGGAGGTGATCCTGAGACGGCCGTTGGTGCGACTGGACATCGGCAGCGTGAACGAGACGTTGTTTGCGCATTTTGATTTCCCGTCCGAGTTCATTACGGTGGTCAAGGGACCGTATGACAACTACGGGCGCATCGAAGGGGCCGGCTTGCCCGAGGAGCTCTGGGAGGATGCGCTGTTTTTCCGGCCGGTCGCCTGGGACGCGGCTTTGGCTTACGAGCGCCGGTATTGGGCCGCGATGGGCATCCCGACCGACCTGGACGCTGGACCGATGCGCCGGCTGAACGGGCGGATCGCGAGCTCGAACGTGCCGTTCGCGGAAGAGCTGTGGGCGGTCGGCGCGGTCGCGCATCGATCGCGCATCAACCTGATCGCCGGCGCTGGTCTGAACCTGCAGCATCAGGAGGTCGGGTTCCTGCAGGAACTGGCCCGCTTGGTCCTGGCCGAACCCCTCGGCCACAATGTTATCGGTTTCAAGTGGCCGGACGAATAGCGTCCAGCGCGCTTCAATCTAGTCGAACCAACTTACCGGGGCCTTAAGGTCCCGGTCGCTTTTAAGCACCTGAGGAGTCAACATGACACACCAACGCAAGCTGTGGCTCGGCCTGCTGGCCGGCCTCTGCATCATCTATGTGATCAGCCGGATCATCGCCGATCCGGAGACGGCCATGATCGTGGCCGCTATCTTCTTCGTGCCCAGCCTGGCCATCGGTCTCGGCGGGCACATCTACTTGTCCTTGGCCTATCGGCAGACCGGTCATCCGGCTTACCGGCCGTCTCTGCGCGAACCTGCTCCCCAGGTGCCAGGCCTGCCTCGGCGCAAGGTCCTGGATCCGCCGACGCGGGGTGACCGCTAATGCTGCCCACACTGAAGGCCGCGACCGGAGCGGCGCTGGTCATCGGTTTGGCCGGCCTGATGGTGGCGGCGGTCACGGAGCCGGTCGCCCGGGCAATTCTGCTGGGTCTGCCGCCCCTCTGGGCGCTGGTGGCCTCGGCCCAACGTGTGGTCCGGCAGGTGTGTGAGCGCCAGCCGGAGGAACAGGAAGGGGCGGAAGATATTTGCCCGGTGTGCGGCCAGCCGCACGCACGTAAAGAAGTGTCCCGCCTGGTGGTGGGGCTGCTGGCGGCGGGGTTGTGGCTGGAAGGGCGCGGCCAGGTAGGCCGCAAGGCGTTCTACCGCCATCTCGGGTTCGACCTGGGTTCGCAGATCTACCACCGGCCGGGTGGGGCGGGCGAGCAGCGCCCGGCGCGCCAGGCCTGGATCCTGTCCCTGGCCATCCTCACGAGCCCGCGGGTGCTGGTCACCCCGTCCGTGAGCGGCGTTCTCTCTCTCAACTGATCGGGAGGTGCAATGGCCGAGCGATCGTTTTCGTGGGGTGGCCTGAGGGTCAATATCAGCTGGGTCGGGCCGACCGGCGACTACCACGGTAATCGCCTGCCGGTGGTCTGGGTCGCATTTGCCTCGCCGCACGGCGGGCAGGTCGACGCGGTCGGCCACGTGCTGTACGAGCCGGGGGCGGAGCTCCTGAACGGCACGCTCACGCCGCTGGAGATGGACCAGTGGCCGGCGTGGTTCCAAGGGTATCTAGCTGAAGCGTCCGGGAGAACCGGTGAGGTCGACCACGAGGCCCTGCTGGTGGAAACGCCGCTGGACCTGTGGCTGGCCATCCTGGACAACGCGCGGGCCATCTACCTGGAGCGGCTGCACGCCTACGTCAATGAGCTCGAGGTCACCGGCCGGCTGCCGCATGGGCCTCACTGCGAAGCGCTGTACGCCGATTTCCTGCGCCGGTCCGAGCCGCCGGTGGATGTGGCGGCCCGACTGGCGGCCTTTCGCACGGCCGGGCACCTGCACGTCCTGGAGTGCATGGCGCCCGAATACGCCCCATCGCAAATTGCGGCCGAGGTGGCAGCGTGATCACCTCGGACAGCAATGTCTTCAACACCTGGGCGCTCGGTCGGGTGGAGGGCCGGATCGGGTCGGCCGAACTGGACTGTGCCCTGGACGTGGGCGGCGGGCGCTTTTGGGTCCTGGCGCCGGGCGGCTGGCCGGGCGTGGTCGTCATTGTCAACCAGGAGCACTACCGCCTGACCGGCAGCGTGATGCCGCTGGGGACATGGCACGTGTGGGAGGCCACGCCCGCCGATCCGCCGGCACGGCGTTTCAAGACGGGCGAGCTTTATGCGTGCGGCCGACAGCCGGGCTGGCTGCGACTCGCCCAGACGGTCCTGGGCGGCAGAAAGGCCTGACGTGGGCACAGTTATCGCCGCTGGGATCGGGCTGACGGTACTCTGCCTGGCCGCCATGCTGGGCTGGCTGATCGCCGGCACGGTGGGGCTGCTGCGCCGCCGCAAAGGTTCGGGTGCACGGCTGATCCAATTGTGGACCCTGTGGGGCGTGCTGGTGGCGTTTCACGGATGGCTATTTCTGTTCGCGCTTGGCCAGTTAGGCCGATGAAGCTGCGCGCGCCAACTTCACGCAAAGGAGGTGATGCCTGTGAGCACGGACGAGGCCGAGCCGCAGGCGGAGGCGGCAGCCGATACCTTCAACGAGAAACAGTTGGAGGCCATCGAGCATGAAACCGGACCGGCGCTGCTGATCGCGGGCGCCGGCACGGGCAAGACCCGCACGCTCATGCACCGCTATCTGCGGCTGTGGGACAAGGGCATCGCCTGGCCGTACGACATCGCGGTCTTGACTTTCTCCTCCACTGCCGCCGATGAATTCCGCCAGCGCCTGCAGACGGCGCGCGGCGAAGACATGGAAAACGTCGACAAGCTGCCCATCCGCACCTTCCACGCGCACTGCCGGCACATCCTGTTTGCGCACCTGGGCAACAAGGCCGACAAGCAGCCGCGCGTCTTCGCGCCCAACCGGGCCTACCAGTACCTGCGGCGGGCGATGAAGGAAGTCATGGCCGGCAAGGAGAGTCCCTGGTCCGACCGGGACATCATGCGCATCGTCTCGGAGGCCAAGGAGCTGGGGGTGGGGCCAGATGAGTTTACGGATACCGCCTCCCGCAGCCAGGCCATGATCGCGCAGGTTTACCGGCGCTACCAGACCCTGCTGGAGGAGGAGAACGGTTTTGACTTCGCCGACCTGATCGGCAAGACGATCACGCTGCTGGAGACCGACACCGACCTCCTGGCGCAGCTGTGGGAGCAGAACCCGTTCGTGATGGTGGATGAGGGCCAGGACACGAGCCTGCGCCAGGGCCATCTGCTCAGCCTGCTGGTGGGGCTGCAGCAGAATGTCATGCTCTCGGCGGCTCCGGCCCAGGAGATCTACCGCTGGCGCAACACGCACTGGCCCAAGTTTTTCCTAAAACTCCAGGAGCAATGGGCGGGCCTGAAGACTATCGTGCTGCCCTACAACTACCGCAGCGACGGCCACATCGTCAAGGCGGCGGGCTGCGTGCTGGACACAAACCGCTACGCGGACGCCCTGCTGACCCCGGTCCGCCCGGACGGCGACCGGGTCCGGGTGATTTGCGTGCCCAACGAGCATGACGAGGCCGTCTTCGTGGCTGAGGAAGCCCAGCGGCTGCTGCAAAACCACGACGTGCCGTACAAGGAGATGGCGGTCCTGGCCCGCACGGGCGCGCAGCTGTCCCTGGTGGAGAAGGAATTGCTCTCGCGCGGGATCCCGCGCGACATGGCCGACGGGGAAGGGCTATACGACCGCGCGGCAGCCACGCACTTGCTGGCCTACCTGGCTCTGGCTGGCCTGCCCGAGGATGAGAGTGAGCGCTACCTGGAAGTGGTGATCAACGTCCCGCCGCGCGGCATCGGGCCGGTGTCGGTCAAGAACATCAAGGCTGGCGAAAGCCGGCTCAAATGGGACCGCCTCTTCACGGCCATGGCCAACGGCGAGGCGATGAAGCTGCGCGCCGGCGTCATCGACGCCCTCAAGAAGTTCTACGAGTTGATCATGGACCTGCAGCAGCGTACCGCGCAGTTGGCTCCGGCGGAGATGGTCGACTACATCCTGAAGGTGACCGGCTACTGGCGCTACCTGGGTGAGCAGGTGGACGGCGACGCCCAGATGGGCGTCATCCGCGAAGTGCAGTCGGAGGCCGAGCAATACGTCAGCATCCCTGAATTGATCGAAGCGGTCCGCGAGCGGCAGAGCGTGGATGGCGAGTACATGCCCGGCGAAGGGGTGCAGTTGGCCACCATCCACGCGGTCAAGGGGCGCGAATACCAGGCGGTCTGGATGATCGGCGTGGAGCGCGGGCTGCTGCCACACAGCAAAGCCAAGGGCGTTGAGCAAGAAGAGGGCGAGCGGCGGCTGTGCCACGTGGGGATGACCCGCGCGCGCACGCTGCTGTATCTGCTCTACACCGAATACCGGCACGGCGCGGAAGGGGCGCGGCGCAAGAGTTGGCCCAGCCCGTTCCTGCGCGAGCTGCCGGCCGTGCATATCGAGCGACTGCTCGGATAGGAGTGGCTATGACCATGGCGATTGTGATCCCCGGGTTCGAACTGCGGCGTTCTGAAAAGCTGGATGAGACGACTCGGCTGGCCAAGTGGGTGCATCCCGGCACGCGCGAGAAGGTCTACGGGCTGCTCGTGAACGGCCAACTGGTGGACCGCCGCCTCCTGGGCAGCCAGACGGCGGCCCGCAACTGGCTGGGCACCGACGAGTTCGCCGACATGCGCGCGGCGATCCTGAATGTGGCCGCGCAGGCCAAGCTGGCTGCGGCGGACGCGGCTGCGGCTCAGGCGCAGTTCGCGGCCATGCTGCAGAGTCTCGCCGCTCCGGCGCTCGCGGAACCGGCCGCGCTCGCGCTGCCTGCCGGCGTCTAGACATGTCCCCCCAAGTGGCGGGGCGGCGCCCAGCCCCGCCTCGGGTCCCCGCGCCGACGATCGATATCGAGGCGCTCAAGCGGGCCAACCCGATCGCCCGGGTGGTGGAATCGTACGGGGTGAAGTTGCATCCGGCCGGCAAGTACCTCAAGGGGCTGTGCCCCTTCCACAGCGAGCGGGATGAGAGCTTCCACGTGGATGAAACCACCGGTCGCTGGCGCTGCTTCGGGCGCTGCTCGCTGGATGGCCGCTGGCGGGACGTGATCGACTTCGTCGGAGTGGCCGAGTACGGAGCGGCCTGGAGCCCAAGCAACGCAGATATGTTTCTGGGCGTGGCGGCGCGGTTGGGCGCGAACACGCCTGCGGGCCCTTTGCCGCCGCTGCCGCCCCCGCGGCCGCCCGAGCCCAAGATCGAGCTGACCCCGAAGGTGCTGTACCTCCTTAACAAGATCGGCCGGCTGTACCACACCGCGTTGATGGCGGGCGGGGCCGGCCCGGATACGCCGCGCGAGTACCTGCAGCAGCGCGGCTTCAACGATGCCACCTTGCGGGCGCACATGATCGGATATTGCCCCGGGGCCGACCGCAACCTCCTGCTGGCGACAATGGACCTGATCGGCTTCCCGATCGACATCGCACAGCAGATGCACCTGCTGGATGAAGAGCACGAGGACCGCGAGTTCCTGCGCGGCCGGATCGTATTCCCCTGCCTGGACGAGCAGGGGCGTATCGTCCACATGGCGGGGCGCAAGTGGGCCCCCTGGGTCTGGAAGAAGTCGCCCAAGTACATGTCCTTGTACGGCCTTCCGAAACCGGTGTACGGGTTGGTCGGGCTTGACCGAACGCGGCCCGACCCGGTTCTGGTCACCGAGTCGCTGCCGGACTGGCTGACGATGCGCCAGTGGGGCTACGACACGGTGGCCATGCTGGGGACGGCGCTGACGCCCCGCCACGCGGAACTCTTGCGCGGCATCGGGCGCCCCCTGGTCTATGTGCCGCAGAACGACGAGAGTGGGGTGGGGCTGGAAGCGGTCGCGGCCTGGCGCAAGATGGTCGGGCGCGGCCGGATCATGGATATGCCGGTCGGCGTGAAGGACATCAACGACCTGCTGGTCGCTGGACGCCAGGCAGACTTTGAGGCTGCCCTGGCGCGGGTCGTGGCAGGGCGATGACATTCGGGACGATGTTTTGCAGAACGAGGTTGTCAGGAGCGGGGCCCCGCTCCAGGAGGTTTCATGTTTCGACGACGAGCAGATGCGCCCGCCCCGCGCCTGGCGGGGACGGGCGTCGCCCAGGCTGAGCGGCCCGCCGCGCCCCGCGCGCCGGGCCGGGCGACGGCGCCCGCGACTCAGACCCCACCCGGCCGAAAAGCATCCGGCCCATTTGCCGATCTCGTGCGGCATTTGATGCTGGGCTGCGCCGAGGACTGGGTCGAGCGGTATGGCCGCGACGGTTTCGAGGTTGCGGCGGCGGATCACCCCGGACGCGGCCAGCAGGCCGGGCAGCCGATCATCTATCGCTGCCGAGCCGCCACGCGCCTGGAACTGCCCGGCGGCGCGATTGAGCCGGGTGACCATCTGGTCTACCTGGCGCGCACAGGCGGCCAGCCGGTGGTCGGGCAGGTGGTGGTGTTTGAGAGCGGCGACTTCGTGGCGGACGGCAAGCCGCGGATGGCTTTTGGGCGGATGGTGGCCGCTACCGACGGCGTGCTGCAAATCGAAGCGTTCTCCCCGGATGATCATGAAGTGACCCCGATGCTATTTGACGAAACCGTCTTGCGTGGGCCGCTCATCGCGACCATCCGCGAAGTCACCAGAAAGTAGGCGCAATGGATGAGATCCTGGCCATCCGGGTGTACGGCTGCCCGGACGGCCTCATTGAGTTTGCCGACAGCCGCGAGGCGCCGGCGATGGAGTGCGCTGGTTGGGACCGTGTACGCGCGGCGCCGCCGCTCAAGGTGGCCCTGCGGCCCCCGCGCAACGCGCGCCCGGACACGTTGGCTGTCTCCGGGCGCTTTCTATTCCTGCGGGGTCGTCTGGCCGAAGTGGCGGCGCGCCACCTGGCCGAGGTTGCGATCGTGCTGGCTTACCGCTGGACGGTCGCCGACCGCTGGCAGTGGATCCACGGGCTGGATGTGGTGCCGCCTGCGGAACTGCCGGTCGATCCCAACGGCGTGTTTGCGGTCTGGGTGGAACCGCCGGCGGCGAAGGCTACGGCCTCGCCCGTACTGGCGGTGGCCGCGTGAGCGCGCTGATGCACGTGGCGGCGATCCGGCACGGCCAGGTCCAGGAAGGCCCGGGGCGCCGCACGGTTGTGTGGCTCGCTGGCTGTTCCATCCGCTGCGACGGCTGCATCAACCCGCACCTGTTCGAGCGCGCCGCCTGGCCCGCTCGGCCAGTCATGGATGTGCTGTGGGAGGTCCTGGCCGGCTGCAAGGCTGGGGACGCCGGGGTGAGCGTGGTCGGCGGGGAGCCGTTTGACCAGCCCGACGCCCTGGAAGCGCTGGCGGCGATGGTGCACGCTGCCTGGCGGCGGGTGCGGGGGGTGCCTCGGCTGATCCTTTATTCCGGTTACCACCTGGAGGACCTGCTGGCGCGGCCCGAGGCGTCGGTAGCGGTCGCCTTAAACGCGGCGGACGTCCTGGTGGACGGCCCGTTCGTGCGGTCGCTGGCGCGCGCGGGCCTGGGCTATCGGGGCTCGGCCAACCAGCGGGTGATCGACCTGGCAGCAACCCGTACGGCCGGCACGGTGGTGGAGCTGCCGGACTGGGATGTGCCCAGCGTGGAAGTGTTGGATGACGGCCGGGTGACGATGTCTCCCGGCCTGGCGCGGCTGCTCGTGCCGGCGCTGGGCATGGAACGACTTCCCGCCCGGCAGTGCGGTCAGGAGCGTAGCGGAGAGGAGGCCTGATGAGCATTTCGCAAATATCTCTCGGTTTGATGGGGGAGCGCGTGGAGACCCCGCCGGCGGTCGAAGTGGCGGAAGAGCCGGCCCTGGCGCGGCTCGCGCGCGAGTACGCCATCCATGTCGGGGACAATCGCCCGCCGGCCCTGAGAGACCTCGAGGTCTTGATGACGTTCGGGCGTTTTGCCCGCGTAAAAACAAGCGGCATGACGCTGTTTGAGGCGGGCGGTGACTGGGCGGCGCTGGGGGTCGAGGCAGACAGCGCGCGCACGCGCGTCTTCGCCCGGCCGCCGCGCTGGCGGCTGGCCGACCCGGTCTTGATCGAGCCGCTGCGCACAATTCGCCGCCATGCGGTGACGATCCCTGACCGCTATGGCCAGTACTTCGAGTGGTTGAGCGCTTTCTATATCCCGTACCGCGCGTTGCCCGAAGCGGAGGCCGCCTTTGCCGAAGTGAAAACGGCTTGGGATCAGTACGTCGAGGAGCACATCATCGCCAAGCTCAACGGGGAGCTGCGGATGTGGGCCGAGGCCAATGTCGCGGCCGCGGCCGACGACGCCCACAAGTCCCTGCGGGCCACTGCCGCAATCGTGGTGGACCGACGCGCCTTTATCGAGCGTGTGCTGGAGCAGGCGCTGGTGCAGTTCCCCAGCGAAGCGGCCGTGCGGGCCAAGTTGCGCATCGCGCTTCGCGACCCCATGCCGGCGGCGGCTCATCCCACCCGTGACACCGTCGAGTTCCTGCTCGGCGTGAAAGAGCGCATGGATGAGGAGCGCCGGCTCCTGTCCGCGCAGGCCGGCGCGGCCGAGGCCGACCAGGAGGCGGCCCAGATGCGGCTGCAGGGTGAGGCCGAGCGTCAGGCGCATGAGATGGAAATGCTCAACCAGATGCACTCTCAGATCGAGGCGGATGCTCGCGAGGCCGCGCGCACCGAACTCAGCCCGATCATGGCGCGGCTGTCCTTCGCCCGGGAACGTCTGACCGAAGCGCTGGCCGGCGGCGTGGACGCTATTGCGCAGGGGAAGGCGCTGACCGAGCAGCAGAAACGCAGCATCCGGTCAGCGGTGGAGTTCTGGCGCCTGGTCGACCAGGACGAAAGTCCAGCGCTACATGCCATGGTCGACAACCTGGAGGCCGCCCTCGGCCCAGCGCAACCCAAAGGGGCCAGGCGCGGGCATGGCCGGCGTGAGGCGCCGTCGCTGGCGCTGACCAACGCGCTGGAAAACCTGAACACTCAACTCGCGTTGCAGCAGGCGCAAATGAACGCGCAGGCAACCTACAGCGAGGGGTACCACTTTGAGTTCGAGGAGGTGAACGATGCCCCAACCGCGGAATGATCCGCGCCGGCGGGCGCCGCTGCCGACGTCCGGTGGTCAGCGCCTGGAGTTGACGGCCAACCAAAAAGACCTGGTTGACCTGCTGATGGCGCGGCCGGCGGCCATCCAGATCGCCTCGGTGGATTACCGCCGGGTGCGGGTCGACCTGAGCGTCGCGCTGGCTTACCGGGCGGCGCAGTGGGAGGCGCAGCTTGGGCGGCGGGCGCCGGCGGGTGAAGCGACGCCGCGCGTCGTGAACTACATCTTCCGGGCCAGCCCGACTCAGGGGGTGGTGTGCGTCGAGCGGCCGCAGTCTCAGGACGGCGCGACGGACCCGCTGGCGGGCCCGTGGCCCTTGCCGGCGGCCGACCCGCTCAAGATGCTGGATCGCATCGAGGAGGTGCGGGCCAAGGTGGTGGAACAGGCGAAGGCCAACCCGACGCTGCGCTACAACGTGGCGTTCCTGGTCCAGGATTTTCACACCTACATCTCGCCGCAGAGCTATTCGGCGGCGGCGTTCTTCGCCGGCAAGTTCGTCGAGACGGCCGAGAGCGTGCAGCACCTGGGCGCGCCCGGCGATTGGGGCGACATCCAGCTGGATGCCCCGCGCGTGTACCTGATCGGGGTGGGCGCCGAGCGGCAGATGCCGGAGGCGATGGTGGGGGTGGTGGGGTCCAAGCGCTACCCCTTCCCGCGGGCGGGCGAGATTCGCGAGCTGGTCCTGGCAGCCGCCCAGACGGCGGTGAACAGCGGGCGGCCGGATGAGTTCGAGGGCGAATATGACGAGCTGGTCAACCACCTGAGCGGCATGACGGCCGCCGCCATCCAGCTCATCCTGAACGTGGCGGTGATCAAGGCCGGCCGGTTCGGCCCGGCCATCTTCGCCTACATCATCGAGGAGAAGAAGTCCTTCTTTGAGCGCCAGTGCGGCAACATCGCCAAGTTCCTGCCGCCACCGGAGCCCTACGAGATCGCCGGCTTTGGGAACATCAAGCCGATGTTCTTCCAGCTGCAAGAGGCCTGGCGGGTGCACGACAGCACGGTCAAACCGCCGCGGGCCGTTCTGCTGCTGGGCGCACCGGGCTGCGGCAAGACCGAGTTCTGCTACTGGGTGGCGGCGCTCCTGGGCGTGCCGGCCATCGAAGTGTCCATGGGCGCGCTGCAGGACGGGACGGTCGGCAGCGGCCAGCAGAACCTGCGCATCCTGCTGGATGCGATCGACGCCCTCGGCCGGTGCGTGGTCATCTTCGACGAGATGATCAAGGAGACCGACACGGTCTCCAACGCCAAGCGCGGCGGCGGCACCAGCGAGCACCTGAAGGTGCATGCCAACCTGATGAGTTGGATGGAGCGCCGCCAGCCGGCCGCGATCTGTATGGCCACTGGCAACATCGGCGACCTGGATGGCGGCCTGCCCGATGGCCTGGTCGAGCGCTTCCCGTACGCGGTGATCGTCCGCAAGCCCAGCCTCGCCCAGCGGCGCGCCATCTGGAAGATCCGCCTGGAGGCGGCCGGGTACGACTCGAGCCAGTTTGATCTGGATCAGCTCGCTGAGGAGACTGACGGCATGGTCGGTCGCGATATCCGCGACATCCTGGAGCACGCGCCGCGGGAGGCCTTCGGCGGACGGAGCCGACTCGCGACGGGGCACATCCTGGCGGCCATCGCGTTCTTCCGCCGCAAGACGGAAGACGTCGGCGGATACAAGCTCATGCCGGCCGACAGCGAGGACGGCCGGGAGCCGGCCGATGGCCAGGGGCGCGACCAGACGGACGCCGGCCAGACGTCGTACAGCTTCATCGAGCCTGAGGCGCAGGCCGACGGCCAGTAGCCGCACCGCGGGCTGGGCTTCACCCGCCCGCTTACTTTCTCACGAGCAAGGAGAGCTATCGAATGTCTCACCGAACTGTGACGCTCGCTCCGAAGAACCTGCCGGAGCGCAAGTACATCGAGGCCGGGCTGCAGGCCATGGGCTTCGTGCAGGCGAAGGGGCCGATCACCTGGGAGCGCGGGTACCACGACGTGCTCAAGCACGCCCCGGTGGCTCGGGGCGCGAAGGTCTACTTCGTGGATGACGTCGGCAATGTGGTCATCCCGTCCGAGGCCATCCCGGGCTTTGGCCGCGAGAGCGGCTTCATGTACCTGGGCTACGGGGCCGAGGGGCGTCTGGTGGACGCCATGTACGTGGACCGGCGCACCAATCAACTGACCGAGCCGTCGCTGGCGGCCCTGGAAAAGCAGATCACGAAGCACGCGGTCGTGGCGCGCATGGCCGAGATCGTGTCGGCCGCCGGCTACGAGGTGCAACTGATCACCGGCGTGGATGGGCAAATTGGGTTGTTCGCGCCGCAGAGCGCCACGGCGATCGACACGGCCGTCGGCGGCATCTAGCGACGAAAGGAGTCACACAACATGGCAGCCGGTGTCCAAATCCTCGTCGATGACGAGGGGAACATCACGTTTGAGGCCGTGGACCTGCCGCCCACGGCAGCCTGCGAAGCCAGCGTCAAGCAACTGTTGCAAGAGTTGGCGGCCAAGGGGTTCCCCTTGCAGGTGATTGCGGACGGCCCGAAGCCGTCCGAGGTTTCGACCGCCGCGGCACCGCAGCCGGCAGCCGCGGCCAGGGCCCTGGGACTGTAGCCCATGGGCGAACTGGTTGTGCTGGTGGCGCGGTCCTACGGCTGGCGCTGCCAGGAGTGCGGGGAGGAGCATATCGTCTCCTGCGCGGACACGCAGGTGACCTGCAGCCAGTGCGGCGCCACCTACGGGGTGGGGCGGCTGGAGCACAACGTCCCCAGCATGGCCCGCCGGGTCGACCTGACCCAGGTGGGATTGGAACCAGTGCGATCGGCCGCGGACGAGTCGCCACTTCCGCCTGAGCCGCCGCCATATGACGAAACCTGGGCCGAAGTGAGCGGGGTACCTGTCGTCGCGGCCCCGTCACCGCGCCCAGCCGCGCCCGAGCCCGCACCGCCGCCCCCGCCTCCGCTGGGGCAGACCCCGGGCGGCGGCCAGATGTCGCTGTTCGCCTTCTGATATGCCCAAACACAAGGGGCCAGCCAAATCCAAGGGTGGCACACCGGGTGATCTGAGTGAAGTCCCCTCCGCGGAGGCGGAGGGGACGGTGCTGCGCCACACCTGCACTGCGGAGCTGGGTTTCGGCGCCTTTTACGACGGCCAGCGCGAAGTCCAGGCTCTAGTCCGGCACCTCGAGCGCATCAGCAGCCTGGCTGGGCAGGGGGTGTCAACGGTCTTCGGGGACATGCTGGTGGTGACCCGGACGGTCTACGCGGCGCATGTTGATCTGCTGGCGTTGATGGTGGCAGAAGCACAGCATGGCGAAGAGGCGATCCGCTTGCGCCTGCAGGCGGTCGCCGCGGCCGCGCCGGCGGTGAAGCTGCCGCCCGGCGAAGAAGGCCACTACCGGATGTTCATCGCCGCATATCGTGAAGCGCTGGACCGGGCCGCAGGCGAGGATGGCACCGCGCTGCGGTATCTGGAGCAGCGCTACCAGGGTGGACACCACTACGACGAGGTCCTGGCGGAGTTCGGCCTGGCATTCCACGACCTGGTCAACGCCTCAACTTGCTTTTGTGGCCAGCGGACGTTTTCCGATGTAGTGGGAAACGTGTACATGCAATATGTTGTCAGCCACCTAGGCCAAAAAGGCTCCGGGCAGTTTTTCACGCCACAGAATGTGGCATTCATGATGGCGCTTATGTCTGGAGGCCAGGATATCGAGCCGGAGGCCTGGGAACGCCTGCGTGATGGGTGCCGGGCGGCTTATGCCGAACGGCCCGAGCGCCTGGCCTATGCACTGCGGTTGATTGACGACCTGATCCCGCGGCCGGAACTCCAGCGACTGGAAACGGGGCTCAAAACCTATCCGCCAGCCGAAGTCCCGGCAGAGTTGGTCGAGCCGGAGGCGTTCGACGTCACCGAGTCTGACTTTGGGACGCACGCCAATCCGGCTGAGGCGAGCGCGCTACCCCAGGAGAACCCTGCGGAGGTAGCTGGCTCGCAGGCGGACGAAGGTGACAGCGCGGAGGGGGAGCCGCACGGCGTCGATCCCTTCATACGCGCGCTAATCAACCTGATGACGAGCCACAAACGCATCGCCCGGCATCAGGAGGTCATGCACAAGATCACGACGGAGATCATCCCGGAGGTGTCCGGCCACATCAAGCCGATCACAATGATCGACCCGACGTGTGGGTCCGGGGTGATGCTGCTGGCCTGGGCGGCTGCGACCCCGGAATATCTAACAGTCTGGCGCTGCCTCGAATTTTGGGGTTGCGATTTGGATTCCATGTGCGTCTCCATGGCCAAGACCAACTGCGTCCTTTACGGGCTGGATGGCCGCACGCCGTATCTGTGGGTGTCGGAAGAGCCAGCGGCAGTGGACGCCCTAAGCGTGCCCGCCGGGCTGCTGGCTCCGGCTCCGGTCGCGGCAACGGCGCCAGCGTTGCCGGCGGCGCAAGCCGCTGCCGTGCGGGAGATCCTGGCGCCGGTGCTGGACGCGGCCGATGAGGCCGCGCGCGTGCAGGCCTTGGCGGACCTGCGCGCAGCCCGGCGCGAGGCCGAGCAGCAGTTTGTGTCGCAGCAGATGCAGCTGATCGCCGATGACCCGGCTGAAGGGAGCGCGCCACTGGCGCCCTCGCCGCGGCCACGCGCCCGGCGCACACGCGAGCTCGAGCGTGGCAGCGGCCAACAGTTGCTGCCGTTCTTCATGGTGCCCGACAAAGAAGAAGTGGAGGTTGGATGACAGGGTATTCAGTGTACGGGGTATACCCCAACGGGACGGCGATCGCGTCGCCGGCGCAGCCGCTTCCGCGTGAGGCGGCCCTGGCCTGGGGCGCGAAGCTCTATGGCGACCTCGTCGCGTCTCCGGCCCGTTCGGGCACCGAATTGCCCGAGCGTCTGGATGTGCGGCCGAACCCGGATCTGTGCGCAGAGAGCCTGCGCTGGCTGCGGCGGTTGGCGCGGCAGGCGGGGATCGGCATGATCGATGAGGCCGCGTTCGCGGCGCTGCGCGCGGCGGCCGAGGCGCAGAGGCAAGTTCCTGACTTCAAGAGCCAGACGCTGGACGTGGCATTGGAGGAGCTGGAGCGCCTGGGGGCGCAGGGTCTGGGGGAGTGGCTGGCGGAGGCCGGGCTGGCTGAGGCGGAAGGGAGTGGCTGGCGGCTGACCGATGGGCCGGCGCTGGCGCTGTCGATCGTCGCGCACGGGCACGTGGCCCTGCTGGCGCCGCTGTTCCGTTATGAGATCAGCGGCGAGCAAGTGTATGCCAGCGGGCTGACCGTCGGCCCCGGTTTCTGCGAAGGGCTGGCGGCGGAGGGCACCCGCCTGAGCGGGCATTTTTTCTTCCCGCTTGATCGCGTGCGGCCGGAGTGGGTGCTCGAACAAACCCCGTCTGGCCTGGCGAAGGTCGCCCTGACGTTCGAGTGGTCGGACGTGCGCGACCTGCATATCGAGGTCGCGCCGGTGCGCGCCTGGGACGTGGCGCAGGCCCGTCGCGCGACGGCGGCGGTGGCGGGTGGGGCGGGGCGGCGCGCGCGCCGGCCCGCGTATGTCGGGTAAGTGTTTTGAGAGCAAGGGAGACCACATGATCACAGTCAAGTCGGATGCCTTCACCGTGCTGGTGAAGGCGATGGCGGAATTCGTGGCCAGCTCGACCAACGAGCCGGTACTGGCGTCGGCCCATCTGGTGGCTAAGGATAACCTCCTGACCGGCATGGCGACCAACCGCTCGGTCACGGCCCACATTCGCATCGGCGCGCGCGTAGACGCGCCGGCCGAGTTCCTGCTCGGCCCGGCCAAGCTCAAGGACGTCGGCTACGCGGAGCCGGTCATTGCCCTGGAGGCGGCTGCGCCGCGCCTGACGATCAAGGACGGCGGCTTCAAGTTGCAGGTCCCGATCCTGGCCGCGGACGGCGCCTTCCCGGAGATCCCGTGGTTCGAGGGGGAGGGGGCCGAGGTGGAGGTCAAGGATCTGAAGAAGAAGCTGGGGCCCGTGCTGAGCATCGTCAACAAGGGCGCGGAGGATCTGACGGGTGTGGTGCGCATCGCGTTCGTCCGCACCGACAGCGTCCAGATGATCTCCTTCTCAGGCACGGACAAGAACACCGTGGTGACCACCATTCTGCGCTGCAGCGTGCCCGCCTCGCTCGTGCCGAATGGGCCGGTGCGCGAAGTGCTGGTGAAGGCCGACGCCCTGGACGACGTGCAGCGGCACCTGCCCGGTGATGGCAAGGTGCAAGTGGGCGTGCGCCGGCAGGGTGAGCACGGGGCGCTGCAGGTGAGCGACGGCGTCAGCCGCACCTTTACCATCACGGGGTCCGACGTCAGGTTCCCGGATTTGCGGGCCTTCGAGCAGACCCAGAAGTTCGTCTCGAAAGCGACCGTGGCCATCGGCGACTGGGTGGCGCGCATGAAGAACATCAAAGGCGCCCTCAAGGAGAAGAAGGAAGGCGAGGTGGCCCATAGCCTGACCTTCGCGCCCGGCACCTCGGCGCCGGTCACACCGGGCAGCCTGAAGTGGTCGTTGCGCGACCGCTCCGGGGAAGTCAGCGGGGACGGCGAGTTCCCGATCGCCTACGATGGGCCCGCGCCCATCCGGCTGTGCATCGGGCATCGCTACCTCAACAGCGTCCTGACCGCGTTGGCGGACTTGGGCGTCGACAACGCGGATTTCCACCTGGGCGAGGCCGAGGCGGGGCAGGGTGGGGCGGTCACCATGAAACCGGTCCGGATTGTCCCGGCCGGCGAGGCGGAGGTCCAGTTCCTGGTCGCGCTGGTCCGGCCCGACCAGCCATAAGGATGGGAACGCCAAGCGGGCGGTCAACTGACCGCCCGCTGTTGTGTACGCTGCCAGACGAGGGGCCGCCGCTCCTGCCGCTGAAAGACTATGACCGCATCATCGTCGCGTCATCAGGCGGGAAAGACTCGCTGGCCTGTCTCTTTCACCTGCTGGAGCAGGGTGTGCCCCCGGCCCAGATCGAACTCTGGCACCACCGGATCGACGGCGCGCCAGGCTCGCCGGTCCTGATGGACTGGCCGGTCACGGATGCGTACGTGCAGGCGGTGGCCACAGCCTTGAGTCTGAATCTGCGGTTGTCCTGGCGCGAAGGGGGGTTTGAGCGCGAGATGAACCGCAAAGAGGCGCCGACCGCCCCGGTGCGCTTTGAGCGGGATGACGGGACGCTGGGACAGGCCGGCGGCCATGGCCCCCCCGGCACCCGGCTCAAGTTCCCGCAAGTGAGCGCAGACTTGCGGGTGCGCTGGTGCAGCGCCTACCTCAAGGTGGACGTGGGCCGCATGGTGTTCGCCAACGTGCCCGCGTTCGCGCGCGGCCGGTTCCTTTTCATCACCGGCGAGCGGCGCGAGGAAAGCCCGGCTCGGAGCCGCTACCGGCGGGTCGAGCAGCACGCCAGCACGACACGGGTGCGGCGGGTTGACCACTGGCGGGCGGTGATCGACTGGCCGGAAGCGGACGTGTGGGAGGCCATGCGCCGCTGGCGGGTGTGGCCGCACCCCGCGTACTACCTGGGCTTCGCACGGGTGTCGTGCGCGGCCTGCATCTTCGGCAACGCCGACCAGTGGGCGAGCGTGAAGTCCGTGCTGCCCGATCAATTCGAACGGGTGGCCGGGTACGAGGCCGGCTTCGGGCTGACCATCAAGCGCGGGATGTCGGTGAGTGACGCGGTCGAGCGCGGCCAGTCCTTCGCGCCGGAGGATGGGCGCTGGCGGGCGTTGGCGCGTGGGACAGAGTACCCGG
>Ga0070730_10002250_pt1 | contig 17741 bp, 14 predicted proteins | sample Coa_R1_3_FD_66447 | JGI IMG/M metagenome (GOLD analysis project Ga0070730, IMG submission 66447) | Surface soil microbial communities from Centralia Pennsylvania, which are recovering from an underground coalmine fire - Coalmine... | ecosystem: Environmental > Terrestrial > Soil > Unclassified ... | reverse complement strand
CGGGCTCTCTGTCATGATCGCGGGTGCGAGTTACGTCTGGATGCCGGGAAATCGGCAGGCAGGGGACAGACAATCACAGACATACCACAATCGCAGACACACCATTGTCTTTGCGCCCTGCCGTCGCTAAGGTCCCGACCAGACCCCGCTACTAAACGGACTCTCTCTACCAAGGAAGTACAAAGGGAGGCAAATGATGAAACCTGCCCGATGGTGGGCCCTCACGGGCTCCTTGGGGCTGGCCGTATCCTTCATGGCCGCGACGGCGGGAACCGCCACCGCCTCGGCGCACCCGGCCACCCACCAGGTGTCACCGCTGGCCGCGCGGGTTGCCGCCCTGGAGTACTCACATCCAGCGGGGAAGGTTGCGGGTAACACCCAGGTCGGTTTCGACATGGTGCTGTCGCTGCGGCACGCCGCTGCCGCGCAGGCACTCGTCCGCTCGGTCTCGACGCCGGGGTCGGCGCAGTTCCACAGGTACCTGACCCGGGCGGCCTGGGAAGCCCGGTTCGGGCCGGCCCAGGCTCAGATCGCCAAGGCCGAGTCCTGGCTCCGGCACAACGGCTTCACCGTCGTGTCGGTACCCAAGACCCATCTGTACGTATCCGCCCAGGGCAGCGCTCGCGCCATCGAGCACGCGTTCGGCGTCCAGCTCGGCTACTACAAGGTCAACGGGAAGACGGTCCGGCTGGCCAAGGGCACCGTGTCGATCCCCTCGGGGATGATGGGCACCATTTCCGGTGTGTCCGGCCTCAGCGAGTACGCGGCCACGACCAACCTCTCGCAGATGCCGCAGGCCTCGGCGCACCAGTCGGCCAGCGCCGTCACCGAACCGCCGCCGCCCGCCGGTTTCCGCAACCCGCAGCCGTGCAGCGCGTTCTGGGGCCAGAAGACCGACACCAAGGACTCGCCCAAGCTGTACAAGCCCTACACCAACAACAGCTATGACATCTGCGGTTACAAGCCGGCCCAGATGCGCGACGCGTACGGGCTGAAGAACGCCGTGTCGTCGAGCGCTGGCAAGGGCGTGACCGTGGCGATCACCGACGCTTACGACTCGCCCACCCTGCAGGCGGACGCGTCGCACTACTTCTCGCTCAACGACTCGTCCAACCCGCTTCGCTCCAGCCAGTTCTTCAACGTCGAGCCCACCAAGGTAGGCAACGAGGCGCTGTGCGCCGGCGGCAGCGGCTGGTACGCCGAGCAGGCGCTCGACGTCGAGTCGGTGCACACGATGGCCCCCGGGGCGAACATCCTGTTCGTCGGCGCCCAGGACTGCACGGACAACAAGCTCCTCGACGCCATCCAGACGGCGATGGCGGACGGCGCCAGCGTCATCACCAACTCCTGGGGCGACGACCTCGGTGACCTGCTCGTCGACCAGGCCACCAAGACCGCCTTCGACAACACGTTCATGATGGCCGACGCCACCGGCGTCAGCATCATGTTCTCCAGCGGCGACACTGGTGACAACTTCGCCGACTTCGGGATCACGGCCCCGAACTACCCGCCGAGCAGCCCGTTCATCACCGCTGTTGGCGGGACCACGCTCGAGGTCAACTCCGCCAACCAGCGGGCAGCCGAGTACGGCTGGTCAACGGCCAGGTCGATACTGTGCCAGGCCACGGTGAAGAACTGCGGCAAGGCGACCAAGCCACTGACTCCGCTGGCCTTCCAGGCCGGGGCCGGCGGTGGCACCAGCTACACCTACCTCGAGCCGTTCTACCAGGCGCCGGTCGTGCCGAGCGCGCTCGCTCTGCGCAACCAGTCGCTGTTCGGCAACACTCCGCTGCGCGTCGTCCCGGACATCTCGATGGACGCCGACGCGCAGAGCGGGCTGCTCATCGGCCTGACCCAGGCATATCCGCATGGCACGCACTACGGCCAGTTCAAGGAGGGTGGCACCAGCCTCGCTTCGCCACTGCTCGCGGGTGTGGTCGCGGACACCGATGCGGCGGCGGGCTCGCCACTCGGGTTCCTGAACCCGGAGCTGTACAAGGCGTTCATGCAGTCGCCTGGGGCGTTCAACGACATCATGCCGCCGTCCAACCCGGACGCGGCCGACGTCATCCGCGTTGACTACGCCAACACGGTGAACCCGTCCAACGGCTTCCTCGTGAGCGTGCGGGCGATCAACTACGCGGGCCCGGAGACCTACTGCGACGGAACGGGCAACTGCGCCACGCGCAACGTGACCCTGACCACCGCCAAGGGTTATGACGGAATGACCGGTCTCGGATCGGTCAGCGGGAAGTTCGTCAGCATACTGTCGAAGTTCTGATCCACTCGCGCGAGGCGGGGCACCGGGACCCGGTGCCCCGCCTCGCACCGTCTCCTGGCTACGGCGGTCAGGATGGGTCCGCCGGCTCGTCCTGGGGTTGGCCGGGCGGATCCGTCTTGCCGGCGTCTGTCTTCGTGGTGTCTGTCTTCGTGGTGGCTGCCGCACTGCGGCGGATGTCTTCCAGGCTGTCCCTGAGCGCTTGCCAGACCTTCGCCAGGCTGCTCGCGACGGGCAGGTCGCCCCGGATGGTGATGGGCGGGCCGGCCTGGCCACCGAGCGCTTCGGCCGTGGCGCTGGCCAGGCTGACCAGCTCCTGGTCGGTCGCCTCCAGCATGACCGCGTCGCCGGTCGCCCGGATCCGCATGTACCGCCGGCCGCGTTCCTCGGGTGGCTCGTCACTGGTGCCGGTGACATCGGCGTTGCGCAGCGCCTCCTTGGCCTGGTCCAGATCGAGGCCCAGCGAGACGAGCGCCTTCGCCGCCGCCGTCTCGGGATCGGCGAGCGCGGCCAGCAGCAGGTGATGCGAGCCGACGGGACTGCGCCCGGCCAGGCGCGCAGCCTCGTCCAGGCTGGTCCGCGCGGCCGGGGTGGTGTGCAGTTCCTCGGGCTCGTCGCCGGGGACCGCCGGGTTGCGGTGCAGCCAGCGGCGGCCCACCTTGGTCTGCCCTGCTGGCAGCAGGTCGAGGACCGCCGTGCGGACCTTCGCGAGGTCACCGGCGGCGGCCAGGAGTATCTGCGCGCCAACCCCCTCGCCCTCGCGGATCAGGCCGAGCAGGATGTGCTCCGTGCCGATGTAGTTGTGGTGCAGGGAGAGCGCTTCGCGGAGCCCTAGTTCCAGGACCTTCTTCGCGCGCGGGGTGAACGGGATGCGCCCGCTCGGCGGTTCGGTCCCCTTGCCGACAATGGCGGTGATCTCTTCCCGGGTGGCGGTGACCGTCATCCCGAAGCGGTCGAGAGCGCGCCCGGCCAGGCCTTCGGGCTCGCCGAGCAGGCCGAGCAGGATGTGCTCGGTGCCGATGTAGTTGTGCTGGAGTTCACGGGCCTCGTCCTGGGCGAGCACGATGACGCGGCGGGCCCGGTTGGTGAATCGCTCGAACATGGTGCCACGATGGCCTTAACGCTTAGACCATGTCAATACCACACTATTAACATGGTTATTGTAATGGACCAGTTTATTGTGATGGAGCACTGAGCCGGGAAGGACTGACCGTGGACTGGGAAGACCGTCTCGATGAATGGGAACTCGAACTCGAGCTGGCCAAGCAACTCGAGGACTCGGACTGGGTGACCCTGGAGCGGGCGGCCGCCGATACGGGCGCGTCCCGGGCCGCCCTGCGCAACTGGTACCGCACCGGGCAGATCCCGTCCCGGCTCGTCGATGGCCCGCACGGCCCGCAGCGGCTGGTCCCGCTTGCGGTCGTCGCCGCGCGCGCCGAGGCTTCCCCACGGCTGCGCCGCACCGCCGAACGGCGGCTCGCCGACCAGGCCCAGCTCGAAATCCTCCGCCACCGGATCGACGAACTGGAACTACGCCTGGCCGTCCTGGAACGCCGGCTGACCGCTCGGCGTTCTGGCGAAAACTCTCAGAACAGCACGTAGAGCTTGCGCATTGTCTCGTGGATGTGCCAGGTGCCGGTCCAGCCCTTGGGAAACACGGCGGTGTCCCCGGGGCCGATCTCGGTCGAATCGCTGCCGTCCGTGGTCACCGTCATCCGGCCGTACAGGACGTACACGAATTCGTTGCTCTCCAGCGTCCAGTGCGACCGGCCCGGAGTGCACTCCCAGACGCCGGCCTCCTGGCCGCCGTCTTTCCAGATGGTGGTCCCCGACGTGTGCATCGGCTCCCCGGTGGCCTCGGGCAGGGCGCCCCAGTCCTCCAGCTCCACGCTGCTCGCGGTAACCAGAAAGGGTGGGTCGAGGCTCGTGGTGGTCATGGCGGATGGATCCTCTCCTAGCTGGCCGGTGCCTGTGCAGGGTGGCTCCGCCTGCCGGCCGGCCTGGGCGTTCGGTAACGCCCGCGTTCGTTGGACGCCAGGTGCTTGCGGGACGGGCTGCTCCTGGAGGAAGGACACTGCCGGCGGGGAGGGCGGTGCCTGCTGAGTAAGCAGTGCTTGCGGGAAGGGCAGTGCGACGGGATCAGCCGCCAGACTGCTGTGGCCGGCCTCGTCGAACCGGCCGAGACCGAGCACCGAGACATCGACGACGTCAGTCGCGCCGGTGAGCGCGACATCGGCCGCCGCCCGGGATACCGCTGGGCCCCACATCATCCCAGCGCCGCCGGCACAGGCGACGGTCACCCCGTCCAGTTGCCCGGCCGGGCCGAGCGCGGGACCGATGATGGGCAGGTGGTCGGGGGTGAAGTCGATCGTGGCCGCCCAGAGCCGGCGCAGCCCGAGCCCGGCGGTGACCGGCACCAGGCGGGCGAGCCGCTCGCGCATCAGGGCGAGGTAGTCCAGGTCAACGCTGCGGTCCTCGCCCGGTGGCTCGTCCGGGTTGCTCATCCCGAACAGCAGGCCGCCCTCTTCCGGCCGCCAGTACAGCCCGGCGGACAGGTCGAAGACCATCGGCACCCGGGAGGGGTGCAGATCCGGGTGCTGCTCGGTCACCGCGACCTGGTGCCTGGCGCCGCCCGCCGGGATCCGGATGCCGGCCAGCCGGCCGACTTCGGCGAGCTTTGGCCCGCCGGTGAGCACGACCAGGCCGGTGGCGATCCCGCCGTCGCTGGTCGTCACCCCGGCGACCCGGCCGCCTGACACCTGCAGGCCGAGGAACGCGACGTGCTCGGCCACCTGCACCCCGCTGCGCAGCAGGGCCACCGTGTAGGCGGTCACGTTGCGGGCCGCAGTGATGTATCCATCGTCGGCGCAGAACGTGCCGCCCATGGTCTGGCCGGGCGCCAGCGCCGGGTTCGCCTCGTCCACCTCGGGGCTGTCCAGCCAGCGCACCGGGACCCCCAGCGAGATCTGCATGGCCATCCGGCTACGGGCGGCCGCAACCTCGGCCTCGGTGAAGCAGGGCAGCAGGTATCCCTGGGTGACGAACCCAGAATCACAGCCCAGCTCCGCATGCTGACGGAGGTAGAACTCGCGGGACCAGCGGCCGAGCCGCACCGCTTCCGGAGTGCCGCCCTGCAGCCGTACGACGCCCGCTGCCCGGCTGCTGGCGCCCTGGCCGAGCATGCCCTTTTCCAGCAGGACCACTCTGCTTAGCCCCGCTTGCCGCAGGAAGTAGGCGCACCACGCCCCCACTGTCCCGCCCCCGACGATCACCGCGTCAGCCGTGCCGGGAAGATCCCTGGACTGCATTGGCACCACACCGATGCTGCCATAAACTGAACATTCAGTCAATTAAGCTTCATAGCTCACAATTGGTAAGCAATTGACCACAAGCCGCAGAGTTGATCCGGTATTGCTGCTGAGTGAGTTGTACCCACGTCGCGGCGACTGTATCGGCCAGACTCGCAAATGGAAGGACGCGGCGAAAAATATGTACGGGCTGTCAGATACCGATCTGGAGATCCAGAGCCGCGCTCGGACGTTCGCGGAGGAGCTGATTCCCTTCGAGTGTGAGGCCGAGCTGGCCGGCGGAGAGCTGCCGGCCGGGGTGACCGCCAAGCATGCGGCCCGGGCGCGCGAACTCGGGCTGTGCGCGACGAACATGCCAGCCGAGCTGGGCGGTGGCGGCTGCACCACGCTGCAGCAGATGCTGGTACAGGAGCAGATGGGCCGGGTCACCAACGCGCTCGGCTGGGTGGCGGCCACGCCACCGTCCTGGCTGCCCCGGGTCGCCACCCCCGGCCAGATCGAGCGCTACGTCCGCCCGGTCATCCGTGGCGACCGTGAGGAATGCTACGCGATCACGGAGGAAGGCGCGGGCTCGGATGTGGACGCCATCGAGGCGACCGCCCGCCGCGACGGTGACAGTTACCTGCTGAACGGTGTCAAATGGCACGTCACCTCGTACAACACCGCCGACTTCGCCTTCTTCCAGGCCAAGCTGGACGGCGGGCCGCACCATGGCGAGCACGCCATGTTCCTTGTGGATCTGCCGAGCCCAGGTGTCGAGGTCGTGCGCACACCGGCCTACACCCACACGATCAGCCACCACCACCCGATCGTCGCGTTCAGCGATGTCCGCGTTCCGGCGGCCAACCTGGTCGGAACCGAAGGCGACGGGATGACCTTCGCCTATGAGTGGTTCCGCTTCGAGCGCCTCATGGTTGCCGCCCGCTGTCTCGGTGCCGCCGAGCGCCTGGTCGCCGAGATGACCGCATTCGCCGCGCAGCGGCGGGCCGGCGGCCGGCCGGTCAGCGACTACGGCCTGGTGGCCGCGATGCTCGCGGACAGCCTGACCGAGCTGTTCGCGGCCAGGTCGCTCGGCTACGAAACCGCCAGGGGAATCGACCGTGGCGCCGACGTCAAGGTGGCCCACGCACAGTGCTCGATGGCCAAGCTCTACTGTTCGGAGATGGCCGGCCGGGTGGCCGACCGGGCGGTGCAGGTCTTCGGCGGCCGTGGCTACATGCGCGAGAACGTGGCCGAGCGCTTCTACCGCGAACTCCGCGTCGAACGCATCTGGGAAGGCACCAGCGAAATCCAGCGCGCGATCATCGCCCGCCAGATGATCAAGCGCGGCCCCACCACCCTCGCCTGACCCCACAGCCGGGGCGGCGGGTGGGGTTACCTGGGATTGATCCCCAGGGGACCGGGTGGGGTTACTTGGGGTTGATCCCCCAGGGGACCGGGTGGGGTTACTTGGGGAGATTGGCTTCGATGGCTTCGATCAGGGTCGGGTCGTTGGGCTCCGTGCGGGGACGGAACCGGGCCAGGGCCTTGCCGTCCGGGCTGACCAGGAACTTCTCGAAGTTCCACTGGATGTCGCCGGCCTCGCCGGTGGCGTCGGGAAGCTCGGTCAGTTCCTGGTAGATGGGGTGCCGGCCGGGGCCGTTGACCTCGATCTTCTCGAACATGGGGAAGCTGACGCCGTAGGTCGTGGAACAGAACTGCTGGATCTCCTCGGCGGTGCCCGGCTCCTGGCCACCGAACTGGTTGCAGGGGAAGCCGACGACCGAGAACCCGCGCTCGGCGTATTGCTCCTGGAGCTGCTCAAGCCCGGTGTACTGCGGGGTCAGGCCGCACTTCGAGGCGACATTGACCACGAGCAGCGTCTTGCCGCCCAGTTCGCCGAGCGATGAGGGCTGGCCGGCCAGGGTATTCACGGGGATGTCGAACAGGGCCACGGTGGTGATCCTCCGCTGTTGGGACTTGGTGAAGCCGGGATGCCTTGTGAGGCACGCGGGCATGCCCGCCGATCGTCACAGACTTATTCAAACTACCCTCGCGGGCTTGACGCTCAGGTCTGTGAGTTGCGGTAACCAGCTAACCAGCCGGAGTTCTGAGTAAGCCTCTCAGCTTACGGATGCCACGCCTCCCGGGTTCCAGACCGGCTGGCCGAGGTATCCCCGGGCGACCATCGTAACGAACTGGTACACCGCGTCCTCGTCGGGTGACAGCGGCCCCGGCACGGCGTGCGGCGAGGACAGTCCTCGCTGCACCGACTCGCAGGCATGCCAGTCCTGCCGGTTGGTGATATCCCAGAACTCGATCGCGTAGCCGGGGTCGAAGCCGGGCTGCTCCAGCGACTCGGGGGCGAACGCCCAGGTGCACTCGATCCGGGTCCGGTCGGCGGCCAGCGGCACGAGCCGGTGCACCATGACGTAATCGGGGTGCAGGCTGACCAGCACGTTCGGGAAGATGTGGACGTAGATCACGGTCCGCAGGCCGGCCGCGTCGAGGCCGCGCAGCGCGACGCCGTAGCTGCGGCCATCCAGCGACATCGTGGCCATGCCGTCGCGCAGGTCCATCCAGCCGCCGACCCAGGTTCCGGCCGCCGCGTAGTTCTCACCACTCTTCGGCGGGCTCACCTTGCACAGCTCGGGATGGATGGCCGGGCAGTGGTAGCACTCGTGGTAGTTCTCGGACAGGATCTTCCAGTTGGCGGCGGCGTCGTAGTCATGCTGGCCAGCCAGCACGAGCCGGTCCATTTCGTAGGGTGCGACGAGTTCCGCAAGTGTGGCGAGCGAGTCCGCGAGCGGAGCGGCGGCCCCGGACCCGTCCACGAATATGAGCCCATGCCATTCGGTCACCGGCAGCTCGATGAGCCCCCATTGACCGGCCTCGAAGCCGGGCCGGTTCTTGAAGCCCGCAGCCGCCCGCAGCCCGCCGTCCAGCGAGTACGTCCAGGAGTGGTACGGGCAGATGATGACCTTCTGCACTGCGGCCCCGCCACAGGGCAGCAGTTCATGGCCACGGTGGCGGCAGGTATTGGCGAACGCCCGCAGCGTGGCATCCTCGCCCCGAACCAGCAGGACGCTGCTGGTGCCGACCGCTTCGGCACGCTGGTCACCGGGATTGCGCAGTTGCTCACTGCGGCCCACACACACCCAGCCGCCGCCGAAGAAATGGCGCTGTTCCCAGCCGAACACCTCGGGATCCACGTAGGCGGCCCGGGGCAGCATCCGGCTCTGCCCGAACGGACGCAGCGATTCGGCCAGGCCAGCAGGATCAACAGGAGCAGGCGGCGTAAGCGTTTGACTGACCATACAGTCAAGGCTAAGCGGTGGCCGGCCAAGGTGTCCAGCCACCCGCAACGGCATACCTCCATGTAACGCCACCCTGAACCACTGCCCACCACTCCCCGGCACGTCCCACCCACGCGTACCGTCATTGCTGGCGGAACCCGAGCGACCTGGATCAGCCTGCGCCGTGGGAATCTGGGGATCGGCCCCAAGGTAAAACGCAGCGGGTCACGGCGAGGCTGATCAAGGGTCGGCGTGCATGCTGGGTGGTTGGACTGGGCGCGCATCCAGTAGATCCCCGGCCCAGCCGTCCCGGGGCGGAAGCCGAGGAACCTGGATCGGCCTGCGCCGTGGGGGTCCGGGGGGTCGCCCCCGGATAAACACTGCGGACTCCCGGCGAGGCTGATCAAGGGTCGGCGTGCGTGCTGGGTGGTTGGACCGGGCGCGCATCCAGCAGATCCCCGGCCCAGCCGTCCCGGGGCGGAACCCGAGGAACCTGGATCAGCCTGCGCCGTGGGGGTCCGGGGGGTCGCCCCCCGGATAAACACTGCGGACTCCCGGCGAAGCTGACCAAAGGTCAGCGAGCATACGTAGGTGTCTCGCCCGAGCAGGGTTAACCCTTTTAACGCGCCTCAGTGAGCGGCTTCGTACTGGGCCACGACTGCGGCCGGGATTCGGCCACGCTCGCTCACGGACAGACCTTGTTCGGAGGCCCAAGCACGGATAGCGCTGGAGTCTTTCCTGGATGTTCTGCCGCGCGCTGCTGAGCGAGCGGCACCTGCACGACCTACCCGGCGGCCGGAGTCGATGAACGGCTGAAGGCCGCTCTTGAACTTGTCGAGGTTCTTTTTGCTGAGGTCAATCTCGTAGCTCTGCCCAGCGAAACTGAAGGAGACGGTCTCAGCGCCTTCAGAACCGTCGATGTCGTCGGTGATGGTCACAACCGTGGTTTTTGCCATATCTGGATGATCCAGGTTCAACAGTCAATTTGTCAAAGTGACTCGCTGTAGATCAACCGTGTTGTTCTTGTTGACCCCGGACACAGGAAGCCGGCCTGTCCCCTTCCCCATCCCGCCGGGCGGCCGGCATCGGCAGAGAACTCACCGAAAAGCCCGGCCGCAATGACCGGACGGCAAGTTGCTCGCACCGATGAACTCAGTGCGCGAACATGGCTTGCACGGCGGCGATCCCCTCGGCGGTGTTCGCACCGATGTCGACCACGAACTGCTCGCTGTTCTCGTGAACCGACCAAGTCGCAAAGGCACAGCACTGCCGTTCGAGTTCGACGAGCTCCCGCAGCTCGCCGGAGATGCCCTGGTCAGCGGCGAAGGTCAGGCGCATTCCGGTTTCCGTCGGTGACACCTGGCCATCGGCTCGTGCCATCACGGCCGCCCAGCGTGCGCCACGCTGTGCCAGTTCCGCCTGGCCGAGCGAACACGCGACTACCTGGGATCCTCGGTTGCTTTCCATGGGGTCACCTCCGGCTGTGTTGGGCATACGAATGGAATTGTGCTGGTTCAAGTCGACATGAAGTCAAGGCCGTCTCCAGGGCGGGATCACCTTTTGCCCATCGGCGAAGTTGCCCGGCTGTCCGGGCGCGCTGCCTCGTCGATCCGCTATTACGAGCAGATCGGACTGCTGCCCGAACCGATCCGCGTCAGCGGCCAGCGCCGTTACTCCGATCACTACGTCCGCATGCTCGCCGTCATTGACACCGCCCAGCGGGCTGGTCTCTCGCTGGATGAGATCAAGATCCTTCTAGCCGCGGCGGGGGGAGGGAAAGGCGCAAACGAGGAGCTGCGGGGCATCGCGAACCGGAAGCTGGCGCAAGTGACCGCGGAGATCGAGCGTGCGATCCGCATCAGGAATTGGCTGGAAAAGGCCGCCCACTGCGAGTGCCCGGATCTAGGCGAATGTGCCCTTTTCGGCTAACCCGGTGATCCGGCGCGCATAACGGCAGCCGTGCCGGGCCCCGTCCGGGCGCACTTCCCGGCGCGCATAATGCGGGCCTGGCCGCGCCTGTCCTGGCGCCCTCAGCGCCGCGCCCTCCGTGATCACGACTTTAGGACGCTAACGCTCCTCGTGAGCACGAGGCGGTGCGAGGCCGGGCCGCCGGGGATATTAACACCCCGTTCATGCACTCCGCGTGATTTTAACACCTCATTCATAGACTCTGCGTGTTCGTGACGTTACAGTCAGGAGTAATTTGAAAGTATCTTTACAGTAAGGCTGAACGGTGGTGAGCGCGATGAGAGTGTCTCTGCAACGTCTTCGAGGGATCCCCAGGAGGGCACCGAGTTTGCCGCGTGCTCGGGGGCGCTGGCTGATGGCGACGGCTGTGCTCGCCGTGCCGGCCGTCATCCTGACCGCACCGGGCGCGGCGACCGCCGCGCCGCACGCCATCTCGTCAGGCGCCCACGCGGCGGCGCTCAAGCCGCCGCACAGCCCGGCGCCCCGCGTGCGGCCCGCTACGGTCGCGCAGGCCATCCAGCAGACCGCTACTCGCGCTGACGCCCAGCGGGACAGCGCTCCGCCGCCGCCGTCCGGCTGGAGCACGGAGTTCAGCGACGACTTCAACGGCCCGGCGAGGACCCCACCCGGCTCCAGCTGGATGTACGACACCGGTCCCGGATCGAGCTTCGGCACCGGCGAGATCGAGACCATGACGAACTCGACCAGCAACGGGTATCTGGACGGCAACGGGAACTTTGATATCACCGCGCTGGGCTCGGGCAACTCGTGGACGTCGGCGCGGATCCAGACGACCTCGGCCAACGTGGGCGCCCCAGCCGGTGGCGAACTGGAGGTGACCGCCTCCATCCAGCAGCCGAACCCGGGCGGCGGCCTTGGCTACTGGCCTGCGTTCTGGATGCTCGGCCCCGGCCAGTGGCCGGAGAACGGCGAAATCGACATCATGGAGGACGTCAACGCGCGGTCCCAGCTGTCCGGCACCGTGCACTGTGGCACCTACCCCGGTGGCCCGTGCAACGAGCCGAACGGCATCGGCAGCGGCCTGGTGGGCTGCGGCGGCTGCCAGACGGGCTACCACACCTACACGATGATCCTCAACCGGACCAACCCATCGAATGAGTCGATCACCTTCTACCTGGACGGGAACGCCTACTTCACGGTGACCGAGGGCCAGGTGGGCACCTCGACCTGGCAGGCCGCGTTCGACCACAACCTGTCGATCATCTTCGACCTGGCGATGGGCGGCGGGTATCCCAACGGCGTCTGCGGCTGCACGACGCCAACCGGCTCGACGACCTCGGGCGGCACGATGAGCGTCGACTACGTCGCGGCCTACCAGATGAACGGTGGCGGTGGCGGGAATCCCACCGGCCCGATCACCGGCTACCAGGGCCTGTGCGTGGATGTTCGCGGTGCCAACACCGCGAACTTCACTCCCGTACAGGTCTACACCTGCAACGGAACCAACGCGCAGCAGTGGACCGTCGTGCAGGCGGGCAGCACGTTGCACGCGCTGGGCAAGTGCATGGACATCAATGGCGGTGGCACCGCCGACGGGACGACGGTGGACCTGTACGACTGCAACAACACAGGTGCACAGGTGTTCATACCGGAGTCCAACGGCTCGCTGTACAACCCGCAATCCAGCAAGTGCCTGGACGACACCGGCTGGGGCGGATCCGGCACCCAGTTGCAGATCTGGGACTGCACCGGCAACGCCAACCAGCGGTGGAATCTGCCCTGACGCCATGATCCAGATGCTCTGATAGAGCCTTAACCCGGTACGGCGAAGACCCGGTCCGGTCGGCGGGAGACCCCCGGCGGCCGGACCGGGTCCTGATCAGGCCTTGTGCTTGAGTGAGCGGTAGCGGCGGATCAGCGCGTTCGTCGACGAGTCGTGGTCCAGCTCCGGCTCGGTACTGCTCTCCAGCTGGGGGATGATCCGCTTGGCCAGGACCTTGCCCAGCTCGACGCCCCACTGGTCGAAGGAGTCGATGTCCCAGATGACCCCCTGAGTGAACACGCTGTGCTCGTACAGGGCGATCAAGGATCCCAGGATCCTGGGCGTCAGGACCTCGGCCATCAGCACGTTGGTCGGGCGGTTGCCCTCCATGATGCGGTGCGGCACGACATGCGCGGGGGTGCCCTCGGCCCGCACCTCTTCCTCGGTCTTGCCGAATGCCAGCCCCTGGGCCTGGGCGAAGACGTTCGACGACAGGATGTCGTGGTGGTCGCGCAGCGGGTTGAGTGAGTTGGCGAAGGCGATCAGGTCGAGCGGGATCAGCTTCGTGCCCTGGTGGATGAGCTGATAGAAACTGTGCTGCCCGTTGGTGCCCGGCTCGCCCCAGTAGACCGCGCTGGTCTGGTAGTCCACGTGCCGCCCGTCCAGCGTGACGTGCTTGCCGTTGGACTCCATGGTGAGCTGCTGGAGGTAGGCCGGAAAGCGCTTCAGGTACTGGTCGTAGGGCATGACGCCGGCCGTCTCCGCACCGAAGAAATCGCCGTACCAGACTGCCAGCAGGCCCATCAGAACCGGAAGGTTGCGGTCCAGCGGGGCAGCCGCGAAGTGCTCGTCCATGGCGTGGAACCCGGCCAGCAGCTCGGCGAAGCCGTCCGGGCCGAGGGCCAGCATGGTGGACAGGCCGATGGCCGAATCCATCGAGTAGCGGCCACCCACCCAGTCCCAGAAGCCGAACATGTTGGCCGTGTCGATGCCGAACTCGGAGACCAGCTTGGCGTTGGTGGACACCGCGACGAAGTGCTTGGCCACGGCGGCCTCGTCGCCGAGCCCCCCGACGATCCAGTCGCGGGCGGAGGTCGCGTTGGTGAGCGTCTCAATGGTGCCGAACGTCTTGGATGAGATGATGAACAGTGTCTCGCCGGCGGACAGGTCCCTGGTCGCCTCCACGAAGTCGGTGGAGTCCACGTTGGAGACGAACCGGAAGGTCATGTCCCGGTCGGTGTAGTGGCGCAGCGCTTCGTAGGCCATCACCGGGCCGAGGTCGGAGCCGCCGATGCCGATGTTGACCACGTTGCGGATCCGCTTGCCGGTGTGCCCTTTCCACTCCCCGGAGCGCACCCGGACCGAGAAATCGCGCATCCGGTCCAGCACCTCGTGCACCTCGCGGACGACGTCGGTGCCGTCCACCAGCAGCGATGCCTCGCGAGGCATCCGCAGTGCCACGTGCAGCACGGCCCGGTCCTCGGAGACGTTGATGTGCTCACCACGGAACATCTGGTCCCGCCGCTCCGGCACGCCGGACTCCGCCGCCAGGTCCACCAGCAGCCGCATGGTCTCGTCGGTGACCCGGTTCTTGGAGTAGTCCAGGTAGAGGCCGGCCGCCTCGGCGGTCAGCCGTTCCCCGCGGCCTGGGTCGTCGGCGAACAGCTCCCGCAGGTGGCGGCCGGCGATCTCGGCGTGATGGCGCTCGAGCGCCTGCCAGGCCTTGCGCTGCCGCAACGGCGTCCCGGGCATGTCCTCGTCTCCTTAGCTCGATTCCGCGTGCTGCTCTCCCCGCACGGCAGTATCCCAGCACACCGGTCCCGGCCGGCTGGGAGCCGTGTGAGAATGCCGACGCCCGGTCTGGCCTGCGGTGCGGGGCCGGCCGGGCCCGCCGCTGGTAGCCTCTCGGCCTTGTGGGTGTCCCGCTGACCATGCCGCAGACCGGCGGCGCCGCCTCCGCATCCGTACGGCGACAGGATCTGCTGGCTTCACTGCGGAGCTGGCAGAAGCAGGCCTTTGACGAGTACTTCCGGCAGCCCAGACGCGACTTCCTGCTGGTCGCGACCCCTGGAGCAGGGAAGACGGCCTATGCGCTGACGGTCGCGGCCGAGCTGCTGGCCCGGCGTGAGGTCGCCTCGGTCACCGTGGTCACGCCGACCGAGCACCTGAAGCACCAGTGGGCGCAGTCAGCGCATCGGCTCGGCATCCCGCTGGACTCCGCCTACCGCAACTCCCAGGGCCGGGCGTCCGCCGACTTCACCGGGGTCGCGGTGACCTACGCCCAGGTGGCGGCCCATCCCGCGTTGCACAGGCAGCGCACCGAGAACCGGCGCACCCTGGTGATCTTCGATGAGATCCATCATGCCGGCGACGCATTGTCCTGGGGCGATGCGATCAGGGAGGCATTCGGCCCGGCCCGGCGGCGGCTCGCCCTCACCGGGACGCCTTTTCGCAGCGACGCCAACCCGATCCCGTTCGTCACCTACACAGAGGAAGCCGACGGCGGCAGGCGCAGCTCGTCCGACTACGTCTATGGTTATGGCCCCGGCCTCGAGGACGGCGTCGTCCGGCCGGTGATCTTCCTGGCCTACTCGGGCGAGATGCGCTGGCAGACCAGGGCCGGGGACGAACTCAGCTCAACCCTGGGCGCGCCGATGACCCAGGACCAGCTCGCCCACGCCTGGCGGACTGCGCTGAACCCGGAGGGCGAATGGATCGGCCGGGTAATCGAGGCGGCCGACCGGCGGCTCACCGAGGTCCGCCGGGGCATGCCGGACGCGGCCGGCCTGGTGATTGCCAGCGACCACGAGGCCGCCCGGGCCTACGCCGGAGTGCTGCGCCGGGTTACCGGGACCCGCCCGGTCGTGGTTCTCTCCGACGAGGCGGCGGCCAGCAAGAAGATCGCCAGCTTCGCGAACTCGGACGGCCGGTGGATGGTCGCCGTCCGGATGGTCTCCGAGGGGGTGGACATCCCCCGGCTGGCCGTCGGCGTGTACGCGACGAGCGTGAGCACGGCGCTGTATTTCGCCCAGGCGGTCGGCAGGTTCGTGCGGGCGCGCAAGCGTGGCGAGACCGCCTCGGTGTTCCTGCCGTCCATCCCGGTCCTGCTCGGCTTCGCCGCCGAACTGGAGGCCGAACGGGACCACGTGCTGGCCGGCCGCGAGGAGACGGCCGAGGAGCGGGAGTTCGCCGAGGCGCAGCGCCAGCGGGACACACCCGGCACGTTCGACGAGCCGGCCTTCAAGCCGCTGGAAGCGTCGGCCCATTTCGACCGGGCGCTCTATGACGGCGGCGAGTTCGGCACATCGGCCGAGGAAGAAGACTTCATCGGGCTGCCGGGGCTGCTCGCCCCGGAGCAGGTCGCGCTGCTGCTGCGCAAGCGGCAGGCCGAGCAGGTCAGCAAGCGGGCCAAACGAGGCGCTGGCGGCCCCGCCGGACTGTTGGGGACGGTGCCTGCACAGACACCGGCCCCGCCTGCGACCACCCGCGAGGCGCTGGCTTCGCTGCGCAAGGAGCTGAATGGCCTGATCGCTGCCAGGCATCATCTGACCGGGCAACCGCACGCGGTGATTCACCGGGCGCTGCGGCAGGCCTGCGGAGGGCCGCCGCTGCCGGAGGCTACCGCCGAGCAGATCCGGGCGCGTATCGACACCATTCGACGGTGGGCCGCCGCGAACTGAGAAGTCTGCTCGATGGCGTGGCGGCGCCCCGGGGGCCGGGCACTCCGTTGGCAGCGGTGAGTAAAACCGTGACGGTGTTACCTCGGTGCAGCCTGTCGCGTCACTGTGGTGAGGGGAAGGTGACGATGGACGCTGAGCGAGTGCTGGCGGAGGAGTTTGAAGGCAACCGGGGGCGGCTGCGGGCGGTGGCTTACCGGATGCTCGGGTCGGCCAGTGAGGCCGAGGATGCGGTGCAGGAGGCGTGGCTGCGGCTGAGCCGTGTTGACACGGCCGGTGTGGAGAACCTGAGCGGGTGGCTGACGACCGTGGTCGGGCGGGTGTGCCTGGACATGCTGCGTTCGCGCAGGGCGCGACGGGAGGAACCGCACGGCGAGCACGAGCCGGATCAGGTGCCAGCCACCGGGCCCGGGGCAGATCCGGAGCGCGAGGCGCTGCTGGCCGACTCGGTCGGCATGGCCATGCTGGTGGTGCTGGACACGCTGGGCCCGGCCGAACGGGTCGCGTTCGTGCTGCATGACATGTTCGCGGTGCCGTTCGGGGACATCGGGGTGATCCTCGACCGCTCGCCGGAGGCCGCGAAGCAGCTCGCCAGCCGGGCCCGCCGCCGGGTGCAGGGGGCGGACGCGGCGGGCAGCGGGGATCCGGCCGTGCAGCGCAGGGTCGTCAGCGCGTTCCTGGCCGCCTCGCGCAACGGTGACTTCGAGGCGCTGCTGACCATATTGGCGCCGGACGTCGTGGTCCGGGCCGATGCCACGGCCGTAGCGCTCGGTGCAGCGGCCGAGGTCCGGGGTGCGGCGGAGGCGGTCGCCTGGTTCTCCGGCCGGGCCAGGGGGGCGAAGCTGGCCCTGGTGGATCAGGTTGCCGGGGCGGCGTGGGTGGCCGGCGGCCGGCCGCGCGTGGTGTTCAGCTTCACGGTCGCCGACGGGAAGATCGCCACGATCGACCTGCTCGGCAACCCGGCGCGGCTGGCCGGGATGGACCTGGTCATCCTGGAGTCCTGACACCTCCGCCGGCCCGTCCCGCCCACCCGTCAAGGCGGTCGATGTGGGTTTCGTCCGCCTCAGGTGGGTGTCGATGTGGGCATCGACCGCCTTGACGCGCTGACTTTCATCCAGCACAGCGGTTACATCGACGTCATCGTGCGTAACGTGGTCACCGACGCGAAGGTCTACCGCGCCGAGTTCGCCGCGCACCACCTGAACATCACCCTCTCCTTCGTCCCGGTGTCGCCGTCCCTGGTCGGCACGCTGGTCTACGCCGGCGGGAGCGGCAACAGCGCCGGCCAGATAAAGACGATCACCGCCAAGGGGCGCTGCTGGACCGGTGGCGGCGGTTACGAATGCCCGGTGGGGATCAGGATCCCGGCCGGGTTCCACGGCCGGGCCCAGTTCACCTTCGGCCGCGCGGCCAGGCCCGGTGAGCAGTACGAGAGCACGGGCTCGGTGACGGCGCATGGCGAGGCCATGCACGGCCTGAGCTACCAGGGCAAGACCGTCGCCGCCGTGCTCG
>Ga0070730_10002249_pt1 | contig 17748 bp, 12 predicted proteins | sample Coa_R1_3_FD_66447 | JGI IMG/M metagenome (GOLD analysis project Ga0070730, IMG submission 66447) | Surface soil microbial communities from Centralia Pennsylvania, which are recovering from an underground coalmine fire - Coalmine... | ecosystem: Environmental > Terrestrial > Soil > Unclassified ... | reverse complement strand
TTTACAGCAGATCCACATGTTCAATGCCAGCACAGGTTGGGCCATAACGACCGATGATCCAGCAAACGGGTCTTTCCTCATCTTGCGCACTACGACAGGCGCCGCCCACTGGCAGGATGTCACACCTCCAATAAGCAATCAGCACCCATACTTTGGCGGGGCCGATTTCTATGATGCTATGACCGCGTGGGTGCTCATGTCTCCCATTGTCTATCGCACCAGCGATGGGGGAAAAACTTGGCAACACACGCAGTTACCAGATATGGGCAATCAGGCCGGGCATGGTCAACTTTTCTTTCTCAACGCGCACATCGGCTGGATCATGGCCGAAACAGGCGCAGCCACGGGCAATGTGGCGGTAGACATACTGCATACCAGCGATGGCGGCGCGACCTGGAAGATCATCTCTGTCACCAGCTACAACACGGCCAGCCCACCAGTGCTGCCATTTGCGGGCGACAAATCCGGACTCACCTTCGTGAATGAGACCACCGGCTGGGCTACCGGCTTCACCAACCGGGACAACTTCGCCTGGCTCTACATCACACATGATGGGGGCGCGACGTGGCAACACCAGGACCTCCCTTTACCCGCCCAGGCTTATCAGGTCACAACTCTGCCACCTACCTTCTTCAGCGCGACCGATGCCCTGCTGCCCGCCATCATCCCCGGCCAGAATGGCGAGACAGTCAACATCTATGCCACGCATGATGGTGGTGCAAGCTGGCGTCCCACAAACCCGATACACACTGGATGGGGCCTGATCGCAATTGCCGACGCGCAGGACGTCTGGATCATCAATAATGCCGATGATCCCAATAGCAATCAATATGCCTATAGCACGCTCTACACCACTAACGATGGAGGAGGACACTGGGTACAGCATACCATTAAGTTCAGCGCGAATGCCACCATGATCGATTTTGCCTCTCCAACAGACGGTTGGGTGATTGACGAGGCACAATCCCTCTATCAGACCTCAGACGGCGGGCAGACCTGGACGAAAGTAATACCAACCCTGCCATAGGATGCCTGCTACGGCTCATCAGGTCGCTCCTCTGAGTCCCCTCCCAATATTGCTTTGGGAGAGCATCCTCCCTCGGTCAAAAGCGGCATTTCGAGTATTTTGCCTGGCCCCCCTGTGAGCGTAAGATGGAAAAAGCGTAAGATTTTGGCTCTCAATCGGCTCTGCAGGCCGATCTAGACAATCTTACGTCAATCTTACACTCCCAAAAACGTAAGATTGGCGTAAGATTCTCCTCCTGGCTTCTCTCCCTTCTCAAAAAAGTGCCGGGGAGAAAGCTATAAGAGGGGGACGATCTCTTGTTGTAGGGGGCCGCCGGTCACTTCGACATCGCCATCAAGGATGAGGAGGTCGGTTTCGGTGCGTATACCAAACTCGGGAAGGTAGATGCCCGGCTCGATGGAGCAGCAGGTGTGCGGCAGGAGCACCCGCTCGTCCCGGGTTTCAAAGTTATCGACGTTGGCGCCATTTCCGTGGATAACGGTGCCAATGTTGTGGCCGGTGCGATGGACAAAGTAGTCGCCATAGCCAGCTCTGGCAATCACATCGCGGGTGGCATCATCGACGAGGCGGCCCTCGACGGGGACACCCGCTCTGAGGCGTTCGCGAGCAAAATCGATGCCAGCATCGCGCGCCTGCCTGGCAATCTCGAAGACTTCGCGCTGGCGGGCAGGGATCTCGTCGTCGCTACCAGCGAAGGCCATCCAGGTGTAGTCGGCGTAGATGGCATCTTTGCCAGGCAGACGCGCCCAGAAATCACAGAGCACAAGGTCGCCGCGCTGAATGGGGCTATGTTGCTGGCTGGTTGCGGCATAGTGCGGATTGCTGGCATTGGCGTTGATGGCGACATGTGGTGCGTCACTGGTGACAAGACCAGCGCGCTTGATCAATTCGAGGAAGCGTTGCGAGGACTGGTATTCATTGAGTTCGGCCCCTGTGCGCAAAGCATCGCCAAGTTCGGCGAAGAGTTGATCTTTAGCGGCATAGAGGCGGCGACCAGCCTCGCGATGGCTCTCCATCTGCTCATCGCTCAATGTAGCCAGGAAACGTTGGGCGAGATTGGCAGAGGTCACGACCTGTGCGCCAAACGAGCGTACCAGTTCGACAGTACCAGCATCGACGCGCGACATATAGGGAATGGCGTTCATGGGTGAGTATTCCATCGCAATACGCGCGCCCGGCTGCAGCAGAGCCCGCAGAGACTCGTGCATCTCCTGCCAGGTGCGGAAGATGCGCCGCTCAGCGGGCAGCTCGCTCAGGACATGATTTTCGACGGCGCTGATGAGGGCGGTAGGTGTGCCCTGGGCTGGCACAAAATAAAACCAGCGCCTGCTGTACATCCCCTCGGTTGAGAGACCCAGGACCTGATAGGCGATCAAATTAGATTTACGAAAATCATAGAAAAGCCAGCCGTCGATCTGTTCATCGCGGATGGCCTGCTGAAGATGCTCAAGGTTCATTGAAAATTCCTTCCCACTCCACCTGAAGGTGGTGATAGTAGCAGAGATATGCTTTATTATATCCCCATTTTCCGGCGGGATGGGAAGAGATGAGCGTACGGCTTGCCATACCCGGATGGTGTTATCTAATCCGCCCTTCTTCATCTTTCTCTTGAGAAAATCTCCCTGCTATAGCGCTCTAATACAGCCTTAGGAGGGGTCTGTATTTGCGCACTGGCTTTGGGGGATCGTTCTGCCGTGGCCCATCTCTCGGCGTGTGCCCGGTTTGCAGAGACGCGATAGCTGCGAGCCCTTGTCTGGCGAAAACATCGGTCGGCGATGAGAAGAGCACGATCTCCCATTGCCGACCGGCCTCCACCAGATCACGCAATTCAAAGCAGGCCGCAGCCAGGGCGTTGCGCGCGTTTTTGTCTGACGGGCACCAGTAGACAACCGCGGCAAACAGATCCCGGGCGCGAGCAAAGCTACCTGCCCGCGCCTCTTGCAAACCCTGATTGAATAGTTGAGCCGGGTAAAGAAGCAGATTAATATATGGGCGTAGCACTACGCCACAGCGCCCACAGACTTCGGCCTCCACATCATTTTCAGCAAAACAGGTGCTGGTTGGACAGGGAATTCTCATGACTACACCTCTCAATCACGTGCTACTATTGCATCAGTGCTATCGTTGTCGCAGGAGGTCTTCGATATCATCAAACACTTTACGCCCACTCCCACCCAGTTGTCTGGCAATGTTTTGCAGGTCAGAGAAAAGAGGGTTCAGTCTTCTGATTACCGTTTCTGGATCTGTGTAGATGAGAAGCTCCAGCGAATCCAGTTGCGCCTGGAGTTGAGCCACCCTTTTTTGCAGGTCTGTACGCCCTTGCGTCATTACCTGAGTTGTTATCTCCGCAACCCCAGCCCTGGCAACTTGCAGATAGACCTCGGCCAGTTGCTCACGCGGTATAGCCTTTATCACGATGTTATTCATGTGGGACGAGAAGTGTTCCAGCATCTTAATTGCTTCTCGATAACTCTTGTAGTCCCGGGAAGCATAGGCGACCTCACCTTTCTCACGCTGTTCCTCAATGAGCTGTTCCATTTTGTGGGGATCGTGAGGTTGTTTGGAACTGGTGGCAACTATAGCGGCCTCCTGGTTCAGACGGAGACAATTTTGAACCAGTCGATCAAATTCCTCTGCAGGCATGATGTTTTTGGCGGGATCGACCGTCTCAGGAATAGTTATCCGATCTAACAATCCCTGCATCTGTATGAGCACATGCTCCGCGCGATCCTGATCCCCATGTTGAGTGGCAGCCTCAACGTTCTGCTTGAGCGCTTCTTGTTCCCGCTGAGCACGCTCCCGCTCCTCCACGGAAGGCAGGGCAGCAATGGCCGTACTCACCCGTTGATCTAACGCTGCCGCCTCCTCAGGTGTAGGCATGGAGCGATCCGGGAGATCTTGCACAGTGAAATCGAAAGGAATAGCTCCAATCTTCCCTCTGGCAGCGATGAAATAATATTCATCGATATGCATATTGAGGGCCACTGGCGTGCCCGCCTCCAAAGTGGAAGGGATGGGGATAGCAACGTCTTTGATATGGGTTATCCCATAATAGAGAGGAAGGCGTATCTTTGTGGTCCCACCAGGAAGCGTAAAATCGAAGGTCTTCTCGGCGGGCAAGGCAATCAGCGAGGGGAAGAGTTCTTCACGATACGGTTTGCCCCCACGATTGATCTCCAGGAAAATCGGCTTCGGCAACTGAGGCTCGGGAGGAATGATGATATCAGAGCCCGGCTCTTTTTTGTCATCTGCTTCTGCTGTTGCCAGGGAGACGATAGAGCGGTCGGCGGTGAGTAAGAGCGTATCATCCTGATCGTAGACCTCAAAGGTCAAATGGTTCGCGCCAGTATCCAGTGGGACATCAGAGAAAGCGAAGACTCCGTTCTCATTCAAGGGCTCCTGGTCCATATAGCCATTGTCCCGGTTGGACATGAGCGCCTTCGCGCCAGACAGATCAATCCCAGGGGTGAGCGCCTCGACCTTACCACCGATCTGCGTCTGTTCGCTGGACGCTACCCCCAGACCCCGGAAAAAGAGGCGTACGGTGCGTTCGGGATTGTAGACGGCCAATCCGCCGGTAGTCGCTGCATGTAACGCGGCCCCCAGCGCGACCAGGCTATCAACATTGCCATAGATGGGTTCGGCGCATTTAGCCCGTGGCTCACGAGCTTCTGGGTCGGCGCATAGGCTCTGACGTATCATTTCACGCACAAGAGGAATGTGGGTTGAGCCCCCGACCAGGATAATCGCGTCAACATCGGCCAAAGTCACACCAGCCTTTTCTTGCGCGAGTGCCAGGGCCTGCAAGCAGAGGGGAATGGTCGGTTCCACAATCGGACGGATGATCGCCTCTATTTCATGCTGCTCAAAGGTCGTCTCGATATTGATAGGGTGTTTAGTCCCCTGCTCCTCGACGCGATCCGCATTGCGTAGAGTGCTCACATCGCGCGTCGAAAGCTCTTTCTTGACCCCTTCCATAAGATATTTGAGATTATCAAAGCGCAAGCGATCCCCTTCATCATGATTGATATCAAGCTGCAAGGTGTATCCCTCTGCTACCAGCCGTTGTACGAGCGCATCTGCCAGAGCGGCATCGATGTCATCGCCACCAAGGAAATTGTCGCCGCTAATACCCAGCACTTGAAAGGCACCCTCTTTACAACGCAGGACGGAAACATCAAAGGTTCCTCCTCCCAGATCATAGACCAGAAAGACGCCATTACGCACCCCTGTCTGCCAGCAGTGATAGCAGGCAGCCGCAGTAGGTTCATGCAAAATGCCCAATACTTCCAGGCCAGCCAGTTCCGCAGCTTTACGTGTGGCCTCGATCTGGGGCTGATCAAAGTAGGCGGGCACAGTAATCACAGCTCGATCAACACTCCAGCGCTTCGAGTCCGTATTGAAATGAGCCACGTCTTCTTCAATCTGCCGTTTCATCTCACGTAGAATATGGGCAGAAATCTCCTCGGGGGTCAGGTATTCATCGGTCAATAAGGCCTTCTTTTGCTTGCCCATCGAACGCTTGATAGATTTGATTGGGACAGGGGTGGTGCCAATACGAGAGTAGGCCCTCACGCCAACGACGATCTGCCCATTTTTGGGATCTTTCCAGACACAACTGGGAGTGGTCTCCCTTTTCGAGGGGTGGCGATGGATAAGAACGGCAGCATCTGTGGGATCCATAATAGCAACAACACTATTTGTCGTGCCCAGATCTATACCAATAGCTTTACTTATTGTCTGTTTGGACATGTCTTTTTCCTCCTCTTCGCCCAGTTTTACATGTATTCAGTCGCGTTAGAAAGATCGTCCGGTGTCGCCTCAGGGGGAGCCGCCATCACCACATGACCATATTGTGCGAGTCTCCCGTGATAGGTGACAATCGGGTCATAGACTTCTACCACCATTTCGACCGTACAATCTGGCGGATGTAGCCATCCCTGGACCTCTATCCGGTCAGCCACGGCCTCAAATGACTGGCCCAGCGGATCCTCAATTTCCACACCGACCCTGGCCAGCGCATCAAGCATCTCATCCTTTTTGATGCGCAGAGCGTCATATACCCGAGTCAATGAGGCTTCGGCCAGTGATTTTTCGCAGCGACCAAGTTCTTTTGCCAGATGAAAGACATAGTTGGCCTGCTGCACCAGAGCCATGACTTCGATGTTCAGCGCCTGCTCTTTCGCCTGTCGCTCCGCATTCAGAGCTGCACTATAGCGCTCTAACGTGGCCTTGATCTCCGACGAGGGGGACTGCAGCCTGACCTCAAAGGGAATCGGACGTTCACGGAAGCTCTCCTCCCAGTCAGGGAATTTATCCAAAGATGACATCACGTACCTCCAGAGGCGGCGCTATCGCTTCGCGCGCAAAGGGCGAAGCTTTGATTGCAGGGATAATATCTGTTGGGGGGACGGCGAGAAATCCCTCGAGCAGCAGGCCGAGGAGCGCCTCCAGATTGAAATCTTCCAGGCTCAGTGCTGGCGTCTCTTTTGCGAGCGCCGAACGCTTGACAGAATTGATTTTGTGCTTCCTGGCGAAGCTATTCCACGCCTCACGTTCAGCCTGGTATTGTGTATCGGGAGGCTCATACAGTTCATAACGCAACCGGGTAGACGAGCGAGTTGTCAGCTCTGCAATGGCCCAGTGATAGAGTCGTCGTTGCTCATCGGAGGCCGCAGTCTGCACCAGAGCCTCTCCCCGCTTAGTTATAGCAGCCACAGTGGCCTCGACTGGTAAGCCTAATACTTCAAATGGATTGGGCTTATCAGATGCAAACATAGAATATCTTCCTTTCTAGCGTAGTTTTGTCAGCTTATTCATGTAGTTTGTGGCCACAACATTGGCAGAATAATATTTGAATGCCGTTTCAAAACAGCGTTGAGCCTGCTCCATTTCAGATGTAAATGGTCTTCTGGGGCCCGTACGCCTTTGCCACGTAGCAAGGTTTATATCTTTTAACAGGTATTCACCATGGGCACTATAGATGTGAGAGAGTTCGATACAGACTGCCACCCTCTGCTCTTTATCTCTGATCGCTTCCAGCGCGGTCTTCATATGCTGTTCAGCCATGTCAAAGTGCTGAGCAGCAAAGGCCTCTCGTCCCTTCTGGAGGAGGCGTTCAATCTCTTCTGGAGAAAGGCGGGATACCGGCGGTTGATTTACTGGCTTCCGGTATTTTCCTATGCGCGAAAATTCGCTACTAAGCGCCTTCTGTAGCCCTTGATGCCACTCGTTCTCCGGTTCCCAGGCGAGTGCCTCCGCGCAGATTTCGAGTCCCTCCTCCTCATCAGGCACCGCAATCGCACGATAATGAAAATGGGTACCCAGTTCGTGTACTTCAGGCTTGAAGATATTCCCCTTGTCTTTCTTAGCAAGAGCGGCCAGTTGATCCGCAGCCGGTTGAGCCATTCGCACTATAGGTGAGACAACAGCCCTTACAGCGGGAAAGGTAGTATCCCTGAGAGGGGCATGCGCATCGTGTAACCACAGATTGGACCATACCAGCGTGGTAAGCAGAATCCTCTCCATGGGGATATCCAGCAGGATAAAAGGCGCCAGGTACGCAATTGCTTCCTTATAGTTCTCTTGAATTCCTGACGGGAGCTGGGCAAGCGCCCGAGGATCAGTGAGGATGCGCTCCGCATCCTCCAGCAAGGAGTCGCACCAGGCATCGATCTGCTGCCCGGCCAGTTTCGTCATCAGCGCCACAAGCTGGCTATCCACTGGAAACTTGTAGGAGATGTTATGGAGTAGCAGTAAAGCCGTCAACTCCTTCTCACCCTTGTGGCACAGAGTGAGACACTGTAGATGCAGACGCGCCCGCTCGGAGTTGCCAGTCGCGAGCGCCTTCTTGCCCTCCCGGCAGTGTAATGAGAAGAGATCCTCCAGGGTCGTGGTGATTAATTCGTTTTGTTGCTGAACCATCAGCGGCTCTCGCCCACCATCCTCGGAGATCACTCTGGCTGGGGAGAAGTAGTGCCAGAAATCGGGGGTAGAGAGTAAGATAGCCCATAGCGCGCTGCAGATCATAATGCTGTCGTTCAGATTGTCAGTTGGTTGTCTGAGATTTGCCAGCATGATCTCCCGATAGGCAACAGCAAGGCCATGCAGAAAACGGATATCGAGTGAAGAGTCCTGGAGGGTCACCAACCACGCGCGCTGCATCTGCGTATCGTTCCCAAACAAAAGCGCGTTGAGCAGCGCGGGATGTTGTTTGATATGCAGTGCCAGCACCTGGTAGCGCCCGGGAGTGTAACGGAGGTCTTTCTGGCCCCCCAGATGAGTCAGCAGTCGTCTGATCGCCAGATGTAATTCCAGTTGCTGGATCGGCTGCTCTAACTCTTGAGCAGTTGTCTCACGCATGCCTCCCTCCTCTCAAAAATCGCGTGGCCAGGCGTAGTTTCGCGAGAGCCTTATCGTAATTTCCTGCCTGCTGGTCTTGCACGGCACGGTGACAGAGAAAGCCAATAGCCTCCTGCCTGAGAGCGTCTTCTACAGAGGAAAGGGTTAACACACGCTCCCACCAGGCACTGGCATGATCCGCCTCGCCCAGGGAGGTGAGGTAGCGCGCCAGCTTAAGCGCTATCTCGCTATCTCGCAGATGCGGAGAGAGGCGCAAGGCCGCATCCAACAAAGGAGGTAACGGTTTTCCTTGCGGCATATAGGTACATAAACTGGTAATCAGGCGCCGTTGATCAATCACAGAGAGCACACTGTCTCCCTCTGGCTGACTGGCAGCGAGAACACTTTCGTAGCCCTGATCGAGATGTTGCGTCGCGAAGGCAGTGGCGGCATGTAAAATACGGCAGGCCTGAGTTAAGGCCACGGGGATATTTTCCTTCATGCGCAGTCGGGGTAAACGATCAGAGGCAAGCTGGGGCCTGCTGAACAGATACATCAGGCAGGCCTGCACATCCCGCTCAAAGAGCAGGGCAGGTTTGGCCGCCTGCAAGAGAGCCACAGCCTGCTCTGGCTGCTGACGCTGCACGCAGGTATAGGCTGAGAGGATTACCAGTGCAAAATTGTCTGTTTCGCGTGGCAATTGTTCGATAAGGCGCCGATAGGCCTCCTCGCGCTGCTGCCCCCCCGCTCGCTGATAGCGCAGGTGGGCAACAGTCACAAGGCTTTGCTGATGCAAATCTTTGACCGAGGCCAGCTGGCTTTTGGTCGCCAGGTAGTTGAGCAGATCAATCATTTTTTCAGCCTGCTCGGGCCTCTCCGCCCGACTGCATTGATACGCGGCAGCCCTGGCGATGGTCTCCAGAGCGCTTCCATCAATGGGAGGCGCGTGGGGGAGAAGTTCGAGCAGATCCTCACAGGCGGTGGCCGCCAGAGCGGGCGTCCCGGTGCCCAGCAGGATCAATGACTCCGTCCAGCTCTCTTGCATCTGTCGTACTTCGCCCGAAAACAGATGGATGCTCTGCTCTTGCTGTAGCTGTGCCAATTGCTGTCTATCGGCAACCGCCATAGTCTTCGCATAGGTCGCTCTCCTACTGCTGGCAGCGGGTAGGGCGACATCTTGCCTCACCATCGATTTAGCAAAAGCCTGCGTCGCCTGCTCATAGTAGTTGTGGGCCTGTTCCACCAATCCATTGCGCATGGCCTCCTCCGCCTGGAAGAGATACGAATTCCCCAGCGCGTACTGGGCTTTCCCTCGTTTGGCGATCTTCTCCAGGATCTGTCTGGCCTGCGCTATGTTTCCATCATAGAGCTGAAAGTGCGCGAGCAAGAGCTGACGCTTAAATTCAGCGGGATTCAGGGTGGCGACCTGCAGCATTCCCCGCGCCTTCACCATCTGTCCCTGCTCCAGGTAGAGTACAGAGAGGATGGACGCAGCGCGGCGCGCACCAAGATCTCCGGCGGCTCTTTCCAGCAAGAGATAGGCCTGACTCTCGTCTCCTGTGAGCACAGCGTAGAGCCCTTGCCAGGTGATCTGGTCGGCCAGGGGAAGACGCTGGAACAAGGGTAGAGCGAGAGCCCGACGCATCTCTGGCGCGTCTTTGATATAGAAGACATACCCCAACGTTGAGCGTAACCCCTCCAGATCCTCTTCAAGCGTGCCCGTCCTGGGCGTCCACTGAACCGGCTCGGGAAGCGTGGACCAGACCAGAGCCACGCGAAACTGGAACACACTGGCATAGGCCTCGGGAACGGCGAACTGCGCCTGTGCGCTCAGCGACAGAAGCCCTCTTGGCCTTCCCTCCTCCGGATCTACCTCTAATAAGAGGCAGGCTATGGTCCAGCGCCCATTCCATGCCTCTATATCTGACAGGCATGTTGCCACCTCTTTGTAACGCCCGGCGAGCGCTCCTGCCCACGCCAGATAGTAGTAGCCGCGCGACTGGTCATGTGACCTGAATCTGATCCGCTGGAGCCAGGTCCACGCCTGCGCAGCATCACCCTCAATCAGATAGAGGCGGCCAAGCGCGATAACGGCAATGATCTCTATCTGACTGTAGAACCTCCCCTCCATAGTATCGCGGCCCGCCTCAATACTGTCGCGGCCCGCTTCCATCAGCAGTTTCGCCAGTACTGAGGAGCCAATGGGGCAGGGTCCCGCGATATCGCGACTCTCCAACCAGCGTAGCGCCTCGCATAGTAATACCAGACTCCTGATCTGCGCACTCACAGGCCATTTCGTTGACTGCACCTGATCGATAATATCATCGTAGGCCCCCTGATGGAGAAGATGTAGGAGTTCATCGAGTTGCGGCTTTTTGCTAGGTTCCCAGGACGACTTATGACCGGGTTTCGTTGCGGGCGCGGGTAGAGGTTGCTGTTTTTGGGTCTCCTGCGGCGTGACCAGCGGAGTTGAGGGCTCAGGCGGCGCGGAAGGAGAGGCTGGGGGCTGGATCGGTTGAGCAGGCAGGCCGGGAAGCTGCTCTCGCTTCTCTCTCAGAGCCAGTTCCCGCATACAGCGCTGCTTCATCGTTTGGCTGGTAGTAGAATCATCGTGGATGCGTCTTAAGAGCACAGTCGCTTTTTGCCGCTGCCCCTGCCTATCTAGCGCCTCAAAGACGCGATACCAGATGTCCTCCGGCTTATAGAGTGCATCCTTACATCCTTTGAGGACATAGCCTATCAGCTCAGCGTCGATCCAATCCTGTTCTGTCAGGTCGCGGCATTGCAGGATATCTTGCATAAATTGTGGATACCAACTGGGTAATTCCGCTGCATGTGCCAGAAAGTAGTGTTGTAATTTACGCAGGCCCGCCAGTTTTTTGGAGGGATCCTGATGATAGCGAGCATCATTCCACTGTTTCAGCAGCTCTTTTGGATCTATAGATTTGCCCCACAACCGATCCCAAAAACTTGCCATACACGCTCACTCACTTTCTTGCGGTGCGCACTTCATTGGCACTGAGAGCGGCGTATTGGTTGGCCTGGGCCTGATCACCGCTGAGACGATATGCTTCCCCAAGTTGGCGCAGGAGGGCGGCACGCTCCACCCTGGTACGCAGAATGGCGCTATTCTTTGTCAGTTCCCACGCCTCCAGAAGATGGCGAGAGGCTGCCTGATACTCCTCCTGCAGCAGCAAGGTCTCCCCAAGTTCGCGCAGCAGGGCGAAGCGCGTCTCTTTGGGGCCACTGAAGGCCAGTGCCAGCTCGAATATGCGGCGCGCGCCCACCAGGTCCTGAGCGGCCCTTCTCTGCCTCCCTTCGTTGAGGGCGACGACTTCTGGCGGATCGGGGAGTTGCTCTAGCGAAAGGGCCTGCAACAATTCGCCCGCATGCTGGTAGCGCCTGTGCACAGAGAACTCCAGGCAGCGCAGCACGATGGCATCGAGGACAGCTGGCACGGTATTGTTAAGTGATGAGGGAGGGGCAGGGCGATAGCTGCTCTTCTGTGTATACAGCCAGTGCCGATGTGAGCGTTCAGGAAGATCCGAGGGCGGCAACATGTGGCCAAAGGGATGCTCTCCAGTCAATCCCTGGTAGAGCATAATACCAATGGAGTAGACATCTGATGCGGGTACACTTTCGCCATGAGTCGTTTCCGGGGCCATGTAGGTTAATGCGCCCGCGACCCCTGGCACGTACCCTCTCTCCAGCAATCTGGCCGCCAATCCAAAATCGACGATATGCACTGTATGATCAAGGCTAAGTAGAAGATTATCAGGCTTCAAGTCACGGTGAAGCACGGGAGGATTCAGTGTGTGTAGCCCATAGAGGGCACGGCAGATTTGCTCGACCCACTTGAGCATTAACGATGCAGGCACGCGCTGCAAGGAGGCCATTTGTTCGGCGAGAGTAACGCCGTGGATATATTCCATAACGATAAATCCCCGGTTCTCTACTTCGGGGGCGATACCCATATCGTAAACATGCACCAGGTGCTTGCGTATCCCAGCATCTGCCATTTCCTCCATAGCCTGAGCTAGCAGGAAGGCATCCGCGAAGATCAACCTGGCCACAGAGGGATTCATGTTGGTATACTTGCTCAGTTTCACCGCGACTGAGCGCGCAGGCATACCAAGGAAGAGTTGAGTGCTCTTAAAGACCGCACCGAAGTTGCCTTCGCCAATATGCTTTTGGAGCCGGTAGCTTCCTCGTAGTATGGTCTTCCCCTCAAATGATCGCATGTCCACATCAGGTTGAGGGGCAGCCAGATCAGTCATAGGATGTTTTCTCCAGTCATAAGGAAGAGCAGAAAGATTTTCATACGATATCGCATAAAAGAAAAAAGAGCAAAGACATTAGAACTGGTAACGACGCCACTAGGAACATTGTACCTGATCATTGCGCCATTGAGAATAGGGAAACAAGGGAAAAACAGTTGGAACACTGAAGTGTGTTTTCATTAAAAAGAGAATTTGTATTAGTTAGCGTGCGCCTTCCTTCATCTGGTGATGGGGGAATCTTCACCAGTTTTTCACCGGTATCCCCCTGTTTTTTACTTCCTTATCACTATGGCCGGGTACACTTGTGCTGTCACAGAAAAGAGCGGTGGGCGTAGAGTGTTTACCCGTGCTAACGAAGTCCTCAATAAAGCGAAGGCTGGAATGTTCCCTCGAATACCCGCTCCCAAAGGCGGATCAGGAAAAGGAGATACCGTTTTATGGCACGTCAAAGTTTAACCAGGGCCTATCAGAAGATCCAGGAGTTATCCTGGGAGCCCACATTTGCCACCCCGGTTAAGAAGTATCCCACGGACTATAAGTTTACGAAGGCTCCGAAGAAAGAGCCGCTGAAGCAGGTCATGCAGTCGTATTTTCCAATGCAGGAGGAGAAGGATGATCGCTCAATGGGAGCGATGGATGGGGCACTGCGCGGCAATATGTTCCGCTCAACACAGCCGCGCTGGATGGAGTGGATGAAGCTCTTCCTGGGCATCAGTCCGTTCCCCGAAATCTCGGCGGCACGCGCGATGCCACTGCTGACCTCAGTAGTACCGAACCCGGAACTGCACAACGGACTGGTGCTACAGATGATCGACGAGGTACGCCACTCGACCATCCAGATGCATCTGAAGCGGTACTATATGAAGAACTATATAGACCCGGCGGGCTTCGACACCACAGAGAAGTCGTTTGACCGCTGCTACGCCGGGACCATTGGACGGCAGTTTGGCGAGGGCTTCACAACGGGTGACGCCATTACAGCTGCTAATGTGTATCTACAAATTGTAGCGGAGACCGCCTTTACGAACACGCTCTTCGTGGCGATGCCCTCGGAGGCTGCGGCTAACGGCGATTATCTGCTGCCGACTGTTTTCCTCTCAGTACAATCCGACGAGTCACGCCACATCAGTAACGGCTATGCCACGCTGCTGATGGCACTGTCCGACCCGGACAATCAGCCGCTGCTGGAGCGTGATCTGCGCTACGCCTTCTGGAACAATCACGCGCTGGTGGATGCGGCTATTGGCACTTTTATTGAGTATGGCACAAAGGACCGACGCAAGGGTCGCGAGAGCTACGCGGAGATGTGGCGACGCTGGATCTATGATGACTACTATCGCAGCTACCTGATGCCGCTGGAGAAGTATGGTCTGAAGATCCATCACGACGACGTAGAGGAGGCCTGGAACCGCATCGCGAACAAGGGCTATGTACATAAGACGGCCCAGTTCTTCGCCACCGGCTGGTTCGCCAACTTCTGGCGTATTGACCCAATGACGGAAGAAGATTTTGAGTGGTTCGAGTTCAAGTATCCCGGCTGGTACAACGAGTATGGCAAGTGGTGGGAGCATTATGCTCGCCTCTCCAAGCCCAATGGACACAAGCCAATCGCCTTCGAGGATGTGGGCTATGTCTATCCGCATCGCTGCTGGACCTGCATGGTGCCATGTATGATCCGCGAAGATACGGTGATGGATACCGTTGATGGCCAGGTGCGCACCTATTGTTCAAAGACCTGCCACTGGACCGATACAGTGGCATTCCGCGGGCAGTATCATGGGCGCCCAACCCCCGCGATGGGCAGACTGGTTGGGAAACGTGAGTGGGAGACCTGCTATCACGGCTGGGATGTGGCCGATGTGATGGTGGATCAGGGCTTTGTGCGACCGGACGGCAAGACGCTCATCCCGCAGCCGCATGTGCTTTTCGATGATAAGTATATGTGGACGCTGGACCATCTCAAGGGGATTGAGTTCCAGAGCCCGAATGTGCTGCTCAATAAGATGACGCCAGAGCAGCGCGAGGCTCATATGGCGGAGTATCGTAAGGGATTCACGATTAAATAACGCGTGGGTATGTATAGGAGGACCTTGATAAGCCCCTGATGGTCCCTCTCAGCGAGGCGAGGTTCCATCAGAGACCCACAAGGAATCCTCCTACGCAGGGCGAGAGCGTAACCATACAGTGAGGATACGAGGAGTTATGGCTACACACAAGGTGAGGTTTGTACCGGTCAACATTGAGATTGAAGTGAACGAAGACGAGACAGTATTGAATGCCGCCTTTCGTCAGGGGGTGTCGTTAACGCATGGATGTAGAGAAGGGCAGTGCGGAGCCTGCAAATCGTTCCTGCTGGACGGCGACCTGGAGATGAAAAAATACTCGACCTTCGCGCTACCAGAATATGAGAGCGACGAGGGCTATGTACTGCTATGTCGTTCTCGGGTATACAGCGACGCGGAAGTAGAGCTGATTAACTACGATGAGGACATTCTACGGCTCGGTATTCCGATTGAGACGTTTAAGACCACGATTGAGGCCATTGAAGAGCTGACACACGATATTCGACGGCTGGTATTGAGGATCAGCGAGCCAGGGAAGTGGTTGAGATTTAACGCGGGACAGTATGTCTCCGTTCGCATTCCTGATAGTGAAGAGTATCGCGCGTTTTCGATGGCCAATACGCCACGTAGCCCGGAGCGCCTGGAATTCATCATCAAGATCTTTCCAGGCGGCCTCTTTTCGAGCCACTTAGATGGTGGCTTCACCATAGGTCAAGAATTGGAGGTGAAAGGGCCGTACGGCGTCTTTATGCTCCGTGAGAAGCAGCCAACGGATATCATCTGCGTGGGTGGAGGCTCTGGCATGGCGCCACTATGGTCGCTGCTCAACGATATGGCAGAACGTGGTGTCCAGCGCAAGGCCACCTACTTCTATGGGGCACGAACACGCAAAGATCTCTTCTACCTTGATCAACTGCAACAGTTAGAGGAGCGCCTGACAGACTTTCGTTTCATCCCGGCCCTGTCGATGGCCACGAAGGAGGACGAGTGGGAGGGAGAGACGGGGCTGATTACCGAGGTGCTGGAGCGCCACCTGGCAGACGATCAGATGCATACACAGGCCTATCTCTGCGGCCCGCCCCCGATGATCGATGCCGCCATCCCCGTGCTCATTCGCAAGGGGATCAGCGAAGATCGCATTTTCTATGACAAATTCACGCCCACCGGAGCAGTAGAGTAATCCTCCTACGCGATTGAGAGATCATTTCGCGATTGAGAGATGCGTAATTTTGTGAAGCGTTTGCAATGGAGGAAAGGACCCATCAATGGCAGATACCACGATTGATACAGGGCCAGCGATAAACATCACGAACGCCGAAGCGGGCGCAGCCACCTTCTCCGGATCGGATAGTCGCTCATTTAGCTATTTCAAGCCAAAGGGGCGCCAGGCCAGCGTCTACGAGGATGTCACAGTCGATGTGCAGCCCGATCCCGACCGCTACCTCTTGCAGGGCTGGCTCTACGCCTTTGCCGACGGGACTGAGGGGTATGATCCACGCTGGACGAAGATGAAATCGTCCAACTGGCACGCCTTTCTGGACCCCAACGAGCAATGGCACCGCAACATGTATATGCGCGAGGCCAATACCGTACGGCAGATCCAGCAGACGCTGGCCATCGCGCGGGAGCAGAACGTCTACGCGAGCTGGGATAAGAGCTGGGTCAAAGCGGTCGAGATGCATGTCAGCGCCACCATGCACCCCGAATATGGGCTGGGAATGCATGTCTTTGTGCCAGCGCAACGCGACGGCACCACCAACATGATCAACAACGCCATCACCATCCAGGCCGCGGATAAGCTGCGGCTATCCCAGGACCTGGCACTCTATAACCTGGAACTGAGCGAGCGTATCCCCAACTTCAATGGTAGCGCCCACAAACAGACCTGGCTGCATGATCCGGTCTGGCACGGCGTGCGGGAGAATATCGAGCGCCTGACCGCCATCCGCGATTGGGCGGAGCAGGTTTTCGCCGCGAACGTCATCTATGAGCCGATCTGTGGAGAACTCTTCCGCAGCCAGTTTGTGATGCAGTTCGCGGCTCCCCACGGCGATTTTGTCAGCCCGGTCATCTTTGGCATTGCCGAGCATGACTACCAGCGCAGCCTGGCCTATACGATCGAGCTGTACAAGATGCTTGTCGACGACGAAGAGCATGGAGCAGCCAATCGGCAGATCATGGGAGAGTGGCTGGCACACTGGGTCCCATTCAGCGTAGCTGCGGCGCGTCAGCTCCAGCCCGTCTGGTCGCAGACCCAGGTCAAAGTGCTGCGCTTTGAAGACGCGTACGAGCGGGCCAAGGATCGCTTCGTCTCCATCCTGTCGAAAATCGGGTTACAGTTGCCAAAGGAGGTACAGCTATGAGTCAAACTGCGGGCAGCAAGGGCACGGCGGGTACGCACTCGAAGTATGAATTAGAGTTCCACCGTACACCTTTAAATCGCTGCGGAGTGACGATGAGCGCGAGTGTCGATGGCAACGTCATCGCGGATCTGATGAGCAAGAAACCCGGCATAAAGATCACAAAGTTCCCGGCGATCATTCGTATCGACGCGGATAAGATGATCGAGTTCGATATGGAGGAGATTGGCGCGGCCCTGGGGTATGAGCCGGGCGAGTATAGTGTCTACGATTTCGAAGTTGAAACATCGACCCACTATGGACGACAGGTTCGGCTCGATGACAAGGTGCTGCTCTTCGCCAGTCCCGAAGATGCCGCCGAATACCTGGGATTTGAGCCGGTAGCTGTCACGCATTAAAGCGAGAACAGGGAGACGCGGATGGGGTTCTCTCCCCGACCCTTTTTTGAGAGGGGAAGAGAACCCAGAAGGAGCAGGTTACATCCCGGTTACATGTAACCAGATGTAACCAGGATGTAATCTGGCTTCGGTCGGCCTCTGGAGCGACTTGAGTAGCATCTGGTTACAGGTTACACTCCAGGAGAGGAAAGTATTTTTTATCAGTATGCATAGGAGGGCGCAGCGCAATGTATCGAACTGACAAAGGGGACGAGATTTTCGTCGTTGATTGCCACTCAC